>ENA-UOOM01000033-UOOM01000033.1-fermentation-metagenome-genome-assembly--contig:-NODE-33-length-198178-cov-22.509002_pt1 | contig 198178 bp, 187 predicted proteins | sample MGYA00245781_ERZ724031 | MGnify/ENA primary metagenome ERZ724031 (study PRJEB28704, sample SAMN03018317) | fermentation metagenome | biome: anthropogenic terrestrial biome; feature: soil...
AAATACGGTATGAAAACAATGCTATCTGCGCTTCTGGTGAGCCAGTATCAGTGTTAGACTTCCCGTACTTTGCAAAGATTTCTTCCTTCTTTGTAGAATCTAAATACATGTTTGTTTGTAATAAAACGTTATAAAAACTTTGGGATGCAAAGATACTTCTAATTTTATTATTTACAAACGGTTTACTGCTTTTTTCAATTACGGCGGCGTAATTTATCGCTCAGTCTGTCAATAGCATCTGTTATTTCCTGATCTGGCTCAATAACGTTGTACTCTCCCCAGAAATCGGGGTCAAGGAAGTATTCAACTCTTTCGGCAATTACATCAGTCGATCGTATCCGCTCGCTGCGCGGGAACTTATTTACGTTGTCACTATACCGGTCTGTTACTGCGATTTCTGAGCCTATTGTATAGTTGGTAGCAAACAGACCAAAGAAGCGGTTTGTCCACCTTACCCTGAACCCTACTTCTGTCTTACTGTAATTAAAGTACCATTTGCCGTTATCTTCAATGTAATCCACAACATACTGGGCTTTCTCTACTTCAACTCGCATTTTAGCGGGCTTTCGCCTAATGAAAATGTTTGATGCGTCCTTACGGTCTTCTACATTCATATTAAATTCCATCCTGGCAATTGCAAGTGACTCATATTCAATATAGATGTTTCCTCTGAAAAGTATCTCTTCATTTGTGGGATAAGGTTCAAATTTAATTTTATAGTGTGGCTTGTTATTGATATTGATCAGTCCCTCGATATGAAAAGTATAATCAGAACCATCGGTACCAAATACAATCTCCGGGTTTTTTGCTATATCAAGCAAGAGGGCATCGCTAATACCTCCCTGAAATTTCAGAAGTACAGTGTCACGCGGGGATATGTCTGTTGCCTTGCGCCCAATATATATGCGTGCCTGGTCGTTGCTGTAGGACCTGTAATTTGCCTTGTAAACATCTAGCACTGCTTCAACCAGTGAGATATATCTGGAGCCTTTTTTAACTGATTCGCGGTAAAATGCTACCATCATATTTGGATCAGCAGAATAGTTTTCGGGTATTTTTTGTAATGCATCCTGAAGAAGGTGTCTGCCTTCGCCTGAAACAACCTGAACTTCACCAAGTTGTATGGGAGCAGGGATTAAGACAATGTGATTATTGGGGCTCTCTATCAGCGTTACAACAGGTATCTCTCTGTTTGAGTATCCCAGATGCCGTATGATTAACACCGAATTTCGTGAAATCGCCGGAACGCGTATAGAGAAATATCCGTCTTGGTTGGTTACAGTAGATACATTCACATTTTGAACTGAAACACTTGCATTTACCAAAGGTTGATTGGTGTCACTTCCCAAAACCCTTCCTCTTAATACAAAGGTTGAATCTTGTTGCTGCCCGATATTTCCCGAGTAGATATCAAGGGTTGGTAACAGGCATAGAATTAGGAAAAATGTGATTAAGTTTTTCATCTGTTATGTTTCTTTTTATAGGTGAGAATAACATAAAAAAGAATTCAGCAAAGTAAACGAATTGACGCAAATATACAAATTATTACGAGATATTTTAATGTATATGCCTCAATATTAAGAATGTTGAATTATAGTGAAGTTTAAACTTAGAAAACCCTAATAATTGATTAAATTTGTAGTTTAAAACCGATATAAACAATGGTATACAGGTACGATTTTCTGGTAATAGGATCGGGTATAGCAGGTATGAGCTACGCCCTGAAAGTTGCGAAACACGGCAAAGTGGCTATTATTGCGAAAAATCAGCTTGAGGATGCAAATACATATTATGCACAGGGAGGAATAGCGTCTGTTACAAATCCATGGGATAATTTTGATAAACATATTGCTGATACACTGGATGCAGGTGGAGGACTTTGTGATCCACAAGTGGTGAAGAAAGTTGTGAGGGAAGCTCCGGCACAGATTAAGGAGTTGATAAATTGGGGTGTTAAATTTGATAAGGATGATAAGGGGAATTTTGACCTGCACCGTGAAGGTGGTCATTCAGAGTTCAGAATACTTCATCATAAAGATAATACTGGTGCTGAGATTCAGGTTAGCTTGATTGATACTATCCGTAAGCATCCCAATATTGATGTGTTTGATAGTCATTTTGCAATTGAGGTGCTTACGCAGCATCATCTGGGGCAGATTGTTACACGCCACACTCCAGGTATTGAGTGTTATGGTGCATATATACTTAATCAGGAAACTAACGAGATAGATACTTTTTTGTCGAAGGTGACAATGATGGCGACAGGAGGTATAGGTTCTGTATATCAGACTACTACTAATCCTGACGTGGCAACAGGCGACGGTATTGCCATGGTTGCCCGCGCTAAGGGAGAGGTGAAAGGGATGGAGTTTGTTCAGTTTCACCCTACTGCTCTATATCATCCGGGCGCCAGACCTTCATTTCTTATTACTGAAGCTATGCGGGGATATGGTGGTGTACTTAAGGCTTTGAGTGGCAAGGAGTTTATGCATAAATATGATAAGAGGGGTTCACTTGCTCCGCGTGATATTGTTGCTCGTGCCATTGATACTGAAATGAAGGAGCGTGGATATGATCATGTGTTTCTGGATGTTACATTTAAAGATCCGGAAGAGACTAAAAAGCACTTCCCAACTATTTATGAGAAGTGCCTTTCTTTTGGTATAGATATTACAAAAGATATGATACCTGTTGCACCAGCTGCACATTATCTTTGCGGTGGAATAAGTGTAAACCTTGACGGGGAGACAAGTATAGGGCGCTTGTATGCTAACGGAGAGTGTGCTTGTACCGGACTTCACGGGGCAAACCGACTTGCTTCAAATTCTTTGATAGAAGCTGTTGTTTACGCTGATGCTGCTGCTAAACATTCTGTGCCGCTGATTAATGATTACTCATTTCAGGAAGAGATCCCACCATGGAATGCGGAAGGGACTACTTCTCCTGAGGAAATGGTTTTAATTACTCAGAGTTACAAGGAGGTAGGGCAGATCATGTCTTCGTATGTTGGTATTGTGCGCTCTGACCTAAGGCTTCATCGTGCAATGGACAGGCTGAATATTCTTTTCCGCGAAACGGAGAACCTGTTTCAGAGGTCTGTTGTTTCACGTGATATATGTGAGTTGAGAAATATAATCAAAGTTGGTTATCTTGTTATAAAACAGGCTATGGCACGCAAGGAGAGCAGGGGATTGCATTTTACAGTGGATTATCCTGATCGTGATCCAAACTCGGTATTGTGAAACGGGCATTAGTTCCATACCGATATTTTTGACAATAAATGATTTTAATCGTATGAAATCAATTAATATAAATGGTACCTTAATTGATCTTTCTACTCCTCTGGTGATGGGTATCCTGAATGTTACACCTGACTCTTTTTTTCTGGGTAGCAGAAAACAGTCTGAAAATGATATAATAAGTCGTTGCAGACAGATTATAGAGGAGGGGGGGACAATAATTGATGTTGGTGCACAATCCACAACTCCTTCTTCTGAATTGCTTACTGCTTTTGAAGAAGCTGAAAGACTGATGCCTGCATTGAAGCTTATTCGAAGTGAGTTCCCGGATGTAATAATATCTGTTGACACTTTTTATGCTGATGTTGCTAAACAAGCAGTTGAGGAGTTTGGAGTAAATATAATAAATGATGTTTCCGGCGGACAGATTGATGAAAGGATGTTTCCTGTTGTAGCCGATTTAAATGTACCTTATATTTTGATGCACATGAGAGGTGTTCCGCAGACTATGCAGACCTTGACTGATTATGATGATTTTATTCGCGATATTTTGTACTATTTCTCAGAAAGGAAGGCTAAGCTTAATCTTTTAGGTGTTAATGATGTGATAATTGATCCAGGCTTTGGATTCAGTAAGACTCTCTCCCAAAACTATGAATTAATGGCATATCTCAAATATTTTCATATCTTTGAGGAGCCTATCCTTGTAGGTATATCACGGAAATCGATGATTTACAAACTACTGGGATCAACGCCTGAAGATAGTCTGAATGGCACTACCGTACTAAATAGTGTAGCTTTACTCTCGGGGGCAGATATTTTGCGAGTTCATGATGTGAAGGAGGCTGTAGAATGCGTTAAGATAATCGGTAAGATTGCTGAATTCGATAAGTAAGAGATATGTTTGCTCATTTTGGAATAAAAGATTTTATTGATATTGTTCTGGTAGCTTTACTACTATTTTATCTTTTCAGGTTAGTAAAGATCTCAGGACTGCGCCCGTTATTTGTCGGCATACTGGTATTTATGGTAATATGGATACTGGTTTCACGTGTATTCAACATGGTGTTGCTAGGATCAATACTTGATCAGTTTGTGAGTGTCGGTTTGTTCCTCTTGGTTATTCTGTTTCAAGATGAGATAAGACGGTTTTTAATGTCATTGGGATCAAAAAAGGGGTGGAACTTTATCACTAAACTGATATTCCCAAGTGAAAGAGATAAAAAGGATCAGTCACATTTAACAGCAATAGTGCTTGCTTGTATGAACCTTTCCAAAACAAACACGGGAGCGCTCATTGCAATACAGGGGGATATTCACATGGGACTGTACGAGCAAACGGGTGAGATTGTGAATGCTGATATTTCTTCAAGGTTGATTGAGAATATCTTTTTTAAGAACAGCCCTCTTCATGATGGTGGAATGATAATTGTAGGAAAGAAAATTAAAGCAGCAGGATGCATTTTGCCGATATCACAAAATCCTAATATCCCTAATCACCTGGGATTAAGGCATAGAGCCGGACTGGGCATTTCACAGGAAACAGATGCCAAGGTGATAATTGTTTCAGAAGAGAGAGGAAGGATATCGTTTGCCTCTCAGGGACGTTTGAAACTGAATATTACTCCCGAAGATTTACAGCGCCTTTTAATCGCTGAGGAATAATGAATACTAAATGATTTTAACTGACCTATCAATAATAAATTACAAAAATATTGCTCAGGCTGAGCTAAACTTTTCACCTAAGATAAACTGTTTTATTGGCAACAACGGGATGGGAAAGACAAATCTGCTTGATGCTGTCTATTATCTTTCATTTTGCAAAAGTTATACTAACCCCGTTGATACACAGATAATTAAGCATGATGCTGATTTTTGTATGCTGCAAGGGAAATATGTTTTTGAAGATTCTTCACAGGAGGAGATTTACAGTGGTATCCGAAGGCGCCAGAAAAAGCAGTTTAAAAGGAACAAGAAGGAGTATGAGCGGCTATCTGACCATATCGGACTGATTCCTTTAGTGATGATATCTCCTGCCGACAGTGACCTTATAACAGGTGCCAGCGATGGTAGGCGCAGGTTTATGGATATTGCCATATCACAGTTTGAAAAGGAGTATCTGCGTGCACTGGTAAAATACAACAAAGCTTTACAACAACGAAATGCACTTCTTAAAAATGATGAGGAGTTAATTGACAACACACTGCTTGAGCTCTGGGAGGATCAGATGGTTGAGAGCGGTGAAGTTATACATAAGAGGCGAGCTGAGTTTATTCAGAAACTTACTCCAATATTCAATGATTTTTATAACCGTGTCAGTCGTTCTACAGAAAATGTTTCTTTTGATTATATCTCACAGCTAAACGATGGAGATTTTAAGAGTAAAATGATAGCTAACCGTCAGCGCGATATGATAATAGGTCATACAGCCACTGGTATTCATCGTGATGAGCTTGAGATGCTTCTTGACGGGTTTCCTATAAAGAAAGTAGGCTCACAGGGACAAAATAAAACATACTTTGTTTCTCTTAAACTTGCGCAGTTTAAATATCTTCTTGAAACCGGGGAAACTACTCCGATACTCGTTCTTGATGATATTTTTGACAGGCTGGATTCCAGTAGAGTGGAGGAGATTGTGAAACTTGTTTCGGAGCCTGAGTTTGGCCAGATCTTTTTATCGGATACCAACAGGGAGTCGCTCGACAGAATACTTGAGAGGCTTAATAATGATTCTCACCTCTATTCTGTTGTCGATGGAGAGATAAAACTGATTTGAAAATCAGTTGAATTGAAGATTAATGTTATGCGAAAAAAAAATAGTCAACCCTTTTCCAAGGCAATGTCTGACTTTTTTGAAGTCAACAACGGGCTAAAAATGAAACTTGCCGAATATCGTGCCGTAAAAGGATGGCATGAGGTGCTTGGAGAGGGTGTTTCGAAATATACCAGGAATGTTTATTTCAAAAGGAATATATTGTATGTAAACCTATCGTCGGCAGTTTTACGTGCAGAATTACTCATGAATAAAAAGGGCTTGATTGAGAAGATAAATGAATATGCTGAGATGCCCGTGATTAAAGATATTGTTCTCCGTTAAAAGAAGGCTGATACACCAAGAAAGAATCCATCAGGATGTGGTGAATTGGGACGCTGAACCAGATCGTAGTTGAGAGTTATATGTGAATACCCTAATCTAAGTCCTGCACCAACAATTAATGAAGGCACAAAACCGTTAGAAGTAATTACTTCCCCTGTTGTATTATAAGTTAATTTGGACCAGATATAATTTAGTTCAGGCTGTGTAAATATTGTAATAAAACGTACCGGGTATGTATAACCAAACAGGTTTATACCCAATAAATTATTCTTGTGTTCGTAGTCTGTAAGTCTTGCCCTGGAGTAGTAATACTTTACACCAGTTCCTGCCATAAAATATTTGTTAAACTGACAGCCAACTTGCGGACCCAGTCCAAGATGAGTGTAATTGCGACTTAATGAAAGACCCAGGTTGGCACCAAAGCGTAATTTATTTTTATCGAATGCAGGAGTTGTATTCCGGTTATAGTCGGTTAGATTAGAATATTCTCTATCTGTATAAATGTTGCGTGAGTCGTCAGTAGCAACTTTTATTGTGTCATAACTAAATCCCTGTGCGTTTGCAATAATCGGTAAAAATAAAAGCAGAAATATTAACCACCTTTTCATTTTATCATATTTTAGTTCACAGGGACTATTCTTGGATTGCAGGATCTAATGCAATCTAATTGTTTAAAAATATCACTCTGTATCAGCAGGTGGTATCTGTGTAGGAGCTGTCTGAGATGGCATAGGTGTTACGGGTGTAACATCAGGCGCAGTTGACGGGCTAAGTGGAGCAGGCTGCTGTACTTCAATTTGTGATTGAGGCTGAGTAGAGCTTGAAGCAGTGTATTTAGCTGTCAGGATACTAAGTAAAATCACAATAGCGGCTAATGTCCAGGTAAATTTCTCCAAGAAATCAGTAGTCTTTCTTACTCCCATAATCTGGTTGGATGAGGAAAAGCCGCTTGCTAAACCACCACCCTTTGATTTTTGAACTAATACAGCAAAAATCATCAGTATCGAAGCTAGCAATATCAGAATGGTGATAAAAATATACATAATGTCTATTTATTTGTTTTGTCGTTAATAATCAAATACTCTAGGAAACGAATTTGGTCCGCAAAGTAACCACTTTTTTTCGGAAAAGTCAAACTTAATCGCTTAATAATTGTAAGAGCCTGTTCATATTTCTTTTGCTTGATATAAATCTTAGCAAGAGTTTCCGTTAGGAATGCATTTCCTTCATCAATTTTTCCCGTTTCGGCAGAGCTGTTTTTTTTGTTGCTATCTCTGTTTTCTTTAAAAGGACGTAATTGAATTGATTCGGATTCGTTTTTGTCTATGAAAGCATCAATTATATCCTGATGTTCAAAAGGTTCTTGTGGTGAGTCTGTACTATCATCAACCTCCAGTGACTCCAGATAACTGAAATAGTCTATTGTCGCATAGTTCATCTCTGTGGATTGAATAGGTGAGTGGGTAGTCTCTTCCTTACCGAACGACTCAAAATAGGAGTCAAGCAATGCTTCAGTTCTGTCTTTATCCTCCTTACCTGTGTTATTAGGTTTATGTAGAAGCTCATTATACTCATCGAGCTGTATCATATAAAACAGTTTTCTTCTGTCGGCACATAATATTGCTGTTTTACTCAACTCTTCGCCATATTCTTCACTACCTGAGATATGAAGCTTCTTAGTATAAAGAAGTCTGGCTGTCTGAAAGTATGGATATTCATCAATTACACCCTTAAGTTCTTCAAGAGAAATATTTTTAAGTGAATCACTTTCAATCAGCCGGTATAGATTTTCCTTTTCCATAAAATAAATTACCAGTTTGCCATGGTAGCGTTGAATATCTGATCCACAATCTCAGTGATGAGCTCATTAATCAGTTGATCCTGAACAGTGTCAAATACTGTATTGCTTGAGAAGGTACGGTTTGCGGATATTGTTTCTTCTATTTCAGGCGCATCAGTTTTATTGTTGCGAAAACGCATTCTGACAGTCATGGTGAGTCTGGTTTCCGAAGCAAACGCATCTTCCTGAACCGCCAGAGGAGTCAGCTGATACCCTACAATTTCCCCTTCAATTTCCATGTCGCCATTCTGTTTAACCAATTGCAGCTTAGTGTTTCTGGTGAACATATCTGCCATCTCCTCGTTGAACCTTTGCTCTAGTGGCGGATAGACAAGTGGTGCCTGATTAACAAAATGTCCTATTGCCAAAGTCTTGGTAAGATCGTAATCAATAGAAGCTGTTCTAAAAGAGTAAGATATTCGGCATGAGCTTACAATGCATACCAGCAGTATTATGGAAATATATTTTATTTTTTTCATCAGCAGAGACTTAATTTAAATCGTATTCCTTTATTTTACGATAAAGGGTGCGCTCTGAAATGCCAAGATCTTTAGCAGCAAGTTTCCTTTTCCCATTGTGGCGTTCCAAAGCCTTTGCTATCATATCTTTTTCCACATCACTTATCGACATTGCACTTTCTTCGTATTCAGTTGCCTCCTGTATATCATTATGATCCGTCTCGCTAATCGAGAAATCATCTGCATAAGGTTCATATTTTACAGGAACAGCAACTCCTGGATGGTCACTCGGTATTATTGTCGGAGAATGCTTCCCGGACTCTTCAACTATGTTGTTCACTACCTGTTTAAGATCTGAAATATCTTTCTTCATATCAAAAAGTACCTGATATAGTATCTCTCGTTCGTTGGCGAATGACTTCTGTTCATTTTCATGAATCTTTGATAGAGACACAGGAAGCATACCTACCTCATTGTAAGGAAGATATTTTTGGAGTATATCAGAGGTAACAACACGTTCCCTTTCAATTATTGAAATCTGTTCAGTAATATTTTTCAATTGACGAACATTTCCAGGCCACCTGTAGTTTTTCAGCTTTTCGGTAGCTTCGTCTGTTAACTTTATAGGAGGCATCATGTATTTCTCTGAACAATCACCTGCAAATTTTCTGAACAACAAAGGGATATCATCTTTGCGGTCACGAAGTGCAGGAATTCGAATAGGCACAGTATTAAGGCGAAAATAAAGATCTTCACGAAATCTTCCCTTTTCTACTGCTTTGATAAGATCAAGATTTGTAGCTGCTACTACACGAACATCACTTTTTTCTACTTTTGATGATCCTACCTTTATAAATTCACCACTTTCAAGTACTCTTAACAGACGTGCCTGAGTGGATAAAGGTAACTCTCCTGCTTCATCTAAAAACAGAGTTCCTCCATTGGCTACTTCAAAATATCCTTTACGTGTACCTGTTGCACCTGTAAAAGATCCCTTTTCATGACCAAACAGTTCAGAATCAATTGTACCTTCAGGAATAGAGCCGCAGTTAATAGCAAAATATGGTCCATGCTTGCGTTTACTGAACTGATGTATAATCTGTGGGAAGTTTTCTTTACCTACTCCACTCTCACCTGTTATAAGCACCGAAAGGTCAGTAGGAGCCACTTGCAACGCTATATCGATAGCACGGTCCAGTTCAGGGGATGTGCCAATTATTTCGAATCGTTGTTTGACCTGCTGTATTGATTGTTTCGCCATAAATGCGTTAGTGTTTTTATTTTACTCCCAATGAATAAGTTCTTTCTTTCAGGAATATTCCCAGCTCCTTTGTATCACCATTTAGCTGTTTTATAGTATCCGGCATAATGGGCTCTCCTATTGTTATCACCATTTCTTTGCCTTTTTTATTATACAGTTCGTGGCAGAGCCTTAAGTTACGGAATTTCCATCCAAACATTCTTGAAAGATAAAATGACATGCTGTTTCTGCCGGATATATGAATGGGTATAATCGGTACACCTGCCCGTTGGATAATTTTCAGTACTGCCGGCTGCCAGTCGCGATCTTCGATTACAAATCTCCCGTTCTTAAAGTAGAGATTTGAAACAGCTCCTGAGGGAAAAAATCCCATGGGGTTGTTTTCATTAACATGTGCAATACTTTCTCTGATTCCTGCAAATGTAATTTTATTTTTCTCCTCATTCTTAAGAGGATTAACTGTAATAAAATTTTCTGCCATTGTATCGATCAGTCCCAGCACAAAATTCACCATCATCTTGTAGTTGTCCACACGACTTGCAACAGTTTCTATCACTGCTATACCGTCGATATGCCCATAAGCGTGATTAGATACAGTAATAAAGGGACGGTCTTTAAAACTATCCAGAACCTCAATATTACGTAATATACGTTTTATTTCAAGCTTATCCAAAACATCTTTACAAAACTCGTGCCCGGTAAGATGTTTAGACCGGTCGTAAATTTCGTTGGGTACATGTAATGCTGAAATCTTAACTCCAAAATCTATAAGTTTGTCACCATATTTGCCACGAAAAACGGGATGCAAACCCCGTATTTCGTTTCTGCTGATTAATGCTTCTTTCATCAACTAAATACATTAAATAAGGGTTAAGCAAACTCCCTTACAAGGCTTATTATCTGTTCTCCAATTTTTTGTGCATCTTCCTCAGAAGTGGCTTCGGAATAGATGCGAATAATTGGTTCTGTGTTCGATTTTCTCAAATGTACCCATTTATCCGGGAAGTCAATCTTCACGCCGTCGATATCAGTCACTTTTTGGTCACTGAACTTTTCTTTAATTTTGTCCAGAATATCATCAATATTCATTTCACTTGAGAGTTCTACTTTCTGTTTTGACATAAAGTATGATGGATATTCTTTTCTTAACTCTGAAGGTTTTTTGCCTGATTTTGCAAGATATGTAAGAAACAGGGCGATACCTACAAGTGCGTCGCGACCGTAATGTGAAGCGGGATATATTATTCCGCCATTTCCTTCGCCGCCTATTACAGCACCCACCTCTTTCATTTTTGCTACAACATTTACCTCACCAACAGCTGCAGGGTAATAATTACCTCCTTTTTGAACAGTCACATCTCTGAGAGCACGTGATGAACTTAAATTTGAAACCGTATTTCCCGGTGTATGTTGTAAAACATAATCAGATACAGCCACCAAAGTGTATTCTTCGCCAAACGGTTCGCCGTTCTCACAATATATTGCCAATCTGTCAACATCGGGGTCAACAGCAAATCCTACATTGGCTTTTGAGCTCTTTGTGAGAGATGCTAATTCGGTGAGATTCTGTGGTAATGGCTCCGGATTATGAGAAAAATTACCATGTGGAGCGCAATGTAGTTTAAAAATTTCTTTAACGCCAAGAGCGTATAATAATTCAGGAATTGCCACACCACCCACAGAATTTATGCTGTCTAGTGCAACACGAAAATTTGCAGCCTTAATCGCTTCAGTATCCACAAGATCAAGTGATAAGATGCTTTGGATATGCTCGTGAAGGTATTGTTTTTGAAATATCTTTCCCAGATTGCCTACTTCAGCAAAAGAAAATTCACTATTATCAGCATAGGAGAGCACTTTCTCTCCATCTTCAGCACTGAGAAACTCACCGTTGTTGTCTAAGAGCTTTAAAGCATTCCACTGTTTTGGATTGTGGCTGGCAGTGATTATAATACCACCAGCTGCCTTTTCTTTAGTAACGGCAATTTCGGTCGTAGGTGTTGTGGCCATTCCTATATTAGTTACGTCACATCCCATACCGATTAATGTACCTGTTATTATGCGATGTACCATTTCGCCGGAAATGCGAGCGTCTCGGCCAACTACAATCATCGGCTTTTCCGTTTGAGAAGTTTCTTTTATATATGTAGCGTAGGCTGCAGTGAACTTGACAATGTCAAGTGGTGTAAGGTTTCCTCCGGGATAACCTCCTATAGTGCCTCTTATTCCGGATATCGATTTTATTAATGTCATACGAATTATTTACTGATATTACCAAATCTGATTTTCGAATCTGTATTCCACATAATCATAGTAGGTGGGCTGAAATTGTTGCCTGTCGTTTGCTGATCCCATATTAAAGGGGACTATCAATCTTACTATTCCGTTGTGTCCCACTCTTGTTAGCGGAACAGCCAAACCGGGCACTGTATAATAATTTTTTGTGTCGTTGTTTACCGGTCCTGCGAACGCCATCTCAAAAGGCATTGCGGAGGTTTGATTTGAGAATTCTACTGTATCTTTCATGAAATACATTCCACTAAAGCGTGCAAAAATTTTTTCTGACGGTACAAGATTTTTTGTAGTATCTCCGTAGTCAATAATATTAAAATACACACCGGTTTCGGGGTCTTTATAAAAATCATTTTCATTGAAAACACCATTTTTCGGGAAGGTTTCAAGAACTGAAAAGTTGTTCCTATGTATCAAAAGTTCTATCGCTTTTCTTTCCTCTTTAAGATAGTCGGAATAAGACATTCGATCTTTGCAGGATGTTGCAAAAGTCAATAACACTGAAAATAGTATAATTACGGAGTGAATTCTTTTCATATTTATCTTTTGTATAAGTATATTTGATGGCAAAAATACATAAACTTAACAATATCTTTACTTTAAAATGGGTTAATCCTCATTAACTGATTCAATTAATCTTTCCTTGTATTTCTCCAGACCATCAGCGTAAATTTTCATGGCTTCTTCTAATGTGCCGTAAAACTCTCCACCTGAAGCATTTACATGTCCCCCTCCGTTAAAAAACTCAGAGGCAAAGTCGTTGCATCTAAATGATTTTTGCGAACGAAAAGAGAGCTTTATCATACCCTCTTCTTCACGAATGAATGTCGAAAATATTATACCTTTAATGCTGAGGGGATAATTCACAAATCCTTCAGTATCACCTTTGCTGAAGCGAAATTGTGCCTGATCTTCATTTGACAGGTATAAAAGAGCTGAATGCATGTCGTGGTAAACCTCCATTCTTTGTGAAAGAGTAAATCCAAGTAGTCTGAATCTCTCTTCAGAATAGTTGTTGAACACTTTTGAGTAAATATAATCCTTATCTATTTCTTTGCGTAACAGCAGGCTTATTATCTCAAATATCTCCGGGTCTGCCGAGTTATAAGTAAACCCGCCGGTGTCTGTCATCATACCACAATATATTGCTTCAGCCTCAGATTTTGTTAATTCATCATATTTTCCTGCCTGATATATCAATCTGAATATCAGTTCACTTGTTGATGAAATTTGAGGCTTAGATACAATTATATCGAAATTATTACCAGGTGAGGGGTGGTGGTCTATCATTATTTTTGTTGCGGTTGAGTTATCCATAATGGGACCAATATCCCCTGCTCTTTTGGAAATATTGTAATCAAGTGAGAAGATTAAATCAGCATTCATCAGTATTCGCTCTCCTGCTGATGGGTTATAATCAAACACTTCAATATCATTTGCACCATCCATCCATTTCAGGAAATAAGGAAATGAGTTGGGTACTATAACTGTCACCTTCCGACCTCTGTTTTTTATGAAATGATAAAGTGCAAGAGAAGATCCTATTGCATCGCCATCTGGTGATATGTGTGTAGTAATCACTATCTTCTCAGAATTGCTGATGTGATTGATTATCTGCTCCACTTTTTGAGGTTCAATTATTTCGCTTATATCTGGTAAGTTATACATTATACTGTTTTAAATCTTTGATTTTAATATACAAAAGTACTAAAAATTCAGCGAAAAGATTCCACATTTCCTTGCTTAGTGAGACTTAACGCCTAAAACTAATCTGTTTCTGTATCTTTTATTTTATAATTAAAGAATAAGTGAATGTTAATAGTAACAACAAAAAGGTTGACAGAGCTGCCAATAGCGACCTTGATCGGCGTGTGAACAGCCAATAACCTGATATGAAAATAAAAAACACAAGCAAAATTAGCTGAACAACAGTGATATTGATATCCGAAATCTGAGCAAAAGGAAGTGTCTCAGCTATGTAAACAATATGAAATGTAGTCTCTACAAATGTTTTTACTATCCAATGAAAGACCGTGTTAAGGAAATCGATAAGCCATATATTAAAAGAAGAGAAAAGGTTAAGTATAATAAGCGGTACTAATGCATAGATAATCAAACCCACCAGAGGAACAACAAAAAGGTTGGTAATAAAAAAATATGTCGGGAAGGTCCCGAAATAAAAAAGTACTAATGGAAAGACTCCAAGTTGTGCCGACAAAGAGACGGTAAACAGATTGTAAATGTATTTGACCACCTTGCAGGTAGGAGTATATAATACATTCAGTTTCGGCTGGAAAAACAAGATGGCAAATACAGCTCCAAAACTCATCTGGAAGCTTACATCGAAAAGTGAGAAGGGACGATAAATAAGTATAAAAAATGCGGCTGCTGCCAGTGTGTTATAAGTGAATCCTCTGCGATTGAATATTTTTGCCGTGCAATTTATCGTGAGCATTATGGCTGCTCTGAAAATAGAAGCTGACATGCCTGCCACAAAAACATAAAACCAAAGTACCACGATAATCAGTAACTGCCTGATTACATAAGTGCTGCCTTGTTTGCCCAGGAATGAGAATAGCATATTGATTACAATATATATAATACCGACATGTAATCCGCTTACAGCAAGCACATGAGCCGTGCCGGACACACGAAAAGCTTCCTGCATACTATCTGTCAGATCTTCCTTATATCCAAGTGTTAAAGCAGAAATGAATGCATAAGCATCTTTATCCGGTTCAAACGACTTATAGAAGTCAAGTGCCTTAACTCTGAATTTTTGTGATGCTGAAGTAATTGAGAATGAGCTTCTGCCTGTTTTACGCCATGCTGTTTCAGGAATGTAGGCAGAGCCTGAGTATCCCTTTATTTTCATATATCGGGGATAATCAAAATCACCCGCATCGTCGAAGTTTTTAAAAGGCTGGATTCTTGCAGAAAAAACTATTTCATCTCCGGGCTCCAGTTCCCACGCTTGTTCAGATTGTTGTATATATAGAATTACTTTTTTCTCTGACGGATTATTGATTTTCACATTATAGGCAATAGTACGAGGCTTAGTCTCAGGGATATCCGTGATTGTGCCTAAATAATATTGTTCGTTTTCTGAAAAACTGAACTGAGCATGTTGTTCCTGTTGCTGATATTGTAGTTGTGAGAGTGAGAATATAAATAAAAACAGACCTGCACCAAACAGCCACCTGAATTTAAACCTGTACTCTTTTTTTACAAAGAGCGAAAACAAAATAAGGATGAGTCCTGTTGCTCCTGTCAAATACTTGCTTATCAGAGAGAACTCAGGTAAATAATAGCAGACGACAATGCCTGCCGTTAATGGTAATAACAGACGAAAAAATGGTGTTTTCCCTATACCTGTGGACATCCCTGCAAAGGTTAATGTGTAGTCTTGCAACTAAATCGAAACGGAGATATGTGTTAATAAAGTTCCGAAATCTAAAATTGTGAGCCTTAGAGAGCTTTTAGTTGGCGAATAGTCTCTTCAGGGTCTTCAGAAGTGAATACAAAGCTGCCCGCAACAAGAGCATCGGCGCCTGCATCTACAAGCCTTTTACCTGTTTCAAGGTTTACTCCTCCGTCAACCTCAATAAGTGCTGAAGAATTGTTTTTAAGAATCAACTCCTTGAGTTGTGTGACTTTTTTTAATGTGTTGTCAATAAATACCTGACCTCCGAAACCGGGGTTGACCGACATAAGAAGAACCATATCCAGGTCTTTAATAATATCTTCAAGTAAAGAAACCGGTGTGTGAGGATTAAGCGTGACTGCAGGCTTCATGCCGTGGTCCCTGATCTGTTGTACTACTCTGTGCAGATGATTGCATGTTTCAAAATGAACATTCATATATGTGGAGCCGGTTGCAGCAACTTCTTTTATAAATTTTTCAGGCTCCACTATCATAAGGTGTGTGTCAAGCGGTTTCTTCGCCACTTTTTTCAGAAGGTTTGTAACAGCAAATCCGAAAGAAATATTTGGCACAAATACTCCATCCATTATATCAAGATGAATCCAGTCTGCTTCACTGCGGTTAAGCATTTCAATATCTCTGCCCAGATTCAGAAAATCAGCCGCCAAAAGTGACGGGGCTACTATTGTGCTCATAACTAACAAAATTATTTATTCAAAAGTAGTTGAAAAAACTTAAATCTCCAACTGCTTTTATGGGCTTCATTTAAAAACTGACTTAAGGTTGTTGTTTATCTAATTTAGGGAAATCAATTTTTCAGGAAAAATTAGCCGCTTTTCAATATACATACATACCGAAAACTGCCTTATGATTGAAAAGGTGAGTTCTGAAGGCGCGGAACTGCCAATTATGAATTCATATTTTTCTTCTGAAGAATCTGGTTTGTATAAACTCATTTGCATTTTGTTTGTTTACTTAAAACGTAATTTATTATTCATTATTGCAGCAGGTTGAAATTAAACATTTAAAAAAAGTCTTATATACATAATTTACATATCTTTGCTGCGTTTAAAAATTAAAAAAGGATTAAAATGAAGAAACTTATTTATTTATTTATAATGGCAAGTGTTTTACTTGTGTCCTGTCAGAATAAAAATTATTCTATTAAAGGTACTGTTGCTGATGCTGCTTACGAAGGTACAAATGTATATTTGCAGGAAATGACTGATGATGCAATGGTTGTCACTGATACAGCAATAGTTCAGAACGGTGAGTTCTCTTTTTCGGGTGTGGCTGATACCACTTATCTTCGCTTTGTAACATTAGATGAGAATGTAAATTATGAAAACGAAATCAGAGTTCCCGTACTTATAGAACCGGGTAAACTGAAGCTGGTTTTCGACTCAGTTATAACTGTAAGCGGCACTCCGGTAAATGATGCCTACAACAATTTGAGGGTAGAACAGCGTGTTCTGGTTTCCAATATCCGTAAAGTAGTAGATCGTTACAATACTGCCAGAGCGGAAGGATCAATGACTGACGCACTTGATGCTGAAATAAATGCAGAATACGACAAAATAAGTGATCAGTTAACAGATCTGAACTATAATTTTGTGAAAAACAATATAAGTAACCAGCTGGGACAGTATATGTTTATATCATCCTCTTCTATGTTTGAGCCCATTCAGCAGAAGGAGATTCTTTATCTTGCAGATGAGTCGTTTAAATCAACAGAAAATGTTAAGCGTATTGCAGAGCGTTTGGAGAGTCTCGACAAGGTAGCTGTGGGTAAGAAGTTTGCAGACTTCACATTGAAAGATCCTGAAGGTAATGATGTTTCGCTATCGGATTACGCAGGGCAGGGTAAATATGTATTTGTGGACTTCTGGGCTGCTTGGTGCGGACCATGTCGTCAGGAAATGCCAAATGTTGTTGCTGCTTATGAGAAATATAAATCAAAAGGACTTGAAATTGTAGGAGTTTCTTTTGATCAGGATTATGAGACATGGACAAAAGGAATTAAAGACCTGAATATGACATGGCCTCAAATGTCGGATTTACAATATTGGGACAGTCCTGTTATCGATCTTTATGCTATTATCGGAATTCCTCATACTGTATTGCTTGATAAAGATGGTGTAATAATTGAAAAAGATCTCAGGGGTGATGCTCTTGATGCCAAACTGGCTGAATTGATGCCTTGAGACAGTTATATTAACTGAACATATAAAACTTAAACAGAGAGCGGGTCGTGATGACCCGTTTTTTTTGCCCTGTATCAAACATGAATTGTCAGTACATAACAGGTACATCAGCTGCATCAATTCTCTATCAACTCCCAGGCATCCTATTATCCACTCTCTAAAATATGGGAGATGATATAGCCAATGTACATCAAATGTCCTGTTAATATTTTAGATTAACCCTTTTGTTTTCAATACAAATTGCATGTTAAAATCTACCAAAGTTGAATAAATTCTCGCTATGAGTGCATTAAATAGTTTTCAATATAAAATTTATACCTATTTTTGTATAAAAGTGATTAAATATGAAACCATCTATAAAAGCCCTTATTTTGCTTTTGGGTGTCTTTCTGACCTTTTTTTACACCACGTCACTGACTGCGCAAAGCAGGAATTTTACAGTAGTGATAGACCCCGGTCATGGAGGTAAGGACCCCGGTGCTTTAGGGGCATCGTCCAAAGAGAAGGATATAGTGTTGTCAGTCGGGCTGAAATTAGGCAAACTCATCGAAAATAATCATCCTGATGTAACTGTTTTATATACCCGTGATAAAGATAATTTTGTTGCGCTAAATCAAAGGGCTTCTATAGCTAACAAGGCTAAGGCGGATCTTTTTATTTCTATTCACTGCAATGCCCTTGACAGAAGAAGAACTTCACCTCAGGGGGTGGAGACATTTGTTCTTGGATTACACAGAAGTAATGACAACCTGGATGTTGCGAAAGCCGAGAATGCGGTGATTATGTACGAAGAGGATTATTCCGTTAAATATGAAGGGTTTAATCCCAATGAGCCTGAGTCTTATATTATCTTTGAGTTTATGGCTAATGAGTTTCTGGATCAAAGTGTACAGTTAGCATCTCTGGTGCAAAATCAGTTGGTGACAAATTCTAAAAGAGTAAACAGAAATGTGCGACAAGCAGGTTTCCTGGTTTTACGTGAAGTGGCCATGCCGAGTATCCTGGTTGAATTGGGGTATATAAGCAACAAACATGACGAGAACTATTTGAAAAGCAGCAGCGGACAGACATCTTTGGCCAATTCTATTTATAACGGGTTCAGAGAGTATAAAAGAGAGCATGACAAAAAGAGTTTTGTTTTTTCAAACGGTAATGCATCACGTTCGAGTGCGGGTTCAGCCGGTACTGCGGCAACTGTTGGCGGTAAAGAATATCGGATACAGATTTTTGCTTCTGACAAAAAACTTGAAAACGGTGCCCCCGAATTTAAAGGTATAGGTCCCGTAGATCATTACAGCGACGGCAGCTTATATAAGTACACGTACGGCAAGACCGGTAATATAAATGAGTTAAAAGGTGAACTTAGAGAGGTTAAGAAGAAATTTAAAGATGCTTTTATAGTTGAGTTCGAAAATGGGAAACGTGTTAAGTAAACGGTTTTTAATATATGAAAGGTAGCTTGAGCAGAAATGCGTTAATAGGCGTGGCATTTTTAGCCAGTCTGGTCATGATTTATTTCGGGATTAATTTTCTGAAAGGATCAAACATATTTAAGAAACAGAATCAATATTATGCAGTATTTGATGATGTATCAAAATTACTGATTTCATCACCTGTATATATAAAAGGATATCAGATAGGACTTGTCAATGAGATAAAGATGATTGACACTTATCCGCTTCAGTTTTCAGTTGGTATAAATCTTGAGGAAAATATTACAATTCCCGAAGGTAGTTATCTTGAATACGGAATAGATCTTTTCGGGTCTTCGACAGCTAACCTGATACTAGCATCCTCGGACAGATATCTGCAGCCGGGAGATACTCTTTTGGGTTACAGGGAAATAAGCCTGGTTGATGGTGCAGCAGGTGTAATGCCGAGAGCGGACTCCATTCTTTTGAAAATAGATTCTATTGTTTATTCATTAAACAGGCTAATTTCTAACCCTATGTGGGTGAGCTCAATTGAGGGGATAGGCTCAACTGTGGATCAGCTTAACAGTTCTAGCAAAAGCTTTAACAGAATTATAAATTCACTGGAGAAGGATTTGCCTCAGATAAGTGAAAATCTGACTGCTGCTTCAGGAGATTTGAAACATGTAAGCAGTGAGATTTCGCAAATGGACTTGAAAAGTACTTATGCATCAATTGACGAGACTATAAAAAATTTAAAACTGATAACGGAAAAATTCAACAGCAGCGATAATTCAATGGGGCTTTTAATGAATGATACCAGGTTGCACGACAGTTTAAATATTACCATAGATAATGCAACTAAACTACTTGAAGATATTCGGGAGAATCCTGACAGATATCTTACAATAAGACTGAAATTGTTTTGAGCATTTAAGTAAAATTTGTATCTTGAAGAGATACTTAAATAGATTAATTCTAAATAGAGGACTTGTAGGGGAATTGATTGAATCCCTCTGTTTGTAGGAGTTTAGAAGACTTTTATGTCTCATATTTGTAATTTTTAAGGGCTTGAAAGGTTTTTTTATATCTGCCTGTTAATCAGCCTGCTTCGAAAATGCCAGAACTTGCAATATGTACATTATAAGGATGTTAGCTGTATTTAATTGATAAATAGCATATTTATTTATAAATGGATTTCAACAAAAAGATTCATTTTTTTATCTCGTTTATTTTTTCAAAATTTGTAAGTCATATCCGAAAAAAGAAAATCAATTTTTGAACCAATAGAATTAAATGAATAGTAATTGCACTGATTTATGGAACAACTGTCTGAATGTAATAAGGGATAATATACCTGAACCTGCATTTAATACTTGGTTTGCACCAATTGTCCCTTTAAATTACGATAATCAGGTTCTTACTATACAAGTACCAAGTCAATTCTTTTATGAGTATCTGGAAGACAAATATCTGGATCTTATACAACAGACTTTATATCGTGAGATTGGTGAGGGTACTATCCTTAATTACAGGATTCTGGTAGAAACCGAAAGTAATACAGCTGTGGAAATGCGTGGGGAAAGTAAAAAGCCCGCAGTATTAATGGATAATAATCCAAATAAAAAAATAAGCGCTAAGGTTCCAAGTCCTTTCGACAGAGTTGAAACATCAGAGTTCGATTCACAGATTAACTCGAAGTATACTTTCAATAATTTTTTTGAAGGCGATAGTAATAAATTGGCAAGAACTGCAGCTGAGGCAGTTGCATTGAATCCTGCCAAAACAGCCTTTAATCCATTTTTCCTTCACGGAAATTCAGGTGTAGGTAAAACTCACCTGTGTCATGCAATAGGATCAAAGATACTGGAACTATATCCCGATAAAAAGGTGCTTTATATATCAGCTCATCTGTTTAAAGTTCAATATACAGACGCTAGGAGATTTAACACCATCAATGACTTTATCAATTTCTACCAGGGGGTAGATGTACTTATTATTGATGATATCCAGGAAATCTCGGGATTGGAGAAAACTCAAAACACCTTTTTTCATATATTCAACCACCTGCATCAGAATAATAAACAACTGATAATGACATCAGATTGTGCTCCTATGGATATGCAGGGAGTAGAGGAGCGACTGCTTACTCGTTTCCGCTGGGGACTGACTGCTAAGCTTGAGCGACCTGATAAAGAGCTTAGAAAGAAGATCCTGCAAAACAAGGTGTTATCTGATGGTCTTTCAATACCTGATAATGTGATTGACTATATTGCTGAAAGTGTAACAGAGAATGTCAGAGATCTGGAAGGTATTGTAGTTTCACTTATGGCTCACTCTATAATCAATAATCGTGAAATAGATATGAGTCTTGCACGAAGGGTGGTAGAGCAAAGCATCAAGTTTGAGAAAAAACGTATCACCGTTCAGAAGATTCAGGATACTGTTTCTGATTTTTACAGCGTCAAAAAGGAACTGATTCAGTCTGCTTCACGTAAACGTGAAATTGTTCAGGCACGTCAGGTAACAATGTTTTTCATTAAAAAACATACCGAATTATCGCTTTCACAAATAGGTGTACAGGTTGGAAACCGTAGTCATGCCACTGTTCTGCATGCTTGCAATACGGTAAAAAATTACTTTGATGTGGATAAAAGCTTCAGGTCAGATCTGGAAGAAATTGAGAGACTTCTTAATTCATAATCAGTTAACTTGAAATCAGCTTTACCATAATTTCCTCTTTTTTCTACATTCTTTTTGACCAAGTAAAGTAAATAACTATATTTGCTATCCATACGTATATCATATAAGAAATGAAGTATTTTTATAACGGCAATTTAATTTTGATATTGCTGTTAATTAGTTTGTCTCTGCATGCGCAAGTTCCCGATGGATATTATAACTCTGCAGAAGGGAAGAGTGGGGCTGAACTTAAAACAGCACTGTTTCATATAATAAAGAACCCGGATGTTGTTTCATATTCAAAACTATGGAAAGCATTTGAAACTACTGATTCCCGAAGGAATAAGACTGTTTGGGATATGTATTCGGATAATAGTACCGGAACAGCGGCTTATTACTTTAATTTTGGTGTAGATCGTTGTGGCTCATACAAGAAAGAGGGCGATTGTTATAATAGAGAACATACTATACCCAGTAGCTGGTTGAGCGGATCGAAACTGCCCGAGTCCGACCTTTACCATATTTATCCTACAGATGGATATGTGAATAATCGTCGCGGAAATCTTCCTTTTGGTGAGGTTGGTATAACAATTTGGGAGTCAACTAACGGGTCAAAGGTTGGACAAAATACCTTTGGTAATTATACTCAGACAGTTTTTGAGCCAACTGATGAATATAAGGGTGATATTGCACGTTCATATTTCTATATGGTTACTGCTTATGAGGATATCGTTCCACAATGGAGCTCTGATCAAATGGGCGGGACATCATATCCGGGCTTTAGTGACTGGTCGCTGCAACTACTGCTAAAATGGCACAGGGAAGACCCGGTAAGCTTAAAGGAGGTTCGCAGGAATGAAGAGGTGAGTAAAATACAGGGTAACAGAAATCCTTTTATTGACTATCCCGAGCTTGTGGAATATGTATGGGGAGCAACCAGCTCTGTCGCTTTCAACTCAGAACAGCATATTGACAGTTTTTTAATGATCGAGTGCAGTCCCTTTGAACGCTGGCTTGACCAACAACGTTGGGTAGAAAACCTTAAACAGTATCTAAGTAAAGAAAAGTGATGAATAAATTTTGGCTTACACTTTTTCTAATCACACTTTTTCTAAATCCAATTTCCGGTTCCGTTAAAGCGGATTCTCTCACAATTGCAGTAATAACTGATTTACATTACCTTTCACCGGAGCTTGCCGTTGAAGGAGAGGCTTTATCTGTCTTTGAAAGACAAACGGGCCGAAATGTGAAAGACCTGCATGAAGTATTCGATAAGGTTCTTGACGATTTAATAAGTGAAGAGGTAGATATATTGCTTGTTACGGGTGATATCACAAATCACGGTGAGAGATTAAGTCATGAAGGGTTTTTAGAAAAGATATTACCACTTCAAGAATCAGGTACACAGGTTTTTGTGATTCCGGGGAATCATGATATTAACATACAAGACGCCAAAGCTTACAGGGGTGAATTTGCAACACCTGCTGATAATATATCAAAAGAGGAGTTTGCTGAACTTTACAAATCGATGGGTTATGACGATGCACTCATGAGGGATGATGCTTCACTTAGCTATCTTTATGAAATTGATGAGTATACATGGCTCCTGGCAATCGATACAAATCGATATGATGAATATGAGAAAGGTTATCTTTCGGGGGGAAGAATCAAACAGCAAACAATGGATTGGATGCTTGATATTCTTAATGATGCTGACAGTAAAGGGATTAGAGTGTTGGGTATGATGCATCATGGTCTGCTTGAACATTTGCCTTATCAGAGCACTCTGTTTCCGGATTACCTGATAGAGGAGTGGCAGAAGAATTCTGAAATTCTTGCTGATGCTGGTCTTGAAATAGTTTTTACCGGTCACTTTCATTCTAACGATATCACAATGCAAACAACTCATTCAGGTAACACAATTTATGATGTTGAGACAGCAAGTCTTGCACAATATCCTTTTGCATATAGAATCATGAAGTTGAGTGATACTGATTTAACGATTGAAACGAGATTTGTTACTGATGTACCAGGTAATCCTGATTTAGATAAAGTGTACCGTAGAAGACTTGAGACGATCACCCGTAATGTGGCAAGCAGCAGACTGCAAAATATGGGTATGCCTTTTTCGGAAGTGATGACTGAAGTGCTCACGGATCTTATTGTAAAGTTAAATACAGCTCATGTAAGTGGTGATGAAAAGCCTGACCCCGAGCTTATGAGTGCAGTGCAAACATTTGCAGCGTTTCTCGGCAATAGTGTTGTGGAAGAGGATTACACTTTTGATTTCCCTCCTGCGGATAATAATCTGGTAATTGAGTTTTTTATTCCGGAAGACAACTAACTCAATTTTTTTAAATTTATACGTCCAATATTTAAAGCAGGTATATTGTTAAACAAAATAAAGTATCTGATATAAAGAGTGTTAATAGGTTAGTGAATATAAAGGAAAAGGCAACTGTTTGCGGGGTTTGATTATGAAAAGTGAGGAGCGTTTGAAATTGTGTATGAAAGCCGGATCTGTTGAGGCAGGGTGTGATGAAGCTGGTCGCGGTTGTTTGGCGGGACCTGTATTTGCAGCTGCAGTAATACTTCCTGATGGTTTTGATTGCTCAGAATTGAATGATTCGAAGAAACTGACTGAGAAGCAGAGGAATGAGCTGAGATTAATAATTGAAGAAAACGCATTGTCTTACTCAGTAGCTTCTTGTTCTCCGGAAGAGATAGATCATCTGAATATACTGTGGGCCTCTGTTTCAGCGATGCACAAAGCGTTGTCCGGACTTTCAGTTACACCTGAACATATTATAGTTGACGGCAACCGTTTTAAGCCTTATGAAGAAATACCTTACTGCTGTGTTGTTAAGGGTGATGCTGTATATCAGTCTATTGCGGCAGCCTCTGTACTTGCAAAAACATACAGGGATGAGTATATGAAGAATCTCCATCTTCAGTTTCCTGAATATGACTGGGATAGCAATAAAGGATATCCTACAGTCGCGCACCGAAAAGCAATCCGTGAGAACGGAATCACCATTCATCACCGTAAGAGCTTTAACCTCTTTGAAAGACAGCTGGAACTGGATTTTTAATTGTAACAACAAAAATTGATAGCCCGGCAACTCATTTTATTCAATCCTTATAAATCTCCTTAGATTGCGGTTGTAGTTGTAGATTTCACCCTTCTCTATGTGATAATACCAGCCCATTACATTCAGATTGCCCTCTTTTACCCTTTTCCTGATGTAGCTGTATTTTAATAGATGATTCACCTGTTCCACAATATTTAACTGCTCAGTAAAAAGACTACGTTGTTCAGGGCTGATTTTGTTTTTTGCAATCTTTTCTTCTATAATCTTTTTTACAGGGTGGGCAAGCTCCATCCACTTTTTTGTATGCGGCAGATGTTTAAGTTCTTTATCCTGATTAAGAGCAGCACAACCGCCACAGTTGGAATGACCGCAAACAACTATGTTGCTGACATTCATTTGCTTGACGGCAAATTCAATTGCGGCTGTTGTAGCAAGATATGTGTCGGAGTCTTTCTTATAATAGGGGATGAGGTTGGCTATATTTCTCACGACAAACAGCTCACCGGGGAAGGTTTGTGTTATCAGACTGGGTACCACCCTTGAATCTGAACAACCTATAAACAATGTGTGAGGATTTTGTTTTTGTCCCAGCTCTTCAAAAAACTGCTGACGGGGAATAAATTCATTAGCCTTAAACTGACGAATGCCTTCAAAAAGCCGCTTATAATAAGATGAATCTGTTTTCTCCTGATCATGTAACTCCATGCGTTAAATCTCTTATTTGTTAGTTTACAAAAATAATAACATTTAAAACGCACTTTCGTTTACAACACAGACCGACGTCTTTTAAAATCAATCTGAGTTTTAGAAAATTAATCTACATCTTTCAGGCTAAGCTGTATACGTTTGCGTTCCATATCAACAGATAACACCTTTACCTTTACATGCTGATGAAGAGAAACCACCTCACCCGGGTTTGAAATAAAACGGTTTGCCATTTCAGAGATGTGAACCAGTCCGTTTTCCTTGATACCTACATCCACAAAACAGCCGAAATTGGTGATGTTTGTAACGATTCCCGGCAGAATCATACCTTCCTTAAGGTCGTTGATTGTGCGGATATTGGGGTCAAACTCAAGTACCTGAACCTTAGAGCGCGGATCTCTCCCGGGCTTTTCAAGCTCCTGTAAAATGTCGGTTAACGTTTCCTCACCCACAGAGTCAGTCTTATATCTGCTTATATCTATACTCTCAATCAATGGTTTATTATTGATTAAATCTTTGACAGTGGAATTAATATCCTTAGCCATTTTCTCAACTATCGGGTAGCTTTCAGGGTGAACAGCCGAGTTGTCCAGTGGGTTCTTTGCATCAGGAATACGAAGAAAACCGGCTGATTGTTCAAAAGCTTTAGGTCCCAGACGTGGTACTTTTTTCAACTCTTTGCGTGACTGAAACGGACCATTCTCACTTCTGTAATCAATAATGTTCTGAGCCAATGATTCGCCCAGTCCCGAAACATAAGTCAGAAGATGTTTACTGGCAGTGTTAAGATTCACGCCAACCAGATTTACGCAGCTTTCAACGGTCTGATCCAGCGATCGTTTCAGCTTGTTCTGATCAACATCATGCTGATACTGACCCACTCCTATGGATTTAGGATCAATCTTTACAAGCTCTGACAACGGGTCACTTAACCTGCGTCCAATCGAAACGGCACCTCTGACGGTGACATCATATTCAGGAAACTCTTCCCTGGCAATCTTTGATGCTGAGTAAACAGATGCACCGCTTTCACTTACAACGAAAACCTTTACCTCTTTCTCATAGCGCAGATTTGTTATAAACCGCTCGGTTTCACGGCTTGCAGTTCCATTGCCAATAGCAATTGCATCAATTTTATATGTCGAAACCAGCTTGACTACCTTATTGCCTGCTTTCAAAAACTCGTTTTGTGGAGGATGGGGATAAATGGTTTCGTTGTGAAGGAGATTTCCTTGTTCATCCAGACAAACTACTTTGCAGCCGGTGCGATATCCTGGATCTATTCCTAGAATTCTTTGTTGACCTAATGGAGGAGCCAAAAGCAGCTGTCGAAGGTTCTCTGCAAATACAGCGATTGCAGATTCATCTGCAATTTCTTTTGAGAGAGCTGCAAACTCTGTCTCAATTGATGGTTTCAGTAATCTTTTATAAGCATCAGTAACAGCTTCTTCCAGATGGTCAGCTGATTCTGTGTCATACTTGGCATACTTGGGAACCAGTCTGTCAAGACACTTTTCGTCATCTGCAGAAATTGACACTCTGAGAAAACCTTCTGCTTCACCCCGACGAATTGCAAGTATGCGGTGTGACGGGCATTTGGCAAGTGGGGCAGCAAAATCGAAGTAGTCGGCATATTTTTCACCCTCTTCCTCTTTGCCTTTAATGATTTTAGAAGTTATCACCGCTTCTCGTGAGAATATATTCCGGACAGTCTGTCGTGCCTGCGCATCCTCATTTACCCATTCGGCAATGATGTCACGGGCACCCTGAAGGGCATCTTCAACATCAGGTACCTCATCATTCAGAAATTGTGATGCTTTAGCTGAAACAGATCCGGATTGCTGGCTCATAAGCCATTTAGCCAATTCTTCAAGTCCTTTCTTGCGCGCCTTTTCGGCTCGTGTCTGGCGTTTCGGCTTGAAGGGAAGATAGATATCCTCAAGACTTGTACTATCATATATTTCCTTAATCTGCTTTTCAAGCTCCGGAGTCAGTTTTTCCTGTTCTGAAATAGATTTTATTATAAACTCCTTACGTTTTTCAAGCTCAATGAATTTTTCGTTCATCTCTTTAATGTTTGCAATCTGCACCTCATCAAGACCGCCCGTGGCTTCTTTTCTGTAACGGCTGATGAATGGAATTGTGGCGCCTTCACCGAGAAGTTTTACTGTACTCTCAACGTTCTTGGCGGATATATTAAGCGATTTTGATATTAATGAAACTATAACAGACATAGGTAAATGGTTTATATGTACTACAAAAGTACAAGAAAATTATGTATTTTTGCTCAACAGCTTATCAGGTTTGGAGTAGATTAGAAATTAAAGATAGAATAATGGCAAAGCTTAAATCGGTATATTTCTGCAGCAATTGTGGTTATGAGTCACCTAAATGGATGGGTAAATGTCCGGCTTGTGGTGAGTGGTCGACATTTGTTGAAGAACTTATCCGCAAAAATGCAGTTACAGCTCAAGAGGATACGCGTTCATTCAGTGATATCAAGAGCAAACCCATGCCTCTGAAAGATATAAAAGCCGATGAGGAGCAAAGGATTGATATGATGGATGAGGAGCTGAATCGTGTGCTGGGTGGTGGGTTGGTGCCTGCATCAGTAATATTGATTGGTGGTGAACCGGGCATAGGAAAATCTACATTGGTACTGCAGACAATACTTAAGCTCAAAGGTGCACGCTCTCTGTATGTCTCCGGAGAAGAGAGTGCCCGCCAGTTGAAGCTGAGAGCTGACAGGTTATCTATTGAAAATGACAACTGTCTGTTGCTTTGTGAGACTAATCTTGATGATATTTTCAAACATGTAAAGGATGTTGCTCCTCAGCTACTTATTATTGATTCTATACAGACTATATTTACCGAGTCGCTTGAATCCTCACCAGGTAGCATTTCTCAAGTTCGCGAATGTGCGTCTCTGCTGTTGAAGTACGCTAAACAAAGCGGTACCCCGGTTTTGCTTGTGGGGCATATCACGAAAGATGGCAGCATAGCAGGTCCAAAGATTCTGGAGCACATCGTTGATGCTGTATTGCAGTTTGAAGGTGATCAGCATTACATGTACCGAATACTACGTGGAATAAAAAACCGTTATGGAAGTACAGCCGAACTGGGAATTTATGAGATGAATCAATCGGGTTTGCGAGAGGTTAGTAATCCATCGGAATTACTGCTAACGCGTAATAATGATGAACTTAGCGGGGTAGCCATTTCAGCTGCAATTGAGGGAATACGCCCTTTCCTGATAGAGACACAGTCTCTTGTAAGCACGGCCGCTTATGGAACTCCTCAGCGCTCTACAACAGGCTTTGATGCCAGACGATTAAACATGCTGCTTGCTGTTCTTGAAAAGAGAGCAGGCTTTAAGCTGGCTCAGAAGGATGTTTTCCTGAATATCGCCGGAGGATTAAGAGTCAATGATCCCGGGATGGATTTGGCAGTGATAAGTGCAGTACTCTCATCCAGTCTGGATATATCCATCGACAACGATACCTGTCTGTGCGGTGAGGTTGGATTATCAGGTGAAATACGTCCAGTCAACAGAATTGAACAGCGTGTTCAGGAAGCTGATAAGCTTGGATTTTCACGTATACTCGTTCCACACAATAACCTGAAGGGCTTTAACAAAAAGCTCTCAATCGAAATAAAAGAGGTGAGGAAGGTAAGTGATGCCTTCAGGATGCTTTTTTCATAGATAATTATCCCCTAACCTTTTTGTAACTAAAAAAAATATCTTATATTTGCATCCTCAATTGAGAAAACGGTACCTTGGCCGAGTGGTTAGGCGTCGGTCTGCAAAACCGGTTACGGCGGTTCAAATCCGCCAGGTACCTCAAACATCTTTATCTTTCTTGAATACTTCGGAAACACTGGCGAAGTTCTCTTTCCATGATTTTGAAACGTCATCAAAAAAACTTCCTGCACTTTCTTTAATCACATCCCACTTAGAATCGGCAATACTCTCGTATTCATCTAGTCTTGAGGATAGTTTGTCTCTTATTCCCTTTAAATTATCCAGCTGTTCACGGTACTCCTCTTTTGCATCATCAGCAATGTCATCTGCTTTCTGCTCGAGCTTGTCAATGTATTCCTTCAATTCATCAAGCACTTTGTGAGTTTTCTGTTTAAATTCTTCTTTTTTCATAAAATGTGTTTTATAGTTCAACGTATTATGTAAAACATTTTTTTTGTAGGATTGGTTCATTATATCATTTTTATTAAAACAGCATAAAATATTCTATATAGAGTAGCATTATGATACCGAAATCATTGAAAATACGTATCTTTGCAACTTATTTATTGAAAATTAATTATGCTGAATATTGTTATTTTTGGAGCCCCGGGCTCAGGTAAGGGAACACAGAGTACAAAACTTGCCGAAAAGTATGGACTAGAGCATGTTTCAACAGGAGACATGTTGAGAGCTGAGATAAAAGCTAAAACAGAGTTTGGGAAAAAAGCTGATTCATATATTTCTAAAGGTCATTTGATTCCGGATGAAGTAATGATTGGTATTCTGGATGATCTTATGAAGAAAAGGAACGGAGTCAAAGGTTTTATATTTGATGGTTTCCCCAGAACACTAGCGCAAGGTAAGGCATTGGATGAAATGCTTGAGAAATATGGTGAGAAAGTGTCTGTGGTACTCAGTCTTGAGGTTGAAGAGGAAGAACTTGTAAACCGTATACTCAAAAGAGGAGAGATCTCTGGCCGTTCTGATGACAACAGGGAAACTGTTGAATCAAGATTAAATGTCTATTACAATCAGACTGAACCTTTAAAGAACTTCTACAACGAAAAGTTTAAGCTTGTAAGAATACCGGGACAGGGTAGCATAGATGAAATATTTGATTCAATTGTTACTGTCGTAGACAGAATAATTGTTTGAAAAGGTAGAAAATAATATAATATAGGAATTTAGAATATATAGTGAAATGGCGGAAACAAACTTTGTAGATTACGTAAAGATATTTTGTCGCTCTGGAAAGGGCGGCCGCGGATCTGCGCATTTCCGCCGTGAGAAATATGTTCCTAAAGGCGGACCTGATGGTGGTGATGGCGGTGAAGGCGGTAGTATAATTTTGCGTGGAAACCGTAACTTCTGGACTTTACTGCATTTGCGATATCAACGCCATATCTTTGCAGGGCACGGAGAGTCGGGTTCAGGTGCTCAGCGTTCTGGTAAAAAAGGGGAGTCTAAGATTATTGATGTTCCCTGTGGTACTATAGCTTATGATGCTCACACCGGCGAGTTTCTGTGTGATATAACAGAAGACGGACAGGAGGTAACACTCCTGAAAGGTGGACGTGGAGGTTTAGGTAATCAGCATTTTAAGACATCAACCAATCAGGCGCCACGCTATGCTCAACCGGGAGAACCTTACGAAGAACGATGGGTAATACTTGAGCTGAAGCTGCTGGCGGATGTGGGGCTTGTCGGCTTCCCCAATGCAGGCAAATCAACTCTTCTGTCAGTTGTGTCTGCAGCAAAACCCAAGATAGACAACTATCCTTTCACAACGCTTGAGCCAAACCTTGGTATCGTTGATTACCGTGATGGTAAATCTTTCGTGATGGCTGATATACCCGGCATAATTGAAGGGGCAAGTGAAGGCAAAGGACTTGGTCTTCGTTTTCTGCGTCATATTGAAAGAAACTCACTGCTGCTTTTTGTAATCCCCGCTGACAGTAATGATATAAAAGAGGAGTACTTCATCCTGTTGAATGAACTCAAAAAGTACAATCCTGAACTACTGGACAAGACTCATCTGCTTGCAATCTCAAAGTCGGATATGCTCGATGAGGAGCTTATTAATGCAATTACGGATGAGTTACCAGAATTACCCTATATGTTTATCTCATCTGTAACAGGTTTCGGTATAACAGCACTTAAAGATCTTTTATGGAGAGAGCTTAATTCTTCAGATTACATACCCAAATCCGCAGCACGGGAGGATCTTATTCACCGCAATCTGGATGTAACACAACTGGATTTTGAACCTGAAGAAGATTTTCAGGATGACAGTGAGGATGATTTAAACTATGACGAAGAAGAATTTTAGTCATGAAAAAACATCCACAGTATAACAATTTACTGCTGTTTGAGCTGCTTGATAAGGAGAAGGATATAATACATTTCTCAACTACCAGGGTTGGAGGTGTAAGTAATGGCACCTATTCTTCTTTCAATATGGGTAATTTCTCTGACGACAGCCCCCTTAATATTCATGAAAACAGAAATATTCTCGCAAGAATGTTTTATATGAATACTGATAAATTCATTATTCCTCATCAAACACACGGAACAAGAGTTCTTAAGATTGATGAAGAGTTTATGGATTTAGATTCAGCTTCTGCCATAGAAATTATGTATGGTGTTGATGCAACTGTTTCGAATCTGAAAGGACTGTTTTTATGCGCAACTACAGCCGATTGTGTGCCAATTATCATTTATGACAAAGTAAAAGAGGCTATTGCAGCAATTCATGCAGGCTGGAAAGGCACATCAGGACGAATAGTTGAAAATACAATAGTTGAGATGCAGAAGCAGTACGACTCCATTACAGGAGATATGATTGCCTGTATAGGTCCGTCAATCAGTGTTGCTCGCTATGAAGTGGGAGATGAGGTTGCCGATCTGTTTATAAAGGAAGGTTTTAATATATCAGATCCGGAGTTAGGTTTCAGGAATAAGACAACATCCAAATATCATCTTAACCTTAAAGAGATAAACAAAAGAGAGCTTCTCAGGCTTGGTGTCATCAATGATAATATTGAAATGACCGATATGTGTACTTACGATATGCAGGACCTATTCTTTTCAGCACGCCGGCAAACTGTCCACTCCGGCAGAATGCTCACCGGCATTATGATGAAAGACAACTAATCACAGACATAAAAAAGGGAACGGATTTTTTATTATCCACTCCCTTTTAGCATAATTATTAATAATTGACAGTATATACCGAAAGATTGCTTTCAATTAATAACGTGCGCTAACAACGTCCCAATCTATAATCTTCCATATTTCTTTCAGGTGATCAGCACGACGATTTTGGTAATCCAGGTAATATGAATGTTCCCATACGTCGAAACCAAGAATTGGAGTCAACCCTTTTGTAACAGGGTTACCGGCATTGCTTTCCTTTTCTATGGAAAGTTTACCGCTCGCATCCTTTGCCAGCCATACCCAGCCTGAACCAAATACGGAAGCTCCGGCAGCATTAAATTCCTCTTTAAATTTATCAAAAGAGCCATATTGCTCATTAATTGCATCCGCAAGCTTACCCTTTGGATTACCACCTCCATCTTTCTTAAATGAAGTAAAGTACAGGTTATGATTAAGCACCTGACCGGCGTTGTTAAAGATAGCTCCATCGCTTCCCTTTACTACTGTTTCAAGATCAGCATCTTCAAATTTCGTGCCTACAACAAGTTTGTTCAAGTTGTCAACGTAAGCCTGATGATGTTTGCCATAGTGGAGCTCAACTGTTTGTTTACTTATAACCGGCTCTAAAGCATCGGTTGCATAGGGTAATGCTACTTTTTCAAATTTCATATTTATTTCGTTTTTAGAGTTATTATTTTCATTGTTCTTTGCGTTTGAGCTGTTGCAACTTGTCAATACTACTGCAATAATGCTCAATAATAGGTAATAATGAACTTTTTTCATATTTCCGTTATTTGTTTATTCTTTAAATTATAACGATTGACTAAAATTATTGTTCGATACCATTCAGGATGCTATTTTATATTTTCATAAATCATATAAAACGAAAAAAGCTTGAGCGTTAATACTCAAGCTTTTGTGGTCTTTTTATGTTAATTATTAAATTTGTCTATCTTTTGTAGTCTTTATTTATGATTTCTCTTCCACAGCAGGCTCGTTGTCTTCGATGTCTTCGATATCGTCATCACTAACCTTATCAGATACCTTATCAGACTTATGCTCTGTATGGATAAATATATTATCCCCTGAACCAACCGGTTTCAACGAAGGTATCTGATTATCATCATCAGCTTTATTGTTTTCCAGAATCTCTTCAGAGCGTGAAACCCAAGGTCTTTTACCGAAGATGTGCTCCAGGTCATTTGCATATATTATCTCCCTTTCCAGAAGAATTTTAGCCAGCTCATTATGACCTTTAGACTTTTCTGTCAGAATCTGTTTAGCGCGATCATACTGCTCAGCAATCATAGCCTTTACCTCAGAGTCAATCATTTTTGCTGTCTCATCACTGTAAGGTTTAGAGAACGGATACTCCTGACCGGAAGAATCGTAATAGCTTATATTAGGTAGTTTCTCACTCATACCCATATAGGTAATCATGGCATAAGCCTGTTTAGTCACCCTTTCCAAGTCATTCATTGCACCAGACGAAATCTGTCCGATGAAGAGTTCTTCAGCAGCACGCCCACCCAGCAGAGCACACATCTCATCAAGCATCTGCTCTTTGGTTGTAATCTGTCGTTCTTCAGGCAGATACCATGCAGCACCCAGCGCTTTACCCCTGGGAACAATTGTCACCTTCACCAAAGGATTAGCATGTTCAAGAAACCAGCTCAGCGAAGCATGACCTGCTTCATGTATAGCAATAGATTTTTTCTCATCCTGAGTTATGATCTTGTTCTTCTTTTCGAGTCCGCCCACTATACGGTCCACAGCACTCATAAAGTCATCCCTCTGTACGAATTTCTTTTTATTTCGCGCTGCAATAAGTGCAGCTTCATTACAAACATTAGCAATATCAGCACCCGAGAATCCGGGAGTCTGACGGGCAAGAAACTCAACATCTATCGATTCATCAATTTTTATCGGGCGAAGGTGTACTTTAAATATCTCCTTACGATCATTCAAATCAGGAAGCTCAACATATATTTGTCTGTCAAACCTGCCCGCACGCAGTAAAGCCTTATCCAGTACATCAGCTCGGTTGGTTGCTGCAAGAATTATCACACCGCTGTTTGAACCGAAACCATCCATCTCAGTGAGAAGTTGGTTAAGAGTATTCTCCCGTTCATCGTTAGACCCGAAATTGTTGTTCTTGCCTCTGGCTCTTCCAACAGCATCAATCTCATCAATAAACACAATACATGGAGCTTTCTCTTTTGCCTGTCTGAACAGATCACGTACGCGTGATGCGCCAACACCCACAAACATCTCAACGAAGTCAGAACCCGATATTGAGAAGAAAGGCACATTTGCCTCACCTGCAACCGCCTTGGCAAGCAGTGTCTTGCCTGTTCCGGGAGGACCAACAAGCAGTGCTCCCTTAGGTATTTTACCCCCAAGGTTTGTATATTGATTAGGACTCTTCAGGAACTCTACAATCTCTTGTACTTCCTCTTTTGCTTCGGAAAGTCCCGCAACATCCTTAAAGGTCACTTTCTGACTTGAATCACGGTCGAACAGCTGTGCTTTTGATTTCCCTACATTAAAAACACCGCCGCCACCGCCGCCACCGCCGCCTTGCATCCTTTTCATCATCCATACCCAGAATGCAATAAGCAGAATAAATGGCAGGAATGTCAGTAAAATACCCCATAATTCGGAAGTTGTGTCAAAACGTACCTGTATATCGTACTCCTTTTCTGTTTTAACGCTGTCGATAAACTCAGAAATGGCATCGGGTGAAGGACCCTTTACCAATATTACAGGCGTTCTTCCGGCTCTTACTGATTCTCCGAAAACATAGTTAGCCGATTCTTCCCTTACGATAGCTTCGGCAGTCTCCTTATTATTATAAATAACAACACTCTCTATGCGGTTATCCCTGACATAATCCTGAAATTCTGACCATGTGACCTCTTTAACAGTATTATCCTGTCCGAAGAACCACATACCCATAAGAATTGCCAAAACTATTGCATATACCCAGTAGGGGTTGAAAGGCCGTTTTGGATTAGTGCCACCTAGTTTAGGACGCATGGTAGGCTGTTTGTCTTTTTGATTATTTTGATTGTTGCTGCTCATTTAGTTAATAGCTCTTTAATTGAATTTTTAGAGTGCTTGCGTTATAATTAACAATTTCTCATGAAATAAGTTTTTTAGTCTAGATTGGGGATACGTTCTGAGTGTGCATCTCCCCAAAGCAGATCTAAATTGTAATAACTCCTTAGCTCAGGAAGAAAAATATGAACTATCACATCACCATAGTCTATTCCTATCCACTCGGATTGTTGTTTTCCCTGTATCCGGATAGGGTATTCATTAGTGTTCTCTTTTACTACTTTCTCTATGGATTCGGCAAGAGCTGATACTTGGGTAGGAGAATTACCTTCACATATTACAAAATAGTCACATATAGCTCCGGTGATGCCTTTCAAGTTTATTGTATTAATGTTTTTTCCTTTTTTTTCTTGAATTCCTTCAATAATATTCTCTAATAATAAGCTTTTTTCTGCCATTCTTTATTTTAAGTGAGTTAATACTACAAATATAGGTTGTTTTTTCTGAAATCGATATAAAAAAATTCAACAACCTTGTCTCTGATAATATTAATAACAAAAAGAGTGCCAAATAAAAAAGCCGGAGGAGACAACAACTGTCCACTCCGGCATTATTCAATTAAATGCAAAATCTACAAAGTCTGTAACTGCAGATTTCTCCATAATACTTTTATGCCGCCCCCGTCGTGAATTTGCAGGGCTATGCGACCTTGGGCATTACCAATCTTCTCATCAGTCAGGTCCACCATCTCTTCGCTGTTGAGGTAAGTCTTCACGTTATCACCCTGTACAACAATACGCAATGTGTTCCATTCACCCTCTTTAAGAATCTCCTCTTTCTCATCAGGAATCTGCACAAGCCATCCGCGACCGTAAGATTCATATATCCCGCCCGTGTCATTACCTTTAGGGGCTACTTCAACCTGCCATCCGTTTACAATTGCTCCCGGCTCTACAAAAGAACGGATAAACACTCCTGAATTACCGTCAGCCTCCTGCTTGAATTCAACTGTCAGGTCAAAATCATCATAATATTCACGTGTTGCAAGATAGCCATACAGCTTATCCGGACCACTTTCGCAAACAAGCAGGCTGTCTTCCACATACCATTTCTCGGTACCGTAAACTTCCCAGCCATGCAGGTCTGTTCCGTTGAAAAGAGTAACCTCTTTTGTCTTACGCGGCAATTCTTTAATCTTCACATTTCTGAACCAGGCTGCCGAACCGTGGTCCTGCAGACAGATAGCACCCTTTCTTGCCAATCCATACTCAGGTGCGTTCTCCCACTTACCGCTGTTTTTACGCTCAAACCAGTCGTCGGTCCATGCTTCAAACTCAACAACCTTCTCCCCGTTTAGCCAGTGCTCAACATGCCCGTTGTCAAAAACAATCTTAGAGGTGTTCCACTCACCTGCAGGCTTCATAACAGTCTTCTCAGGGTCAGTGGTGTACATAGCATAGTCAGCAGCTGTTTTTTGCCAATCCTCCAGAGGATCAGGGAAGTTAGCCTCGTCAATAAGCTGATATTCAGGTCCTGTTACGTAGGGAACAGCAAACTTAGGATTCTCCACCACGTGATAAAGCACGCCACTGTTTCCGCCTTCTGCAATTTTCCAGTCCCATGCCAGCTCAAAATTCTCGTAAATCTTTTCGGTTACAATATAACCATGTTCATCAGCACCTTCTCCTTTTGCCTGAATCATACCATCTTCGGCAAACCAGGGCGCTGTAAGAGAGTCTCCATTATAATCACGCCAACCGTCAAGAGAAGTGCCATCAAAAAGAAGTTCCCATCCGTCAGTTACCTCTTGCTTAGTGAGAGTGTTGTGTCCTCCACCACTTGTGCAGGCTGTTGTTAATGCCATAATAGTTATCGCAATAATTATGTTAAACTTCGATTTCATAATTCTCATTCTTTATAAATGATTAAACTTCACTGATATCCGTTAATATCAAACAAAGATATTGAATTATTGATTCTTGTTATTACTTTTACATTTAATTTATAAGATCAAAACCCTGTTCCGGTCCTGTTTTTTTAAACTAAAAGGCGTGATCAGGCGTTTATTTGACACGAAAACTAAAACAATCAGCATATTTTGGAACGAATTGATTTGACAGGAAAGAGTATAATTGGCGGCTCGTTCGTGGGTACAATAGGTTTTTTTGACGGTGTTCACCTGGGACACAGATATCTGATCTCACAGGTGAAAGAAGAGGCAAAACGACTTGATCTGCCTTCCGCTGTAATTACCTTCCCTGTTCATCCAAGAAAAATACTTCAGACAGATTATCAGCCGGCTCTGCTTTGCGGGTTGGAAGAGAAAATAGAACAACTGGAAACCACGGGAATAGATTACTGTATCATACTGCCTTTCACCACCGATCTGTCTAATCTCCCGGCAAAGGAGTTTATGCAGCAGGTGCTTAAAAACGATATCGGTCTTCATACTCTTTTAGTGGGATATGATCACCGTTTTGGTCACAACAGAGAGGATGGCTTTGATGAGTATCAAGCCTACGGCAAGGAGATGGGCATGAATGTTATCAGGGCAAAAGAGCTGCAGATCGACGGCGATAATGTAAGCTCAACAAAAATCCGCAGACTGCTCAAAAACGGTGATATCGAGAAAGCAAACAACCTTCTCTCTTATAATTATACCTTATCAGGAAAGATTGTTGAAGGGTATAGAGTAGGGCGCACTATCGGCTTCCCGACAGCAAATATCAGGTCATGGGAGCGGTTTAAGGTTATCCCCAAACTAGGAGTGTATGCCGTATTGGTGCACGTGCGTGACATCATCTATGAGGGTATGCTCTATATCGGAACGCGCCCCACACTGCACAATGACCCCGAAATAAGCGTAGAGGTAAACATCTTTGATTTCAATGCAGATCTGTATGATCAGTCGCTTACGGTGGAGTTTATCGATTTTATACGCGAAGATAAAAAGTTTGATGCAATGGATCAGCTGGTTGAGCAGATTCATAACGATAGGAAGTCGGTGCTCAAACGTCTTAAAAGTGTTAAGTAAAAAAATAATATACATGCAAAACAATTAATCTTATGGCAAAAAAAATTCTTTTAAATAATGATGCAAGTGTTCCGGTAATAGGACTGGGTACTTATAAGATCGGAATCACTGATACTGATACTTACCGTGCTGTGAGATCGGCACTCGATGTCGGCTACAGACATATTGATACTGCCACGCTCTACGAGAATGAGGTGCCTGTGGGTAAGGCAATACGTGAAAGTGGCATACCACGCGAAGAGATTTTCGTGACAACCAAATTATGGGGCACCGACATACTAAAAGATCGCATAAAGGAGGCTTTTGAGGGAAGCCTTAAAAACCTGGGGCTCGATTATCTCGATCTATACCTGGTGCATTGGCCCGTTAAAGGCAAAATCTCCTCAACATGGAAGGCTATGGAGGATATTTATATTGATGGCAAAGTAAGAACAATCGGTCTGAGCAATCATCTTATTCATCATGTAGAGGAGGTGTTGAAGGATGCAACTGTTACTCCTGCCGTCAATCAGATGGAGCTTCACCCTTACCTTGTGCAACAGGGGGTTGTCGACTTCTGCAAGGATAAGGGTATTGTGCCCGAGGCATGGAGCCCTTTAGGCAGCAGCAAGATTCCTCTCTTGCAGGATAAGGTGCTCACACGGATTGCAGACAAATATCACAAATCGTCCGCTCAGGTGGTTCTTAGGTGGAACATACAAAAGGGTGTTGTGGCAATTCCAAAATCATCAAGCAAGGAGAGGCAGGCAGAGAATTTTAATATCTTTGATTTTGAGCTCTCTGATGAGGAGATCAGGCAGATCGATAGTCTGGATAGGGGACATAGAACAGGGGTGCATCCTGATTATATTGAGTTTTAAGGGGGGGATACATTGATAACAGAAAGAAATCATTTGATTTACCAAACTACTTTGGTCTTAGAAGGGCTATAGATAGCTTATACATAGCTTATACACTGTATAATCTATGTATAAGCTATCTATAAGTAATCTTTGGATTAAGTCCGACTGATTACTAAAAGAAGATCTTTTTTCACTTTCCCCAATCCTTTTTATCTTTGCCTCATGAAAGATAATTCCGCCCCATTAAAATATTCACTCATAAGATCATCACGGAAATCGATAGGCATAATTGTTCATCCCGACGGGAGAGTAGTGGTTAGAGCTCCGATGCGTGCAAGCAGCAGTCAGATTCAGCAAGTGCTTGACCGCAGGATGGACTGGATAATAAAGCACAAGAACAGGTATGCAGAGCAGATGCGCCTGAATCCCAAGAGAGCTTTTGTGAGTGGTGAGAAGCATCTTTTTCTTGGTGAGGAGTATGTCTTGCGTGTGAAGAACGGTATTGCCAACAGAGTCACTAAAAACTGTGAGTATATTGATATAGAGTGTGCCGACGCCAATATGGCTGAGTTGCTCATGCAGCAGTGGTATAAGTCGAAGGCAAAAGAGGTTTTCCCGAATATTGTTAACCCTGTGATCAGGAGATTCAGGAGCGTGTATAATGTCGCACCTGCAAAGATCACCGTGAAAAGTATGAAATCGCGGTGGGGCAGCTGCTCCTCCAGAGGTTCTGTCTCTTTAAACAGCAAGCTGGTGCAGGCTCCGCCGAGGTGCATTGAGTATGTGATAGTGCATGAGTTGTGTCACCTTATTCATTTTAATCACTCTAAGGACTTCTATACACTCCTTGCAGAGATTATACCCGACTGGAAGGAACGAAAAAAGGAACTAAAGCGCATATTGCCTTATGGTTGCTGAATTGCTGTTGCGGATTATTAAACATTGTTTGCGGATTAAATGTTAACAACAACCGTGGGTTATATAGCCTAAATAAATTAACTTTGTAGTATAACAGAAATAAGATTTTTATGAAAAAATCGATAGTAACAATATTATTAGTGATGATGATGACAATAGCTTCTGCTGAAGAGAATCCATTTTTTAAGCCTTTTGAGGGACCTCATGCAACTGCCCCTTTTAATGATATTAAGCTTGAACATTATGAGTCTGCTTTTAAGAGGGGGATGGCTGAACACCGGTCAGAGATTGATAAGATCGCCTCTGATGCTGCCGCTCCCACGTTTGCCAACACCATCGAGGCAATGGAATATGCGGGTGCTATGCTTACAAGGGTGAGTAATGTGTTTTTTAACCTGCTGAGCGCCGAGAGCAATGATGAGATGATGGAGATATCGCAGCGCCTGAGTCCTGAGCTGTCTGCTCACTCAAATTATATCAATCTGAATGAGAACCTTTTTGAGCGTGTTAAATCGATATATGATGATCGTAATTCTCTGGGGCTGACTCCCGAGCAGATACGACTGGTTGAGAAGTACTACGAGAGCTTTGAGAACAGCGGTGCTACTCTCTCTGCCGAAGATAAAGAGAAATATAGGAACCTCACGATGGAGCTGAGCAAGATCACCCTGGAGTTTGGGCAGAATGTGCTGCGTGAGACTAATGCTTTTGAGATGCTGCTGACAGATGAGGATGACTTGGCAGGATTGCCGAAGAGCACGATTGATGCTGCTGCCACGAAAGCAAAAGCGAAAGGTAAAGAGGGGTGGCTGTTTGATTTGACCGGACCAAGCTATACAGGTTTTATGCAGTATTCTGCAAGACGTGACTTGCGTGAGAGGCTTTACATGGCGTATAATACCAAAAACGTGAAGGGCGGGGAGTATGACAACCGTGATAATGTGCAGAGGATTGTGAACCTGCGACTGGAGATTGCTAATCTGCTGGGGTATGAGAGTTATTCTGACTATGTGCTGAAAAACAGGATGGCAAAGAGTGCGGAGGGTGTCTTCGGGCTGCTTGATAATCTTGCCGAGGCATTCGGACCTGTTGCAAGGGCTGAGGTGAAGGATGTGCAGGATTTTGCTTCTGAGATGGAGGGGAAAGTGATTGAGATTATGCCGTGGGACTGGAGCTACTACTCGGAGAAGTTGAAGGATAGTCGCTTTGGTATTAATGATGAGATGACTCGCCCATACTTCGAACTTGAGAATGTGAAGAAGGGGGTTTTTGGACTGGCAACTGAACTTTATGGGTTGCAGTTTGTGAAGAATCCTGATATTGAGGTGTACCATCCTGAGGTTGAGGCTTTTGATGTGCTAGATGAGAAGGGTGAGTTTCTATCTGTGTTATATACCGATTTCCATCCGCGTGAGGGTAAACGATCAGGTGCATGGATGTCAAGCTTTAAGGGTCAGTATGTGAAAGAGGGGATGGACAGCAGACCGCACGTTACGATTGTGATGAATTTTACTCGTCCCACTGAGACGGAACCTGCTCTGCTCACCTTCAGCGAGGTGAACACTTTCCTTCATGAGTTTGGTCACGCTCTTCACGGGATGCTGACACGTACAACTTACGAGTCTCTCTCGGGTACCGGTGTGTATCGTGATTTTGTTGAGCTGCCTTCGCACTTCATGGAAAACTGGCTTAAGGAGAAGGATTATCTTGATAGGTTTGCTTTTCATTATCAAACGGGTGAGAAGATGCCTGAAGAGCTTCTGCAGAGTATTGTGGATGCATCTAATTATAATGTAGGGTATTTAACACTCCGCCAGCTTTCGTTTGGTTATCTTGATATGGCGTGGCACTCGCTGGAGAAGCCTTTTGTATCGGAATCATCAACACCTGTTCGTGATTTTGAGAAGAAAGCAATGGAGAGGGTGCAACTGCTTCCCGTTATAGATGAAACATGTATGTCAACTTCCTTCAATCATATTTTCTCGGGTGGTTATGCTGCCGGTTATTACAGCTACAAATGGGCGGAGGTGATGGATGCAGATGCTTTCTCGCTCTTTAAGGAGAATGGTATATTTGATAAGGCAACAGCTGATTCATTCCGCAGGAATATCCTTGAGCGTGGTAATACAGAAGAACCGGAAGTGCTCTACAAACGCTTCAGGGGTCGCGAGGCATCAGTGGATGCGCTGCTTAAGAGGAGCGGGGTAGGTAAATAAGTTAAGTCATAAAAATATTATTACAAAAACAGATAGATGAGAACAAAGATTTTCTGGACAGCGTTTTTACTTACCGTAGTTTTTGCTTCAGCTCAAGTTTTTGCTTCAGCTCAAGTTTTTGCTTCAGCTCAAACAGCCGTGCAGGCTGATTTGAATGTCGCTTCCTTTAACATTCGTATGGACACTCCGAACGACAGTCTGGATTCATGGGAGCATAGAAAGGATATGGTGAACGGACTGATTCGCTTTCATGACTTTGATGTTTTCGGTATTCAGGAAGGGTTTCATCATCAGATTATTGATATACTGAAGCCGGGTGGATATGATTATGTTGGTGTTGGTCGCGACGACGGTAAAGAGACCGGTGAGCATTCTGCAATTATCTACAAGAAAGACAGGTTTAAAGTGCTTGAAAATGGTGACTTCTGGTTGTCTGAGACTCCCGATATTCCCGGCATAGGGTGGGATGCAATTTGTTGCAACCGTATCTGCTCATGGGCTAAATTTAAGGATAATGAGTCGGGCAAGGAGTTCTACTTCTTCAATGTGCATTATGATCATGAGGGTGTGGAAGCGCGCAGACAGTCGTCATTGCTGTTAATGAAAAAAATACGCGAGATAGCGGCTGATTATCCTGTTATCGCTACAGGTGATTTTAATGCTGTACCCGACTCGGAACCTATACAGATTATTATGAACGACGGGTTGCTTAACGACTCTTACCTTGTTTCACATACACCACCTTACGGAACAGTAGGCACATATAATTCATTCAACGTTAATGCTCCCGTTGGAAACAGAATTGATTATGTGTGGGTAACCAAAGATATTATGGTTAATAAGTATGGGGTGCTTAATGATATTCATTATGGCCGTTTCCCTTCGGATCACTTTCCTGTAATGGTTCACGTAAGTTTTTAAAACTAAAGACCATAGCTTAGGAAAACAATCTAAGTTTATTTTTTATTAATTAGTTCGTATGCTTCAATTAGCGGCTGATTGGTGTGAACGTAATAGAAAACGAGACAGCAAATGGAAAAACACTACTTTCGTAATGATAGTATAAATAAATATAACTACATGAGATATATTTCTTCAGTTTGCTTTATACTGATAGCTTTAATAGCTTCAGTTGAGAACTTTACTGTTAGTGCACAGGTGATTCATGTTCAGGAGGAAAATTCGATAAGGCTGATGTCTTATAATATACGTAATGCACGTGGACTGGACGAAATGACAGATTATCAAAGAATAGCAGATGTAATAAATAGTGTTGCTCCTGATATTATTGCTGTTCAGGAGCTGGATAGTGTGACTGCCAGAAGCAAGGGAGTTGATGTGCTTGATGTTTTGGCACGGAACACGTTAATGAATCCAACTTATGCATCTGCAATTGATTATGATGGAGGCAAATATGGTGTAGGTATTCTTTCTAAAGAGAAGCCTTTAAGTATTAAGAAAATTCCATTGCCCGGCAGGGAAGAGCCCAGAATACTCTTAATAGTTGAAATGGATGATTACTATTTTGGATGCACTCATTTCTCACTTACTGATGAAGACAGACTTGAGTCAGTTGAAATAATAAAGAATGAGGCTGAAAAGTTAAACTCGAATAAACCTTTTTTTCTTGCCGGAGATATGAATGCAACTCCTGAATCTCTTGTGCAGCAGGAGATGAACAGCTTATTTACTTCGCTTGTTTCTCCTAAACAGTTTACTATCCCTGCTGATAATCCTGACAGATGTATTGATTACATTTATGGTTTTAATGGAACTGAGGGGTGGTCACTTTTAACCGACCGAGGGGTTATTGCTGAAAAGATGGCTTCCGACCACCGGCCTCTGTATGCCGATATCCGAATTCATTCTGAGAGAGATAATATATTCCGAACAAAGCCATACTTGCAGAATCCGACAGGTAATGGAATTAGTATTTCATGGTTGACAAATGTTCCGGTTCATAGTTGGGTGGAGTATGGTACTGATGGCAACCTTGATCAAACTCTAGAGTTGTATGTTGATGGACAGATGATTGTAAATAATTTTCATCATAAGTTCCGGTTAAATAATTTGATCCCCGGAGAAACTTACAGTTATAGGGTGTGTTCCAGAGAAATAGCTGTGTATGAGGCTTACAGGAAAGAATTAGGGGAGACTGCCATTTCAGAAATTTACACATTCAGGTTGCCTGCAGAGAGTGACACTGATTTTAAAGCTGTCATTTTAAATGATCTTCATCAGAGGAGAAATCTTATAGATATGTTTGCAGAGTTGATTGCGGAAATTGATTACGATTTAGTGTTTTTCAATGGCGACAATATTGATGACCCCAGAGATGAGGATCAGGCAGTAGCTTCGCTCGCTTATATGAATGAGAAAGTTAGAGCAGAGTCAGTTCCTGTTTTTTATATACGAGGCAATCATGAGATACGTAATGCATATTCGATAGGTTTACGTGATTTACTGGATTACGTGGATAACAAGACTTATGGTGCTTTCAACTGGGGAAATACACGGTTTGTGATGCTTGACTGTGGTGAGGATAAAGATGATAGTCATCCTGTCTATTATGGATTAAACGATTTCAGTGGATTAAGGAAAGATCAGGCTGATTTCTTGAAAATGGAAATTAATAGTACTGAGTTTAAGTTAGCTGACAAACGGGTTTTAATTCACCATATTCCAGTTTATGGACTTGGAGAAAATGCTTATAATCCCAGTTTGGATGAATGGGGAGAGATTTTAAAAGATGCGCATTTTGACATCTCACTGCATGGACATACTCACAGGTTTGCCTACCACCCTATGGATAGTATTGAAAATAATTTCCCTGTTGTGATCGGTGGGGGGAACAATGAAGAGAGTGCTACTATTATGATTCTTGAGAAAGATGGTAATGATATGACGTTGAGTGTGCTTGATGTTGAAGGGGTTGAGTTGTTAAAACTGAACCTGTAAAGATTAGTTTATCCCTGCTTGTATTATATCTAATTATAAAAAACGTTGGACAGGATATGACCGGTCCAACGTTCAAAAATTACTCACTTTATAATGTAGTTAACCTACTTGGCTTTTCCCTGATTAGCTACAGCTTCCATAAGCTTTTTGATCTCTTCAGGATCGCCAAGGAAATAATCTTTCTGCAGGTTCATGTCGTCATCAAACTCAAATACATAAGGAACAGCAGTTGGCAGGTTCAGACTTACTATCTCATCATCTGAGATATTTTTGAGATGTTTGATGATACCGCGCAGACTGTTTCCATGTGCTGCAACGATAACTTCATTGTATTTTTTCATCTCAGGCACGATGGTGTCGTTCCAATAAGGCAGAATACGTTCTACGGTATCTTTGAGAGCTTCAGTAAGAGGAAGGTCTTTTTCGTCTACACCTTTATATCGTGCTTCCTGAAATGGTGAGCGTTCATCATCCTTTTCGAGAGGTTTTGGAGGAACATCATAGCTCCTGCGCCAGACAAGTACCTGTTCGTCACCATATTTCTCAGCTGTTTCAGCTTTGTTTAGGCCCTGCAGCATACCATAATGCTTCTCATTCAAACGCCATGTTTTCTCAACAGGAATCCAGTCAAGGTCCATCTCATCAAGAACAACGTTTAATGTCTTTACTGCTCTTTTCAGGTAAGATGTATAAGCTTTTTCAAATTGAAAGCCTTCTTTCTTGAGGTATTTACCTGCTTTGTGAGCTTCCTCAACGCCTTTCTCGGTGAGATCAACATCTGTCCAGCCTGTAAAGCGGTTTTCCTTGTTCCATTTGCTTTCGCCATGACGGATTAAAACAACTCTTTTCATACTTTAATTTTTATATGTTAGTAAATTATCTATTTCTGATTATCTGTTTCTAAAAATAACGTTACATACAAAACTACACAAATTCGCTCAATTTTTTGCAACGTTATTGCAAATTTACTGAGAATGATATTCAAATAAACACTGTTTAGCCTATTTTGTACTAATGGTTCTGTTTGAACTAATCGTCGAGTTTATCAGAGTCTGAATTAGTTTTGGTTATGAGCCGATTGGCTTTAGGTGTTGCCGATTGATCTGCTCCTTGATCCAATCTCTTTAAAATTCTTATCTGACCTATTAACAGAGTTAGTGACAATAGTGCTGCCAGTGTATCTGAAACGGGTATCGCGATCCATAATCCATCAAGTCCCCATAGTCGTGGAAAAAGTATTATGCCGGGAACAAGAAATATCAACTGACGACTAAGGCTCTGAATAATAGATTTGAATGCATATCCCAAACTCTGGAAGAAGCTTGATGCCACAATTTGCATTCCCACAAGTGGTAGGGCAATTACTGCAATACGTACACCTCTTTCTGTAAGATCAAGAAGTTCTATATCAGTAGTAAAAGCCATTGCTATTTGTCTTGGGAACAGTTCACCTACAATAAAACCTATAGTTGTAATTATCGTTGCAACCTTTAATGTATAGTAAAGCGTCTCTCTGACTCTTTTATAATTACCCGAACCGTAATTGTATCCCAGTATAGGCTGGGTTCCCTGGTTAAGTCCCAGAATAGTTATTAAGAGCAATCCCAGTATAGTATTAACAATACCAAATGCACCTACTGCCAGATCACCACCATATCGCATCAGAGAGGTGTTCATCAATACATTGACCCCGGAGGCAGCCACCTGCATACTGAACGGTGAAAGGCCTATTGAAATAATAGAGAGTATAATTGCTTTATTGAGTCGCACATTTCTCCATCTTAATCTAATAGTACTGCTTCTGCTGGTGAAATGATGCATAACAAAAAGAAGTCCTATAAACATAGATATAACTGTAGCCCAGGCAACTCCTTTAATACCCATATTAAATCCGAAAAGAAGTATTGGTGAAATAATAATATTTAATGCTGCACCAATAAGCATCGTAATCATTGCTTTTTTGGGGTATCCTGAAGCGCGCATCATGGCGTTGAAATTATAGGTAAGACTAACCAGTACATTACCCAGTAACACAATCTGAAGATAATCCCTGGCGTAGGGCAGGGTCAAGTCGCTGGCACCAAAAGCAATCAGAATAGGATCAAGATAATAATAGATTAGTGTTATAAAAACTGCATTAAGAAGTATAGTAAGCAGCAAAGAGTTGCCTACAATCTTCTCTGCTGTTTCTTTATCATTCCTACCCAAAGCTATAGATATGCGGGCTGCGGCACCAGATCCCACCAGCATTCCTAAAGATGAGGTAAGATTTATTACAGGTGTTGTGATTGCCAGACCTGAGATCGCTAATGCACCTACACCCTGCCCAATATAAATACGGTCAACAACGTTATACAACATGTTGACGACAGTTCCAATAATACCGGGTAGTGCATAATCCCAGACAAGTTTGCTAATCTTTTTTGTCCGGAAATCTATTTCTCGTTGTGTCTGCAAAATAATTAATAAGAATAACCTAATTAAGGAATAATAAATCCCAATGTGCAAATTTACAGAATATTCTTCAGATACATGGTCATTTTCACCTACTTTAGCTTATTTAGCTTCCTATATTTTGACTTTCAGATATTATATTTTAAATTTGATTTTTTAAACCGTATCATTTTGGTAAACACAGAATACCTACTTCACTATATCTGGAAATTTAAATTATACAATCCCGATTCTTTAAGAACTGAAAACGGAACCTTAATTGAGGTTTTGGATCCCGGTCTGCATAACGAGGATGCGGGTCCTGATTTTTTTAATGCAAAGATAAAAGTCAACAACACTGTTTGGGCAGGAAATATCGAGATTCATAATACTTCGAGAGATTGGTATCGTCATGGTCATGATCAGGACAAAGCTTATAATTCAGTTATATTGCATCTTTCAGAAGCAATAAATGGAGTGGTGATAAATGAATCAGGACAGGAAGTTCCACAATGCGCAATTAAAATATCTGAACCACTACGTAAAAGTTCTGAATACTTGCTATTCAGTAAGTGCAGGATACCTTGCAAAAACTTCTTATCATATCTTTCGGGACCAACATTAAATGGATGGTTGATTTGCCTTGCATTAGAACGTCTGGAGCGAAAGACAAATGATATAAATCAACATCTTAAACATTTTAATAATTCGTGGGATGAAGTGTTTTATGTGATGCTGACGCGTAACTTTGGTTTCGGCATTAACTCAGATGAGTTTGAAAGACTGGCGCTCAGCCTTCCGTTTAATATTATATTGAAACACGGTGATAATCTGTTTCAGGTTGAAGCCCTTATGTTTGGTCAGGCAGGTTACCTGGAAATTGAAAACTGTTTAAATCAGGATTATTCCAATAACCAAAGAAAACAAGAATCGATATTGTCAGCGAGTTCGGGTAAACAGTTAAATGAAGATGTTGTAGATGATTATTATTACAGAATGCAGAAAGAGTATGCATTCCTGAAAGCAAAATACAAACTTAAAAGTCCGGATAGTAAGACTATCAGAAAGCTAAGAGTGCGTCCGACCTCCTTTCCGGAGTTGCGTATTGCACAACTGGCATCGCTACTGCAAAAGTCGGGCAGACTATTCAGCACCTTTCTTGAGAAAGAGGATTATAATCAGATAATATCGCACTTCATGACTGAGCCTTCTGAATATTGGCAAACACATTATTCTTTTGGTAAGAGGTCGGGAAAGAGCAGTAAAATACTGGGCAAGTCATCAGTGGATGTGTTAATAATAAATACCGTGGCTCCAATACTTTTTGCTTACGGTAAAAAAACATTTATTGAAGATTATTGTCAGCGTGCCGAAAATTTACTGGAATCGATGAAGCCGGAAAAGAATTCCATTATCAGAGAATTTGGCGAAGCAGGAGTAATTCCTAAAAATGCAATGGAATCTCAGGCGCTGATACAATTGAAGAAAGAGTATTGCGACAAGCGTAAATGTCTCTACTGTAGGATTGGACATAAACTGCTTTCAAATAGCCGGTAAATCAACAGTTGTTAAGTAAACATATCATAGATGAATTACTTAACGAAAATATTGTACATTTGTGACTTAAAAATGAAATAGTTCCTTTGTAGAATTATGTTGAATAAGATATTTTCGATTATAACATTCCTGTTTATCTCGTTGCTAATGGCTGTTATGTTTCACTCTTGTGCAAATATGGCAGCGCCAACGGGTGGTCCGTATGACGTGGATCCGCCTGTTGTAATTGGTTCTTCTCCCGCTTTCAACTCACTAAATGTAACTCCTAAAAGAGTAGAGATTGAGTTTGATGAGAATATTAAAATCGAGAGTCCGACCGAGAAAGTGATAATCACTCCACCACAAATAAATATGCCGATAATCCGCTCTATCGGTAAAAAAGCTGTTGTTGAACTTAATGATGAGCTTTTCCCAAATACCACTTATACTATTGATTTTACGGATGCTATTGTTGATAATAACGAGAGCAATCCTCTTGAAAACTTCGTATTCTCTTTTTCCACAGGAGACCAGCTTGATACGCTTTCTATTTCAGGTAGAGTGCTCAATGCAGAGGATCTTGAACCGTTATCAGGTGTATATGTTGGCATTCACACTAATTTTGATGATACAGTCTTTACAAATGTTCCTTTTGAGCGCATCTCAAGAACCAACTCGCGCGGTGATTTCACTGTTCGCGGTATGGCCCCCGGGAAATATAGGGTATTTGCACTGACTGATATGAACAGGGACTACAAATATGATAATCCACAGGAATCTGTGGCTTTCCTTGACTCAATTATTTCACCGTCAACAATGGGTGCTGTGCGCCAGGATACTATATTTTTGGATAGCTTAACTATTGATACTATCAAGACAGTTGAATATACACGTTTTCTGCCTGATGATCTTGTCTTGCGCTCTTTCATGTCAGATTTCCAGCGTCAGTATTTGCAAAGGAGTGAGCGTCCTGTGGAAAACAAATTGAATATTATCTTTGGTGCGCCAACTGATATGCCCACCTTCTCAATTATTGAGCCTGAGGTTTCTCGAGATGACTGGTATGTGATGGAAAGGAGCATTAATAATGATACATTGATGTTGTGGATTACTGATTCTCTTATTTATAAGCAGGATACAATCCGTATGGAGATCAATTATATTGAAACGGATACTCTGAATCAAAATATTCTGACTACCGACACGATTAGTTTTAATTTTAGGCGACAAACCGACAGAGGTCAGTCACGCAGGGCTGAAAGGGAGGCTGAACGACAAAAAGAAGCGGCTCTGAGGCAGGCTGATAGTCAGATTGAGAATGAAGCAGGTGTTGAAGCCGACAGCCTTGTTAAACAGAGTTTACCTGAAATAGAGTTTCTGAGAATAAATAATAATATTCAGTCGACTTTTGAGCTATTCAACCCAATAAGAATTGAATTTGATCAACCTGTTGTTGAGTTTGATTCCTCTTTTGTAGAGCTCTCAATTCAGGTGGATTCTTTATATGAAGCTATCCCATTCCGAATGGAAGCAGACTCTCTTAATCCCAGGAAATTTACTCTGCGTCCGCGTTGGGAACCGGGTGGCAACTACAAGATTACAATAGATTCAGCAACTGTATTTAGTCACTATGGTCTGTGGAATAATAAATTAGAGCAGACATTTACGGTTAAGCCGCTGGATCAGTATGGAAACCTGGAAATAAGGATTAACGGACTGCCTGAAGGTAAGCAAGCCTTTGTGCAACTGTTGAATAACTCAGATAAACCATTTAGGAAAAGTTTTGTCAAAGCAAATGTCGTGAGATTTCAGGACTTGCCTCCGGGCGATGTTTATGCCCGTCTCATAATTGATGAAAATGAAGATGGAGTATGGACAACGGGTAATTATGAAGAGGGGCGGCAACCGGAAGAGGTGTTTTACTACAACAATAAGTTTGTAATCAGAGCATATTCTGATCATCTTGAAGAGTGGAATGTCAATTCTGCTCCACTGATAAAACAAAAACCACTGGAGATAACAATAAACAAGCCTGAAGAGAAACGACAGAGAAACCCAAATCTTGAGAGGGAAAGACAATCGCAACAACAACAAAACAGACAAGGTTCACCTTTTTCAGGTATGGGTACTGGATTTTAAAAATATCAATATGATTAAAAAAACTACGTCTATAATTGTATTCATACTACTACTCTTAGGTTTACAGTCAGCAAATGCTCAATGCAAATTAACAAACAGAGCTTTTGCCAGCGGAGAGAATATTCAGTATGATCTATATTTCAATTTTGGAATCATCAGAGCACGTGCAGGTAGCGGGTCTTTAACGGTGACTGAAGCTAATTACCGCGGCATTAACTCATTAAAGAGTGTGATGATGCTCAATACATCAGGTCTGGCTGGTAATATCTACACTGTTAATGATACGCTTACATCTTATATTGACAAAGATTTAAGACCCATGCTGTTCACTAAAGAGGCTTTCGAGGGAAGTGATTATTCAGTTGAGAGGCAGTCTTATACTTATAATGGAGATATTATAAGCATACGTTCACTCAGAAACTTCAATGGTAAAGAAGTTTTTGATGAGGTATTTACTACCGAAGAGTGTGCTTACGATTATTTGTCGGTACTTTCTCTGATTCGCAATATGGATTTTACAGGGATGAAGCCTGGTGAGAGTAAATATATACAATTTATATCAGGCAGAAAACCTGTTAACATGTATGTTAATTACCAGGGGATTTCAAAAGTCAGAGCTAACAACGGAAAGACTTATGAGGTGGTTAACATTACAATGACTATTCTTGATGACGCATTCACAAACCAGAAAGAGGCCTTAAAAGCTTCACTTACCAACGACCAAAACCGAATACCTGTTATAATTGATACTAGTCTGAATATTGGCTCTGTACGTGCCATAATGAAAAGTGTAACAGGTTTGAGAAATTAAGTTACCAATAAAAACACCAAAGCATCAAGAAGGGCTAATGTTTTCTGAAGTTTCAAACCAAAAGACTTTCATACTGATTAAAGAAATTTATCTTTAAATATAGATTAAAATATTTAAATTTCTCCGAAAAGAGCGTATCTTTGTGACAAAAAGACATGTCAGTGCAGACACATTCTAATAAAATCCCCGAACCGGCACTCCGGAGACTTCCCTGGTATTTGTCTTATGTTAAACTGCTTAAGAACCAGGGAGAAAAGTATGTTTCCTCTACACAGATAGCGAAAAAAATCGACGTCTCTGCTACTCAGATTGCGAAGGATCTCTCTTATGTACAGATTAGCGGAAAAACGAGAGTGGGATATGATATCGACGAACTTATTAATGTTTTAGACACTTTCCTTGGCTTCAAAGAGATACATAAAGCTGTGGTGTTTGGTGTTGGTAGTCTTGGTGCCGCTTTATTGTCCGACTCGGGACTAGAGCAATATGGTCTTAAAATAATAGCAGGATTCGATGTAAAGAAATCAGTTGTAAACACCAATATTCATCAAATCCCGGTTTATCACAGCGATGAATTTGTTGAGATGAACAAACAGATAAATGCTGAAATAGGAGTTCTCACAGTACCTTCAGGTGTTGCACAAGAGGTTTCCGACTATATGATTAGAGGTGGTATAAAAGGTATCTGGAATTTCACCCCTTTTCGTATTCGTGTTCCTTCAGGTATCGTACTCCAGAACACTTCTCTATATGCCCATCTTGCAGTTATGTTTAACAGGTTAGATTCATGAAAATATTTGCAATAGGATTAAATTATGCTTCCCACAATAAAGAGATGAAACGCACGTTTGTAAGTGAGGAGCCGGTTTTATTTATGAAGCCGGACACTGCTTTGCTTAAAGACGGAAAGCCATTTCTGCTTCCTGATTTCTCTGATGAGATGCATTACGAAACAGAGATAGTGGTTAAAGTAAACCGACTTGGCAAGACCATCGCTGAACGTTTTGCTCATCGTTATTATGATGAAATTACTGTTGGAATTGATTTCACGGCACGTGATCTTCAGCGCAAACAGAAAGAACTTGGCTTACCTTGGGAGATTGCCAAGAGTTTTGATAATTCTGCTGCAATAGGTGAATTCATTTCAAAAAGTGAATTTGAAGATATTCAAAATATCAATTTTCATCTTGATATTAATGAATCAACAGTACAGCAGGGAAATACAAAGGATATGATATATTCTGTTGACCGGATTATTTCTTATATTAGCAGATTCTTTACACTGAAGATTGGTGATCTTATCTTTACCGGTACTCCTGCAGGTATTGGTGCTGTTAATATTAACGATCATCTGCAGGGATATATTGAAGACAGGAAATTGCTTGACTTCAGAGTTAAGTAATAGATTGCCATTTTTTTTAAGTGGCACATTAGCAGGCGTTTTATTGGAAATTATCTCTGTGAATAAATATCTAAGTAACATGCACAAACAATTAGTTTCATTTCTGTTTTGCACCCTTTTATTATTGTTGCCTCATAATCTAATAGGGCAGGAAAGGGACAATAACCCAATTCTAACGGCAATGCCATCGCTGCAAATTGCGCCTGACGCAAGAGGTGGAGGGATGGGTGATATTGGTGCTGCAACAATGCCTGATGTTTATTCTCAGCACTGGAACGCGGCTAAATATCCTTTTATAACTTCCGAAGCAGGACTGGCTTTTTCTTATACTCCATGGTTGAGTAAATTGGTTAATGATATTAATATGTTGTATGCTTCAGGATTCTGGAAATTTGGAGATCAGGATCTGAATGCTGTTAGTACTTCTATAAGATATTTTTCTCTGGGAGATGTGGAGATTGCTGATATGGCCGGTGAATTCTGGTACAATGTGATGCCTTACGAAATGGCTATTGATGCTGCGTATTCACGTAAGCTTTCCGAGACTTTCTCCGGTGCTGTGACACTTAGGTATATCAGGGGTGACTATTCAACAGGTGGCGATGAGTCTACTCCTGGTAATGCTTTTGCAGCTGATGTTGCAGGTTACAATGAATCATATTTCTATATGGGGCGCTCCGAAGCGTTGCTTGGATTAGGATTTAATCTTTCAAACATCGGAACCAAGATATCTTATGATGGTGGTACAACATCTATGTTCCTGCCCACAAACCTAAGGGTGGGGGCTTCTTTGGGTTATCCTATAGATGCAAAAAACACTATTACACTGAGTCTGGATCTTAACAAACTGATGGTGCCTACTCCTCAGCTTCCTGTTGAAGATGAAACTGAAGAACAGATGTTTCAGCGTATCGAGGATTATAATGATATTTCTTCTATTGGCGGAATATTCAAGTCACTTGGCGATGCGCCGGGTGGTTTTCAGGAGGAGTTACAAGAGGTTATGTGGTCACTTGGTGCTGAGTATGTTTATAATAATCAGTTTTCACTGCGTGCAGGCTACTTCAACGAAAATGAATACAAGGGAAACCGCAGATATGTTGCTTTCGGTGCAGGCTTCAGAATAAAAGCCTTTCAGATTGATGCCTCTTATCTCTCTTCCACTTCGCAGTCAAATCCACTTGATCAGACGCTGCGCATCTCCTTAGGGTTTGATATTGAAGGACTCAGGAATTTAATGAACTAATGTTTTTTTTAATCTTTTCTCGCGATGTTAAGAGTTGGGTTTGGTTATGATATGCATCAGCTTCAGGAAGGGCGTGATCTTTGGATAGGTGGTATAAAAATAGATTTTCATCTTGGTTTAAAGGGGCATTCCGATGCTGATGTTCTTATTCATGCAATTTGTGATGCACTGTTGGGTGCTGCAAATATGCGGGATATTGGGTATCATTTTCCCGATACTTCTGACGAATATGAGAATATCGACAGCTCAATTCTACTAAAAAAAACAGTTGTCCTGCTCAAACAGAAGGGCTACTCTATAAATAATATTGATAGTACGATTTGCGCAGAAAAGCCAAAGCTTAACCCTTTTATCCCGGCTATGCAACAAAGACTAGCCGAAGTAATGAGTATCGATTCTGATTTAATTTCAATTAAAGCAACCACTTCCGAAAAGATGGGCTTTGTTGGACGTGAAGAGGGCATTACGGCTTATGTTGTAGTACTGATTGAAAAAAGTTAACTATGTCTGTCTTCAAATGGTTGCTACGCAAAAGACAGTCAAAAGGCCATGGTGTTCATTCTCCTTTTGCTTTTGAACTGATAACAAAAGTGCTTTATTCTCCCTACTCATATTATGCTTTTTCTGATATAATAAAGCAGGTAGGGCACGATCAGGATAAGGAGTACAATCAGTTGTCATACCGGTTTGTAAACCATTTTAAACCTGGCAATATCATGGAAGTCAATCCTGGTAAAGGAGTAGGCTCACTTTATATTTTATCGCCTTCAGCCGATATCAACTGTACTTTTATTGAATCTTCTGTTGAAAATATCCCTTACGCCAAAGAGATTATTCATGGTTATTTTCATTCAAGAGATCATTATTCAAAAGAGCGGGATGTCTTTTTTAACTCCTCGTTAGACGAAATCACATTTGAGAAATTTGACGCAATATTTATAAATTTGGATTGTGAGGATATTTCCTTATATTCGTTGGAAAGATTGTTTGAACTTAGCAGCGAAAACTGTTTCTGGGTTATTAACCATATCAACAAAAAATTGAATAAACAATTATGGCGTCATATCGTTAATGATGCAAGAACAGGAATCACATTTGATTTTAAGAACAGAACAGGTATAGCTTTTTTGCGACCTGTTTATCAAAAAGAAAATTTTAGTGTTTAGTTGAATGTATAATGATTACAGTTCACGATAGTCATAGATTGTAGAACATTTCATATCTACAAAAAAAGAATATTTTAAATCCAAAAATGAAGAAAAGCTTAATATACACCAAAACAGGAGATAAAGGAACAACCGGACTGGTTGGTGGTACTCGTGTACCGAAGACTCATATCCGACTGGAGGCTTATGGAACTGTTGATGAGCTCAACAGTTTTGTCGGCTGGCTCAACTGTGTTATAGAGAACTCCGAACATCAGGAGTTCCTTCGTTATATTCAGCACAGACTGTTTACAATAGGTTCTTACTTGGCAACGGAGACTGAGTCAAAGCAACCAAAAGAGGCAAGTATCTTAACTAATAAGGATATCGAGCGATTGGAAAAACAGATGGATCAGCTGGATAGTCAACTGCCTCGGTTAAACCGCTTTGTGCTCCCGGGAGGTAGTGAGTCGGCCTCCAGAGCTCATATTTGCCGCACAATTACACGTCGTGTTGAACGTAATGTGTATAAAGTAGCAGAATTGTATCCTGTTTCAGAAGAAGTGCTGATCTTCCTAAACCGGCTGTCAGACTACTTCTTCCTGCTTGCCAGACATGAGAATAACAAATTTTCACAAGAAATATACTGGGAACAGGGGGATATATGAAAACTTTTTATACATTTGCGGAAAATTAGAATTATTAAATTAAATAAAATATCAATGTATTGGACACTTGAATTAGCATCAAAACTGGAAGATGCTCCCTGGCCTGCTACTAAAGATGAGCTTATTGATTTTGCACAAAGATCGGGCGCACCGCTTGAAGTTATTGAGAACCTTCAGGAGATAGAGGAAGAAGGTGAAGTATTTGAATCTATTGAGGATATCTGGCCTGATTACCCAAGCAAAGAAGATTTCTTCTTTAACGAAGATGAGTATTAATTCAGGGCGCATTTAAAAAAAGCATCCCGACAACTTACGATGTTGGGATGCTTTTCTTTTTATCTGAACTCTGATATATACAGGATCTTTTACTTCCCTACTAAATCAGTTTATCAATCTTGTCGGTGAACATTTTCTTTGGTCCAGCACCAACAACTTTATCTACTACTTCACCATCCTTAATGAATAATACTGTTGGAATATTTCGTATTCCATACTTTGAAGTTGTATCGTCGTTGTTATCAACATCAAGTTTCCCAACTACAACTTTGTCTTTATACTCCTCGCTGATTTCATCTACAATCGGTCCAACCATTTTACACGGTCCGCACCATTCTGCCCAGAAGTCAATAACAACTAATTTGTCTGTCTGCAACACTTCTTCCAGGGTTGCATCTGTAATTTGTAATGCCATATTTACTTTCTTATATAATTAATTAATTTTAAAGTCGATAAGGAGATTGTCCTTTAAATAGTCGATAAATCGTTTGTTTACCTGTATCCTGCAAGTCCTTGAAAATAGTTGTATATTCATGTGTGACTCCTCACCGATAATATTGAAATATAACAACGAGTTTCCGGAATTGTTTTTCACCAGTGCTGATAATTCAGTTACCATTGTGTCATCTAACTCGGACAGAGGTATTTGCAGAGTTATCTTAGATACAAGCTTATCTTTCATCTCGGATAAGAGGCTTATTGTGCCTATTTTCACCTCAAGCTCCTCCGGGTTGAAACGTTTTGGCTGAACCTTTGCCTGAATGTAAATCGACAGCCCGATACGTGCATATTTGCTGAAGTTTACGCTGTCTTCGCCGAACAGTGCAATCTCAAAACTGCCGTAGTAATCCTCAATTTTGAATATTGTATATGGAGAACCTCTTTTAGTTTGACCTTCGCGTACAGCTGTAACCATCCCCCCAAAGGTAATGTCCCTGCCGTTAAGACTGTCCAGGTCCTGAAGCTTCAGTGTATCAGCACTGCACACATATTTGAGTATAAACTCATAATCATCAAGAGGATGCGCCGACAGGTAGATACCTATTAGCTCCCGTTCTTTATTAAGTCTTTCCATATCTGACCACCTGCCTGCCTGAGGTATTTCAGGACGTGTTATCAGAAAAGAAGTATCATCACCAAAAAGTGATGTCATTGCTTCCATTTTATCTATCTGGAACTTACTGCCATAACGAATCAGAGTATCAATAAACTCTTCATCCTTGCCGTTGCGTGCAAAAAACTGTTCACGTTTAATATTTGGTAATGAGTCGAATCCACCCGCAAGAGCCAGTGCTTCAACAATTTTTCTGCTTACTGAAGAGAGATTCACCCTTTCAACAAAGTCAAAAATGTCTTTGTACTGACCGTTTTTGGTACGTTCTTCAATAATATCATTCACTGCTCCCTGACCAACACTTTTAATAGCTCCTAATCCAAAGCGGATATCTCCCTGATCATTAACAGAGAATTTCAGAAGTGATTCATTTACATCGGGCGACAGTACATTGATACCCATCGCCTTGCACTCATCCATAAACTTGGTGATCTCAGTAATATTGTTGAGGTTGTTAGAGAGTACCGCTGCCATGTACTCCGACGGGTAGTTGGCTTTAAGCCAGGCTGTCTGGTAAGCCACCCATGAGTAGCAAGTGGCATGTGATTTATTGAATGCATAAGAAGCAAATTTCTCCCAGTCGGCCCATATCTTGTTCAGCGCTTTCTCATCATACCCGTTCTTTTTGCCGCCACTAAGAAATTTCTCCTTGAGTGCCATCATCTTGTCTATCTGCTTCTTTCCCATTGCCTTGCGAAGTTCGTCTGACTGACCACGGGTGAAGTCGGCAAGCAATCGTGACAGAAGCATCACCTGTTCCTGATATACCGTGATACCATAAGTCTCACTCAGATATTTCTCCATAACCGGCAGGTCATAACTTATCTCTTCCCTGCCATGTTTACGTCTGATAAACTCAGGTATATACTCCATAGGACCCGGGCGATACAAAGCATTCATAGCAATCAGGTCCTCAAACTTGCTGGGCTGAAGCTCTTTAAGGTACTTCTGCATACCGGCCGACTCAAACTGGAAGGTACCGGTTGTCTGTCCGTTACAATATAACTGATATGTTTTCTCATCCTCCATATCAATCTGATCGATGTCGATCTTTATGCCACGGTTTATCTCAATATTAGTGATAGCATCCTTGATTATGGAGAGGGTCTTTAGTCCCAGGAAGTCCATTTTAATCAACCCGGTCTCTTCAATCACAGAGCCTTCATACTGTGTAACCAAGAGCTTTTCCTTGGTCTCTTTATCTTCTGCTGTACTGATTGGAACAACATCTGAAATATCGGTCTGCCCGATAATTACCCCACATGCATGAACTCCCGTACCTCGTATGTTACCTTCAAGCATCTGAGCGTATTTCAGTGTGTCACTAACAAGAGGATCATCACTTTCGGCAGCCTCTTTAAGTTCAGGAACAAAATCGATAGCATTGGCCAAGCTCATTTTCTTATTGGGAATCCTGTCAGGCACCAATTTAGCCAGTCTGTTTGATTCCGACAAAGGTAGTTTGTGAACCCTGGCAACATCCTTGATAGACATCTTCGTGGCCATTGTTCCATAAGTTATAATATGTGCAACCCTTTCGCTGCCATATTTTTCAGTTACCCATCTAAGCACCTTTCCGCGACCCTCATCATCAAAGTCAATATCAATATCAGGCATCGAGATACGGTCGGGATTAAGGAATCGCTCAAAAAGGAGGTTATATTCCAGAGGGTCGATGTCAGTAATCCTGAGACAATATGCAACTGCCGACCCGGCTGCCGAACCTCTTCCCGGACCAACTGCAACATCCATTTCCCGCGCTGCATTTATGAAGTCCTGCACAATCAGGAAATATCCCGGGAATCCCATATTCTTGATTGTGTCAAGCTCAAACTTCAGGCGCTCTATAATCTCTTCAGTCAGATCTTCTCCATAACGCATACGTGCGCCCTTTTTTGTGAGATGATTAAGATAATCCGACTCCAGCTTGACACGTATAACCTTGTCGTAATCACCCAATCTGTGAAAAGTGTCCTCTCCAAACTCATCAATCAGATCCTGTTGACTGTACTTCTGTTTATATTGCTCCTCAGTGCCAAATTCCGGGTCAATAGGGTAGAAGGGCATCAGCGGAGGATTGTCAATAGAGTAAAACTCAACCTTCTCCGCAATCTCAAGAGTATTAGACAATGCCTCGGGTATATCAGCAAATACCTGATTCATCTCGGCGGTAGTCTTCAGCCACTCCTGTTTAGAATACCTCATCCTGTCGGGGTCGTCAAAGTCCCTGCCTGTGCTCAAACAAATAAGCCTGTCGTGAGCATCGGCATCCTCTTCATTCACAAAATGCACGTCGTTGGTAGCAATCAGCTTAACATCATATTTCTTTGCAATTCTGATAAGCTCCTCATTCACCCTCTCCTGTTTTGGAAAAGTTGTCTGATCAGCATCAGGCCGATCCGTCTTATGCCTTTGCAACTCTATATAGTAATCATCTCCAAATACTCTCTTGTACCATTGTACAGCCTCTTCAGCCTCACTGATCTGACCGCTGTCCACCTTGCGTGATATCTCACCACCCAGGCAGGCAGACGACACAATCAGTCCTTCGCTGTACTCCTCCAGCAGGTCTTTATCTATACGTGGACGATAATAAAACCCTTCTGTCCAGCTTTTCGAAACAATCTTTATCAGATTCTTATATCCCTGAAGATTTTTTGCCAGTACAACCAGATGCCATCCGCTTCCGTCAACCTTATCATTCATCTGAAACCTGTCGCGGCGTGCTATGTAGCACTCACATCCAACGATGGGTTTAAATAGCTTCTTCTCTGCTTCAGCCAGCTTATCCTTCAACTGCTTCAGTTGAGTTGAATGATCTAAGTTTTCAGCACTCCCTGAATCATCAACCTGACTTTCAAGCTTTTTTATATCACCCTTTAATTTGCTGATTTCAGTTTTTACCGGACCGTTTTTCTTATTGGCGTAATTGAGAAACTCTTTGATGCCATACATAGCCCCGTGGTCAGTTAGCGCGATAGCTTTCATGCCATCGCCGTGGGCTTTGTCTATCAAACGAGAAATACTTGCCTGTCCGTCGAGCAGCGAATATTGAGAGTGAACGTGTAAATGTACAAATGGTTGCATATCTGTTTTGTAAGATTTTTTGAGGATCTGTACTGGCAAATATACGGAAAATAGGGTTAAAGTTTTTGCATTATCAGTATAAGTTATCAACCGATTTTGCTATCTATCAAAAAGCTAACTTTTTACGTGATTTGGCAAAACTTTGCTCAAACTCTGTCCAAACTTTGCCTGTAGCTTGCCCAAGGATTGGACATATTTAGTCCTTACCTTGTCCCTATCAACTCCCTATTTATATAAGCTATATTAGGAGTTGGTAAGGACTTTGTAAGAACTAAGTACGGATTTCGTACATTTGTCTAGTCATGGCATAACACAAAGCAAGTAGAGTTGTTTCATGGAAGGATTTAGTATAAATACTTTTCCACACTAAATAATGGAATATGCAGGCTTTCGTAATTATATTAATTTGACAATACGGGGGGGATAATAAAATAATATATATCTTTGTCGCTAATGTTACACAATATTAAAACAGACTGAAAACTTATATATTTTCAAACTTTTTCAATTAATCTATAGTTCTTTAACTTATATAAATCTATGAAACAAAAACTATTAGTTGTTGCCGTACTATTCTGCTTATTTTCAACTTTAATAACTGCTCAAACAGAGAAGGGTAAATTTTCTATTTCGGGACGATCTTCAATTGGAGGTACTTATTTTTCGAATCATCTTAATGGTGATAATATAAGCATCGGAGACAGAGAAGCAATGGATATTGATGGGTATTCATTTTCCATTACACCAAGCTTGAGTTATTTTGTTATTGATAACTTCTCAATTGGCGGGCAGGCTACATTTTCGATTGCAGATGGTGATTATCAAAGTAAAACTACTGAGTTTATCTTGATGCCTACTGTTGCATATTATTTCCTTAAAGATAAAACGGTACGCCCTTTTGTGGCTTTGGGTGCCGGATATGCAAATGTTTCTATGGGAAACATGTCATTTAGTGGTTTTACCTGGGCAGGCGGAATTGGAGCAGCATTTTTTGTAAGTAATAATATCTCCATCGATTTGATGGCAGAGTATGCTGAGCTGAGTACACGAACTTCAGATAATTCTGACTACAAATACTCAACTAAAGGTTTGGGCGGCTCAGTAGGACTTTCAGTTTATTTCTAAGAAAAATAATTAACAAATTCTATCCATGAAAATAAGACTACTCTTTGCTACTATTTTTATTGTGCTGTTTTCTCTTAATTCATTTTCCCAAAATGAAAAAGACTCTTTGCGCAGTGAGATTATAAATTACGAACAATCCAAACATGTCTTTTTAGATAAGGGCAGGCGTTTGCTACTGGATCATTTTGAAAAAAGCGATATGTTTAAGGTGAAAGAGGTTAAGGACTTGCTGCTTAAAGAAAATGAAGGCAATGTTTATAACACGTTTTATCCTATCGAGTTTATTTATATTCTCTACTGGACAGAGGAGTATAATGAATTGATTGATTTTATTAAGCAAGTTGATTTTACTCTTCCGGTTTCTAATTCTGTTAGAATTCTTGCTGCAACTGATAATATGTTTACATCACTATTACAGCAGACAGTTGAAAATAAAGACCTTTTGCTTGTGTTCATAGAGGAGAGTGAAGTTTCTGAAATGGATAAGGAGTTTTTAGTGTTGCAACTGGAGGATATTATAAGAGCCGGGCTTAGTAACAGAATTGATCTTGAGTCTGAACAAACTGTGTATATAAATGAACTGTCTGATCTGTTCCTGGATAAATATCCCGATAGTCCTTATGATACTATAATTCGTGAAACAATCAGGTATAAATTTGAACCATCTCCCTGGGCATTCTATTGGGATTTTTTAGGATTTGGTGCAGTAGTCCCAACAAGCAATTTAAGCGATTATTTTAGTACCGGTGTCGGTATGGAGATGGCTTTAGATTTAAGATACAAAAAGTTGGTAGGCATTTTAGGTTTTGGATTTTCAGGGCATACACTCGATAATGAGATCTTGATAAATGGTGTAACCTGGGCAAACAATTCCTCAGCAACACTTGGAATTGGTTATTTAAATGCCGGTTATCTGCTGCTTGATACAAAAAAGGTAAGTATATATCCTTTTATAGGTGGTGGTTACAGTGGTTTTTCTACTTCTCAAGACATTTACAAGGAGATTCCTGAGCTTAAAAAACTAAAGCTAAATTCATGGTTCCCACAAGTTGGTATTGGTTTTGATTATAAGTTTAAAATGCCAAATCTTGATTATTATGAGATGGGCTCAGATGGCAACTGGAGCAGGATAAGTGTGAGATATACATACAGAATGCCTGATTTTAGCAGAAGTTTGGAAGGAAGAGGAGATATATCTCAGCCTATGGACGGATTTACTCATAGTATTATGGTTTCGTGGGGACTTGGTGGAAGAGGGACAGAGAGGGTTAAATAAGGAAGATTTATATTCACTTTTAAATATCTGCGAAGTGTGGAGTAATTTTTTTTCAGTGTAGTTTAATGCTCCAACGGTAATGGGGTAGTTTCATGGAAGGATTCAGGAGTTTGAAAACACAAACCCTTCAATATTCAGTGATATTCAAAATCTAAGGAATCAGTATAAAGACAAGGTAAGAATTAACTTTATTGCTTCCGGCATACCTTCACACATTTTATGTGTCGAAAGTGTGTAAATAATCACATTATCGACACGTAATAATGGCAAATACAGGACTTTTAATAAGATTCATTTTTTTATGACCATTTATTACACCTGCACCTGCTTCAAATTGACTATTACCTTTTCCAAAAAGATAATTCAATTGCAAAGGAACTGATACAATTTCGTTTTTAGGAAAACTTCCCCAAGAGGAATATTTAAAAGGTTTAAAAGTCCAGGGAGCATTGGCATATCCAACACCAATTCCACCTTTAAATCCAAGGCCGGAGTAATTATCAGAAAAGCGCTGATCAAGAGAAATACCTGTCTCGAAATTAATTATTCACGGGGTTCTGTATATCAAAATATTTATACACTGTCGTACTTCCTTCTCCAATTTTTTCGGAAATGGATGCAATCTTTGCCATTATCAAAGACGTTATTTTATATGGAGGCTTCATGTGATAGTATCATTTGATAGCATCAAAGATGTAAAATAAATCTTAAACTAATAAATTTCATTTTCAAAAATAGAAAGATGTCGAGGAGTGTTATGGCTAAAGGACTAATTTAAATCCATATATGATACCTGACCTAATCCCTGAGACATGCGAGAGGAATTACTTTAACATCATCTGGGCGGCTGTAAGCAATTGGTCCGCCCGTTATTACCAACATTAAATCAGGCTCTCTGAGTTTGGAGTTTTTTGTAGTTTTATTAAATTCTTTTACCAGTCTTTTTATTTCAACAAGATGTTTTGCACCTTCCTCTACCTCACTTCCTCCCAACTTGAATTCTATCAGAGCGTATCGACCGTCTTCTAGATGTAAAACTGCATCTGCTTCCAGATCATACCGGTCGTGGTAGTATGATATTGAACTGCCTTGTGCCTGAGAATATGCTTTGCGGTCGCCAGATAACCTTCTCGTGTATCCGGGTCTTGCAACTGCAATACACTTTTTGCTTGCTGCATTGCTGTTGTTGTTTTGCCGCACCACTTTGGGCCTTCAATCAAAACAGCTCCAAAGGCTTCTAGATTCAGGCTAAGCTGCTTATCAGCTGTTCTATTCAGGTACTTCATATTATTATCCTTTGAGTTGAGGAACAAAGGTATTGATTATTTTTGTATTAACACAATCGTTGATGCTTTTTGAGGCAATCTATTGATGTGTTTTGGGGTGTTTCGTTGATGCTATTTGTGGCAATACGTTGATGCTTTTTGGGATTTATTTTGTTGTGTATGTCGCTTGATAGGTGATATTACTTATTTTATCGGCATAAGGAGATATGTTAGAAGGGATCTCATCACCTGATATGTTTTCTTTGAATAAATATAAAGTGTTGCCTTTTAAGTTATATTGATAAGTATTACTATTATATTTTTCCGGAGAGAGAGTGATCTTGTCATTACTTACACTCCAATTACCGGATAGTCTTTCCATAATATCACCTAAAAGATAGTCTGTTTGTAATTTGCCTTTATTTTTAAGGTCTAATGTTTTAAAAGGTGTAATGTAATATGCATCATTTACAACTATTTGTTCTCCTTTATTTATTTGTATTTTTGGCATTGCAGCTTTTATTTTTATGTGAACAGACTTATCATTTCCACTTGCCACTCCTTCAGCTTTAAAGATACCGGATGCAATATCAAATTCGTAAGGTTCCAGAATATACCGTTTATCATATATGTCTAGCACTAATTTAGAGCCGAAAAAAGTAAACACCTTATCCTCGAAGCTAAATACATTTGTTGGCCAGGAGTTGTCAAAGTAATAGTTGAAAAATGAAGCTTCAAGCTCCTCATCATCTATAGTTACAGTTCCTTGCCAAGGTTTTGAAAATGGGTCATAGAATGTGAAATTCTGATTAGCAGTTATCAAGTAAGATGCCTCGGTTAGTTTCCAGTTTTCTACGAGATCTGTATTGATTCTTTCACAAGTAATAAAAACAAATAAAAGTAGTAACAGGAATGTTAGATTTCCGGGGAGTGTTTTTAGTGTTCGTTTCATAGGGTTAATAAATTGAGTATTAAAAATTGATCGTTATAATTGTAAGATGGTGTATCTTAGGAAACGCTGCGAATAATATATTAAACTATGTTAATAACATATTTATAAATCTTCTTTTTTAGCCATCAACTAATCTATCTCATTTTGTCGGTAATTTTGTAAATGGTGAGACTTTAAGTACGTTATTACTATTTTCTTATGTAAATTTCATCGCATATAATAAACAATACCAAATCGGAAACCGCTCTCATCCGTTCGAATATGATATTTGTCCACAGAAAATGGAATCAGACTATGGATTTTATAGTATGGGTTAACAAACAATCCCACAGGAGTATTTTTAAGGTCATATTTTGCGCCGACTCCTATTAATGCACCAATCCCTGTCTGATCGTCTAAATGATTCTCTTTTTCGGTATCTATTCCTAGAAGCAAACCTCCGTTCAAAAAGAAATATTTAAGAAATGTCAATCGAACAGTAGCAGGTATATCAATAACAGCATTAGTTATTTCATAAGGTTCTGGGGCATCAGGACCGAGTGATGCATTGCTGACTTCATATTTATACTTACTATAAGAGATGCCTGTCTCAATCCCTAAGCTTTTTGTTAGTGGTCGTATATATGTAACTCCAAAAGAGTTATATCCTCTGCCAGAATAACTCCCTCCTCCTATAACATCCTGAAAATAGTAACTAAAATTATCTCCTAAGCCGGAATAGGTGATACCGATGGCTTCTTTTGAGTCAGAAAAATTTGATTGGGCATATAGATTACTTTGACAAAATTGAATAGTAAGGACAAGTAAAACAATCAAGAAGAATTTAATTAATCGTATCATGGCATGTTGTTTTGATAATTACTTATAATTAACAGATGAAATATCAGATGTAAATGTTGCAATAATTGTGTTGTATTATATTAAACATCTGGGGTGGTTGTTTTAATTTATTATGCATAAATGCATAATATTAAAAGCAAAAAAGAGGGACATTGTAATTACGTCCCTCCTGCTTATTATATAATTATAAAATTATCAGATATATCTGATATGAGTTATTTGTCTCCGGTTGCCTTTTCCAATCGTCCCATGATTGAGAAGATAAACACTGCTGAAAGGAGACAGCATGTGATAAGAACTCCCCAAAATGCCACGAGCGACATCTTATCCCAGAAGAAGCCCATCACACCTACCAGCAGGTTACCGATTGCTGTTGCAGCCAGCCAGCCTCCCTGCATAAGTCCGCTGTATTGTGGTGGCGATACTTTTGAAACAAACGATAATCCCATAGGACTCAGGAATAACTCGGCAACGGTAAGACCGAAATATGTTCCTATCAACCATCCCGGAGATACAAGTTTATCTGATACACCTGAAATCTCAGATGGTGCAGGAAGTCCGATTGAACCCACCAAGAGAATAACAAATGCTACTGCTGCCAGAATCATACCGATACCAATTTTACGGGGTGCTGAAGGTTCTTTGCCCTTCTTTGCAAGTGATCCGAAAAGCGCTACTGTAAGAGGGGTCAGTATAACAATAAACATTGGGTTAAATTGCTGAAATATCTGAGGTGTAATCTTAGTCATTACGTCAACTCCTATGACATTAACCAGATAATAGGCTGCCAGGCCAATAATTCCTAATACAGAAAGTACCAGTCCCAGTTTTTTGTTTGGTTTACCGCCAAGTAATCCGATTGTTGACAGATATACTCCATATAAGAATACCATCAGAGATATCAGCGGTACTAGGTTAAACAACATTGTCCATCCTGCCGAAATATTACTTACAGTATAGTCACGAGCAAAGAATGTCATCGTCAGACCGTTCTGATGGAACGACATCCAGAAGAAAATTACTACGAAGAATACAAGGAACAATGCAACCAGTCTCTCTTTTACCTCCTCTTTGGGCATTGGTTTTAATTCAACTCCGGAAGCTTTTGATTCTTCAAGTTGCTGTTTTACCGTTTTGTCTGATCCTTTCCAGGTAGTTTTGAATAATATGAATATCAATGCAGAAAGTATCAAACTGAGACAAGCTACTCCGAATGCAAGGTTGTAGGAAGAAGAAAGTGATTCCTGTACATAATTTTCTCCGAAGTTTCGGGCAAAAGTATCTTCTTCGGCACCACCGCCAATTGCAGGGTCTGTAACATGAATGCCTGCTATTTTAGCAGAAGTGAGTGACTTTAATTCAGCGTCTTTAGGGTCACGGCTCTGCAGGAGTTCGTATTCCTCATCGGATACTGTCATTGTGGGATCGGTTATTCGTCCCGATTGTGTATATTGATTTAATCCTGCTGCCTTTAGCCTAAAAAGTGCTCCATCAATATCTTCAGTAAAGACAACCTTTTCACTTTTCTTTTTACTGTTTAGCAGACCTTCTAATTCACTTCCTGTAAGAGCCTGTTCTTCTGCAGTAAGGTTTTCCACAATAAAAGTGTTCCTGTTCACTGCATTAGCTTCATCATTAAGGAATACATAATTGCTTGGGATTGAAGCGTCGTAAGTGAAATCGGCTGCTTTGAGCACTGAGTTGTTAATTGTGTTTGCAACACTTGGTGCGAAGAAAGCACCGATATTAATAAACATATAAAATATGGAAAATGCAATATCCCGGTTTTTACTGTAACGAGGGTCATCATACAGCTTCCCTACCAACGCCTGGAGGTTACCCTTGAAGAAACCTGTTCCAAGTGCAATAAAAAAGAGTGAAACAAACATCATCGTTATGCCAAATGTGTTGTTTTCCATTGGTACCGCCAGTAAGAGATACCCGCCGAACATGACAACCATTCCCAGCAGGATGGTTTTTCCATAACCTAAAACCTTATCTGCTAGTGCACCGCCAAATATTGGCAGGAAATATACCAAAGCGAGGAAGGTTCCGTAAATAAGACTTGTTTCTGAAGATGTGAGGCCAAACTTGGCTTGCATGTATAGTGTGAGGATGGCTAACATTGTGTAGTAACCAAACCTTTCGCCCATGTTGGTAAGAGCTAACACCAATAATCCTTTTGGATGATCTTTTAACATTATTGAGATTTTTTAGTGAGTCTGCTATCAGACCTGGTTTTTTTGCTTGGCAAATATAACAACAATTTTATAATATTTATAGATAGAATTTGTGAAAACTGATGAAAGAGTAATACTTAAGTGTAAAAGTGTATTCTAATATAGAATAAAAAATTATATTCTTATTTTTTTCTATCAATTTGTTTGTTTATTTAAAAAATGTAGTACATTTGCATCCATAATCTCAAAACAGAGTATTAAATGAACACTTCAGTTTTTGCATTTTCTTTCGGTTTTTACTTTTACTTTAGTAGGTAAAGGCAGGATTTTATATGCAAAAAACAAGAAGATAACAACATATCAAAAAATAAAGTCCTGTCGATAACACGATGGGACTTTTTCTTTTATAAAAACGTTACAGACGAATATGAAGAGAGTAGCCATTCAGGGCGGAGCAGGTGCATATCACGAAATCGCAGCACGTGAGTATTTTAAGGGTGAAGAACTTGAGATTGTACCCTGCAGCACATTTAAAGATATATTTATTGAATCGGATAAAGATCCTGATCTTATAGGTATTATGGCAATTGAGAACACAATTGCGGGAAGTTTGTTACAGAACCACGATCTACTTAAGGTGAACGGGCTTCAGATTGCCGGGGAGCATAAACAGCGAATATCTCATTCACTGGCAGCAATGCCGGGTGTTTCGATTAGTGATATAAAAGAGGTGATGTCGCATCCTATGGCTTTGATGCAGTGTGAGGAATATCTTGAGTCGTTGCCGGGTGTTAAGGTTGTTGAGCACGAAGATACAGCTCTTGCAGCCAGGGAGATCAAAGAAAAAAACATGACTACTACCGCTGCTATTTGCAGCACACTTGCGGCAAAAATATATGGACTGGAGATTCTTGCCGAAGGAATAGAAACAAATAAAAGAAACTTCACTCGTTTTCTTATTTTGGCAAAAGATGAAATGTTGCGTGAAGTGCAGAAAGAGAATAATATAAATAAGTCATCACTTGTGTTCATACTACCTCATAACGAAGGCAGCCTGTCTAAAGTGCTATCTGTTTTATCCTTTTACGATATCAACCTGACACGTATCCAGTCACTCCCTATTGTTGGCAGAGAGTGGGAATATCAGTTTTATATCGATCTTACTTTTAGTGATTACAACCGTTATAAACAATCGATTGATGCAATCATGCCTCTGATAAGCAATCTTAAAGTCCTGGGCGAATACCGGGAAGAGAAGCATAAATTGATACAAGATTAAAATAGAAACAGTAACTAAGTATATTATAAGACATTATGAATATTGAACTTGCAGAACATATAAAATCTATTACTGAGTACTATTTCTCGGTGAAACTTGCAGAAGTTGCGCGGATGAATGCAGAAGGGAAAAACGTGGTTAGTCTGGCTGTAGGAGCACCCGACAGCATGCCTTCACAAGAGACAATTGATACTCTTTGTTTGTCAGCTCAACGTCCTGATGTTCACGCATATCAGCCTTATACAGGTATCCCGGAGCTGAGAAAAGCTTATGCAGGATGGTACAAACGTTTTTACAATGTAGATCTGTCTGTTGATGAGGTTTTACCGTTAATCGGATCAAAAGAGGGTATTCTACATATATCAATGACATTTCTGAATGTGGGTGATGGCGTATTGGTGCCCAATCCCGGGTACCCTACCTATAAGTCAGTATCTAATCTGCTTAGAGCAAATGTTATTGAGTATGATCTTCTGGAAAATAACGGCTGGTATCCAGATTTCGATGCTTTGGAAAAGATGGATTTGTCGGGTATAAAGCTTATGTGGGTAAATTATCCAAATATGCCTACAGGTGCAAAAGCTACAAATGAATTGTTTGAAAGACTGGTTGCATTTGGTAAAAAGCATGAAATCATTATCTGTCACGATAATCCCTACAGCTTTATACTAAATAACAAGCCTATGAGTATACTTTCAGTTCCGGGTGCAAAGGATATATGCATAGAACTCAACTCATTGAGCAAGTCGCATAACATGTCAGGCTGGCGTATGGGAATGCTCTCATCAAATGAACAGTTTGTGAAATGGGTACTCAAAGCAAAGAGCAATATCGACAGTGGCCAGTTTAAGCCAATGCAACTTGCAACGGTTGCCGCTCTTTCCAACTCGGATGAATGGCATGCAGAGATGAACAAAATTTATGCTGAGAGAAGGGTCTGGGCTGAGAAGATAATGAATCTACTAAACTGTAGGTTTGATGAAAATCAGGTCGGCCTCTTCGTATGGGGTAAATTGCCTGATGAGGCTTCAGGGAGTGAGGAGTTTATAAATGATATTTTATATAATTCAAATGTATTCATTACACCAGGGTTTATTTTCGGTAGTAATGGTGAAAGATTTATACGTATATCACTGGGTTCATCAGTTGATCTGCTGAAAGAAGCGTATACAAGGATAGAGAATAAATTAAAAACAGTCTATTAAAGAATAAAGATATGGAATTTGAATCAATTTTATTGCCGGGAATAGATGCTAAAAGACCACTGGTTATTGCGGGTCCATGCAGCGCGGAAACGGAAGATCAGGTTATGACTACCGCTAAGCAGCTGGCTGCTAACGGAATAAAGATATTCAGAGCGGGAGTTTGGAAGCCAAGAACAAAACCGGGTGGCTTTGAAGGTATTGGAAGTGAAGCCCTGAAATGGATGAAAGATGCTGAAAAAGAAACAGGCATGTATACTGCTACTGAGGTGGCAACAGAAAAACATGTTTATGAAGCTCTGAAATATGGTATTGATCTTCTTTGGATTGGTGCACGTACAGCAGCGAACCCTTTCGCTGTTCAGGAAATTGCTGATACTTTGAAAGGTGTCGATATACCTGTTTTAATTAAAAACCCTGTAAACCCTGATCTGGAATTGTGGATTGGTGCACTTGAAAGATTATATAATGCAGGAATCAAAAAGCTGGGTGTCATACATCGTGGATTCAGCACAACCGATAAAACAGTTTACCGTAACTTGCCGCAATGGCATATTCCGATTGAGCTGAAGCGAAGATTTCCAACCCTGCCTATGCTTTGCGACCCAAGTCATATTGGCGGCAGACGCGATCTGATATTCAAGCTCAGTCAGCAGGCCATGGACCTGAACTATTCGGGACTGATTATTGAAACTCACTGTTCTCCTGATGAGGCCTGGAGCGATAAGGATCAACAGATTACGCCGGCTGCACTAAAAGATATTCTTAACAGAATAATTATTCGTGATACTGTGCAGACAACAGAAGACCTTTCTGTGCTGCGTGGTCAAATAGATGATCTGGATAATGAGATCTTACAGCTTCTGGCTAAGAGAATGCGAGTGTCCAGAGAGATTGGTCACTATAAGTTTGAACATGATATGCCTATTCTGCAGACACAGCGTTATGATCAGATTCTGACCGACCGTGCTTATCAGGGCGAACGTATGGAGATGTCGGGCGATTTTGTAAAAAAGGTTCTGGAGGCCATACACTCTGAGTCAGTTAGGCAACAGATGGTAGTAATGGAAAGGGAGAAAAAGGGTAATAATCATGTTGATTCAGTTGATGACTGATTATTAGGATTATCAAATTAGTCCGTATAAATTAAATTATCGGTTTGTATAAAAATAAACAACTGAATAAAATTATAATATTATAATGAAAATATTAATTCTAGGGGCAGGGAAGATGGGCTCTTTCTTTGCAGATGTACTTAGTTTTGACCATGACGTAGCTGTCCTTGATACTGATCCTAAAAAGCTGAGATTTATTTATAACACTCAGCGGCTGACTGATCCTGCAGAGGTGAAAGAGTTTGCGCCTGAGCTGGTTATTAATGCCGCAACGCTTAAATATACTATTGAGGCATTTAACAATGTATTGGAATATCTTCCCGAAAACTGCATACTGAGTGATATAGCTTCGGTGAAAACGGGTCTTGAAGAGTTTTACAGTAAATGTTCGCGTCCTTTTGTTTCTACACACCCTATGTTTGGACCCACATTTGCCAGTCTGAGCGATCTCAGCACTCAAAGTGCGATAATTATTACAGAATCATCACATCTGGGTAAAGTTTTTTTCAGGGATCTTTATAAGGGGTTGAAGTTAAATGTTTTTGAATATACTTTTAAAGAGCACGACGAGACAATAGCATATTCATTGTCGATACCATTTGCTTCAACACTGGTATTTGCATCTGTGATGAAGCATCAGGATGCACCTGGAACTACCTTTAAGAGACACATGAATATTGCCCAGGGGCTACTTTCAGAGGACGATTTTCTATTAACAGAAATACTTTTCAACCCTTATACATCGGGTCAGGTTGAACAGATTCGTAAAAAGCTAAAAGAGCTTATCGATATTATTGACAATAAAGATTCTGAACGAATGAAAGGATTTTTAACTGAGGTCAGAAAAAATATTGAATAATTAGTGATTACAAAAAAATCTAACCACTCGGTTAGATTTTTTTTAGTTAATATCGTATTGAGGGAATCTTCTTTGTTGAGAAACATTTGAATGAATTATTCCACGTAAACCCTTATGATTTTGGCGTCATTAGTAGGTCGGCTTCTTTCATCAACCGGAAGTGCTGTTATTTTATCGATAACATCCAATCCTTCAATCACTTCACCGAAAACAGTGTATTCACCGTCAAGATGGTGAACACCACCTAAAGTTGAATATGCCTCTTTAACTCCTTCGGGCCATAGGAATTTTCCGGGAGCGATAGCATAAAGTGAATCGACTATATTCAGAACCGAGTCCAGGAGATTATTGAATGCACGTTTGTCATCGAGGTTTTTCAGGCTGTCCAGTGCACTTTTTTGTGGACTATAATAAGTTCTTATCAGCTTATTCTTTATAGGAACATTCACTACCATTTCCATCGTATCGAGACGTCCCTCTGTATATTTTTGTCCGTGTACAATATAAAACTGTGATCCGTCGGATTTCTTTTGGGGATTTTCGTTATCTCCTTTTCTGGGAGCGGCAAGAGCACCTTTTTTGTGCACTCTGTTTTTACGGAACTCAGGCATAATATCCATATCTGAGCGGCCACTCCCAATCTGAATAGCTGCCGGAGCATTTCGGGAGTCTTGTGCACCTCCCTGAATAACAAAGTTTTTTACCACACGATGGAAAAGTGTTCCGTCGAAATACCCATCCTTAATCAGTTTCAAGTAATGATCGCTATGCACAGGTGTATCGTCATATAATATTGCCCTCATTGAGCCGTAGTTAGTTTCTATAACTACAATCGGATAATTTGTCTGCGCTTTTAGTATGGTTGCGCCTACCAGCAAAATCAGTATTAAAATATTTCGTTTCATAATAATCAGACGTTTTTTTTATCCAATAGGTTTAACTTTTTCACCAATCAGTTTATTGTTTCACATTTAGTTTTTTTTGTGATATTGTTTTGCTTAAGTGAAATCGCTGCGCAGTTGTTAATTAGGAGCTCTCTTGTAAAGGAAAAAAGCAATCCCGCTAAAAATAATGTTGGGAATCCATGCAGCGATGAAAGGACTCATATTGCCCTTTACAGCGAAAGTTGAGCTCACTGTCATGAATAAAATATAAGCCATACTAAGTGCCAGTCCTATGCCAATATTCAAACCCATTCCACCTTTAACTTTTCGTGCAGAAAGAGATGCGCCTATTATGGTTAATATAAAGGCAGAGAAAACCATTGCAATACGTGAGTGATATTCAATCTGGAAAGCTTGAATATTGCCCATTCCACGTTCTTTCTGACTGCTTATATACCTTCGTAGCTGGGGAGATGTCATCATCTGCTGATCTGTAGCTGCTATAATAAAATCGTTTGGAACGATTTGCAGTGTAGTGTCAATTGAATTTCCGGTTGTTATAGTTTCATTAAGTCCATCAAAATCACGCACCTGATAATCTCGGATTGTCCATTGGTATGCCGAATCATATTTAATTGACTGTGCAGTGAGCCTTGAATCAAGTTCTAAACTATCAAAATGGTCCATTGAGAAGTTATAACCTGTATTACTTGCCAGGTCGAAGTTGCCAAAATAGACAATTGTTCCGGGTCCCACTTTAAACTGTATATCACGATCTCCTGTTTTTTTCTTTCTCGGATCAACAAAATTCTGTTCAAATTCAATGCGCGTTGCGTTTGCAGGTGGGATAATGAAACCACCGAATACAAAAGTAAATATGGCAATTACAAACGCAGAAATCATGTAGGGCTTGAGTATACGCCTGAAACTTATTCCGTTTGAAAGTATGGCGATTATCTCTGAGTTGTTTGCCATTTTGGAAGTGAAATATATAACGGCAAGAAATACAAACAGGGGGCTGAACAGGTTAGTATAATATGGAATAAAATTAAGGTAGTAGTCGAAAATAACTCCCTCAAGTGAGGCATTATTTGTTATAAATTTATCGATTTTTTCATTTATATCAAACACTACAGCAATAGAGATAATCAGTATGATCATGAAAACGAATGTCCCCAGGAACTTCTTTATAATGTACCAGTCCAGTCGTCCTATACTAAAAATATCGTTTTTTAACTTCATACAATTATTAATAATCACTCCAAAGGTATAAAGAATCACGGTTTATTATAGCCGTCTTGTAACGTTTTCCACCATACCCGGTTTCCAGAGGGAGAAAGTTCCTTCAATAATATGTTTTCGGGCTTCTTTCATTAACCAGATATAAAAGGCCAGATTGTGTATCGATGCAATCTGCAATCCCAGAATCTCGTTACTGTTGATAAGATGACGAAGGTATGCCTTACTGTAAAGTCTGTCTACGATTGAGGCTCCATCCTCCTCAATGGGAGAGAAGTCATCTTTCCATTTTTCATTACGCATATTCATGATGCCCTGTTTGGTGAATATCTGACCGTTGCGACCATTTCGTGTTGGCATTATGCAGTCAAACATATCCACTCCCCTTTCAATTGCTTCAAGCATATTTTCTGGTTTTCCAACACCCATCAGATAACGTGGTTTATCTTTTGGCAGTATCTCATTTACGAGCTCAACCATTTCATACATTTTCTCTGTAGGTTCACCAACAGCCAATCCTCCGATAGCGTTACCGTCGGCACCTAAGGCGGCAATATTTTCTGCAGCACGTCTGCGCAGGTCCGGGTAAACGCAACCCTGAACGATTGGAAACAAAGATTGTTTATGCCCATAAGGGCATTCTGTTTCATCAAAACGTTTTATACACCTGTCCAGCCATCGCTCCGTGAGTTCGAGAGATTCTTTTGCATAAGCATAATCCGCATCGCCGGGAGTACATTCGTCGAAAGCCATAATAATATCAGCACCTATTGTACGCTGAATATCAATCACCTTCTCAGGAGTAAAGAAATGTTTTGAGCCGTCTATATGAGATCTGAATTTAGCACCCTCCTCAGTGAGTTTCCTGTTTTCTGAAAGTGAGAATACCTGAAAACCTCCACTGTCGGTCAGCATCGGCTTATTCCAGCTATTGAATTTATGTAGTCCTCCGGCCCCTTGGATAATATCAAGTCCCGGTCTGAGATAAAGGTGATAAGTATTGCCAAGGATGATTTCAGCACCAATGTCATCCTTTAGTTCGTTGATATGCACAGCCTTTACACTGCCAACTGTGCCAACAGGCATAAAGACAGGAGTCTCTATTTCACCGTGATCTGTTGTAATCAATCCCGCTCTCGCGCTAGATTTTGAGTCTGTATGAATTAATTGGAAATCCAATTCTTTTGTTTAGTGATTAGTTTAAATAGCAAAGATAAAGTTTTTGAAGTTACAAATAGAATAGTAACCATTTAAAAAAATGCAATGAGTTGATATGAATTAGTGAAAAGTGGAATAAAATCGTATTTTTGTTGGCAGTTACTTTTAAAAATCACTTAATGTCTCGTTGTTATTTTCAACGAACATAAACATATTTAATTATTATGGAAAATAAACCGGAATTAATGACCAGGAAACCTGACTGGCTTAAAATATCGCTTCCTCAGGGAAAAGAGTATCTTAACGTTAAAGATGTAATTGCGAGGAAGAAGCTGCATACAATTTGTGTTAGCGGTAAATGCCCTAATATGTCGGAATGCTGGGGCAGGGGTACTGCCACATTCATGATTTTAGGAGATATCTGTACACGTGCCTGCAGATTTTGCTCAGTGAAGACTGGAAGTCCGCAGGGAATAGTTGATTGGGGTGAGCCGGATCGTCTGGCAGAGAGTATCAGGAATATGGAGTTAAAGCATGTTGTGCTAACAAGTGTTGACAGGGATGACCTGCCTGATGGCGGTGCTGATTTTTGGGCAAAAACAGTTAAGCGGGTTAAAGAGTTGAATCCTGAATTGACAATTGAAACACTGATACCTGATTTTAACGGGATAGAGGAACACATTAACCTGGTGATTGATTCAGGACCTAATATAGTATCTCATAATATGGAGACAGTGAGACGACTCACTCCTAAAATCCGCAGCAGGGCTAAATATGACACCAGTTTAAGAACGATTGAGACAATTGCGAAAAGCGGTAAAGCGAAGCCTAAATCGGGTATTATGGTTGGTCTGGGTGAATATGAAGAAGAGGTAATCCAGACAATGGACGATTTGATAAGTGTTGGTTGCAGGGTTCTAACAATTGGTCAGTATTTGCAGCCAACCAAGAAGCATTTGACAGTAAAGGAGTTCATTAAACCGCTGCAATTTCAAAAATATAAAGAGATTGGACTGGAAAAAGGTTTTCAGTTTGTTGAAAGTGGTCCGTTAGTTCGTTCATCCTATCATGCAGAAAGGCATATTTGATAAATCTTACAAATAAGTCAGATTAAGAATTAACTAAAAGTATATAATGTCTATAATGATAAACAGGTGGAAGAAATAAATTGCTCGTTGAAGAAGGTTGATTTTAAAGATCTTGGTAGAATACGTTATAAAGATGCTTGGGATTATCAGCAAAAACTTTTTGATACGGTAATCAAGGAGAAATTAGAAAAGAAAAATAAATCCAAAATTGACGAGATCTTTTATGAGACAGTTAGACAATACCTACTTTTCTGTGAACATGAACATGTTTATACAATCGGCAAAAGCGGTAACAGACAAAATCTTCTTATAGCAAAGACAGTTTGTGAGAGCAGAAATATCGACTTACATACAATTGATCGTGGCGGTGATATAACTTATCATGGTCCCGGTCAGTTGGTTGCTTATCCTATTATTGATCTGGAGGTATTCGGAATAGGTATAAAGAGTTATATTTCAATGCTGGAAGATGTTGTGATAAAAACTCTGAGGCATTTTGACATAAAAGGAGAAAAAGATGATAAAGCGATGGGTGTATGGATTGACGCAAAAGAACCTTCGAAAGCTCGTAAGATATGTGCTATTGGTGTCAGAGCAAGTAGATTCGTTACCATGCACGGGCTGGCGCTTAATGTAAATACAGACCTCTCTTATTTTGATTATATCAACCCGTGTGGTTTTACTGACAGAGGCGTTACATCAATCGAAAAAGAACTTAGTGAAGCAGTAGATATGAATGAAGTTTCTGAGAGAATGAAAAAGGCTTTTAAAGAAGTATTCGATATGAGTTGCTGATATCACTTTACTTAAACTTTTTTAACCACAAATGTTTATCAAACCACTTTAACATTCCTAAATTTGTATTTCGTGAAACAGACATCCATTTAACAATTAATTTTTATGAGCCAAACAGTTGATATTAAAGAGTTAAACGAACGAATTGAACAAAAAAGTGCTTTTGTGCAAACATTGGTAACCGGGATGGACAGAGTTATCGTAGGACAAAAACATCTTATTGATTCACTGTTGATAGGGTTATTGTCAGATGGTCATATCCTGCTTGAAGGTGTGCCGGGATTGGCGAAAACATTGGCTATTAAAACACTGGCTCAGCTAATTGATGCTAAATACAGCCGTGTACAGTTTACTCCCGACCTGTTGCCTGCTGACGTTATAGGAACTATGATATACAGTCAGCGAAATGAGGAGTTTATTGTTAAACATGGTCCTGTATTTGCTAATTTCGTGCTGGCAGATGAGATAAATCGTGCTCCAGCAAAAGTGCAGAGTGCACTTCTTGAGGCCATGCAGGAACGTAATGTTACTATCGGTGAACAAACATACAAGCTGCCAAGTCCTTTCCTGGTAATGGCTACTCAAAACCCAATTGAGCAGGAAGGAACATATCCTCTGCCTGAAGCACAGGTTGACCGTTTCATGCTAAAGGTAGTTATATCATATCCCACAAAAGAAGAGGAGACTCAGATTATTCAACGTAATATTTTTGAACCTATCGTAACAGGTGGGCCTGTTGTTAGTACACAGGAAATACAGGATGCCCGTAAAGTTGTACGCGAGGTTTATATCGACGAAAAGATCGGTAAATATATAGTTGATATTGTATTTGCAACCCGATTCCCGGAGCAGTATGGTATGTCTGATTTGAAAGAGATGATAGAGTTTGGCTCATCGCCGCGTGCTTCTATCAATCTGGCATTGGCTGCCAGAGCTTTCGCTTTTATCAAACGAAGAGGATATGTTATCCCTGAAGATATTCGTGCTGTATGCCATGATGTACTTCGTCATCGTATAGGTTTAACATACGAGGCAGAAGCAAATAATTTAACTTCTGAAGAGATTATCAGCGAAATACTTAATAAGGTTGAAGTACCTTAATCTTTAAGTGAATAAAGGCTATTGATGGAAACAACTGAACTACTTAAAAAGGTACGACATATCGAGATTAAAGCGCGTGGTCTCTCCCGGAATATTTTCGCCGGTGAGTATCACTCGGCATTTAAAGGGAGAGGTATGGCTTTTTCCGAAGTTAGGGAGTATCAGTACGGTGATGATCTTAGAGATATCGACTGGAATGTTACCGCTCGTTATAATAAACCTTTTGTCAAGATTTTTGAGGAGGAGCGTGAGCTTACCGTGATGCTGATGATAGATGTGTCAGAGAGTCTGGGTTTTGGTTCCAAGTCAATTTTAAAACGTGATATGGTTGCAGAGATAGCAGCCACACTGGCATTTTCGGCAATACAGAACAATGATAAGATAGGTGTAATATTTTTTACTGACAAGGTGGAAAAATTTATACCTCCAAAAAAAGGAAGGAAGCATATACTTTTTATTATTCGTGAGATTCTGGGTTTCGAACCTAAAAGCAATGGTACAGATCTTAACATGGTAATCAGATACATGACTAATGCCATCAAGAAAAGATGTACTGCGTTTTTGATTTCGGATTTTATTGATCAGGATGATTATAACAAGGCTTTGCAAATTGCAAACAATAAGCATGATATAGTAGCTATACAGGTTTATGATGAGTTGAGTTCCGGTTTGCAGCCGGTAGGCTTAATGAAAGTGAGAGATCCTGAAACAGGTGATGAAAGATGGATTGACACTTCATCTAAGAAAGTAAGGAATACTTATCGTTCGTGGTGGGAAGACCTGCAGAAAAATAAAAACTTAGCATTCAGACAGAGTGGTGTTGACAATATATCGATTTCAACCGAAAGTGACTATGTTAAATTGTTACTTCAACTATTCCATCAAAGAAGAAAACATTGATTAAGAAGAAACTACATAATATATTATTGCAGGGTGCGATGCTGATTGCACTTTCATTGATTTCGACTGCTCCTGTAGCAGCTCAGAGAGCTTCGGCACATGCGACTATACAGCCAACCGAGATAATGATTGGTGAACAGGCATTAATCAATGTCAAAGTGATTACACCAAAAGATAAAACAATCTCGTTCCCAGTTTACGAGAGTGAGATAGTTCCGGGAGTTGAGGTGATTGCAATGCTTCCTCCTGACACATTAATAGAGAATAATGTGATGACACTTAATTTTAAATATGTCGTCACATCATTTGATTCTACACTTTATCACGTTCCTCATATTCCTATTTTCGATGGAACTGATACAGTTTTTTCCAATTCATTTGGATTGAAAGTTACTTCACCTGAACTTTCAGATTCCACACTTGCATACTTGGAAAAGATAAATAGCGGTCAGACTGATTCTATTGATTTTGAACAACTTCAGCTGCATGATATTAAGCCGGTTCACAAAGCTCCTTTCGTATGGACTGACTATTTGTGGATTTTGTGGTTAGTTCTGGGTATTGCTCTGATTCTAGCTCTGATTGGATTAGTTATATATCTGATTTTAAAGAAAAAGAAAAAAGGGTATTTATTTAAACCTCCTGTTGTACTACCTGCACATCTGAGAGCTGTCAAAGAGTTGGATAAACTGAAAGCAGAGAAGATATGGCAACATGGTCGTGAGAAAGAGTACTACAGTAAACTTACTGATATACTTAGACATTATATCTATGAGAGGGCAGGAATAAATGCCATGGAGATGACTTCAGGTGAGATTCTTAACGAGGTGAGGAAGCTATCAGATGTAGACTCTGTTTATGATAATCTGAAACAGATACTATCGACATCAGACCTGGTTAAATTTGCAAAATATAAGCCCTATCAAGACGAGAATGATCTTAGTTTGGTTAATGCTTATTTTTTTGTTAATCAGACAAGAGAGCCTGATCCTGTTCCTAATAAAGAGGAATTAGAAAAAGAGTTAGATAATAAAGATAAAATAAATACGCAAAAATGATTTTTCTGCATCCCGAATATCTCTGGTTATTATTGCTGCTTATACCGCTTATAGTGTGGTATATAGTGCGGCTGTCGAAGATGCAGGCGTCGTTTAAACTGGCTTCCACAAATGCATTCAAGGGGTTAAGGCCAAGTTTGAAAGTGTATATGCGGCACTTGCCATTTTTATTAAGGGTAATTTCAATTGCACTTATAATAGTGGTAATAGCACGTCCGCAATCAGTTAATAGCTGGGAGGAAACTGAATCGCAGGGAATTGATATTGTACTAGCACTTGATGTTTCCGGGTCGATGTTGTCTCAGGATTTGCAACCTGACCGTTTGCAGGCAGCCAAGAAAGTTGCGGCGGAATTTGTGACAGATCGTAAAAATGATAATATAGGATTGGTTGTTTTTGCAGGGGAGAGTTTCACTCAATGTCCCCTCACAACAGATCACTCGGTATTGCTTAACTTACTTAATGAAATTGAGTTCGGACTAATAGAAGATGGTACGGCAATCGGTCTTGGGCTGGCCACTTCGGTTAACCGTCTCAAGGAAAGTGAATCGGAGTCACGTGTTGTGATTCTTCTAACTGATGGAACAAATAACAGGGGACAGATTGCACCACTTACAGCAGCAGATATGGCTCGTTCATACGGAATCAGAGTTTACACTGTTGGTGTAGGAACAACGGGCATGGCTCCTACACCAGTACAGACCCCATTTGGTGTAAGGATGCAGAACTTGCCTGTTGAAATTGATGAGAAGACACTTACTGAAATAGCCGCAATGACAGGAGGTCAATATTTCAGAGCTCAGGATACGGAAGGACTCCGACAAGTTTACGAAGAGATTGATGAAATGGAGAAATATCTTATAAGTGTACAAAATGTGACACAACGGCAAGAGATGTTTCTTCCGTTTGCTCTTGTGGCAATGGCTCTGATATTGATTGAGTTGCTTTTGCGCAGAACTTGGTTGAGAGTTATTCCTTAATAGAAGCGATTATTTTTTAAACAGAGAAACAAATATGTTTAGATTCGGAAATCCGGAATATTTATGGTTGTTTATAGTAATGCCAATTTTACTGGCATTATATATCTACCTGAACATCAGAAAGCGGAAGGATGTACAGAAAATGGGTACACTTTCAACGCTTAAGAAGATGATGCCGGAGCTCTCTCTTAAACGCTCTTATCTAAAATTCTGGTTGATCTTTGCTGCACTATGTGTGGGAATAATAATGCTGGCAAGGCCTCAATTCGGTACAAAAGTAGAGACGGTTGAAAAAGAGGGTATTGAATTGGTAATAGCTATTGATGTGTCTAATTCTATGCTGGCTGAGGATGTGTCACCAAACAGACTGGAGCGTGCCAAACAAATTTTATCAAGACTTATAGATGTTCGTGCTAACGATAAGGTGGGACTTATAGTATTCGCCGGAGAAGCATATATTCAGATGCCGTTGACATCTGATACACAATCAGCAAAGATATTTCTTAATACAATAGATCCTAGTCTGGTTCCGATTCAGGGCACTGCAATTGGACAGGCAATCAATTTGGGCATGGGGTCTTTTTCCAGTGATCAGGAAGCAAGCCGGGCAATGGTAATTATAACTGATGGTGAAGATCATGAAGGGAATGCCGCAGAGATTGCCGCTCAAGCTGCTAAAGCAGGTATACAGATTAATATTATTGGTATCGGATCACCGGATGGATCTCCACTACCTGCTAATGAATATGGCAGTAATTTTATGACTGATAATGAGGGTAATGTTGTGGTATCCAGATTGAATGAACAGATGAGTATGGAGATTGCCCAGAGCGGACAAGGATTATATGTTCGGGCAGATAATACCAACAGGGCAGTGCAGGCGCTGGTTGCGCAATTAGATGAATTGGAGACAACCACTTCGTCAAGTCTGTCATATTCAGAATATGATGAAAAATTCACTGTTTTTGCATGGGTTTTGCTTGTAATATTAATGATTGAGGTACTGATATACGATAAGAAGAACCCAATATTCAGGAATGTAAGGATTTTTGAGTAATTATGATCTGCAAAAAAAATTGATTAATGGATTTTGGTTAATTACAAAGATGATGCGATTTAATTCGAAAAACATATTGGTAATTATGTTATTTATGCTAATTCCGGTTACGGTTTTTGCACAAAAGGAAGTGCGTAAAAATATTCGTAAAGGGAATAAAGAGTATAAGGAGCAAAAATTCTCTGAAGCAGCAGAATATTTTGAAAAAGCTGTTGAAGGAAATCCTAATTCAAAAGAGGCAAATTATAATCTTGGTAACACTTTATACAGGCAAAAAGAGTGGGATAAAGCAATTGAACAGTATAATCAATCTAATGCGCTTGAGCAGGAAGATCCTCTAAGGGTTTCTGAAGGTATGCATAATATAGGCAATGCGATGCTTCAGAAGAAACAACTTAAAGAGTCTATGGAGGCCTATAAAATGGCATTAAGACTGAATCCCGCTGATAATGAGGCGCGATATAACCTGGCTGTAGTTCAGAAAATGATTCAGGACCAAGAGCAGCAGAGCGAGGGTGAAGATGATCAGGAGCAACAGAATCAGGAACAGGATCAACAGCAGAATCAGCAAAATCAACCGCAACCCCCACAGAATCAGGAAAAGAAGCCTGAGCAACCAGAAGAACCTGAACAGATGTCGCGTGATAATGCAAGGCAGTTATTGCAGGCTATAGAACAAGATGAAAAGGAGACTCAGGAAAAAGTGCAGCAAATTCGTGCTCAGGAACGAGAAGAAAAGGCTGAGGATAACAGGCGTAGGAATAAAAACTGGTAATATATTCAGGAAATAGCTATGAGTATTATTAAACGAAACATATATTTACAAATCATTCTTTTGATTACACTTTTTTCAGGAAGTGTAACTGTTTCAGAAGCTCAGGTTACTTTTAAAGCTTCAGCTCCAGCTTCTGTTGTGGAAGGAGAGCAGTTCAGGCTAAGTTATATGTTAAATCAAGAAGGTAAAGATTTACGTTTACCCGACTTACCTGATTTTGATGTGTTATTTGGACCAAGTACCTCTACCAGTTTCAGTCAGCGTACAATCAATGGCAAAACCACCTCGGAAAGATCTGTTACTTATACATATATATTGGTTCCCAAGAAAACCGGGACATTCACAATTGCACCAGCTTCAATAACTGTAGATGGCGCTAACTATCAATCTAATTCATTACAAGTAGAGGTTTTACCTCCCGATAAAACAGCTACTAAAGGTTCACCCGGAGCTTCATCTTCAGGTACAGCTACTGTTTCAGAGAGTGATGCTTTTATCAGAGCTATCGTTTCTAAAAATAATCCTTATGAACAAGAGGGATTTACAGTCACTTTCCGTTTATATACAACTCTTAATATAGTTAACTTTGGAAGAATCCAGTTTCCGGAGTTTGAAGGTTTCATGGTAGAAGAAATTGATATACCTACAAACCAACAGTTAAAAATGGAGCGCTACAATGGCAGAAATTACTATACTGCAGATCTTCGCAGAACACTTCTTTTTCCGCAAAGATCAGGTCAGATTACGATACCAAGCGGAACAATTGAAATGGTCTTTTCTGTGCCTTCAGGAAGAAATGTTACTACATTCTTTGGTTCACAGGAGTTGATGGTTGATGTAAATAAAGCCCTGGTAACAAACCCTGTTGCGATAAATGTGAGACCTCTGCCTGCTAATCGTCCTGAAAGTTATGCGAATGCAGTAGGGACATTTACAATAAATCCGAATATCAATTCAACACAATTAAGAGCGAATGAGGCTATTTCGCTGCGTCTGGAAATTTCAGGTACAGGGAATATGAAGTTGATCAGTAATCCTGAAGTTGAATTTCCTAATAATTTTGAAGTTTACGATCCTACTGTTACAAATGCGCTCAATGTTACAAGTAATGGCTTGACCGGCATAAGAACTATTGAATACATGGCTATACCCCGATACGAAGGTAGCTATACTATTCCCCCTATAGAGTTTAGTTATTTCGACACGAATACAAATTCTTATAAAACTCTGACTACTCCAGCGTATGACTTACAGATTGCTAAAGGAGAGCCTGGAAGCATTTCGTCAAGTAATTTTGTAAATCAACAGGATGTTAAGGTTGAGCAAGATATAAGATTTCTAAAAACAGGAGAACCTAATTATCACTCTATTAGCGATTTCTTTGTAGGGTCATTCTCATACTGGCTTTGGTATTTGATTCCTTTAGTATTGCTTATCGTTTTGTATGTATTCAACAGAAAGCAGGCAAGGGAGAATGCTAATGTTGTTCTTATGCGCAACAGGAAAGCAAATAAAATGGCAATAAAGAGATTAAAGCTTGCGGAGAAGTATCTTAAGGAACATAATAAAGAGAGTTTCTATGATGAAGTTCTCAAAGCTATTTGGGGATATTTCAGTGATAAGCTGTCTATTCCGGTAGCAAAACTTTCCAAGAACAATATTGAGGCTGAACTTTCAAAAAACGGGATAAGCGAAGAACTTATAGCCAGGTTTATGCAAATACTTGATACATGCGAGTTTGCTCGATATGCTCCTGCGGAAAGCAATGCCGAGATGGATAGTGTTTATAAAAATACTATTTTTGTAATAGAGGAAATGGAAAACCGACTCAAGAAAAGGAAATAATATGAAATTACTCAAAATTATACCTGTTTTACTGATTGCAATCTTCTTCAATTTTCAGGTTGCCGGACAGAATACAAATGATTCGATATTACAAGAAAATATATCATCAATAGAAGATCAATTAATAGTTTCTCAGGAAGCAGGTCAGACTGAAGAAGAGTCAGATTTGGCTAAAAATGCATCACTTGCATACAGAAATCAGGATTTCAAAAGTAGCATAAAACTTTACGAAGAAGCTATAAGCCTAGGGATAAAAGACAACAAGATATCATCTCAGTTATTTTACAATCTTGGTAATGCATACTTTAAAGACAACCAGCTGGGTAAAGCTATTCTGAATTATGAAAGAGCTCTTTTATTGGATCCCGGTGATGGAGATATCAGACATAATCTACGTTTTGCAAATAACAGAAAAGTTGATAGAATAGCCACTTCAGGAGACCTGTTTATTACAAACTGGTTTAAATCAGTTCGTAATCTTTACAGTTCAAATGTGTGGGCTACTTTAGCTATTGTGTTTTTTGTAGCAATGTTAATTGCTGTGGCTGTTTACCTGTTTGTGAGAATACTATGGGCTAGGAAAGTGGCCTTTTATGCCGGTATAGTATTATTCATTTTCATGATCATCGCAAATGTTTTCTCGTTTAGTCAGAAGAAAGAACGGCTGCGTGGCGATTCGGCTATTGTTATGGTTGGAGCCGCGGCTGTTAATGCCTCACCTGACGTTAATAGCAATCAATTGTTTGAGTTACATGAAGGAACAAAAGTTAAAGTCAGAAGCAGTGATGGCAACTGGCGTGAAATTGAAATAGCCAACGGAAGTGTAGGATGGACATCAGAAGATAATATCGAGATAATATAGAACACACATCAGCTCAATATGAGCATTATTTTTTCTTATTCTATGAAAGAATTTGTAGAGTCATTGTTACCGCTCGAACGTAACCTGTTCTTTGCTCTTAACGGAAGCGATTCCATGTATCTTGACAATATTATGTGGACATTAAGCGGAAGGTTTGTCTGGATACCGCTATTTCTATTTATCCTTATTATATTTTTTTATAAAATGCCATGGAAAAGTGCACTTATTGTATCTGTTTTCTTTATTCTTGTATTAGTTTTGAGCGATCAGGTTTCTTCTTCACTTTTTAAACCTCTTTTCGAGCGTTTCAGACCTACACATCATCCGGATTTTAAGGATTTGGTCGATATTGTAAATGGCTACAGAGGGGGGAGATTTGGATTTATTTCTGGTCATGCCACTAATGCTTTTGGGTTATCTGTTTTTTTATCTCTGATATTTAAAAACAGATTAGTAACATTGAGTACATTATTATGGGCAACTTTGAATAGCTACACCCGAATATATCTGGGAGTACATTTCATATCGGACATAATTGCAGGAGCTCTCGTGGGGACCATACTAGCTCTAATACTTTATTGGTTTTATTCACTATTATACACTCCCCCCTTAGCTAGGCTTATTCACTCAGATGAGAGGCCTTTTTACAGTCAGAAGCGTAGTAGAAGCCTTTCATATTTTATTTTGATATATATCGTTCTGTTGATGATTTTTAGTCCTGTTTTAGCAACTTTACCACATTGAGTAATGTTATATATAAGTGATAAAACAATTTTGAAATAATTCCTTTGAATAGTTTGGAATATCTTTTTTTTTGAGTAAGTTTAGGGCATTATATCAATACAAATGTATTTTTCAACATAAAAATAATTGACCATGGCAAGAACAATCTCATTTAACGATTTAAGAGAGCTGAAAGATAAACTCCCCGACGGCAGTATCCGTCAAATAGCAACGGAGTTGGATATGAAACCAGAAACCGTAAGAAACTATTTTGGCGGATACAATTACAAAGAGGGTAAGAGTGTAGGAATACACATTGAACCCGGTCCAGACGGTGGTATTGTCGTTCTCGACGATACCTTAATTTTTGATAAAGCTTTAAATATTTTGGGACTAACAGATTATCCTGAACCTAGCATGGATGAAACTGATAAAGAAGAACAGGCTGAATAAGTATAATCAGGAACCCAATAATTGAGTGTTACCATATTCAATATTGGGTTTTTTGTAACATTGCATTAACCCTTGCATCTATAGGTTTACAACCTTAGATGTTTCAAAACTACTTTAGTATGAAAAAAGAGATTAACGATAGCAAATCACACGACGAAAAGCTTGTAACAGTCGCTATTCATACGTATGAAAAAGCACAAGTATTAAAATCAATACTGGAATCTGAAGGTATACCTTGTGTTATTCATGGTATCAATTTAATTGAACCTACTATTGCCGGTAATGTGAGGGTTAGGATTAACGAAAGCGATCTTCCCAGAGCACTGCAAGTAATAGAAAAGGTGGATTTTACTTCAGATGTTGTGGAGGAAGCTGATGAAGAACATAAACAACCTATAAAAGAGATATTGATTCCGGTAGATTTCTCCGATTATTCCCTTATGGCGTGTGAGTTTGGTTTTCGACTTGCATTTGATTTAAACTGCAAAGTAAAATTAATACATGCCTTTTTTACACCTTTTTATCCCGCTTCAATTCCTTTTGGCGATTCTTTTACTTTGCAAGCGACAGATAAGGATGTGTATCAAGATGTGAAAAACAACACAGAAAAGGAGATGAACAGTCTTGTAAAGAAAGTAGAATATAATATTTCCAAAGGTGTTTTCCCAAAAGTAGCATTTACTTCAACACTTGTTGAAGGACTTCCTGAAGAAGAAATTATTTCTTATTCGAAGAAAATAAAGCCTACAGCCATTGTAATGGGTACAAGAGGTAAGAATGCAAAGGACTTGGATCTGATTGGGAGTGTTACGGCTGAGGTCATGGATGGTTGCAGAACACCTATTTTTGCAGTACCGGAGGATTCAAAGGTTAGCAATTTATCTGAAATAAAAAGAGTTGTTTTCCTGACAAATTTCCAAGAGCGTGAGTTTAAAGCACTTGATATTATGATGAAGTTGCTTAATCCTTATCATGTTGAAATAGTTTTAGCGCACATTGCAAAGAAGGAAGATGTTTGGAATGAGATAAAGCTTTCAGGTCTACAAAAAAAGCTTTCTGAATTGTATCCCCATTTGAAAACAAGTTATATGCTCATTGATCAGTCAGTAAGCCTGGAAGTTACGCTAGAGAAATATATAGAAGAAAATAAAATAGATATGATTTCTTTGTCAAGCTCTCGACGAAATATCTTTGCAAGGATGTTTAATCCCGGAATTGCACGCAAAATGTTATTCCACTCAGACACCCCTATACTTGTTATCAAAGGGATGTAGTATTTACAGATATAATCATTAAATAAATAAGGTCTCAGAATTATTCTGAGACCTTATTTATTTAATGATGTTTATAATCTCTATATTACAGACCTAAACGAGTTTTTACTTCTGTAGTAATGTTAACTGCCGAAGGATGAGTATAAACTATTGGAGATTGCATATTTGAAACATCAAATATATAAGTGTAACTGTTTGCAACACCTACGGCCTGAATAGCATCCTGAATTTTTTGGTTTACAGGTCCTAGCAGTTGTTGCTGTAACTGCTGCATTTCCTGCTGACTGTTCTGCTGAAAGAGCTCGTATCTTTGCAGTATTGATTGTAATTGTGCCTGTTGATCCTGTTTTAGGGTTTCCGAAGCAGTTGCAGATGTAGTTTCAAATTCCTCAGCTTTTTTGTTATATTCTTCAACTAAAGCCTGACCATTTTTGGTGATTTGTTCTTGCTTATCAGAAAGTTGTTTTTCGATACCGGATAATTCAGGCATTGCAGAAAAGACCTCCTGCGTGTTTATATACGCAATTTTTAAATCTTGAGCCACAAGAACTGCAGGAGCAAGCGCAATAATAAAGATTAATAATTTCTTTAACATGATTACTGTTTTATAATTTATAATTTTAAATTCAAAGAAAATTGGATACAAAGATAATGATAATATTCTAATAGCCTAGCCTTGAAAGTACTTCGTCACTTATATCAATTTCAGGTGTAGCGAAAATTATAGAAGTAGCGGACGCCCTGTCAACTACAACAGCGTACCCATTTTCTGCTGATATATCTTTCACTGCTTCGTAAATATCATCCTGAATTGGTTTGATTAGTTTTTCCTGATTTTTAAACAATTCTCCCTCTGGACCAAAATATTGATTACGGAGCTCCTGAATTGCATTTTCTTTTGCAACGATTTCATTTTCACGTTTTGTTTTCTCTGTTCCTGAAAGAAAAGAAAGGTCAGCCTGGTATTTTTTATACATAGCATTTACCTCTTCAACCTCTTTATCAACAACGCTCTGCCACTCTTTTGATAGAGCTTCTAATTGATCGTTTGCATTCTCGTAAGATGGAATTCTGTTTAGAATATATTCCATATCAATTAATGCATATTGCTGGGCAAAACTACTACTGATACCCAACGCCATGAATAAACCTATAAATAAAACTGTTTTTTTCATACTTGATCATTTTAATATGTTTATAATGACAGTAAAAACTTATAAACGTTTACAGGACCCTATATAATTAATGTTAAAGGGTATTAGAACTCTTGTCCTATAATAAAGTGAAACTGGCTGCCTCCTCTGTCTCTGTAGCCTGTGGTATTATAAACTGTATCAAAACCATAAGCCCAGTCGATACCCATTAATCCAATCATAGGTAAGAAGATTCTTACTCCTACGCCTGCGGAGCGTTTTAGGTCGAAAGGATTTATCTCTTTCAGATTCATCCAAGCATTACCGGCTTCAAGGAATGCAACACCATAAATTGTTGAATTAGGTTCAAGAATAAATGGATAGCGCAGTTCTAGTCCTAAGCGGGTATAAGCCCTAGCCTGCATAGCAATTGAGTTATTTTCGTATCCTCTAAGTGCAACTGTTTCAGTTGCAAAGCTACTTGTATAACCAGTCATACCATCACCACCCACATCAAATGTTTCAAATGATGTAAGTTTATCCTTGTTGTAGTGTCCAAGCAGCCCAAATTCAGCTCTGGTTGCTATTACAGGTGTTCTGGTAACCGTTAAAGGCGTCAGAGGAGTGTAAGTGCGCATTTTCAATTTCCATTTATGATATTCATTCCACTTATGTTTAGCAGGGTCATTATTTGCCATTTTGCTGTAATCCTTGCCGTCCAACAATGAAAATGGAGGAGTAGCACTCACGCTTAGAGTGAATTCAGAACCTGTCCTGGTATAGATTGGATTATCTATTGAAGTACGTGACAGTGTTAGTCCAAGTGTTATACTATTACTAACACCGGTTGAGAAATCGAATCTGTTAATGGTCCAGTTTTTCAATCCATATCTTTGATAACCAAGAGTTGCCATTATCTGGAAATAGTCATCCGGCCATTCAAGTCTTTTACCATATCCTATAGATGCACCAAATATATTGAATACCTGATTATCGTCATAAGCGTATTCCATCATATCCTGATATCCGTATCCATAACCACCATAACCGCCATAACCACCGTATCCATATCCACCATATCCACCATAACCAGGATATCCACCATAACCACCATATCCTGGATAGCCGTATCCACCATAAGCTGGGTAATTATTCATGCTTTGACGCATATAGTCATTGTTTAATCCTGTGTACCTTGAGTAGTATGCATTTACAGAGAAGTGATTAGGTCTTTTACCACCAAACCATGGCTCAACAAACTGGAACTGATAAGATTGATAATATCTTCCGTTAGTTTGTGCACTTAAGACTAGTGTCTGACCATCACCTTGAGGTATTATACCTCTGTGCATTGATGGATTTAGCATGTTTCTAAGAGAGAAGTTGTTTAGGCGCAGACTAAGTTTCCCCACAAGCCCTGTAACTCCCCAGCCGGCGGAGAATTCAATCTGATCGTTACCTTTAGATGTAAGAGGATAGGTTATATCAACAGTTCCATCTTCTGGATTTGGACTAATGCCTTTACCAATATCAGCAGAAAGAGCTTCAGGGTCGAAATGACCTGTTTGAGCAATTTCACGAACAGATCGCAACAGATCATCTTTACTAAATACTGCACCTGGTTTTGTTCTTAATTCTCGACGAATAACATCCTCGTATAAACGATCGTTACCTTGAATTATAACACGCTTAATGGTGGCCTTTGGACCCTCAATTACACGTAACTCAAGATCGATTGAGTCGTTTTCAATATTTATTTCTATAGGGTCGATATTTGAGAAAAGATAACCGTTATTCTGATAAAGATTTATTACTGCATCTTCATCAACTAAAAGTCTTTCTTCCAATTTCTTCTGATTATAAACATCACCCGGAGTCATATTAAGTAGATGCGCAAGTTGTGCTGAAGGATACTGAGTGTTACCAACCCAGTTTATGGAACGAATATGATAAAGTGGTCCTTCCTGAAGTTCAATATCTATATTGACTGTTTTCTCGTCATACTTGTAAACAGTATCATTCAAAATTTCAGCATCGCGATATCCTTTCTCGTGATATTTACTAATAAGATTTTTTTTATCCTCAACGTACAGATCTTCAACGAACTTCTTTGCACGGAATATATTCCAAAGCTTGCCTTTCTCATTGGTCTTTTTCATTGCCTTTTTTAAGGTCCGATCAGAAAGGGTTTCATTTCCAACAATATTGATGTTGTTAACCTTAAGTTTCTCCTTTTTATCAACTGCAATTTCAAGTACTACTTGATTCCTACCTGTTGTATCAGGATGTTGTATAAGTCTAACCTCAGCGTCACCAAAGCCTTTTTCGTCATAATAGTTTTTAATAAATATTTCTGCTCTGTCGATTTGAGGAGGAGTAATCTGATTGCCTTTTACAAATCCGATTTTTTCTTCAATATCATCCTGTTCACTTTTTTTAATTCCTGTATAACGGATATCTGACACTCTTGGTCGGTCAGTAAGTTTTATTTCCAGCCAAACACTGTCTCCTTCAATTTTATTCTGGAGTATTTTTACATCAGAGAAAAGACCTTGTCTCCAAAATCTTTTAAGAGCGTTAGTAATATCCGCGCCAGGGATTTGTATTTTTTGCCCTTTAGAAAGTCCTGCAAAATTTATAAGTACGAATTCCTGTCCGGCATACATGGTTTCTTCTACTCCTGTTACTATAACATCAGCAATGTAATAGGTTTTAGGAGGTGTGGTATAATTCACAGTCAGGTCACCCGAATTAGATTGGGGAATTGTATCGTTGGTTTGAGCCAATAATACTGTCTGTGATAGTATTATTAATAGCAGAAGTAAATTGAATATTCTCTTCAACATTATGATATTTTCTTTTCTCTTACTGTTCTTTTTAAGATTTGGATTCCGCACTGTCAAATTCTATCTGTTCACCGATTAAGCCATATCTTCTCTCGCGACTCTGAAAATCTATTATAGCTTCATACAGGTCTTTTTCGCTGAAATCAGGCCAGTAAACTTCTGTAAAATAAAATTCCGTATAAGCACATTGCCACAACAGGAAATTGCTTATTCGTTGTTCACCCCCTGTACGGATTAATAAATCGGGATCTGGTATTCCACGAGTTGTAAGGTACATACTTATGGTTTCTTCACTTATTTCGTTTTTGTTTAAAACTCCACTTATAACATCATCTGTAATTCTTTTGGTTGCTTCGGTAAGCTCCCATTTTGAAGAATAGCTTAATGCTATATTTAGTGTAATACGTGTTCCTGACTCTGTCTGACGAATACACTCCTTGAGTGCAGAATATGCATATTCAGGCAGTCGTGTCATATCACCTATACAAGTAATCTTAACACCATTTTTTTTAAGTTCCTCAGTTTCTTCACTTATGGCATAAACCATAAGGTCCATAAGACCGTTAACTTCCTCAACAGGCCTATTCCAGTTCTCGGTAGAGAAAGCGTAGAGCGTTAGATACTTTATTGATGCTTTGGAAGCAGCTTCAACAACACGGCTTATTGCCCTGACTCCTTCTTTATGCCCTTCTCCTCTTTCTAAACCTTTGTTAGTGGCCCATCTTCCATTACCATCCATTATGATGGCAATATGAGCAGGAAGTCGGTTATGATCTATATTGTCTAATAACGACATTTTATAACGGCTATTTTGTTACATTCCATGACAAGGGTCAGTGCGAGAGCCAAATTCCCAAGTCAGAAATATCATAGTAAGTGAGTACCAATCCTTATTCTTTAACATACTGCTTTTGATGTTATATGGATTATCCAACGAATCAAAACTGTCTGAAAAAAGTTTCCTCATTGAGAACTCTACTCCTACATTTATCCTGTTTCTTACTTTATATTTAAATCCAATGCCTAATGGCATGTTAATGTTCAATAAATTACCTTCTCCGGATGAATATGTAATGCCGGTTCCTAAAAAAACATAAGGTGAATAAGACTTTGTACCGATATAGGAATATTTATCACTATAAGGTAGAAAATTAAATTCAACCTGTGCTCCCAGTTCTGTGAAGCTTTTACTGAAAACCATGTTTTGATCAAAAGGTAAAATGTTGTCAGTATCTTCACTGTCGCCAGAGACTTGACCTGCAAACAGATTTGCTTTTATCGCCCAGTTAAAGTTGATATTGTATCTAAACAATGCTCCTCCCGAAATTCCCGGATGCAAATATAATCTTGTTTTGTTTACATCACCCATATAGAATGAGGTTCCCATTGTCCCGCCTATTTCATATTTAAATTCCTGAGCCACCGCTTTAGACGGCAAGATTAGTCCATTAAATAATAAAATGAAGAAATAAATTGTCTTTTCACAATTACTCATATCAAGATCTGAATTGCTATTATACATCATAAACGCAAAAACAGACCATAAAGTATTATAAAATGGAACTATTCTACTAGTTCAAATCAAATTTATTGAGCCTCCCTTTCCAAACATCTGTAATTTGGACTTGAGCCTTAGATACTCCGCCGAATATCCATATATTATCATTTTCGGTAATCACCGTTGCATTTTTTCTATAATCAAAATCGGATGGCAGGGCCTGATTTTCTTCTGTGGTTTTCCACTCAGTGCCGTTATTTCCTGAATAAAGTAAAATGTTGTTTTCTGAGGAAGCCAACAAAAGATATGGTTTCTCGTCATAGAAAAATATTGAACTGCCATCAAGTGAAATCGTACCTGGTTTTTTTGAATTTAATTCAAATATTTTGCTGTCTTTTTCTTGTAAAATCCAAATATCACTGTTATAAGAGTTATCTGCTCTAATACCTCCAGCAATAGCAATATATCTGATTCCGAATGATGTTGTACTCTCAATCTGAGTAGCTGTAAAGTCTTTTACCGGCAAATCAGACAGATTTACACCTGAGCTTAACTCCATTATTTGTAAATTGGTAAAGTCGTCAGTCTCAGCTAATTTAAGTATGCCATTGTCATTGATAATTGCAAGTATATCTCCTTTTGTTGCTGAGGGAAACACTCCATAAATAGCCACAATAGGAAACTCTGTTGTAACCTGTGTCCAAGAAACCCCATCAGATGATTTAAATAATGTGCTATCCTCTTCAATTACAAATATATCATTCTCTGCAACAGTCATAGTTGATAATTGAGTTGTAGGAGGTAAACCGGATAATGTCGCAGAAGTCCAGCTTTTTGCATCACCTATCGGAGATGCTTTTGCATTAATAGTTTCATTTGCAATATAGTAAGTAATGAAAAAATCATTAAATGCTACAGTTTTTTGTTGGTTGACTTCCTGAGGAAAATAGCTTTCTGACACTTTTTTCCAGGATAAAATATATGGATCCTGCTGATATATATTTAACTGGAACTGATATGTTTTTTTATTCTTACCATCTGGGGCTGTTGTTGTTATTCTATTTAGTCTCGACACATTAATTGAGTCTGATTGAGACCACGAAATAGTGTATTCCGGCAATAGTTCAATAGAAACATTAGTGAAAGGGCTAAATGTACTTGCTCCTCTGATATTAAGTACAACACTATCTACATGAAACTTATAGGGGAGTGGTTTCTTGTTGAAAATTTTTCCATTAACCTGATCAATTGTAAATACTGTTGTGCTTAACACATTTGTAGTATCAGCTCTGGATGCCATGGAGAAAGAATATATTTGTGCATCAGGAGAATAATCCAATTCCCCTTCATCAGTTGAATTCAGGCAAGAGGAGAACATTAACAAATTCATGATAAGGACAGATGTCCAGATGAGATATTTAGATATCATTTGTTTCAATAATATTGTACTTCACATTAAGTTATGCAAAAGTAGGAAGATTTTTCTCTTTAACCATATTAAAATGAATATTTAAAGAAAATTTCGAGTTATTTTGCTCTTTAAATGATACTGTATTGAGCTGAGATATCTTTTTGTGGTTATTACATTACCATTAATTACAGGAGACCTTACACCCTCAAGTAATTTTTTTTCGGAAACTTCAATAAAGGCTTCATCCCAAAAGTTTTTATCTATAAATGAGGACAATAGTTTAGATCCCCCTTCAACTAAAATTGAATATATTTTTTCGTTATAAAGATGGTTCAAAATAAGCTTGTTAGTATCTTTTGAAAAGTCTATCTCTATGAACTTCAGATTGTCTGATTTTTCCCTCTCAGAAGGTGTCGCTGAAGTGAATACAATAGTAGGAACGGTTCCGTCAAATAGTGAATTGTTCAACGGAACCCTATTGTCCTTGTCAATAACAATCCTAGTGGGATTATCACCATACCAATTTCTCGCTGTCAGTCTTGGATTATCAAGTATTGCAGTATTTGTGCCTACAAGTATGCCTTGAACATACGTTCTGAACTTGTGAACTATGCTGTGTGTCAGTTGATTGGATATGATGACAGGTGATTTGTTTTCTTCTGGTTTTCTATGGAGATCAATAAATCCATCTTTACTTTGAGCCCATTTTAAGATTACATAAGGTCTCGAGTATAATTGATTTATAAAGAAAAAGCGGTTTATTTCTCGAGCCTCTTCTTCCATTAAACCTTCTGAAACTTCTATGCCATTTTTCTTCATCAACTCTACACCTTTTCCGGCTACTTTCGGATTTGGATCCCTGACAGCAATTACAACACGCGGTATTTTTTTTGAAATAATCAATTCAGCACAGGGAGGTGTTTTACCTTGATGAGAACAAGGTTCAAGTGAAACATATAAAGTGGAATCCTTTAAAAGTGATTGATTCTTTACGGATTTAATGGCATTAACTTCTGCATGAGCTTCGCCAAAATGTCTATGGTAACCTTCGCCAATTATTTTGTCATTGTGGATTATTACTGCACCCACCATTGGATTAGGCTTTGTAAAACCCTCACCCTTACGTGCCAAAAAATGGCATCTATGCATATATATCGGATTTAGCTCCATTTTTTTATACCTTTGTTATTTACAACCATTAATTCTATGCAACAATTTATTAATAATATCCGTCGTGAGTTACAAGGTCTTTACTCGCATTCAGAGTTGTCTGCACTCATCCGAATTATTCTGGAAGAAGCCTTAAATATTGACTATATCAGAATTAATCATTACAAAATTAATAATTTATCGTTATCAGAAGTAAGCAAAGTTGAAGATATTGTCAGCAGGTTGAAAAAGAATGAGCCGATACAGTATGTTATAGGTAAAACTGAATTTTTTGGACTTAATTTTAAGGTTACCCCGGATGTACTTATACCAAGACCTGAAACTGAGGAACTGGTAGATTGGATTCTGTCTGAAAATACTGATGAAAACTATAATATACTTGATATTGGCACCGGTAGCGGCTGTATAGCAGTCACATTAGCTAAAAAACTTCCGGGTGCCGAAGTACATGCATGTGATATTTCAAAAGATGCCTTAAATATTGCAATAGAAAATGCCAGATTAAATGATGTTATAGTTAATTTTCTTCAGCTGGATGTATTATCTGTAAAAGCCAAACAACTCATCTCTCAATGGAACAAGTTTGATTTAATAGTAAGTAATCCCCCTTATGTAATGGAGTCTGAAAAAAAAAGCATGGATGCAAATGTACTCCGGTTTGAGCCTCACAAAGCACTTTTTGTAACGAACGAAAATCCATTGGTTTTCTATGACGTAATTGCCGATTTAGCACTAAATATGCTTAAAGATAGAGGAAGGTTGTATTGTGAGATAAACAGAGCTTTAGGTGAGGAGCTGATCCTATTGCTTGAGAATAAAGGTTTTGAAGATGTTGAGTTGCGAAAAGATATTTCGGGTAACTTCAGAATGATTAAAGGTGTGAAAAACAGATAAATCATCAACTTATACAGATATAATGGAAAAACAGGATAAATCAATATCTGAAGAGGCTTTTGCACGTATGGCTCATTTGTGTTCACAAAAAGAGTATTGTAGATTTGATATCTCTCAAAAGTTATACAAGTTGAAACTCAGTTCTCATGAGATTGAAAATATTGTGGATCGTTTAACAGCTGAAAACTTTATCAGTGAAGAACGTTATGTCAGAAGTTATATTGGGGACAAGCTTAAGTTTAACAAATGGGGAAAAAAGAAAATTGAACTTTCATTAAGACAGAAGCAAATTCCTCAGGAAAAAATATTTAAAGTGTTGAATGAGTTTACTGACTCAGAGCTAAATCAGTTACTCGAATCTGTTCTTGAGAAAAAATGGAGATCGGTTAAAGGCAAGACTGAGAGTGAGAAAAAAAACAAACTTATCAGATATGCCTTGGGAAGAGGATTCGAGATGAGAGATATTATTTCTTGTATGAATAGGATTAATCTTGGAATAATTGATGAAGAGTAAAAACAAAAGTAGAGGTGTCTTAAGTAATTTCCTGCATCTTTTTCTTCCCGAAGTCTGTGTGGTTTGCGGACAAGAGCTCCTGGAAGGGGAAATGGGAGCTTGCTTGAGTTGCTTATATAAGCTGCCCAAGACTAATAATTACAAGATTAAAGATAATAAAGCAGAAATACTGATGGCAGGAAGGATTCCCTTCGAAAGGATTGCGTGTTATTGTGTTTACACCGAAGGAGGTGTTTTGCCCCCATTGATACATAATCTTAAATATTATCATAAGAAAGAGATTGGAGTGCTCTTAGGACGTATGTTTGCTGAAGATCTTGCAGAAAGTGATTTTATAAAACCGGTAAGTATGATTGTTCCGGTTCCTTTACATCCAAAAAAGAAGAAAAGCCGAGGATATAATCAGGCCGAGATAATTGCTCAGGGAATGTCAGAAGTTACATCAATACCTCTTGTAACTGATAACCTTATAAGGGTTTTGCATAATCCCACTCAAACAAAACTCACCAAAACAGAGCGCTGGGAAAATGTGAAGAATATTTTTGATGTTAAGGACAAGCTCTTATTTGAAAATCAACATATTTTACTTGTAGACGATGTAATTACAACAGGGTCAACAGCTGAAGCCTGTGGAATTGCATTGCAAAAATGTAAAGACATTAAAATAAGTATTGCAACGATAGGAGAGGTATTTTAAATCAATTTTTCTGCTTTTGTCCCAAAATTCATTTTTAAGCATTATTTTTGTAATCAATCCATGTTCAAGTAGATAAAAAAATGAAAACAGTACAGAAAATAACAGCAGAAAAATTACTCAAGGTTAAAGCAATCAAATTACAACCTACTAACCCGTTTACATGGGCATCCGGATGGAAGTCTCCTATTTATTGTGATAACCGTAAACTAATGTCCTATCCTCTCATTCGCAATTTTTTGAAAGTTGAGTTTGCCAGAATCATTATGGAAAAATATCCTCAAACAGATGCTATTGCGGGTGTTGCAACCGGTGCCATCGCTCCGGGAGCATTAGTTGCGGATCTTCTGGGACTACCCTTTGTTTATATACGCTCTTCTCCCAAAGATCATGGTCTGGAGAATTTAATTGAGGGTGATCTTAAACCAAAACAGAAAGTAGTTGTTATCGAAGATCTAGTGTCTACAGGTGGCAGTAGCCTGAAAGCAGTTGATGCAATCAGACAAAATGGTTCAGATGTATTAGGAATGCTTGCGATCTTTACATACGGCTTTAAGCAATCAATGGATAGTATGCATGAGGCAAGGGTAGAACTTACAACACTTTGCAATTATGATGCAATATTAGATGAGGCTTTGGCAGTCGATTATATTGATGAATCAGAACTTAAAACACTTCAGGATTGGCGCAAAGATCCCGAAAACTGGGGACAGTCTGATAAAAAAATAAAGCTATGACGGAATTTGTTAGTGATGTTAAAATTATTCCTTATGCCGATTCAGATATATTCAGGGTGCTCTCAGATCTTCGTAATCTTGAATTAGTTAAAGGGATGATCCCTGAGGACAAGATTAAGGATTTTATTTTTGATAAAGATAGTGTCACTTTCACGGTTGATTCAATCGGGAAAGTGACATTTGTTGTAGAAGATCGTGAACCGGATAAATTGGTAAAATTCAAATCTGTCAGGCTGCCTTTTGAAATTATGATGGAACTGCATCTTTCCCAGATAACTGAAAAAGATACAGAGTTTTCAATGAAGGTAATATCAAATCTTAATCCTTTTATGAAAGGAATGGTTGAAAAGCCTATGAAGGAGGCTGTTGAAAGAATTTCAGAGGCATTAGCCAAACTGCCTTATGACAGAATTTGATTATATTTAGTTGAATGTAATTTCAACCTTATCTCCCATTTTCAAATCTAAGGAGATATAACCATCTTCAATATTGATGCTTTTACCGTTAGCAGTAACAGTTTCTGCATAAGCGGGCACAGCCAGTTTGTAATTGTTTGTCACTTGCGAATTAATTATAACATGCGTTAGCTCTCCATTATTCCATTTAGCATCAATTACTGCTCCACCCCGTACCCGAAGACCTTTGAAGCTACCATTACTCCAGTTGTCAGGAAGTGCGGGCAGCAAGTTAATGTAATCATTATGACTCTGGATAAGCATTTCAGCAATTCCTGACGTGCCTCCAAAATTCCCGTCAATTTGAAATGGTGGGTGAGCACAAAACAGATTTGGATAAGTACCGCCACCCCTGCTCATGTTGATATCACTGACAAATGCCGGTTCCAGCAGGCTCTTTAATAGTTTATAAGCACGGTTGCCATCATGCAATCTTGCCCAGAAGTTTATTTTCCAGGCTCTAGACCAGCCTGTTCCGGCATCTCCTCGACGGTTAAGCGTATTCTCGGCTGCTTTTGCAAGTTCTGGTGTCAATTCTGGTGAAATCTGGTTAGAGGGGTATAAGCCATATAGATGTGAAACGTGTCTGTGTTGGGGATCTTGCTCTCTGTAGTCTTCAAGCCATTCTTGTAAATAGCCTTCAGAACTGATCTGCATTGGGGGCAACAGGGCCATTGTTTCTCTTATTTTATTAGTTTTTTCATTTTTTATACCAAGTATTTCCGCAGCATTTAGTGTATTTCTAAACAGTTCCTTAATAATCTGTACATCCATTGTGGGGCCCATACAAACAAATACAGGCTCACTACTGCCGGGCAGATAAAAAGCATTTTCAGGCGATGAAGAAGGTGCTGTTACCAGCCATCCATTTTTCGGTTCTTTTATCATGCTACTGAGAAAAAAATCTGCTGCACCTTCTAATACCGGATATATAGATTTCAGATACTCATTATTTCTGTTAAAGGCATAATGTTCCCAGAGATGCTCGCAAAGCCAGGCACCACCAGTATTTGTTGCACCCCAGGATGCATGCTCTCCGGGTGCGGTGAAAAACCACGGGTTACTCATCATGTGGGCAACCCAACCATTAGCTCCATAAAACGTCTTTGCTGTTTTTTCTCCGGAAGATACTAGTGATTTTGTGAAATCAATCAGTGGTTTATGAAGTTCAGGAAGGTTACATACTTCTGCAGGCCAGTAGTTCATCTGGAGATTTATATTAAGGTGATAATCTCCATTCCAGGGTGTCTGCAACTGGTTAGACCAAAGTCCCTGAAGATTGAGTGGTAAACTTTTTTCATTTGTTCCGCTTATCATAAGATATCTGCCATACTGAAAGTACAAAGCAGCAAAAGCAGGATTATTATCTGTCTGGAAATTAATTAAGCGCTGGTCTGTAGGAGTAGTATTGTCTTGTTCACCCAAGTCCAGTTCAACCCTGTTGAACTTCTCTTGATATGCGTCTATGTGTCTTTGTTTCAGTTTCGTAAATGGTGTGTTTTTAGCTTCTGCAATGAGCTTATCTACTGTTTTCTTGTAATCATTATCTAATAAATCTGTCGAGGTTGATATCAGAATAATTGCTTCATCAGCATTTGTTAGTTTCAGTGATAATCCGGATGTATCTAAAATTCCACCTTTGTTGATTACTTCCGCTTTTGTTAGGTATCTTAACCCATCATTCCCATTATTTCCGTCATTAAGCTGTCCTTCCATAATAAGCATGTTCCCTTCAACTGCAACTTTTGCTCTTTCCGGACGGTATAGGTTTAACGCGAAGGAAATTGAGTTCTTTGAATCTGCTGTTAATCTAACAACTAGTAAATCATCTGAATGTGAAGAAAAATACTCACGTTTGTATTTAGTATCACCAATTTCAAATTGTGTATAAGCAATGGCATCATTCAACGAAAGGGATCTCAAGTAATTTTTTACTGAATCTTTCTCATTTGATTCTGAACCATAAACATATTCAATATTCAGATCTCCAACTTTCTGAAAACAACCATAAGGTGCATCTTTGCCCTTGCCGGATGCAGATCCTTGTCCGCCACATCTAAAATGCTGATACATAATTTGTTGCGCCTCAAGGTTTTTCCCTTCTAAAAGCAATTTTTGAATTTTAGGCAGGAAATTTATTGCTTCAGGGTTAAAGGCATCCGGATCTTCACTTCCCGACCACATAGTTATATCATTGATTACAATCAGTTCTTTTTCAATTCCGCCATCCGGCATCATTCCAATTCTTCCATTGCCTAGGGGAACTGTTTCTTCCCACTTTTCGGCAGGAGAAGTATAATTAAGTGACAATGTTTGTTGTGAAGATGAATTGTTGCACGATAACATAATTGTTATCAGACATGACATAATAATAAATTGCAGGCTTTTCATGAAAGTTGATTTATAATTCTATAATTAGTTGAAATATTACAAGAAAGTGTAAAAATAGTAATTTCAATAATAATAAAAAAATAACCGGATGAACTCTTCACAGGGGTCATCCGGTTTTTGGAAAATCAAAAAAGTCATATAAGAAATAGAACTAATTTATTTGTGGTTTTTATTAATTAATAGTATTCATTTGATGTTGTAACAGGTATAGGTGTTTCAGTTCTTGTTTGTGTTGTAGGACTGTTATATCTGTAAACAACATTATATATCTTTTCTGTCGTATTGTTATTTGTTTTATCTGTCCACTCTTTCACTTTAACTGATAGCTTTACAGAGTCACTGTCAAATGCACGTAAGGATCTCAGATCAAAGCATACAAAACCTTCGTATAGTTTGTCCGACTTGCTATCAAACGAGTTGTGCCTGAATTCCAGCTCAATCACATCCTGATCAGTTTCAGCATATAAAACATTGCCAACTAAATTAATTGCATGGGGCTGAATCCCTCCATAATTGAACATAAAAGAGACGTTCAGGTAATCACCGCCTACCCAGATAGAATTTGTCTTTACAGGGTCATTGCCAATGCTTATTTCATTTTCTGAAGTTAATTCAATCGGTTGTTTTGTAAGTATTTTCCAAATATCATTTACTTTAATATAATGATCGAACCCATCTTTCTGATCCGTTAATATAGTGTAATTAAGAAGTACTCGCTGATTATCTGATGGAGTAATGATTACATCTGTGGTAGCGGACCAAAGTTTCAGCCCATTATCAAGTTTAAGTGAATAAGAATTATCTCCTTCAGGTACAATTGTAGCAATGTCAATTCCAAAGTTTCCTAAAGACCTTGAATTATCATCACATCCGGTATAAATAAACAGGATTCCAATTATTGCTAAACCTAAAAAGAAGAGTTTTTTTTGCATTACATACACAGTTTTCACTTATGTGATTGCTCACTTTTAAATGTAAGATGCATTAAATTAAAAAACGCTGCATGACTTTTAGAATAAAGTCGGCCTTTAACTATGTTTAACAATACTCATTAAATAATCTCTTATTTGTAGAGTTTATTGATTATGTCAGTTCTGTTGATTTCTTTTAATTTTCTTATGATAGAGCTCTTTTGTTTAGGGTCATACCAGAAGAAAAACTGACGTTGCCCTAATTTCTGATCTTTTGTTTTGGCTGTGTAAACCGGTTGAAGTGTATAGGGGTGATAACCTGTGTAATAAATTTCAGTTGCTAGCGTCATCGGAGATGGCGTAAAGTCCTGAATCTGTTCCAACCTGAAATCTAAGCTTTTGTTTATTGCTGCCAGTTCCGCCATATCTTCTTCTGTGCAGCCGGGATGGGACGAGATGAAATATGGTATAAGTTGCTGTTTTAGTTGATATTTACTGTTCAGTTCATCAAAAATATCTTTAAACCGATAGAAGAGATTAAAAGATGGTTTACGCATAATATTGAGCGTAGAATCTGATGTATGTTCAGGTGCAACCTTCAGTCTACCCGAAACATGTTTTCTGATTAACTCCTCAATGTATTTCTGGTTAGCAGCATTAGTCTGTTTGTCTTCTGATTTGTGCAACAACATATCATAACGTACTCCGCTTCCAATAAATGATTTTTTCACCCTGGGCATAGTATCCACTGAATTGTAAATATCAAGAAGTGGTGTGTGATTTGTATCTAGATTAAAACAGACTTTAGGAAAAATGCAGGAAGGCTTTTTGCATTTATTGCATATATCCAGGTCTTTTCCCTTCATTTTATACATGTTGGCAGAAGGCCCCCCTAAGTCGGTAATGTATCCTTTGAAATCAGGCATTTCAGTGATTTTTTTAACCTCTTTCAAAATGGATTCTTTTGTTCTTGATGCAATAAATTTGCCCTGATGCGCTGATATAGTGCAGAATGCACATCCTCCGAAACACCCTCTATGCAGATTAACTGAAAATTTAATCATTTCATAAGCAGGGATATGCTTTCCTTTATATTTAGGGTGTGGAAGTCGTGTATATGGCAACTCAAAAGAAGCATCAATCTCTTCTTCTTTCATCGGAGGATAGGGTGGATTAACAATCAGTACTTTCTCATCTACTGCCTGTAAGATTCTTGCTGCAGATATTCGGTTTGACTGTTCTTCAACAACTTTAAAGTTTTTTGCCTGTTTAAGCTTATCTTTCAGACACTCTTCGTGTGAGAAGAGTGAAACTTCCTCATTGAATGGATTTGTGGGAATACTTTTATTATGGGCCAAAAAAGCTGACTGGGGTAAATCATACATTTCAGCAATCTTTTTCCCTTCCCTGATGTTTTGTATAAGTTGTCTAAGAGGTAATTCTCCCATTCCGTAAATCAGGATATCGGCACCACTTTCTGCTAATATGGTTTTATGAAGTGAGTCATCCCAGTAGTCGTAGTGAGTGACTCGTCTCAGTGATGCTTCAATCCCACCCAGTACAATAGGAACATCCGGATACAGTTCTTTTAATATCTTAGAATAGACCGTAACAGCCCTGTCAGGACGCATGTCTGATCTTCCGTCGGGAGTATATGCATCGTTTGAACGTAATCTTTTATTTGCAGTGTAATGATTTATCATAGAATCCATTACTCCTGCTGTGACAGCAAAAAAGAGACCCGGTTTCCCAAATTTCTTGAAATCACGAAGATCGTCCCGCCAGTTTGGTTGTGGTACAATTGCCATCTTTAGCCCTTCACTTTCAAGCAGGCGACCGATAACGGCAGTGCCGAATGAAGGGTGGTCAATGTAGGCGTCTCCTGAAAACAGTATTACATCAGCCTCGTCCCAACCCCTCAGTGTCATTTCTTTTTTGGTGGTCGGCAGCCAGTCGGTTAGCTGAAGTCTTTCACTTGTCATTGAAGAACCTTTTTAAGCCTGTTTTTTTCCTTTAGTTCAGTGTCTATTTCAATTGCTTTCTTCACTGCCAACTGAATATTTGAACAGATGTTGTCTTCTCCGATAATTTCAGGTATCCTTGTCTTGTTAATCTGTTCTCTCACACTTTCCCTTACCCCCGACAAGATTACAATTATTTTCTCTTTTCTTGAATTTCGGCAGAGCAATTCCAGGTTATTTAATCCGGTAGAGTCGATAAACGGAACTTTACGCATCCTGATAATCCTGATTTTATGATGTTCACCAACCTGGCGCATTTTTTCATCAAACTTATTAGCTACACCAAAGAAAAAAGGTCCTCTGATCTCATAAACCTCAACACTGTCAGGCAGTTCAAGTGTTTCTTCTTCGTTATCTTTAGAGCTTTTTTCACTGTCTGCGTCTAATTCAAGGTTTCCGGTTGTATGGGATACCTCGGTATACTCGTTCATTCGTTTCAGGAATGCAAAAACGGCAAGTAGAAGACCCACGGATATTGCAACCGTAAGGTCAAAAACTACTGTAAGGAAAAATGTTGTCAAGAGTATGGCAATTGTTGCGCGTGACTGCTTCATCAATGAGATAAATGTTCTCCACTCACTCATATTGTAGGCAACGACTACCAGAATGCCGGCAAGACAAGCCATAGGTATATGTTTGGTGAGATCTCCTAGAAACAGTACAATAAGAAGTAATACAATAGAATGTATTATTCCTGCTACAGGAGTCTTTCCTCCGTTGTTTATGTTGGTCATTGTACGTGCAATAGCACCTGTTGCGGGTATACCGCCAAAGAAAGGTGTAACTATATTGGCTGCACCTTGAGCAATCAGTTCCATATTAGAGTTATGCTTCTCACCGGTAACTCCGTCTGCAACGGTTGCAGACAAAAGCGATTCGATAGCACAAAGCATAGCAATTGTAAAAGCTGATGGGAATAAGAGTCTTATGCTCTCCAGAGTGACTGGTATATTTTTTATTTTCGGCAGTTCACTTTGAATATTAAACCTGTCGCCAATTGTTTCAATACCGGGTATATTGGCATAAGTTCTTAAGAAATATACTACAACCGACATCAGTATAATAGCGACAAGAGACCCGGGTATTTTCTTTGATATCTTGGGTGTAAGAACAATAATAATTACGCTGACAACTGCAATGATAGTAACCCACCAATTTATTGAGTCAAAATTTTGAAAATAAATACCCCATTTTTCTATAAATCCGGAGGGGAGTTTTGGTGTTGTCAGACCAAAAAAATCTTTAATCTGTGTGGAAAAAATTGTGAGTGCAATACCACTTGTAAATCCAACAACAATAGGATAGGGTACAAATTTTATTATTGATCCCAGTTTCAGAACCCCCATCATCACAAGCATTATTCCCGCAAGTACTGTTGCAATGGCAAGTCCCTGAACTCCATACTGTTCAACAATGCCATAGACTATTACAATGAATGCACCTGTGGGTCCTCCAATCTGTACGGTGCTGCCTCCAAGAAAAGATATTATAAAACCTGCTATGATAGCTGTGTAGATACCTTTCTCGGGGGTTACTCCCGAGGCAATACCAAAGGCTATTGCCAATGGTAAAGCTACAACACCAACAATCAATCCGGCCATCAGATCGGCCATGAATTTTTCTTTGTTATAGCTCTTTAATGTTTGAAATAGTGTGGGCTGGAAGTCCTTAATTGAATTTATTCGCATAAATTATATCTTGAAACTGTAATAAAGCGCAAAGATACTAAAAAAATATTACACTACACCTTGCTCCACCAGAACACATACACGTTCTGTAACCCTGTCTTCACCAAAAGGATTATAGCGGATTTTCAGGCTGTTACCAAACATGCCTGCGAAAAGGTTGTAACTCCATGCTTTAAAACTTCCCATGAAAGCATCAATTATATGATAAGAGGAGGAATTTGTCTCTCTGTCAACAAGTTTCATCAGTAACTGCCCCTGCGATTTAGTGAGTTTTTTCATCTTTGGAGTGTACTCATCCTTCAGGTATTTTTCCATCTTGTTTAGATGGTCTTGCCTTGCCTTATCATTAGGCAAAGTCTCCATATATTCGTAAGTTTCAGTAATTATGCCTGCTATCTCCTTAGCATAAGGCAGAGTCTTTTTTACGTCTCTTACGAGCCTTGAATAGGCAATTTGGTCTTTTGTGCTACGGAAAGATAACGGTGAATACTTTATAAAATCTCCTAGCCACATACATGCTATGGTATCACCTTCCATCACAACTGCAGGATAAACATTAGGCATCAAATAAATCGTAGATAACGGAGTTTTAGTATCAGGATTTATGTTGGTTGCATAATATTCCTGCGCTCGTACTGTTGGGTGTAAAAGCGTAGTAATCAGAATCAGCGATGCGAGACAAAGTCTTTTCATAACGCTACAAAGATAATTAGTCGTTTTAATTTTCAAAATTAATTCGAGTTAAGTGTAGTTAATTAACCGTCGAGTTTTAAGAATGTTAAGGATCCAATTTGTGGGAAAAACAGACGTTTTCTCTGACATTTTCAATAAAAACAGAAGTTTGTATTAAAATCACGATAAATAAATGTAATTTTGAAATAAAAAGAACTATTGCTATGACATATTTTCATTTGGGAGAACTTATTCACAAACAGGCACAAAAATACAAAAATAAAACCGTATTAAAATATCAGAATGAATCTGGTGCATGGGTCGAGATGTCGTGGTATCTGTTTGCCGATAAAGTAATGAAGACTGCCCAGGCTTTGGCTGATATGGGATTGCAACCAAATCAAAATGTAGGTATTTATTCACAGAATATGGAGAAGTACCTGATTACTGATTTTGCAGCTTATGCAAATAAAGCAGTTATGGTTCCAATGTACGCTACCTCCTCGCCCAGCCAGGTGAAATATATTGTAAATGATGCTCAGATAAGCCTGATTTTCGTTGGTGAGCAGTTTCAATATAATAATGCCTATAAAGTACAGCAGGAGAGTCAGTATCTGCAAAAGCTCATTATTTTTGACAGAAGTGTTGTTATGCGACCGGAAGACAAAACATCGGTTTATTTCGATGATTTCGTGCCTGCAGGTGATAACTCTGAATCACTTGCACTTGTTCAGGCTCGCATGAAGCAGCTGAAAGAGAGTGACCTTGCAACAATCATTTATACTTCAGGAACCACAGGAGAGCCGAAGGGGGTTATGTTGTCTCATGCTAATTATCTTAAAGCAATGAAGATGCATGATATAAGAATTACCAACCTCTCGGAAAAGGATCTTTCAATGTGTTTTCTGCCTCTTACTCATATTTTTGAAAAAGCATGGACATATTATTGTCTGCATAGAGGTATTACTGTTGCTGTTAACAGAAACCCGGCTGAAATCAGGGAGACTATTAAACAGGTCAGACCCACTCTTATGAGTAACGTTCCCAGGTTTTGGGAGAAAGTGTATGATGGGGTTAAGGAAACAATCGATTCAGCATCAGGTATTGTTAAATGGCTGTTTACAGATGCTGTTAAGACCGGAAGACGTCATAACCTGGATTATGTAAATAAAGGCCTGAAAGCTCCGTTGGGAAATCGCATCAAGTTTGCTATCTACAAACATACGGTTTACTATCTCATCAAACGTATTATTGGTATAGAAAAGGGTAACTTATTCCCCGTAGCTGGTGCACCTTTGTCGGATAATATTAATGAATTCCTTCAATCTATTGATGTTCACATAATTTATGGATACGGACTCACCGAAACTACAGCAACAGTAAGTTGTTTTACTTCCACAGGGTATAAAATCGGTACTGTTGGTAAAGTTATGCCTGATATTGAGGTGAAGATTGGTGAAAACAACGAGATCCTGGTGAAGGGTGAAACTGTTATGAGCGGCTACTACAAAAAGCCGGAGGCTACTAAAGAGGCTTTCACGGATGACGGTTTTTTCAGAACGGGTGATGCAGGAAAACTCACCGATGATGGTGAAATAATTCTTACTGAAAGGATTAAAGATCTCTATAAGACTTCAAACGGAAAATATATTGCTCCTCAAATGATTGAAACGCGTATTAGTGAAGACAAGTATATAGACCAGGTTGCTGTTATCGGAGATGAGCGTAAGTTTGTAAGTGCTCTTATCGTACCCAACTATTTAGCACTTAAAGCTTATGCTGCTGCGCAAAACATTAAATATGAATCTATTGAAGATTTAGTAAGCAATAATGTTATTCATGATTTTATATTCGGTAGAATTGAACTATTGCAGTCGCAGTTTACAAACTATGAAAAGATAAAAAGATTTACACTTATACCTAAACCTTTTAGTGTTGATAACGACGAACTGACTAATACTCTTAAACTGCGGAGAAAAGTAATTCTTGATCACTATGCGGATATTATTGATCAAATGTACGTGGACTAGAAGCAAATAAATCATTATCTTTGCACCGTTTTTTAAATAAGAGATGGAATGGATTACAATTTCAGAGAAATAGAGAAACGGTGGCAACAATATTGGGTAGTAAACAAAACCTATAAAGTAACAGAAGATAGCTCAAAACCAAAGTTTTATGTGTTGGACATGTTCCCGTATCCTTCAGGTGCGGGTCTTCATGTGGGGCACCCGCTGGGTTATATAGCTTCAGATATTTATTCAAGATATAAACGTTTGCAGGGATTCAATGTGCTTCACCCAATGGGGTATGATGCGTATGGACTGCCTGCTGAACAGTATGCCATACAAACAGGTCAGCATCCTGCAGTGACCACTGAAAATAATATAAAACGTTATCGCGAACAGCTGGATAAAATAGGATTCTCTTACGACTGGAGCCGTGAGGTTCGCACTTGTGATCCTGATTACTATAAATGGACTCAATGGGCGTTCATAAAAATGTTTCACTCTTACTACTGCAATCAGGCTAAACAGGCAAGACCGATTGCTGAATTAATTGAAGTTTTTTCTGAACAGGGAACTGCAGGTATGGATTTGGCTTCAACAGAACCAATGGAGTTCACGGCAGATGAGTGGAACGGAAAAACTGACAGGGAACAGCAGGAGATTCTGATGAACTACAGAATCGCCTATTTAGGTGATACAATGGTAAACTGGTCACCCGACCTCGGCACGGTATTAGCCAATGATGAAGTCAGCGAAGGTCTCTCAATTCGAGGCGGTTACCCGGTAGAACAACGTAAAATGCGCCAGTGGTGCCTTCGTGTATCTGCTTATGCCGAGAGGCTGCTTGAAGGTCTGAACAATATCGACTGGTCTGATTCTCTGAAAGAAACTCAACGTAACTGGATTGGCAGGAGTGAAGGGGCAGTGATGCATTTTACCACTTCAAATGATGTTACCTTTGATATATTTACTACAAGAGCTGACACAATCTTTGGTGTCACTTTTATGGTGCTGGCTCCCGAAAGTGAGCTTGTGAGTCAACTGACTTCGGAAGAACAGTTTACTGCCGTAAAAGATTATGTAGAGAAAACAAAAAAGAAGACCGAACGCGAACGCATAGCGGACAGATCGGTTTCTGGTGTCTTTTCAGGCACTTATGCTATTCATCCTTTTACTGGGGAAAATCTTCCTATTTGGGTTTCAGACTATGTGCTTGCCGGTTATGGTACCGGTGCCATCATGGCTGTACCTGCACATGACAGTCGTGACTACGCTTTTGCAAAGTACTTCAATTTGCCAATTATACCTCTTGTCGAGGGTTGTGATATTTCTGAGGAGAGCTTCGATGCCAAAGAGGGTATTATGATGAACTCGGGATTTCTTGACGGGATGACTGTTGAACAGGCTATTCCTGCTGCTATTGATGAGGTGGAGAAACGCGGATTGGGCTACCGTAAAATCAATTATCGCTTGCGTGACGCTATATTCTCAAGACAACGCTATTGGGGTGAGCCATTTCCTGTATATTACAAAGACGGAATGCCTTACACCTTGGATGAGAGTGAACTCCCGCTTGAGCTTCCTGAGGTGGATAAATATCTGCCTACTGAAAAAGGTGAGCCGCCTCTGGGGAGAGCAAATAACTGGACTACAAAAGAGGGTTACCCGCTCGAACTTAATACTATGCCGGGTTTCGCAGGTTCTTCGGCTTACTATCTGCGCTATATGGATCCACATAATAGCGAGGCTCTGGTGTCTGAGAAGGCAAATAATTACTGGAGGGATGTTGATCTTTATATCGGGGGAACTGAACATGCAACCGGTCACCTGGTTTACAGTCGTTTCTGGAACAAGTTTCTGTTCGACGTTGGTCTGTCTTGTGAGGAGGAGCCTTTTAAGAAGCTGGTAAATCAGGGTATGATTCAGGGAAGGAGTAATTTTGTATATCGCATAAAAGGCTCTAATACTTTTGTTTCTCACAACCTGAAAGAGCAATACGATGTCACACCTATTCATGTGGATGTGAATATAGTACATAATGATGTGTTGGATATTGAAGCATTCCGCGAATGGAGTCCTGAATATAAAACAGCTGAATTTGTTCTGGAAAACGGAAAATATATATGTGGCTGGGCAATTGAGAAAATGTCTAAGTCGATGTATAACGTGGTCAATCCTGATGATATAGTAGAGAAATATGGAGCAGATACACTACGTCTGTATGAGATGTTTCTCGGACCGCTTGAGCAGTCTAAACCATGGGATACAAACGGTATCGACGGTGTCCACCGATTCCTGCGTAAAATATGGAATCTTTTTTATAAAGGTGATGAGCTGTCTGTTTCTGACGAAGCTCCTTCAAAAGAGGAACTTAAAGCGCTGCATAAACTGATTAAGAAAGTAACCTATGATATCGAGCATTTCTCATACAACACGTCGGTATCGGCTTTCATGATCTGTGCAAATGATTTGACATCACTTAAATGCAATAAGAGGGGGATATTGAGCGAACTGGTTGTCTGTCTTGCTCCTTTTGCTCCTCATATTTCTGAAGAGCTGTGGCATGCACTGGGTAATGTGAGTTCGGTTTGTGATGCTGAATGGCCGGCATGTAATGAAGAGTATCTTAAAGAGGATGCTTTCCCTTATGCCATATCTTTTAACGGAAAATCACGCTTTGTATTGGAATTCCCTGCTGATGCCACTAATGAAGAAATCGAGTCTGCTGTACTGGCTCATCAGAATTCTCAAAAGTGGATGGATGGGAAAACTCCTAAAAAAGTAATTATAGTACCGAAGAAAATTGTCAATGTAGTTCTGTAGAATAAAGATGGAGAAACTACCTGCTTTTAGTCTGAAAAAGTTCTATTGGAAGGATTATCTTACAATATTACTTGGCACATTTATGTATGCTCTTGGCGTAACACAGTTTGTTATGCCTCACAAATTTGTATTGGGCGGTCTTACCGGTATAGCTGTGCTTTTTAACTATGCATTCGGTCTTCCTGTGTCGTTGCAGGTATTTATTATAAATGCCATCCTCTTGATGATTGCTTTCAGAACTCTGGGGTCTGAATTTCTTGTGAAGACTATCGTTGGTGTTGCTTCTTTGTCGTTTTTTATAGGTATGTTCGAGAGCTTTCAACTGCCTGCGATAATGACGCAAGAACCTCTTATGGCTGGTCTCGTCGGCTCTATAGTTGCCGGCTCTGGTGTGGGACTGGTGATGTCTGTTAACGGCAGCACAGGAGGCACAGATATTATCATCATGATAATTAACAAATACCGGAATGTTACACCGGGGCGCATGATGTTGTTAATTGATCTGGTTATTGTTGCTTCTTCTTATGTGTTATTCAGAAGTGTGGAAACCATTGTTTATGGTATTATTATAATAGCGGTTATATCAACCTCAGTGGACTGGGTATTAAACGGTATTAGGCAATCTGTACAGTTTTTCATTGTCTCACAAAGATATGAAGAGATAGCAAATGAAATCAATGTTCAATTAAACAGAGGCTGTACCGTTTTGGACGGGACAGGCTGGTACACTCAAAAACCACAAAAAGTGCTGCTGGTGATGGCTAAACGCAGTGAATCAAACTCCATTTTCCGACTTGTTAAGAGTATTGATTCTAGTGCGTTTATTTCTCAGGCCAATGTAAATGGTGTTTACGGTAAAGGTTTCGACAGGATGAGGTAATATTATATCTATAATAGATAGATTATATTAGTTTAGAGAGACAAAAATATCTTTACCTTCTATTTCGATCTTTATTTTTTCTTCGCGCCCCAGCCATCCCAGTGCAGCGTATAAATCTTTGTCCGTAAGTTTTGTTGTCTTTTTAAGTACTTTAATTTCTTGTCTACCGGTCTCATCTAATACTGTCCATACTTTACCTGCATTTATTCCAAATTTCTCAATCATCTTTTTTATATTTACAAAATTAAAATTCTAACTTAACGCAAAGTTAACTCTATCTTATTTAAAAACAATAACTTTATAGTTTCAATTAACCCGATTGTGTTAAAGGGTGCCTATAATTTTGGAAACCTGATCAATCAGTGAGTGGCGGTTGTCGTTATATATAACAAAATCAGAATGTTTTATTTTTTCTTCCTCCGGCATCTGGTTTAGCATACGTGCTTCAACCTGATCCCTGCTTATTTGGTCTCGTTGTATAACCCTATTTATCCGAAGCTCCTTCGGAGTATAAACTGTAATTACCTTATCTACAAATTGATTAAATCCTGCTTCGATAAGAAGTGCTGCTTCAATAATTACAATGGGATTATTTTTGTTTCTGCACCATTCTACAAAGCAGTTGGCTACTTCAGGATGTATTATTGAGTTTACAATCTTAATATTTCTCTCATTATTAAATATCAGCTCTGCAAACTTCTTTCTGTTTAATTTGTCATTTTCATATATATCTTTGCCAAAATGATATATTAGCTGACTTCTGACTGACAGCGATGTGTCGTTAAGTTTTTTTGCTTCTGTATCTGCATCAAATATCGGTATGTCGTAAAGCCGGAATATGTCACAAACCACTGATTTGCCACTTCCTATGCCTCCGGTTACACCGACTTTAATCATCTTTAATTAATGTTTTCAAAAAGAAATTCTACTGAAGAAGGAGATATTTTCGGGTCAATTATTGAAGCAGGACTCTTGGTTAGCTTTAGCTCTACCCGTCCGTCGTCATTGTTGCGAAACTCCCTGTAATCCAATTCTATGGCAAAGTCCTCGGGGGCTATTTCTACATAATCTTTTAATGTTACCGAAAAGGATACTTTAGCTCGTGAGGGAAAAAACTTCACATCAATATTTCGGGGTAAATGAGTTGCTGTGATAGCAATATCGAAAGACTGTTCAGTAAACTCAACTACAGGAATGTATATTTCCACTTCTGATGGTGAGAATCTGACACCTTCAACAGGGTTGATCTTAATTGGCAGCTGTGATGTAGCGTTAAGATTTTTAAACAGAGTGTATTCTGTGGCAGCTGTTGTTAATTGGTTTAGAGACTCCCGCGATCCGTACGCCATAACCTTTTCCGGAATAAATGACACATCACCGGCTATCAGATTTGCTCTGCTTGTAGTCAGTTCTCCGTCAAAAGTAACAACAAGTTCCTTACTTTCCAGTTCAGAGGTTTCCAGTGATAAAGTCATCGGGTAGTATCCCCTGATAATAGTGCTTGAGGCAAACTTAGTGCGCAGAAGCTGACGAAACTGTTCGCCCTGCAAAATTGTATTACCCTCTTCGGCCAGTTCGGTGACATTTATTTCAAGGGAATCCCTTTTTCTAATGTCAAGTTTGAAGATTTCAGAACCGTTGTCAGTAACACTAATATCTATATATTGAGGGAGCGTGTTGTTGAAAACCACATTTTCCGGAATATTTGTGTATTTCAGCGGTAAGCGGTATGTACCCTCAACATTCTGTTTCTGGAAAAATAACATTAACCAGAATACAAAAGCTATCAAAAGGAAAAATAAGTATGTCAACAAATTCTTCCACGGGAAAGTGGAAAAATATGCTTCTGCCTTCGGTAACCAATCCTTTATGATAGCTTTTATATCCATCTCAGGAGAAGACTTTTTATTGTGGCATTACATCTTTTGAAGATGCGTAAACTGAAGACTTTTCAAATTTAACCTTTACACCATCAGATATCTCAACTAAGAACCAAGTGTCGCCAACTTCTTTTATTCTTCCGTGAATACCACCGGCTGTAACAACCTTATCTCCTACTGTCATTGCTTCACGGCTTTTCTGTAACTCTTTCTGCTTCTTTTGCTGAGGGCGAATCATGAAAAAATAGAAAACTGCAATTATGGCGATAAGCATAAAAAGAGTTCCGCCCATTCCGCCTGCACCGCCGCTCTGGGCTGTTGTTTGTAATAAAATATCCATAACAAATGATGTTTAGTATTTATAATTAATTTTTAAAGATAATATTTTCATTTTTAATTTTCTGCACAATGGCAGCTAAAATTCCATTTATGAAAGTACTGCTTTTAGGTGTGCTGTATGATTTAGCGATCTCGATGTACTCATTTAATGAAACGCTTGTTGGAATCGACTCGAATGTAAAAATCTCTGCAAGAGCCACCTGCATTATAATAAGATCCATTAGAGCTATCCTTTCGAAGTCCCACTTATCAGTGTGAGTATCTATCAGATCTCTGTATTTTTTTTCATTAAGTATTGTATCATGCAGAAGCTTTAGAGCATAACTCTTGTCTTCCTGATCTTTGAACATGGGAAGTAGAGGCTGATCAGACCCTTTTGCTTCAGAGAATCTTTTTATTGTTTTAAGTACAAATGACTGTACAATTTCAATATCATCATTCCAGTAAATACATTCATCTTCAAGCAAATCGTCAAGGTTTTCATTCCCATAAATAATTTGTTTGAATGTCTTTCTCCAGAACTCACGATCCTGATCGTATGTGGGAGATGGAATGAGTGAATAACTCTTGTAAATTTCTGATTCTAGAATTGTGTCAAGGAGGTTTTTAACAAAAGCATCATTGTCGTCCCATGATAACGGGCGGTCTGTCAGATACTTTAGAAGTTGTTTGTTCTCACTTAACTGCAAGATAAATTTATTCTCCAATAGATGTGTGTTGGGATTAATGTCCTCTTCGGTAGGCAGAAACTTATTCCTTTTTGTTTCTACTCTGTTTTCATACGCCTTGGTTACCTCTATCATCAGTAGTAACAAATAATAGTAAAGATCGTATGATTTCTGCAATCCGAATAATAATTCTTTTTCGGCATTGCGTAAATCTTTATTCGTATTTTGATACCATGAATAGACTAGTTGAACTACTCTTATACGAATTAAATTTCTGTTTATCATTTTATTAATGAGCTTTTTGCTTAAGCAGTGAACTTTTTTTGAACTGCAAAAGTAGTGATTTTTTCGGGATTAATTATACAAATTCATAAAAGGATGTTTTTGTTTGAATTGTAAAGGTTTATAATAAGACTTTTACTAATCTCTGTTTTTTGTCTCTATTTAAACCTGTTTAAAGGTGATACAGATGTACTTTGGGTGTACCTCACCCAAAGTATCCTCATATCATCTCTTACGCAACTCCTTATCAACCCCAATTTTTTTAAGATATAGTGCACCCCATGTATTACCTTTTTATATCAAATCTGTAGTTTTTTTTGTAAGTTTGTGCTTATAATATTTTATTTAAATAATATCACAACTCTATGAAAATGAAAAAGATCTTACTAACAATAGTAGTAGTTACGTTTTGCTTAACCGGCAGAGCGCAGCAGGTTGAACGTGCCATTTCAATTATTCCGGAGCCTGTTGCAATGATCAAGAAAGGCGGGCACTATGTATTGCCGGATGAGGTGGTTGTTTCAGTTCCTTCGGGCGAGCAGACTGCTTATGTGAATAGTCTGCTAAAGGGTAAGTTGTCACTTGCACCGGGTAAGAAGGTGAGGATGACCGTGAATGACGCCAATGCAGATATAGTGCTGGAATTGAATAACAGTCGTAACAGTGAAATCGGTGATGAAGGTTATGAACTGAAAGTAACTGATGATAGGATAGTTATGAGGGCTAATAATGCAGGTGGACTGCTCTATGGAGTTCAAACACTATTTCAACTGTTTCCTCCTCAAATAGAGAGTGATAAACTTGAAGAGAATGTTTCGTGGCAGGTGCCGCAGGTTGAGATAGTTGATTATCCCAGAGTTGGCTGGAGAGGATTGATGCTTGATGTTTCACGCCATTTTTTCACCGTTGATGAGGTAAAGCAGTATATCGACAATATGGTAAAATATAAGTATAATATTTTCCACTGGCATCTTACAGACGATGAGGGATGGCGTATAGAGATAAAAAGTTTGCCTAGGCTCACTGAGGTTGGTGCGTGGCGTACAGAGCAAATTGGGTGGTTTGGTGGTTTCGCTCAACCTGATCCGGATGCTCCCAAGAACTACGGAGGATTCTATACTCAGGAAGAGATTAAGGAGATAGTTAAATATGCAATGGACAGAAATATTCAGGTATTGCCTGAGATAGATGTCCCAGGACACAGTTCCGCAATTCTTGCAGCTTATCCCGAACTTGCCTGTTTCCCAGAGAGTGGAGATCATTTTGTGAGAACGGGTGCTCCTTTCTTCGACTGGAATACGGGTGGTCGCCCCGCTGCTATATATGAGAATACACTTAATCCTGCTGATGAAAAAGTGTATGAATTCCTTGATAAGGTTATTACGGAAGTAGCTGAACTTTTCCCGTTTGAATATATTCATACTGGTGGGGATGAGGCTCCTTACACCTTCTGGGAAAAGAGCGGTGATGTGAAAGCACTTATGGAAAGAGAGGGATTGGAAAATATGGCAGAAGTGCAGTCATATTTCGGTCATAGAGTAGAGGATATTATCAAATCAAAGGGTAAGAAAATGATGGGCTGGGACGAGATCCTCGAGGGAGGAATATCACCGACTACAGCTCTAATGAGCTGGCGCGGCGTTCAGTATGGTATCGATGCCTCAAACTCGGGACATTATGTGGTGATGAGTCCCACCAACTATGTTTATATCGATTTTATGCAGGCTGATATTGCTACCGAACCTCGTGTTTATTCATCATTACGGCTAAATCAGACATATAAGTTTGATCCTATACCTGAAGGTGCAAATCCTGACTATATTCTGGGCGGACAGGCCAACCTGTGGACGGAGCAGATATATAATATCCGTCAGGCTGAGTATATGACATGGCCCCGTGGGTTTGCAGCGGCAGAGTCATTATGGTCACCACGTGAAAATAAAGATTGGGACAGGTTTGTGTCCAAGACAGAAGATCACTTTAAACGATTAGATTACTCTAAGACAAAATATTCACCTGCTATCTATGATCCGATTGTCAGCGTTAAAAAAGAGGGAGATGATTATTATGTAACTCTCACACCTGAAATAAAGGGACTGGATATTTATACCAGTTTTGATGCATCAACACCTGATAATTTCTATCCTAAATACACAGAAGCAGTGAAGATTCCAAGGGATGCTGATATCATGAGAATTGTAACTTACCGTGATAATACGCCGATTGGTCGTTTAATGTCTATTAAAGTGGATGATTTAAGAAAAAGAGTTAGGTAGAAAATTGCATAATAATTAGTAAACCACTATCTTTGCGCCGCTTTTTTGAAAGCTCCCGTGTGATGGGAAATAAAGAAAGCACTTTATTTTGAGTAACACAAACAAAATTAAAAAATGAAAACATTTGAATTAAAAGGCGAGATCAGAAAGGATTTCGGAAAGAAAGCTGCCAGATCTTATCGTAGCGAAGGTTTAATCCCTTGCGTAGTTTACGGTGGTCATGGAGCAGAGAACGTGGATTTTGTAATTAAACAGGGAGATGTACGCAACCTGATTTACACTCCTGAGGTGTTTCTTGTGAATCTGGATCTTGGTGAGAAGAAAATGCAGGCAATACTGAAAGAGGTACAGTTTCATCCTGTTAAAGAGCAGATTTTGCATATAGACTTCTTGCATGTATTTGAAGATAAACCTGTGGTTATTGAAATCCCTGTTCGTCTGAAAGGTCTTGCAGCGGGAGTAAAAGCCGGTGGTAAGCTATCACTTGATTTAAGAAAGCTTAAAGTGAAAGGTCTAGCAGCCAACCTACCTGAGGAACTTGTTATTAATGTAGAGAAGCTTGTACTTGGAAAATCTATCCAGGTAGGTGACTTGAAGTTTGAAGGCCTTGAGCTGCTGAATGCAAAGAATGCAGTTGTTTGCCGCGTTCAGTTGACACGTGCTGCCAGAGGTGATGCTGCAGCTGCAGCTGCTGCAACCGAAATAGAGGATGAGGAGTCAGAAGAATCAGAATCTTCAGAAGAATAAATCTTCGTATGATTTACTGTTCAATGCTCTAACTTGTAATGGTAAAATAAAAGAATGAAGTATTTGATAGCGGGATTAGGCAATATTGGACCTGATTATGAGTTTACCCGCCACAATATAGGTTTTATGGTATTGGACGCTTTAGCAAAGGCGTCCAATGCTGTTTTTGAGGACAAGCGTTATGGCTTTGTTGCAGAGATGCGACTGAAAAACAGGCAACTTATTTTATTAAAACCATCAACATTCATGAATCTTAGTGGCAATGCTATTAGGTATTGGCTTCAAAAAGAGAAGATTGAAAATAAAAACTTGCTGGTGGTAGTTGATGATCTTGCATTGCCTTTCGGGATGCTGCGTCTAAAGTCTAAGGGAAGTGATGCAGGACATAACGGACTGAAGCATATACAGGATCTGATAGGGCAGAAGTATCCCAGACTACGGTTTGGTATTGGTGATGATTTCTCAAGGGGGTCGCAGATAAATTATGTACTGGACGAGTTTTCTGATGAGGAGAAGTTGCAGTTGCCCGAGCGCATTGATACTGCATGTGACATTATCCGCAGTTTCTGTCTCGCAGGTATTGATATTACGATGAATCAGTACAACAATAAGTAGCGGATTAGTTTGTTTATGATTAAATGGAAGAGGTAAGAGTTGATAAGTGGTTATGGGCAGTGCGTATTTTTAAAACGCGCACAATAGCATCTGAAGCTTGCAAGAAGGGTAGGGTTATGATGGATAATGTCTCCATAAAGCCATCCCGCACAATTCGCAAAGGTGATGTTATACAAGTTAGAAAGCCGCCTGTCACGTTTTCATTTAAGGTGCTTGAGCTGACAGATAAACGTATGGGTGCCAAATTGGTGCCTGACTTTATGGAGAATATAACTCCGCCCGACCAGTATGAGATACTTGAATTAAATAAAATAAGCGGTTTTGTTGACCGTCAGCGCGGTACCGGCCGCCCAACAAAGAAAGAGCGTCGTGATCTTGAGCAGTTTACAGGTTCAATCAATCTTGATGAATTCGATTGGGATGATTGATGTTTCTTATTTTCTTGTCAGACTTGTTGTAAACAGGTACAACTGACAGGCTGTTTGGAGTAAGACAATATTCTGCATCACCAATAGCATTGTTATCTATAAGACGCTGATAATGATCGCTTACCTTAATATAATCCATTAAATCAATTTTTGCTTGTTTCCACAGATCAAGAGCCATTTTTATAGAATCTGAATCAAACTCCGCCTTTGTGAGTTCCATTACTTTTTCGGCAAAAGCACCGCCAAAAAGTGTGTCTTCGATATTAATGCGATTATTCCAACCTGCACAAAGCACAACAACCCTTTCAGCTGTTTCAATGCATCTCTCGGCTATTGCGTCAATGTTTATGAATGTTCCAATCAAAAGCTCCTTGCTCTCACTGGCCGCCTCTATTGCCCTGGTTCCGTTGGTTGTGGTAAAAACAACATCCCTTCCATTCACCTTCTCTGGAGAATAATCGAAAGGAGAATTGCCGAAATCAGCAAAATCACATTTTCGTGTTCTGCGTTCCGCACCTACAAGGAATCCCTTAGATTTATATTCTTTGGCTTCGTCAGTATTTGAGACCGGAATTATTGCACTTGCACCATTATTCAGCATAGTACACATCGTAGCAGATGCTCTGAATACATCTACAACAATAACAGTGTCGCGGTCTGTTTTATAATAAGGATATAGGGCTGGAGAGGGACAAAGATCTAGTTTCATGTTTTTTCATGCAAATATAACATCTATTAGTCCAAATTCTTATCTTTGTGTCGCAATAAAAAATCGTTTATGGTTCTTTATTATTTAAAGACAGCCGAGTTTTGTAGATGAAAATTACTGATTACAAAATAATACTTGCTTCCAATTCGCCAAGGCGAAAAGAGCTCCTCGCCGGTATTGATGTAGATTATGAGCTCAAAATGTTGCCGGATATTGATGAGTCATTTCCCGAAACAATGCAAGTGGATGAGGTAGCAGAATATTTAGCAAAAAAGAAAGCTACTGCATATCTTCCCGAACTGAATGATGATGAATTACTGATTACAGCAGACACCATCGTTTTACTGGACGATATGGTAATAGGCAAACCGGCAGATGAGGATGATGCAATAAGGATGTTAAAACTCCTCTCTGGAAGAACTCACAGAGTGATAACAGGTGTTTGCATGACTTCAAAGAAGAGGGAGGTCAGCTTTTCAGATACTGCCTACGTCACCTTTGGTAGTCTGAGTGATGAGGAGATAAGATATTATGTATCAAAATATAAACCTTACGACAAGGCTGGCTCTTACGGGGTACAGGAGTGGATTGGTTATGTGACGGTTGAGAGGATAGAAGGCTCATATTTCAACGTGATGGGCTTCCCGATATTCAAGGTTTACAAGGAGTTGAAACAGTTTTAATTATCAAGTTATTCATATTTTATTTTTATAATTATGCTCACAGTAGAGAAAATAGGAGGTACGTCGATGTCCCAGTTTCAGGACGTAATGCAAAATATAATCATAGGAAACCGCAAAGGTGATGATCTTTACAACAGAATATTTGTTGTTTCTGCCTATAACAACGTTACTAACTGGCTGCTGGAACATAAAAAGACAGGTGAACATGGTATTTACAATAAATTCCTGAATGGTGAGGATTACAGTGCTGCACTCGACTCATTCTGCCAGCGTTTGCTGCTTATAAACGATGGTTTTGCTGATTATGGTCTCGACCTTAAGGAAGCGCGTGATTTCATCAGGTTTCGTGTAGATCAGGCTAAGACATTACTTTATAGTCTGGGAAAGGTTCTGGCTTCAGGTTATGTAAACCGTACAGATATTCATCTTGCCGCACGAGAAATACTTGCCTCCATTGGAGAGGCCCATTCAGGCTGGAACTCTGTTAATATCCTCAATAATAATGGAGTAAATGCGCGTTTTATTGATCTGAGCGGTTTTAATGATAATGAGCCTTTAACAATTGATGAGCGTATTCATAAAGAGTTTAAAGATATAGATTTCAGCAAGGTTCTCTGTATTGTTACCGGTTATACAAAAGGAACAGAGGGTATTATGCGTGCTTTTGATCGTGGTTATAGTGAAGTTACCTTCAGCAAGATAGCCGTTGAGGTTAAAGCAGATGAGGCTGTGATACATAAGGAGTATCACTTGTCGAGTGCTGACCCTAAGATCGTAGGAGTTGAAAACAGCATTCCCGTTGGACACACAAATTATATAATTGCTGATCAGTTGGCGGATATAGGTATGGAAGCCATACACCCAAAAGCTGCTAAGCCGCTTGAGTTGGCAGGTATCGACATTCGTATTAAAAACACCTTTGAACCTGAGCATCCAGGTACAATAATCTCACGGGATTATATTTCTCCAGAGCCCAGGGTAGAGATAGTATCAGGATCCAGAAAAATGATAGCAATTGAAGTTCACGACCCAATGATGGTTGGAGAGGTTGGTTTTGATGGCAGAATAATGAGTTACTTCGTTAAATATGACGTTAGTTATATCCTCAAATCTACTAATGCAAACTCTATAACCATGGTTGTTTGGGATAATGAGAAAAGCAAAAACCTGATAAATATACTAAAAGATGTCTTTTATCAGGTTACTGCTAAACCTATGGCTATTGTTTGTGTGATGGGGACAAATATTGCCTTGCCGGGATTTCTGTACAGGGCTGCTCAGGCATTATACGAGAAGGGTATTAATATTGAGAGTTTTGCCCAATCGCTTATGCAGGTGAATATGCAGTTTGTGATTACGCGCGAACATTATGAAGAAGCTGTGATAGCTCTTAATGAGGCGCTTTGCAAGAGAGTCAACTGATCTTTATCTCTTTACTCAACGTCTTCGTCATAAGTTTGATATAAGAAATCGTTGTAGGGAAAACGGGTAACATGAATATCTTTTACCTTCTCGTAGATAAGCTCTTTAAGGTCATCGATATTCTCTTTCTCTTTAGCAGAGATGAATATGCAATCTTCTTTAAGTTTGCTGATCCATGATTGTTTTAGCTCATCAAGAGTATAATTCTCCCGCTTTTTAGGGGTGAGATCATCCTCATCCTTAACAGTATGAGTGAAAGCATCAATCTTATTGAAGACTAAAACTGTAGGCTTTGCGGTATCATCTATTTCATAAAGAGTTTTCTCCACAACCTCTATCTGTTCCTCAAAAGCAGGATGTGAAATATCTACTATATGAAGTAGGATATCAGCTTCGCGAACCTCATCAAGGGTTGATTTAAACGACTCAACCAGATGAGTGGGCAGTTTACGGATAAACCCAACTGTATCAGTCAGCAGAAACGGTAAGTTCTTGACTGTTACCTTGCGTACTGTTGTGTCGAGTGTGGCAAACAGTTTATCTTCTGCAAACACTTCACTTTTGCTTAATAAAGTCATTAATGTTGATTTACCAACATTGGTGTAGCCTACAAGAGCAACGCGTACAAGTTTGCCCCTGTTTTTACGCTGAACAGTTTTCTGCTTATCAATATCTTTTAGTTGTTGTTTTAGTCGTGATATCTTATCGAGGATAATCCTGCGGTCGGTTTCCAGCTGCGTTTCACCCGGTCCGCGCATAATTGTGCCACCTCCTCCTCTTTGTCTCTCAAGGTGAGTCCATAAGCGAGTAAGACGGGGCAGTAGGTACTCATACTGAGCAAGTTCTACCTGTACCTTTGCATGAGATGTCTGAGCTCTCATTGCAAAAATGTCGAGGATAAGACTTGTCCTGTCCATAATACGCAGGTTAAGCTCTTTCTCGATATTTCGGAGTTGCCGTGCTGACAGCTCATCGTCAAAAATAACAACCCCAATTTCGTTGTCCTCATCCTTAACATACTCCTCAATTTCCTGAAGCTTACCCTTGCCCACAAATGTAGCAGTATTAGGCATATCCATTCTCTGCAAATACCTTTTTACAGGAGTAAGTCCTGCAGTCTCAGCAAGAAAAGCCAGTTCGTCAAGGTATTCGTTTACCTTTTCTTCACTCTGCTCTTGGGTGATCAGACCGACAAGTACAGCGTTTTCATTTTTTATATCTTGATTAATAAAGTCTTTCATATAATTTAATTTTAAAACCAGAACCCGAAACCTGCAGTAACCAGAACCTGTGAATAATTACGTATAAACTGATATTTAAGTTCAAAGTTTGCCCTCACTCTGTAGCTTATATCATGCTGGAAGCCCATCCCTAGATTAGCACCCAGGCGATGGTGGTTATTTTGTGGCTCCTCACCGGTTGTCACAGATGTTTCTTCAAACATCCATTTTGAGTAGTTTAAGCCGCCGATGGGATAAAGCGAAGCAGTAAGAGAAACAGGCAAAATGTAGTGTGCATCAGCATCAACTGTCCACATCCCTTCACCTTTTATCTCAGGGAAATAGGTGAATGAGGGGGCAAAACGCAAATTGTTTGTACGGTAATAATGAATATGTCCTCCAATTCCAGGACCATTAATCTCAGTGCCATATCCTGCATGAGCACCAATACCAAAAGTGCCTTCAAACTGCGCAAACAAATCAGGTATAGAAATCAGTAGAAAAAATGTAAGTATTTGAATGGTTCTTTTCATCAAGTTCTGTATTATATTATCATCCCGCTACCCAAGCATAAACTGTTTCCCTGATCATAAACTACTCCAAACTGTCCGGCAGCAATACCCTGCACAGGCTCAGCAGAATGAATAGTGTACATATCTCCCTTTTTAGAGATCACTCCTTTTGTAAATCCAGGTGTGTGCCTGATCTTAAAGCTTATCTCTTTTTCATCTTCAAAATCGCCCCATATATCTTTGGTAATAAACTCGAATCCCTGCAGGTTTATAACTTCACCAAATTGATGCTTTGTGTCATATCCCTTTGAAACATAAATGATGTTGCGATTAATATCTTTTTTAATCACAAACCATGGACCGCCGCTTAGTCCTAGCCCTTTACGCTGACCAATAGTATGAAACCAGTAGCCTTGGTGCTTACCTAATATGTTGCCTGTTTCCAGTTCAACAATAAGTCCCTCTTTCCTGCCCATATAGCGTTCAATAAACTCATTGTAGTTCACCTTTCCCAGAAAACATATACCCTGACTGTCCTTTCTTTTTGCTGAAGGCAGATTTTCTCTAGTGGCAATTTTGCGTACTTCGGATTTCAATAAACTGCCTATTGGAAACATAAGTTTTGAAACCTGTACATAGCTTATCTGACCAAGGAAATATGTTTGATCTTTTACTTTATCCTTTGCTGTGGATAACCATGTCAATCCATCGAGTTCTGTTGTAGTTGCATAATGCCCGGTAGCAATCTTATCGAAGTCATGACCCCACTTCTGTTCAAACACTCCAAATTTAATCAGCTTATTGCACATCATGTCAGGATTGGGAGTCAATCCACGTTTAACAGAATCAATAGTATAGCGTACAACCGTGTCCCAGTACTCTTCATGCAGAGAGACAACTTCAAAGCGGCAGCCATATTTTTTAGCAATATATGTTACAATCTCAATATCTTCTTCAGAGGGACAATCAATATATCCATCTTTATCCTCCATCCCGATTTTAATGTAATAGATAGTAGGATCGTAACCCATCTCTTTTAGCTGATGCACTACAACCGAACTGTCCACTCCTCCTGATACTAATGCTGCGATCTCCATTTTTTTGTTCTTAGCTTGATTTCGAAGTACAAAGATAATCATTTGTAGTGAATCTTTTTATTTTTAATTATATCTAAAAAAGGTGTAAGAAAAAAATAAATGTTATCTTTACATCTTCGGAATGGCATACATACAAGAATACCATTACTGAGATACTAAAGTAGCCGTAATCGCCCATGATTTCGAGCCGCTCCAATTCCCCGTTGTGAATTCGGGATACAAGAGAAAAGAAAAATGATATATATAAATGACTTACAGATGGAATTATTCAACCCTATCAAACGACCAAAAAAATAAAAAAGATGATCTAGCGAAAGAATTAAATATACATCCCGTATTAGCTGAACTGCTTATCAATAAAGGAATTGAAGCAAAAGAAGAGGCAATGAAGTATTTGTATCCGAGTCTGGATGACCTGCACGACCCTTTTCTGCTTCCCGATATGGATAAGGCAATTAAGCGAATCGAGAAAGCTCTCGGCAACAAAGAGAGGATTCTTATTTACGGTGATTACGATGTAGACGGCACAACAGCCGTAGCATTAGTTTACAAGTTCTTTCGGGGAATAACCAGTAACATAGATTATTATATTCCTGACAGGTACGATGAAGGGTATGGCATTTCGTTTCAAGGAATCGATTATGCCGTGAACACGGGTGTAAAGCTCATAATCTCACTTGACTGCGGTATAAAAGCGCTAACCAAAGTGCAATATGCCAAGGATAAAGGTATTGATTTTATAATTGGTGACCACCACGTACCGGATGACACTCTCCCCAATGCAGTTGCAGTAGTTGATGCAAAACGGTCTGATTCAATATATCCGTACGACGAGCTGTCGGGATGCGGTGTAGGGTTCAAGATCGTACAAGCCTTCTCTCAGAGAAACGGCTATCCTTTTTCTGAAATAGAGCCACTTCTGGATCTGGTTGCAGTTAGTATCGCATCTGATATTGTGCCGCTTACGGGTGAAAACCGTATAATGACTCATTACGGATTAAAGCAACTTAACTCCAACCCAAGTTTCGGACTCAGAGGTATAATAGAGATTTGCGGTCTGCATCGTAAACATATCACCGTTAATGATATTGTATTCAAGATAGGTCCACGTATTAATGCTTCAGGCAGGATGATGAACGGCAAAGAGGCTGTTGATCTTATGCTTGCTAATGACATGACCTCAGCACGGGAAAAGAGTCTGAATATTGACCAGTACAACCTAGACCGCCGTGAGCTGGATAAAAAGATAACTGAAGAGGCAATAGAATATATCGATAATAATCTTGATGTTGAGAATCAAACATGCATTGTGTTATACAACGAAACCTGGCACAAAGGTATTGTTGGGATTGTAGCATCACGACTTAGTGAAAAATATTATCGTCCGGCAGTTGTTCTCACCAAATCAAGCAATATGATATCAGGATCCGCACGATCAGTGCCCGGATTTGATGTATATAAAGCTATTGAATCCTGTCGTGATATTTTAGAGAACTTCGGAGGACATACTTATGCAGCCGGCCTTACACTTCGTGAGGAGAATCTGCAAGAGTTCAGGGAACGTTTTAATAAACTCTCATTCGATGGTCTCGAACCAAAAATGATGTCACCGCAGATTACTGTAGATGCGGAAATATCACTTTCACAAATCACACCTGAGTTTACTGAAGGATTAAAGCTTTTCAACCCTTTCGGACCAGAAAATGACAACCCTGTTTTCCTCACAAGAAATGTGTTTGATTCAGGGAGTAGCAGGCTTGTGGGCAAAGGACAGCGTCACATAAAGCTTGATGTAGTTGATGAATCTACAAGCGTGCCCATGCCCGGTATTGCTTTTGCTCAACACGACTTTTATAAGCGTATCAAAGAAGGGAAACCAGTTGATATCTGCTACACAATAGAGGAGAATACACATGGTAGCAGGTCTTATACACAGTTGATGGTTAAAGATATAAGGGAGTAGATCATACAGGAGTGTTTGAATATGGAATCGAAATTGTTTCACAATATATTAAATGAGTATTGGGGATACACTTCTTTTCGTCCTCTACAGGAGGAAATTATTCAATCTGTATGGGAAAAGAGGGACACACTTGGGCTAATGCCGACAGGCGGGGGTAAATCTCTCACTTTTCAGGTTCCCGTGATGGCAATGGAGGGTATTTGCCTTGTCGTGACACCACTTATTGCTCTGATGAAGGATCAGGTCGACAACCTCCGCGAAAGGGGCATAAAAGCAGCTGCAGTCTATTCAGGAATGTCACGTGATGAAATAATCACAACTCTCGAAAATTGTATATTTGGCGGATATAAATTTCTTTATGTCTCACCCGAACGTCTCTCATCCGATATATTCATAACCAAGCTTCAGGCTATGGATGTCTGCCTTCTCGTTGTTGATGAATCTCACTGTATCTCTCAGTGGGGATACGACTTCAGACCATCTTACCTTAAAATTGCAGATATCAGGGATATTCTGACTGATGTTCCTGTATTGGCATTGACTGCTACTGCAACAACAGATGTGGTTGATGATATCCAGGAAAGACTTCGTTTTAAAGAGAAGAATGTATTCCGGACAAGTTTTCTCAGGGAAAACCTTTCTTATGTTGTCAGACCGGCAGATAATAAAGTAGGCGAACTAATTCATATACTCAAATCTGTACCCGGCTCCGGTATTGTTTATGTCAGAAGCAGAAAGCAAACCAAGGAGATTGCCATGGCTCTGAAGAAGGCGGGAGTTTCTGCAGATTATTTTCATGCAGGACTTTCGTACGAAGATAAGGTGTTCAGGCAAAATGCATGGAAAGAGGATGATTGCCGCATAATTGTATCCACTAACGCATTTGGCATGGGTATAGATAAGCCTGACGTGCGAACTGTAGTTCATATGGACCTCCCCAACTCACCCGAGGAGTATTTCCAGGAGGCAGGCCGTGCAGGTCGCGATGGTAAAAAATCATACTCAGTAATATTATATACAAAGTCAGACAGTGCCAAGCTAAAGAAAAGAATCGCTGACACCTTTCCTAAGAAAGAGCTTATTGTACGTGTGTATGAGGCGCTGGGCAACTATTTTCAGGTAGCTGTAGGATCAGGTTACGGTAGAGTGTTCGATTTCGATCTGATAGAATTCTGCAGACGATTCAAGTTGCCTTCCCTGCAAACACATCATGCACTTAAAATCCTGGAACTTGCAGGTTATTTAGAATATACCGACGAAATTGACACAAGATCAAGGTTGCGATTTCTTATCTATCGTGATGAAATGTATTCATTAAGAATGGATCCGTTAATAGACGAACTGTTGCACACAATAATGCGAACCTACACAGGGGTTTTCTCCGATGATATTTATATTGACGAATCAATGCTTGCCGGCAGGATAGGGAAGACCCGTCAGGAAGTTTATGATATTCTCATCAACCTGTCCAAACTACGTTATATATATTATGTCCCTGCAAAAAAAACGCCCTTTATAATCTATACCACCTCACGAGAGGGAACAGAGTATGTGGTAATACCACAGTCAGTTTACGAAGAACGCAAAAAGCGTTTCAGTAAAAGGATACATTCTATAATCGACTACGCCGCAAACAGTGATGTCTGTCGAAGTCGTATGCTGTTGGTATATTTTGGAGAAACCGATTCAAAAGACTGCGGTTGCTGCGATGTCTGTCTCAGGAAGAATGAGTCAGGGCTTAGCAACTGGGAGTATCGACTGATCGGAGAAAAGCTGGAAGAGGCCTTTAATTCACAAACTACTTATCGTTTAAATGAACTTGTTGATTCTATCTCAGAGTCAGCTTCTTCGGCAGTATCTTCTTCAGAAACAATATCCTTTAGTAAGCAAGACGAAAACAATGAGAAAATAATTAAAGTAATCCGTTTTAAGATCGATTCGGGGGAATTGATGTTGGAGGATGACAGGATTTCGAAAGGAAAACGTTTATGACAAATGCCCACACAATTATTCACACGCTAATAAAGAATGAGGCGTGGACTTTGCTCAAAGAGGAGCTTACTAAGTTGGATGTACCTACAATTGTTACGCTAATAGAGCGAAGCAATGAGTTGCAGTCAACAATTTTATTCCGCTTTCTTCCCAGAGGAAAAGCAAAACAGGTGTTTCAGGAGCTAGATCCTTCCAAACAAAAAAAAATCATCGATGGACTTGCTCAGCATGCAACTCTGCTGACCAACCTGATGAATGATTTAGAGCCGGACGACCGTACAGCTCTGTTTGAAGAGTTAACCGGAAAAGTGGCTCAGCAGCTGATGCAGCTTATGAGTAAGGAAAACCTTCAAATAACTACTCAGCTTCTTGGTTACCCTGAAGACAGCATTGGACGTTTGATGACTCCAAAGTATGTTGCCGTAAAGTCGCACTTTACTGTAAAAGAAACGCTCAGTCATATTCGCCGATTTGGAGTAGATGCCGAAACCTTAAGCGTGGTTTATGTTGTTGATCAAAACTGGAAACTAATTAACGACCTTCGTATTCGGGATATTTTGCTTGCAAATCCCGACGATAAAATAGAAGATCTTACTAAACATGAGTTGATCGTGTTAAGCGCATTTGATGATCAGGAGACTGCAGTTCATGTTTTCAAGGACTATAATCGTATAGCCTTGCCGGTTGTAGATAGTTCAAACACCTTGCTCGGTATTGTTACGGTAGATGATATCCTCGATGTGGCAGAAGAGGAGCAAACCGAAGATTTCCACCGATTTGTCGGTGTTAAAGACGCTATAATAAACCCTGTGCAAGCATCAGTCACTTTTATCTATAAAAAACGTATCGGATGGCTTATGGCACTGGTTTTAATGAACATATTCTCGGGTTATGCGATGTCACGTTTCGACACAGTTATAGAATCCATGGTTTCATTAGTGTTTTTTCTGCCTCTCCTTATTGATAGTGGCGGAAATGCCGGTTCGCAATCAGCCACACTAATGATAAGGTCGCTCGGAAAGGGTGATGTTCGTGGAAGAGACTGGGTACGATTATTGAGCAAAGAATTAGCTGTAGCCCTTCTGCTAGGACTTACAATGGCAGTAGGTGTTTCTGTTGTAGCATCATGGCGTGCTCCGGATATTATTCCGGTTGTATCACTCACAATGGTTCTGATTGTAGTTGTAGGGAGTGTGGTAGGCATGCTTTTGCCTTTTATTTTCACCCGTCTTAAGTTAGACCCTGCCACTGCCAGTGCACCGCTGATAACAACTATATGCGACATCTCAGGCGTGCTTATTTATTTCTCTATGGCAAAATTGTATTTCGGGATGTGATAAAAGTCGTTTTTCAGTTATAAAGGTGATACATACAATGTGAATTTGCCGTACCAAGTCCGAATCCACTACATATCTACTTCATTATCTCTTCATATCAACCTCATATTTTAATGAGGATGATTGAGATTATGTATAACTTTATGTTTTTAAATAAAGTGTTTAACTGATTACACTGCTCAATTTCTTCCCCGTCAATTTCTGTATATCGTTTAGCATCACTCGTTCGTCTGGAGCACAGAATGAAAGAGCGGTTCCGGTTTTACCGGCGCGACCGGTACGGCCTATACGGTGAACATAAGTTTCGGCTACATCGGGCAGGTCGTAATTTATCACCATCTCGAGGTCTGTAATGTCAATGCCTCTTGCAGCGATATCGGTTGCTATGATTACTCGTGTCTTGCCCGATTTGAAATTGGTAAGCGCTCGTTGGCGTGCATTCTGTGATTTGTTGCCGTGGATTGCTTCGCACCCAATTCCCTTTTTGTTTAGTACTCGTGCAATTTTATCAGCACCGTGTTTTGTGCGTGAGAAAACGAGTACTGATTTACTTTGTACTTTTTGCAGTACGTTAAACAGAAGGTTGCTTTTCTCGGGTTTTTCTACATAATAGAGGTGTTGCTCTACTGTGTCTACCGCAGATGAGGCGGGGGTTACTTCTATTCTGACGGGCTTATATAGTATCGTCTTGGATAGCTTTGTTATTGCCGCAGGCATGGTAGCAGAGAAGAAGAGTGTCTGCCTTTGTTTGGGCAGCAGGGGTAGAAGTCGTTTGATGTCGTGCACAAATCCCATGTCAAGCATTCGGTCGGCTTCGTCGAGGACAAAGTGACTGATATTACTTAGCGAAATGTGCTTTTGTGCGATTAAGTCAAGCAACCTCCCTGGGGTGGCTGTTAGGATATCTACTCCGTTTTTCAACTGATTTACTTGAGGTCGTTGATTTACGCCTCCAAATATTACTGCATGACGCAGGTTGGTATTCCGGCTGTACTCTCCGAAGCAGTCGTCGATCTGTATCGCCAGCTCTCTTGTTGGGGTAAGTATTAGCGCTTTTATCCCGTTTCTTGCACCTTTTGCACGAGGCTGATTTAACATCTGAATAATAGGAATTGCGAAAGCAGCGGTCTTGCCGGTGCCTGTCTGTGCTATGCCTAGTATGTCTCTGCCGTCTATTGCTACAGGGATTGCCTGTTCTTGTATTGGTGTTGGTGTTTGGTATCCTTTGTCGGTTAATGCCTTTAAAATAGGCTCTGAAATCTTTAGTTCTTTAAATGTCATAAATGTGATTTAATTCAAAGACAAAAGTACTACAAATGTTTGACTTTATACTATTTATTTATAAGTACCTTACAGATATATCATTTTTTTAGTCATGCCTCCGTCCACCACTATGTTTTGGCCGTTTATAAAATCATTATCAGGCTGGCATAAGAATAGGCAGGTGCGCGCAATGTCGTCGGGTTTGCCTACTCTGCCTGATGGGTGCTGGCTATGATCTTGGGGGCTGAGCAGTTCATAATCGCCGGTTTCAATCCAGCCGGGACTGATGGAGTTTACTATGATTTTGTATTTGCTCAACGAAAGTGCTAAGGCATGGGTAAGAGAGTATATTGCTCCTTTGGAAGCAGCATAAGATTCTGAGTTGGGTTCGCTCATCAAATAGCGGGTGGAAGAGATGTTTATTATTCTTCCGTAGGTGTTTAAGTTTGGGTTGGTTTCTCTAAGTTTTGCCAATGTGCGGGCAGTAATAAACAGAGGGCGTAAGTTTATATCCAGTACTTTATCAAAATCTTCTACTGTTGTATCAAGAATTGAGTTGAAATAGCTGACTCCTGCATTGTTTATTATAACGTCGATATTTCCTTTTTCTTTTATTACTTGATTAACTGATCGTTCCAATGCTTCTGCATCTGAAATATCAACTTCATGATAGCTGCATTTGTATGACGAGAGTTCATTGCATAGCTTATTGCTTTCTTCTGTATTTATATCGCAGAATGTTACGTCTGCACCATTTTTACAGAACAGTGTAACTATTGCTTTTCCCAGCCCTTTGGCTCCTCCGGTAATATAAACGACTTTATCTTCTATATGATTATCCATGATTGCAAATTTCAATTAATTCATTTCAAAGATAAAAAAAACTACCAAACTTTTATTCAGTTTGATAGTTTTTAGTGTGTGTATTGTGTGTATCATAAAGAGTGATCCCGCCAGGGTTCAAACCTGGAACCTTCTGATCCGTAGTCAGATACTCTATTCAGTTGAGCTACGGGACCCTGTTTTGAGAGTGCAAAGATACATCATTTTAATAAATCTGCAAAAAGTTGACTATATTTTTCTATTCCTACTCAAAATTTGTTCATTTATACCATGTTAAATAGGCTTCTATTTAGTGTTAATTTGATCTGTGAACTTTTAGATTGTCTGTTTTGTTATAGATATATTGAATAATTAAAAAGGAAATATAGATGAAAACAAATATATTAGGATTGCATCATATTACTGCAATATCCAACAGTGCACAGGGTAATCATGATTTTTATACAAACGTGCTTGGTCTCAGACTTGTGAAAAAGACGGTGAACTTTGATGATCCGGGCACTTACCATTTTTATTTTGGTGATGAGCAGGGGACACCGGGATCAATTATTACTTTTTTCCCGTGGGAGGGCATTGGCAAGGGTGTAAATGGTGCGGGTATGGCCACACATACTGCTTATTCGGTGCCTTCGGGGAGTTTTGATTTCTGGAAAAAGAGACTTGAAGGTTATGGTATTGAGTCGCAAGAGAGTGTGATATTTAATGAGAGGTTGTTGTCTTTTGACGATCCTGACGGTATGCAGCTGCAGCTGGTGGTTGCTGAAAAGCAGGATAACAGGGAGCCCTGGACAACTGACCAGATTGGTGCTGATGTTGCCATAAGAGGGTTTCATACGGTTACACTAACATTGAGATCAGCTGAGGCTACTGTTAAGGTTCTGACGGATATACTGGGATATTCGCAGATAAAACATGAGGGTAACAGATACAGGTTTGCCGTGGACACGGTTGACGCTGCCAATTTTATAGATATACTTGAGGATCCGGCTGCTCCAAACGGTCGCGGTGCTGCGGGCACTAATCATCACATTGCTTTCAGGGTTAAGGATGATAATATCCTAATGGAGGTTCGTAAAAAAGTGGTTGCAGCAGGTTTGAATATCACTCCTAAGATTGATCGTGACTACTTCTTCTCGCTCTATTTCAGGGAGCCTGGAGGTGTTTTGTTTGAAATAGCAACGGATAACCCGGGGTTTACTGTTGATGAGTCTCTGGACAGTCTGGGCAGCTCTCTTAGGCTTCCTAAGAAGTATGAGGGTATGCGGCAGAAAATAGAGGAAGTACTTCCCGTATTAGAATAACTGAAATCAGAAAATTATAAAAAGATGGATTTAAAGCACAGATTGGATTTGAAATTTGAAGGAGTGTCGCTTGAGCAGGCTGAAAAGGCGCTGATTATGCTTCATGGAAGGGGTAGCACTGCTGAAGATATTCTCTCGTTATCGCGGCATCTTGGACTTACAGGTTTTGCTCTTATTGCGCCACAGGCAACAAACCACACCTGGTATCCTTATTCGTTTATTGCGCCTACAGAGGAGAATGAGCCTTGGCTTGCTTCGGCTGTTGAGGTGGTGGGTAAGACGGTGGAGAAGATTATGGATGCCGGTATTGCTGCAGAGAATATTTATTTTCTGGGTTTTTCTCAAGGGGCTTGCCTTACGCTTGAGTATACTGCCCGTAATGCACGGCGGTATGGGGGTATTGTTGCCTTTACCGGCGGGTTGATTGGTGATGAGATTGATCCTTCGATCTATAAAGGTGACTTTGAGCAGACACCTGTTTTATTGAGCACAGGCGATCCGGATGCTCATGTTCCGGTTGATAGAGTTATGGCTTCTGCCGAAATTTTTAAAGGTATGAATGCTTCTGTGACAGAAAAAGTGTATCAGGGCAAGTCGCATTCTATCTCTATTAATGAGGTTGAGCATGCTAAAAAGGTAATATTTGTGAAATGAAAGTAACACGTGTATATAGTGATGAGAATGGAGAGTCGCACTTCGAGGTGATTGAAGTGCCTCTCTTTAACAGAGGTGAGATTGGTTTTCTTTCTGAAAATGTGGCTGTGAAGTCGCTTCAGTTTAGGAAGGTTTCTCCCGATTATGATTACGATTTTCATCATGCGCCTCAGAGGCAGTATATTGTGCTTCTTGACGGGGGAATTGAAATTGAGACGTCGCTCGGTGAGGTGCGTCAGTTTCAAACTGGTGAGATTCTTTTGGTTGAGGACACTAACGGTAAAGGACATCGAACCAAAAACCTTGAGAGGAGAGAGCGGACTTCGTTGTTTATCCATCTTGCGTGATGTTATTAATTTTCTCACGTTTATCAATTATTGATTATTTCTGAATTATAGGTGAATAGTTATGTCTTGCTTATGACTTGTTTACAATCTATTAAATGTGAAAATATGACAACAATATAAAAACTATTTAAACTTTATGTTGTTATATTAAAATTAAATAATTGTTCTTCAAGTCATAAACCGTTAATAATAGAAATTGAACTATGAACTTAAAACATTTATCTGTCGTGCTGTTTGTTAGTGCTCTGTTATTGTCTTGCGGAGGTAATAAATCATCTGAAGATAGTGGAGACGATTCACCCGGTATCTCTGAAGCTATTAGTGGTTTTAAAAACCTCAATAAAGTAGCTGATGCAACTGAAGATTGGGAAGAGAAGCAGAAGGAACTGGCTGCTCTGACTCCACTCACAAATGATGAGATTAAAGCGCTTCTGCCCGAAAGTCTCTCAGGAATGAAAAGGACCAAATTTACAGTTGGTGATGCTTCAATGATGGGACTGGTGTTGGGTCAGGCTACTTATTCTGATGGTCAGGATAAAAGTGTTGAGCTGTCAATTATTGATGGTGCCGGAGAAACAGGTTCAGGGATGATTGCAATTTATGTGATGGCGCTTTCTATGGAAATGGAAGAGGAGACAGAGACAGGGTTCTCTAAAACCACTACTATAGACGGTCATCGTGCAACCGTAGAAGAGGAGAGAGGCGAAGGCTGGATAAACTCAGAGATTGCATCATTGGTTTCGGACAGATACCTTGTGACACTTAATGGTACAGGTTTGAGTTATAATGAGCTTGAGGGTGTATTCAAAGCTCTTGACTTTGGGAAATTTAAGTAGAACTTAAGTTCAGGAGCTGTTTAACTTTTGAAATATCTAATATCGGTTTCGGCAGGACGAGGTTCTGTCTCTACTCTTTTCTGATCTTAGTTTAAGAAAGCAGAGGGGGTTAATATGAAAAAAACATTTTTATATAAAAGAAATTAGCTTCAAACTCTTTGTTAATTTATTGGATTATTGTAACTTTGCAGTCCGATTATTAGTTTTTTTCGATTAAGAGTTTGATTTTAAGCTTTTTATTTGCCTATTCTGTCCCTTAGCAAGACATTAAAGGAAGCATTAAGAATCAACTTCACACTAACTTACTAATTAAAATTAAAGAACAAGAATGGATACGCTTAGTTATAAAACCATTTCTGTAAACAGAGAAACGGCTCAGAAAGAGTGGGTTGAAATAGATGCCACAGGGCAGACATTAGGGCGTCTCTGCTCGAAAGTAGCAAAACTACTTAGAGGTAAGTATAAAGCAAGCTTCACTCCACATGTGGATTGCGGTGATAATGTTATTATACTGAATGCAGATAAAGTAATACTTACAGGAAATAAGTGGACAGAACGCACCTATTATCGCTATTCGGGATATCCGGGAGGACAGCGTGAGTCAACTCCGGCAGAGATGATGGCGAAAGGTCCTGACAGACTTTTCAGAAAAGTGGTAAAGGGAATGTTGCCTAAAAATAAATTAGGTGAGGCAATATTAAATAATCTGTTTGTGTATGCCGGCAACGAGCACCCACATCAGGCACAAAAACCAAAAAAAATCGATATAAACAGTCTTAAATAATAATGATGGAAGCAGTAAATGCAATAGGAAGGCGTAAAGCAGCAGTGGCCAGGGTTTTCGTGACCGAAGGTACCGGAAAAATCGTTATTAATAAACGTGATTTAGAACAATATTTTCCCTCATCTATACTTCAGTTTATTGTGAAACAACCGTTAAATACTCTTGATGTCGCAGAGAAATATGATATCAGAGTGAATCTTGATGGCGGTGGTTATAAAGGACAAGCTGAAGCTGTAAGATTAGGCATTGCTCGTGCTTTAGTAAAAATAAATCCCGAAGATAAGCCGGCATTAAGAGCCAAAGGCTTTATGACACGCGACCCACGTGTGGTTGAGCGTAAAAAACCGGGACAACCGGGTGCAAGGAAGAAATTCCAGTTCTCGAAACGTTAATTTATCGTGGATAGCTGCAGTGCCAGCTTAAACGTTTAGTATCTAAATTGTAAGGACATCATCCCGGGCTGATATTCAGGCAAGGATGGTTTACCTTATGATTCGACCTAAGAAAAAGAAAGTAAACGAATAAAAACAAACAAAACAAAATGGCAAAGTTAGAATTTGACCAATTACTTGATGCCGGAGCGCACTTCGGCCACTTAAAAAGAAAATGGAATCCTGCTATGGCTCCTTACATATTTATGGAGCGTAACGGTATTCACATTATCGATCTTTACAAAACTATAGCTAAAACTGAGGAAGCTGCTGCTGCTATGAAGCAAATGGCTAAATCAGGAAAGAAAATTCTTTTTGTAGCTACAAAAAAACAGGCTAAACCTGTTATCGAAGAAAGAGCACAGAGCGTGAACATGCCTTATGTTATTGAACGCTGGCCTGGTGGTATGCTTACTAACTTCCCAACTATCCGCAAGGCGGTGAAGAAAATGGGAAGCATAGATAAGATGATTAAAGATGGTACGTTTGACACTCTGTCAAAACGTGAAAAACTTCAGGTGACACGTCAGCGTGCTAAGCTGGAGAAGAACCTTGGTTCTATTCAGGATCTTACTCGTCTGCCATCTGCAATATTTGTTGTTGACGTAATGAAAGAACAAATTGCAGTAAGAGAAGCAGAACGATTGGGTATTCCTGTATTCGCGATTGTGGATACCAACTCAAATCCTTCTAATGTCGACTTTGTTATACCTGCAAATGATGATGCTGCAAAAGCAATTGATCTGATATTAGGTGTACTTTGCGATGCAATAAAAGAAGGTCTGGAAGAGCGTAAAATCGAGAAAGCTGATGCTGCAGCAGCAGAAGATCAGTCAGAAGATGCACCACAACGCAGAGAACGTAAAACTAAAGCTGCCAAAAAAGAAAGAGTAAAGAAAGAGGACTCTGAAGCTATGAAAGCAGCAGTTGTTAGTAAATTTGCGAAGGACGCAGAGGTTGACGAATAATAAATAATAAACATTAAATAGTATATGGCAGTAACAATGGCAGATATACAGCACCTGCGCAAAATGACAGGTGCCGGTATGATGGATTGCAAAAGTGCACTCAACGAAGCGGGGGGAGATTTCGATAAAGCTATGGAGATTATCCGTAAAAAAGGACAGGCTGTAGCAGCAAAAAGAGAAGATCGTGATGCTGCGGAAGGTTGCGTACTTGCAAAAACTGAGGGCAATTTCGCTGCAGTAGTTGCATTACAGTGCGAAACTGATTTTGTAGCGAAGAATGAAGATTATATAGCTCTAACTGAGCAGATCCTTGATGCTGCAATGATCAATAAGCCTGCTACAATTGATGAGCTGCTTGCAATTGAACTTGGAAACGGTACAGTTGCTCAGATTATAACAGATAAAATGGCAGCTACAGGTGAGAAGATGGAACTGGGATATTATGAGTATATCACTGCTCCCTATGTAACATCTTATATTCACATGGGTAATAAACTGGCTACGATAGTTGGTTTTAATAAAGCTGTATCTGATGAGCAGGTAGCAAAAGATATTGCTATGCAGGTTGCTGCTATGAATCCTGTTTCTGTTTCAGTAGAAGGTATCCCGGCAGAAATCAAAGAAAAAGAATTGGAAATAGCTCGTGAAAAAGCTCGTGAGGCAGGAAAGCCTGAGAACTTGCTGGATAGAATTGCAGAAGGTGCTTTACAGAAATTCTACAAAGAATCAACATTACTTCAGCAGGAGTATGTGAAAGATTCTAAGAAGAGCATTGAGCAATTCATGAAAGAAAGTGATAAAGAATTAGAAGTTACAGAATTTAAACGTGTATCACTAACTGTTTAATCACAACGGCAAATCTTCACGAAGAATTGATTACATATTAAAAAATCCCAGGAAATGCTCCTGGGATTTTTTAGTTTTCAACCACCCATGTTAATACATACTCGGGGTGGACTTCATAATTGAGTGAGAATATTTTTTGTTTGTTGGTTTTGTATTCAGTTGCATTAATCATACCACTTTGTTTGGGAGTGAAACGGTGAACAAAAAGGTGCTTTTTGAAATCGATGCCTTGTTCATTTATTAATTTGAACATACATTCTTTTACTGACCAGTGGAGTAGCTGATGCAATGTCTTATGTTCCGGATCGATATACTCGTTTTCGGAAATAAATTTATATGCAAGTATCTCAACCCGATCAGATATAATCTCGATATCTATACCTACCGGATGGGTTTTGTGCAATAGTATAGCTGCATGATCTCTTGTGTGTGAGATGCTTATATGATATGATCCGTCTTCGATATATGGTTTGCCGTCTTCTCTGTTTAGAATTATTTTTAATTCACCAAGTAGCTCAAGCAGCATAATCCTGGTAGAGAGCCACTCTCGGATACGTCTGTTAGAGCGAACGCTTTTTATGTAAGAGTCTGCCTCTGAGCGGATAGATGAAGGGAACAACTCCAGAAGTTCTTCTATTGTTTCATCTATTTTCCAAATACCCATCAGAGATCCGTTTGTATGATATTCTTTTCTGATAAGCATAAGTTATTTATTCAACGTCTTTTAATTTTACTTTGGGAGGGAAATATCGCACTTTGATAATTCTCTTCTTACTCATCTCCTCGGCCTGGAATGTGTATTTTTTATATGTGAAAGTCTCTTTCCTCTTAGGAAAATCACCTTTCAGCTCGAGCAGTAATCCGGCAAGCGTATCAACCTCTTCCGACATTGCCTCGAAGTCTTTTTCAGATACGTTGGCGATCTTGATAAAGTCTTCGATAGGAGTTTTACCTTCAAATATATATGATCCGTCAGCGGCCAATGTATAGAGAGGCAATTCTTCATCATACTCGTCACTAATATCTCCAACAATCTCTTCGAGAATATCTTCCATGGTAACTAAGCCTGATGTACCTCCATATTCATCAACAACAATTGCCATGTGGATTTTGTTTGTGCGGAACTCTTCGAGAAGATCATCAATGCGTTTGGCACCCGGCACAAAATATGCTGAACGGATGAGAGACTGCCACTTAAAGTTGTGGGGTTTGCCAAGGTGGGGAAGCAGGTCCTTTACATAAAGAATCCCTTTAATGTTGTCAGGGTTATCTTCGAATACCGGTATTCTGGAAAATCCTGCTTCAACTATAAAGTCGATTACATCAACAAATAGTGTCTGAATATTGATGGCTACCATATCACTTCTGGAAATCTTGATATCATCAACACTTTTATCTCTAAATCGGATTATGCCTTCGAGCATCTCCATTTCCTGATCACCGGTTATCTCATCTGAAGTTATTTCGAGCGCTTTGGTCAGATCATCCATTGATATCTCGTGCTTAATATGTGATGTGGAACCATTTTTTGTTGCAGCGCTTTTTGCTAATATTGCGGATAAGGGTCCCATCAACTTATTGATTACCTTTATTAAATGTGAGTGCTTTACTGCGAATCTGATTGGATCGTGAGAAGCGTACAGCTTGGGGAGCATATCAATAAAAAGTAGTATGACACATATCACTATAATAACCTCAAGTATCAGTTTAGAACGAGCTTCTCCTGCAAAATATGGGTGTCTGTTTAACAGATAAATACTTAAAACAGTAATGATTATGTTTAGTAGGTTGTAGGTTAAAACAATAGAGTATAAAAGGTTCTCCGGTTTTTTTAGTAGTTCGTTAATCCGGGTCATTCCGGGTTTATGAGATGAATGTCTATTGTCAGAGTTGTCTCTCTTTAATGTAAAAAAGGCTGTTTCAGAACCGGATACAATAGCATTAATGAAGATAAGCAGGATTAGGAGTGCCAATAGAACATAGTCGGCAGCCACTGGTGTAAAAACCGGTATGTGTACTTGTTGAAACGATAAAGGGTCAGGGTCCAAGTTGTAATAAATTAGTGAAACAAAAAAGAGAATGTTTTATAACATTCTCTTACAAAATTACGATGTTTTTTTAGAATGGCAAATCATCTACCTCCGAATTATTATCCATTCCGTTAGTTGAATCATCTGAAGCAGAGTAATCGTGCTTACTTCCTGAGTTCTCATTTTCGCCGCTGCTGCCTTTTCTGCTTAGCAGCTCCAGATTATCGGCAATAATTTCAGTTATATATCGTTTAACTCCGTTTTGATCGTCGTACGAACGGGTTTTTATTTTACCCTCTATATATACTAATGTGCCTTTCTTTACAAATCTCTCGGCAACTTGTGCCAAGCCTCTCCAGCAAACAATATTGTGCCACTCCGTTCTTTCAGGTACCTGTGTTCCGCCTGATGTGGTATAACCTCTTTCACTTGTTGCTACAGAGAAGTTTGCTTTTGCGACGTCATTGTCGAAATACTTCATTTCCGGGTCTTTGCCTACATTTCCTACTAATATAACTTTATTCACCGACATAACTAAATAATTTTTTAGGTTTAAAACAGCAGTTAAGCTTAAGAGCAAAAATAAACATTATTTTATAATAATACAATTTAGAACACCTCATTGTTGATAAAAATCAAGTTTATTAGCATGTCGGATATTTTCAAATATTCCAAAAAAAGAAAATTTCTATATATTTATTTTTAGGGTTGAAAAAAAAGCTATATATTTGCATTCCAAAATTTTACTAATAGCGAGTTGGTGCAATTATTAATAATAAAAACAAAACTAAAATGACTAAAGCAGATATTGTAAACGAAATTGCGAAGAGAACTGGTGTTGATAAGACGTCAGTATTATCAACAGTGGAATCTTTTATGGATGTAGTTAAAGATTCATTAGCTAATGATGAAAACGTATATTTGAGAGGATTTGGCAGCTTCATCGTTAAGAAAAGAGCTCAAAAAACTGCACGTAATATTTCAAAGAATACAACAATAATTATCCCAGCACACAATATACCCGCTTTCAAGCCATCCAAAACATTTGTAGCTCAGGTAAAAGAAATCAAGGTTGATTAATTAATAAATAGGAGATTTAAAACATGCCAAGCGGAAAAAAAAGAAAAAGGCATAAAATGTCTGTACACAAGCGTAAGAAAAGACTAAGAAAGAATAGGCACAAGAAGAAAAAATAGGCCTGTAACATCTTTCAGCCATATACAGGAACAAACTTATAAGAAAACCTTTAGGGTGATAAGTTTGTTCTTTGTGTATTAAAAGGGATATGATTCAGGAGTGAATCGATTTCTGTTGTGATGACAGAATCCCGAAAGTATTTTAATAATTATAAAAAGAACAATTGTGACAAGCGAACTTGTTGTAGATGTTCAACCGAACGAGATTACGATTGCTGTTCTTGAAGACAAGAAACTAGTAGAATTGCAACAAGAAAATCAAGACGAATCTTACGCGGTTGGAAATGTCTACATGGGCAAAGTAAAAAAACTTATGCCCGCCCTAAACGCCGCATTTGTGAACGTGGGACACAAAAAGGACGCTTTTCTTCACTATTTGGATTTAGGGGTTGAATTCAACTCGATTCTGCAATTTCAGAAATTGGTTGAAGACAAGAAAAAAAATCTGCAGCTCCAGAAGATGAAGCTGCAACCCGATATTGATAAGGATGGCTTAATCTCGGATGTTCTAAAAGTAGGACAGGAAATTTTGGTACAAATTGCCAAAGAACCTATTTCTACCAAAGGACCCAGGTTGACTGCCGAAATCTCTTTCGCAGGAAGGTTTATGGTTTTAATTCCATTTATCAACCGTGTATCGGTATCACAAAAAATCAAATCAAGGGAGGAGCGCGCGCGACTTCGTCAGCTGATTCAAAGTATAAAGCCCAAGAATTATGGGGTTATTATTAGAACAAATGCTGAGGGTAAGCGGGTTGCCGACTTAGATGCAGAGCTTAAAGTTCTGGTTAAAAGATGGGAAGACAGTATCAGCAAGATACAGAAAGCTAAAGCTCCGGCTCTGGTGTATGAAGAGACAGGACGCACTGTAGCACTATTACGCGATATTTTCAATCCCTCTTTCGAACAGATACACGTTAATGACAGTAACGTGTCTAAACAAATTGCCGAATATGTAAATCTCATTGCACCCGACAGAAAAAATATCGTAAAAGAATATAAAGGTGCATTGCCAATTTTAGATAATTTCGGTGTTACAAAACAAGTAAAATCGCTCTTTGGAAAAACTGTTACTTTTAAGAATGGTGCTTATCTCATAATTGAGCACACTGAAGCATTGCATGTGATCGACGTTAATAGCGGAAATCGCAACAAATCAAAACTTGGGCAGGAAGACAGCGCTTATGAAGTAAATGTTGCTGCTGCAGAAGAGATTGCCCGTCAGCTTCGGTTACGCGACATGGGAGGCATTATTGTAATTGACTTTATCGATATGAATAAAGGTGAGCATCGCAACAAGCTGTTGTCTAAGATGCAAGAGCTGATGTCAACTGATAGAGCAAAGCATAACATTTTACCATTGAGCAAGTTCGGGATAATGCAAATAACGCGTCAGCGTGTACGTCCCGAAATGGAAGTTGCCACTAGCGAAGTATGCCCCACTTGCTTTGGCAAAGGAAAAATAAAATCTTCTTTCCTATTTACGGACACCCTGGAAGGAAAGATTGATTATTTGGTGAATAATCTAAAAGTGAAGAAATTCAGTCTGCACATACATCCTTATGTTGCAGCGTATGTTCAGCAAGGTTTCTTTTCGTTGAAGAGTAAATGGAAGAAAAAGTATAATGCAGGTGTGAAAATAATACCAAATCAGAAACTTGGTTTCCTGCAATATGAATTTTACGATAAAGACGGAAATGAAATTGATCTGAAGGAAGAAATTGAAATGAAATAGTTTTCGTGAAAACGGAACTAAAAAAACAGTAAAGAAACCGGTACTCCTCAAGGGGTAACGGTTTTTTGCTTTTATACCTTGTCCACATCGAACTGAATCAATATATATTTAAATTCAGTTTTTGAATGAAGACTTGATTCAGCTGATTTTATTGTCTCACGTGTTTTCTTAAGAGGCAGGTTATTGTCAAGTTTAAGCAGAATCTCTCTCAGGTGATAACGCTGTATGAAGCTGACCATTGGTTTAGTTGGCCCTTGTACCATCTCACCAAAAGATTGTCTGAGTTGCACAGCCATATATTCGGAAGCTGATTCAACTTGCTTTTCAATTCTGTGCTTGAGTACAATTGAGATCAGACGACTAAATGGAGGATAATTAAACAGCTTTCTTTCAGCCATTTGAGCATCAAAAAAACCTTTATAGTCGTAATTTGATATGTATTTGTAAATCTGCTGGTCGGGGTCTGCACTCTGTATAATTACTTTTCCCCGTCTTTTTTTACGACCTGCACGTCCGGCAGCTTGCATCATTAGCTGAAACCCACGTTCGTGAGAACGGAAATCGGGGTAGTTGAGCAGTGAGTCGGCAGATATTATTCCTACTATTCCTACATTCTCAAAATCGAGTCCTTTAGAAAGCATCTGTGTTCCAATAAGAATCTGAATCCTCCTATTCTGGAAATCATCAATAATTCTATCGTAATCATTTTTCCCGCGTGTAGTGTCAAGATCCATTCTGTCTATAACATAGTCAGGGAAAAGACGACTAACCTCTTCTTCAAGTTGTTCCGTGCCTTGCCCCAGCGATTTTAGCTTTTCTGAACCGCAAGAAGGACACTCATCAGGAATAGCGTAGGATGCGTTGCAGTAATGGCAAATTAGTCTGTTGCGTTTTTTATGATATGTGAGTGTGACATCGCAACGTTTGCATTTTGGAGTCCACGCACACTGTTCACATTCAATAAGTGAGGCGAATCCTCGCCTGTTTCGAAACAGGATAACCTGTTCTTCTTTTTCAAGACACTGTTTCATTTGCTCTATGAGATCAGGTGTCAAAAGAGATTTCATCTTCTTCCTTTTACGCAGCTCAAACGTATTCTCAATTTGAATCTCCGGCATTGTAATGTTTTTGTATCGCTCTTTTAGCGTTACAAGTCCATACTTTCCGTTTTTTGTGTTAAAAAAAGATTCCATTGAAGGTGTGGCTGAGCCCAGAATCGTTTTTGCCCCATACTGATGTGCAAGCATTAGAGCTGTGTCCCGAGCATGATATCGCGGAGAAGGTTCCTGTTGTTTGTAGCTCATTTCATGTTCTTCATCTACAACAACTAGTCCCAATTTCTGAAAGGGTAGAAAAAGAGACGAACGTACACCTAATATTATCTCATAAGGATTATCAGATAACATTTTTTGCCATATTTCAGCTCTTTCATTATCATTGATTTTAGAATGATAGATTCCTAGTTTATTGCCAAAGACTGCTTGCAATCGCTGTGTCAGCTGAGTAGTAAGTGCGATTTCAGGTACCAGATATAGTGTTTGCTTTCCGGACGAAAGTGCTTTATCAATAAGATGTATATAAATTTCCGTTTTGCCGCTGGATGTAACTCCGTGTAACAGACATGTTGGTTTGATATCAAAACAGTTGAATATTTCATGAAGTGCTTCTTGTTGAAACTCGTTAAGAGGAAAAGGTTTGCGTGACGGTTTAATATCTGAGTCTATCCTACTAGTTTCAATTGTAACAGATAGCAGTATGTTTTTGGTAATAAGTCCGTTTAGTACAGAAATGGAATAATTACTTAATTCAGAGATTTCTTTTCTGCTTATTTGCTCCTTTTTGCTGACTGAAAGAAGGTTTTGCAGTTCTGCTAACAAAGATTGTTGTTTTGTTGCTCTGCCGATAAGGTCTTTGATATTAACAGTATCCAGATCCGGGTTTATCTTTATAAAAGTCTCTGTTTTAGGTTTGAACTTTGATTTGAGATCATCTGACTTCATTGAGGAAGGCAGAGCTGTTTTATATACATCACCAAGAGGAGATAAATAATAAAAAGAGATCCATTCCCACAAATTCAACTGCTGCTCGTTTACAACAGGTTGTGAATCGGTTAGAGAATGAATCTCCTTTACTTTAAAATCCTTTGGCTCTTTTTCGTGAATTTTGTTTACAATAGCTGTATAAAACTTCCGATTGCCGAAGGGAACAATTACTTTTGAGCCTCTGGCAATAGTGTTTATCATTTCCGCAGGTACTGCGTATGTATATAGATCGGAAAATGGTAACGGGAGTATTACATCAGCATACATGTACCGAAATTAAAAATAAATTGTACCGGTTATAGTCCAGGATTCGTTTTTGCCATTTAAAGGATGACTCCAGTCAGGAATATCTGTTGCGTAGTTATCTGTAAGCTTAACGCTATAGTTAAGACCTACCTGAAGAAAATCAAGCAGTTCTACACCAAAGCCCAGATTAGCTCCTGCCTGAAATTCTTTAGCTTTTACATCTTCTGTTATATCAGATACTTTAAATTCGTCTCCATCAATCAGATATCCGGCCCAAGGTCCTGCTGTTGCAAATAGTCTAAGTGGCAACATACCTAATCCAAATTTAAGTTTAGCATTAACCGGTAGATTGAGATAACGGTTTGCAATCTCAGTAGAGGTTCCAGTTTCATCTCCAGGGGGTGGGGTAATTGACATTCTGTTATCGTTATAAAGCAGGGCAGCATCTATACCAAAATCGGCAACACCTAGAGGCAGAAACATTGCTTCAATTGAAGGACCTATACTGTAAGATGTCATATTCTCAACATTAAAAGTTTCGTTAGGGGTTTTAAAGTCGGGATTGTTTAGCCCTACACTTGCTCTTAATCCGAATCTCACCTGCGAGAAAGTCGGAGCACTAAGCAATAATATAAACACCATTGCTAGTCCGGTTCTGATAATACTTTTTGTTTTCATATTAATCTGTTTTGGTTTTTATTGTTCTCAACTCAAACTCTAAAAAGCCACACAAAGTTATACCTGTGACTTTGATTAAACAAAGAAGATTAGAAATAGGTTGTTAAATATGTGTAAATAGTTAAAAAGAGAAAAGCGCTCCATCTCTTTATAAAAGTGATGAAACGCTTTAACATTAGGTCTTAAGTGCTATATTATTACACTCAAATACTCTATGCTATATTCTAATCTTTGAATTTAGCTTTCAAAAATTCACGGTTTAATCTGGCGATGTTGGAGATAGAAATGTTTTTAGGACACTCTACTTCGCAGGCTCCGGTGTTAGTACAGTTACCGAAACCCAGTTCGTCCATTTTGGCAACCATAGACTTGGCACGTTTTGCTGCTTCAACTTTACCCTGGGGCAGTAGTGCTAGCTGACTAACTTTAGCAGATACAAAAAGCATTGCAGAGCCATTCTTACATGCCGCAACACATGCACCACAACCAATACATGCAGCAGCATCCATTGCCATCTCAGCCTGATCATGAGGAATCAGTATGGCATTTGCATCCGGAGTACCACCAGTGTTTACTGAAGTGTATCCCCCTGCCTGTATTATCTTGTCGAAAGCAGTTCTGTCAACCATGAGGTCCTTAATCACCGGGAATGCAGTAGAACGCCATGGCTCAATTGTAATAGTATCTCCCTCATCAAATGTGCGCATGTGAAGCTGACAAGTAGTTATATCTTCATCGGGACCATGAGGGTGTCCGTTTATGTACAGACTGCACATACCGCAAATACCTTCACGGCAGTCATGATCGAATACAATTGGTTCCTTATCTTCATTAATAAGTTTTTCGTTTAGTATATCCAGCATTTCAAGAAATGAACTGCCCTGTGAGATATTTTCCAATGGGTATACTTCAAAATGGCCTTTGTCTTTCGGTCCGTTCTGACGCCAAACTTTTACTTTTATATTGATATCTTTATCCATGATGATTTTTTTTATGATTTATAGTTTCTCTGCTGACGAACAACAAATTCGTAATCCAGTGGTTCCTTATACATAACAGGATCTTTGTCCTCTCCTTTATATTCCCAGCAAGAAACATAAGAGAACTCATCATCGTGTCTTAAAGCTTCACCCTCTGGTGTTTGGTGTTCAGTACGGAAGTGGCCTCCGCAAGATTCCTCTCTGTCAAGTGCATCGTGAGCAATCAGTTCACCCATTTCAATGAAGTCGGCAAGTCTGAGCGCTTTTTCCAGTTCCATATTTAGAGTATTTTTCTCACCCGGGATACGTACATTAGTCCAGAAGTCTTTCTTGATCTCCTTAATTTCCTCAATAGCTTTTTTCAAGCCGGTCTCATTTCTGTTCATTCCAACATACTCCCACATTATGTGACCAAGTTTTTTATGGATGCTGTCAACAGAATGCTTTCCTTTGATACTCATCAGACGATCAATTTTTTCATTAATCTCTTTCTCAGTTTTTTCAAATTCAGGAGAATCTGTTTTGATATGAGGAACAGAAATCTGATCAGACAGATAATTCTGAATTGTGTAAGGAAGAACGAAATAACCATCAGCAAGACCCTGCATAAGAGCAGAAGCACCAAGTCTGTTTGCACCGTGATCAGAGAAGTTAGCTTCTCCAATAGCAAATAAACCTGGAATAGTAGACATCAGTTCGTAATCAACCCAAATACCACCCATTGTGTAGTGAATTGCAGGATAAATCATCATAGGAGTCTCATAAGGATTATCGTCAACAATTTTTTCATACATCTGGAATAGGTTTCCATAACGAGCCTCAACCACATCCTTGCCAAGCCTTTCAATTGCATCAGCAAAATCAAGATAAACAGCCAGACCTGTTGTACCGACACCATAGCCGGCATCACAACGCTCTTTAGCGGCTCTAGAAGCCACGTCACGAGGTACAAGGTTCCCGAATGCAGGATAACGGCGTTCCAGGTAGTAATCGCGGTCTTCCTCTTTTATTTCCGTAGGCTTAAGCTTACCATTTCTGATTGCCTCAGCATCTTCTTTCTTTTTAGGTACCCAGATTCGACCGTCATTTCTAAGCGATTCCGACATGAGTGTCAGTTTCGATTGAAACTCACCATGCACAGGTATACAAGTCGGGTGTATCTGAGTCATACATGGGTTAGCGAAATATGCACCTTTTTTATAACATTGCCATGCTGCAGATCCATTTGATGTCATTGCATTTGTTGAAAGGAAGAAAGCATTACCATAACCTCCTGTTGCTATAACAACTGCATGAGCACCAAAGCGCTCAAGTTTACCGGTAATAAGGTTACGTGCAATAATTCCACGTGCACGGCCATCAATAATTACCAGGTCTACCATCTCATAACGGGTATAAAGCTTCACCTGTTTTTTATGTACTGCACGGCTCAGAGCAGAATATGCTCCAAGAAGCAGCTGCTGTCCGGTTTGTCCTCTTGCGTAGAAAGTTCTTGATACCTGAGCACCTCCAAATGAGCGGTTAGCAAGCAGACCGCCATATTCCCTTGCAAAAGGTACACCTTGTGCAACACATTGGTCTATGATTTCATTTGAAACTTCAGCAAGACGATATACATTTGCCTCGCGTGCACGGTAGTCCCCACCTTTTAAGGTGTCATAGAAAAGACGATATACTGAGTCTCCATCGTTTGGATAATTCTTCGCAGCATTTATACCTCCCTGAGCTGCAATTGAGTGAGCTCGTCTGGGTGAATCCTGAATACAGAAATTGAGTACGTTGAAGCCCTGTTCTCCAAGTGTAGCAGCAGCAGAAGCTCCACCAAGACCAGTACCGACAACAATTACGTCCAAGCGTCTCTTATTAGCAGGGTTGACCAGTTTCTGGTTATTTTTGTAGTTTGTCCATTTCTCGGCTAGTGGCCCTTTAGGTATTTTTGAATCTATCTTATTCATAATGTTTGATTTTCTTAAGTTAAGCTAATAAGTTGGAATATCCGAGGTGCACGAGCACTGCTACAGCTATATATCCAATGCAGATAAGTGCTGCTAGGACATTACCAATCATTTTAATACGTTTCATCCAGATGTCATTATTCCATCCTACAGTATGGAGAGCACTCCAGAAACCGTGTGTAAGGTGAAACCAAAGAGCTATAAAAGCAACAACGTATAGAATTACGACCCAGATATTTGAAAAAACCTCTTCCACCAGCTGAGCACTGTCGTGACGTGCTCCTTCGATCATAAATAATTCTTTGAACTGCATCTGATACCACATCTGATAAAGGTGCAGGACTAGGAAAAGAGCGATTACAAGACCCAGAACAAACATGTTTTTTGATGACCATGCTACCGGAGTTTTGCTGGATGACTCATATCTTATGTTTCCGCGTGCTTTCCTGTTTTGTAGTGTCAGGATGATGGAGTAAATGATATGAACCCCGAAACCGAAAAAGATGACAACTGTTCCTACAATTGCCCACCAGTTAGCTCCCAGCACTTCATTCGCCAGGAAATTATAGGTTTCGTAGTTGAAAATAAGTACCAGGTTCATACAAACATGGAACAATAAGAACAGAATCACGAACAATCCGGAAATGCTTTGCACAAACTTCCGCCCGATTGATGATTTGATTAACCAACTCATAAAGTTCTAATTTAATGATTAATTTTAATATAATTTACTTTGAATTTTTAAACAACTACTATCCAATTATTTCCACAAGTTAGTCGTAAAATGAATCGAATAATTTTAAGGTCTCGGGGTAACCCTTAACTTTAAAGTGCAAAAATAGCACATTTACCTGTCAAAAAAGAATGATTTAAAGAAATATTTCTTTAATAGATTCTTTTAACTTCTCATTACTCAAAGATAGGTCATACATATCATTACACAAAACTCTTTTTATAAATAATTTATTACCTTTGCCACTTTAACAGAAAAGAAATTACTTTTATGGATATTGTTTTAAGTGGAATACGCTCAACGGGTAAGTTACATCTGGGCAATTATTTTGGTGCACTGCTCAACTTCACAAAGATGCAGAATGAAAGCAAATGTTATTTTTTTATTGCAGACATACATTCACTTACTACACACCCTGATCCTAAGCTACTTCATCAAAACGTGAAAAACGTGCTTGTTGATTATCTTGCAGCCGGTATTGATCCTGAAAAATCTGTTATATATGTACAAAGTGATTTGCGTGAAACCATAGAGTTGTATCTCTATCTTAACATGCACGCATATATGGGAGAATTGGCAAAGACTGCTTCCTTTAAGGAAAAAGCACGAAAGCAACCGGAGAATGTTAATGCCGGTTTACTTACTTATCCAACGCTCATGGCTGCGGACATACTTATTCATAATGCTGATAAAGTACCTGTTGGCAAAGACCAGGAGCAGCATCTCGAAATGACCCGCAAATTTGCAAGGCGTTTCAATAACTTCTATGGTGTGGAATACTTTAAAGAACCTGTTGCTTACAATTTTGGAAAAGAGCTTGTAAAAATACCGGGACTTGATGGCAGTGGAAAGATGGGTAAATCGGAAGGAAATGCTATATATCTAAGCGATTCTCCTAAAGAGATAGAGAAAAAGGTGAAAAAAGCACTTACTGATTCAGGACCGTCCTCACCAAACTCAGCAAAACCTGACTATATTGAAAATCTGTTTACAATTTTAAAGGTTGTTTCTACTCCAGAAGTAGTTAATCACTACGAAGAGCAATGGAATAAATGTGAAATAAGATATGGTGACCTTAAGAAACAGTTGGCAGAAGATATAATTAAAGTCACTACTCCAATAAGAGAAAGAATACTCGAGATATACAACAATGATGATTATTTGCGTAAAGTCACTTCTGAAGGAGTCGAAAAGGCTAGAGAAAGTGCCTCAAAAACCATAGCTGATGTAAGAGAAATAGTAGGTTTCAAAAAGTTTTAATTCAAAATTATTGTCAATAAATTACACAAGTAAATGAATTAACCGAAATTATGCTAACATTCAGATCATTAGAGTTAGAAGACAAAGACATAATCAATTCGTACCTTATTAATCAAAATTATAGAGCATCAGATCTTTGCTTTACAAATCTTTATGCTTGGGGTAAAAAGTTTGATACACAATTTGCCACAGACAACGACTGGCTTTTTATCAGGTTTAAAGATAACAGTGGAAGAGTATCTTATCTTAAACCTATCGGTGTAGGTGATATTAAAAAAGGTATAGAGATCATCATAGAAGATCATAAGCAGTTTGATTCTGTTTTTCAGATCCGGGGTATCACACAAGAAATGATTGATGAGATTGAGAAGGCCATGCCGGAAACATTTAACTACAAGCTTAACAGAAGCGTATCTGATTATATATATACCTCAGAGAAATTAATTGACTTAAAAGGTAAGAAGCTTCAAAGCAAGCGTAACCACATCAACAGGTTTAAGCGTGAGAATAAGTGGCAGTACAAAACTCTTACCGGGAATCCTGAACTTGTGAAAGAGTGCAAGGGTATGCTTGACAAATGGATGGAGATCAACACTGCAGACAGAGATCCCTCACTTGCTTATGACGATTTCGCTACTACAATCATGCTGGAAAATTTTGAGTTTCTGAATCTTAAAGGGGGGCTTATTTGTGTAAATAATGAAATAGCTGCTTTCTCCATTGGAGAGATTCTTACAAAAGACACTGTAGTTGTGCATGTAGAAAAAGCGTTTACATCAATACATGGTGCATATACAATCATGAATCAGCAGTTTGTGCTAAATGAAGCTGCTGATTTTAAGTATATTAACCGTGAAGAGGATATGGGAGTTGAGAACTTACGAAAGGCTAAACTCTCTTATCAGCCTGATATTCTGCTGGAAAAGTACAACGCAAGATTTAAATAATCAGCAGGATTATGTAAAGGTGCAGGTAATCAAAGTATCACAGTGAAATTTAAACAAGTATAATTTGATTAATTAAATGATTCAGTTTGCGGGAGATACAACAGAACAGCAAGTTTGGGACATGTGGAAAACTGTCTTTGGCGATTCTGATGATTACATGCAATTATATTTCAAGTATAAATACCGCAACGAAAACACTCTTATATATATTGAAGACGACAAAGCCGTTTCGTCTCTTCAGATGCTCTCCTATAAGTTTACTTTCTGTGGAGAAGTAATACCTGTTCAATATCTGTCGGGTGTTTGTACCCTCCCGGAATACAGAGGAAAAGGTTATGCACGTGAGCTTTTGTTGAAAAGTTTTGAAGTTGCAATAGAAAGGGGCATACCTCTGGTTATTCTGGTGCCTCAGGAGGATTGGCTGTTGAGCTTTTACACTAAATTCGGGTTTGCGTTAGCATTTGATAGCGGAACAGAGCAGCTGCCACCTTTGAAAAAGATTATTGATGATAATCAGGTTGATCTTTACAATGCTTATAAAGAATTCGACTCACTTTTCAGGAACAAGGATATGGCAGTTCAAAAATCATTTCAAGATTTCCAGGCTATTGCTGAAGAGGCTGCTCTTTTTAATTATCCACCCAAAAAAAATCTCAGGGGGATGGCTCGTATAATCAACTCAGAACTTTTGTTAGATTTATTTGCCGCAATGTATTGCGATAAAGCGTTTACTGTATCGTTAAAAGATGAAATACTTAAAAACAACGATAGCCGTTTTACAGTAAATCAAAGTATTATTTCAAAAGACTCCTCAATAATTATCCAACCTCTTTTAGAATTTGATATAAGAGATTTTACTCAAGCAATTATGGGATATCATACTTCAGAAAAAGCAGCTCCCGTAAATACACTTTTTCCTGAAAAAACGCCGGTCATGAACTATATGCTGGAATAAATCCAGAGCTATTATATTTCAAAGAACAGCTCTTTCATATTTTATTAAAAGAAGATTGAATTTATAACCATTTTTTCTTCCTGAAAATTAGCAGAATAAGAAGTGAAGAGAGCACCATCAGAATCAAGGCACCCGGATAGCCCCATTTTTTGTCTAGTTCAGGCATAAAATCGAAGTTCATACCGTAAATGCTTGCTATAAGTGTTGGAGGCATAAAAATAACAGATACTATCGTAAATATTTTGATAATCTTATTCTGTTCAATATTAACATAACCCAAGAATGCGTCCTGCAGATAATCAAGACGGTCGAAACTGAACTTTATGTGTTCAATGAGTGAGTTTATGTCCTTTATAATGATTGTGAGCTTAGGTTGTAGTTCCGAAGATATAAATTCGCTTCTTAACATACTTGACACAACTCGTTGCTTATCAATTATATTTTCGCGAAGTAGCATGGTCTTTTCCTGAAGGTTCTTGATTTCAGAAAGTAGCTCCTCATCAGCCTCCCTTAATGAAATAGAATTACTCAATTGTGTGACTTTCTGAGTCATATTCTCAATCATGTCAGCATCAAAGTCGACTCGTGTTTCAAGTAGTGCTACAAGTACGTGAGCTCCGGTAGGGTAGTTTTTTGGATTGGCAGATATTTTTTTTACTGTTTCGTGAAAAGATATCAGCTCCTCACTACGAACAGTGACAAGTATATTATTTTTCAGAATAAACGATACAGGATCAGTTTCGAAATTAGATAATAGAAAGTTGGAGTTAACCACTAGTGTGTCAGTGGTTTCTATGTATCGTGAAGACATCTCGATCTCGATCATTTCCTCCTCTTCCTGAATATATATCTTAAGAAAATCTTCAAGTTCGTTTTCAACTTCCTCGTCAACATCCATAAGGTCTATCCACAAAAAATTTTGTATGGGGTTTGATTTCAGGAAATCCAGGCTGCGGCTTAATCTCACGATACCGTCTTTATGATAGAATAATTTTATATCCGCCATGATCTATTATTTTAAATCGTGTTCTCAAAAATGAATTTATCCCTCTACCTGTTAGGCCTTGCTTACCAAAGGTTCCAAAAGATTGGTTAGTTGCTCAAACTGCTCAATTGACAACTGTTCAGGTCTTTTAGTCATAATTGGATCATCGGGTAGTGAGCTGTCTTCTGTTAGTAGTGATTTAATGGAATTACGTATCATTTTTCTGCGCTGGTTAAAACTAGCCTTCACTACTTTTTTAAATAATTTCTCGTTGCAGTTGAGTTGCTTTCGGTTGTTTCGAGTAAGTCTCACAACTGCCGATTTGACCTTGGGCGGAGGGATAAACGCTTGTTCGTTCACTGTGAACAGATACTCAATATCGTACCAAACCTGAAGTAGTACACTAAGTATCCCGTATGTTTTATTCCCCGGTGAAGCGATCATGCGTTCCGCAACCTCCTTTTGAATCATACCTGAAACACATGGAATGTTCTCCTTGTAATCAAGTACTTTAAAAAAAATTTGCGATGAAATATTATAAGGGTAATTACCAATAATGCAAAAATTGCCATTATAAATTTTGCTTAGATCCAATTTCAGGAAATCATGTTGAACTATCCTTCCCTTTAGTTGAGGAAAATGTTCTTTTAAGTAAGCAATAGATTCGTAATCAATTTCAACAACTGTAAGGTCTTTTTCTTTTTCAATAAGGTGTTTTGTAAGCATACCAGTGCCTGCACCAACTTCCAGAACCGGTAGTGTTGGATACCCATCCAGAGTTGATGCTATTCGATTTGCAATCTCATTATCTTTGAGAAAATGCTGTCCGAAGCTTTTTTTTGCTTTTACCTGAAACATTGAATTATGCCGATTATTCCTTATCTTTGCCGCCGCAAAGGTAATATTTTATTACTTAAAACAGGGCAAACCTGTTCTAAAAAAACAAGATACGCTCTATTACACTTGTTCTGCCGAAATATGAAGTCAGAATCAGCAAAAAATATACTTAAGACTTTATTATCGCTGATGCTTGGATTAGTAATAATCTGGGCAATGTACCGTAATTCCGATCTTGGAGAATTATGGAATATAGTTGAGTCAGCCAATTTCGGAATAATAGCAGTATCATTAATATTCGGTCTTATTGGTAATATTTTAAGAGGATTAAGGTGGGAGTTGTTTGTAAATTCGCTCGGCTACAATCCTCCAAGAGCAAGTTTAATATATTCTACTCTGGGGAATTATGCCGTAAATTTTGTTCTACCCCGTGCAGGTGATTTCTGGCGATGCGGAGTAGTCAGCAAATACGATAAAATACCATTTTCTAAAACTTTCGAAACATTCCTTGTCGATAAGATCACTGACATTATTGCAGGACTGGCAATAATATTTATCAGCATCTTCTTATACATAGATTTTTTTATATCATTTTTAGATAAGAACCCAAAGTTTGGAGAAAACATAGTAGGGCTCTTTTCTTCAGTATGGACTTATGTTATTTTGGCTTTAATAACCCTTATTGTGATCTTGTTTCTTACAGTATTCAAGAAAGAACCGATAATGATCAAGGTCAGGAGTATTTTAAGAATTTTGAAGCGCGACTTAAAGCTTATATCCCTGATGCAAGAGAAGAAGCGTATAATTATTTACACAATACTTCTATGGTTGTGTTTTTATTTGTACTTTTACATTTGCTTTTTTGCATTCGATTTCACAAAAGACCTTGGTCCGCTTGCTGGTCTGATTGTTTTTGCAATGACAAATATTGGAATTTCGGTTCCCGTTCAAGGCGGAATAGGTCCATGGCATTTTATGGTATCCACTTCTCTTGTGATACTGGGTGTCGCAGAAAGTCAGGCACTTGCATTTGCTGCAACAGTATTTGCCATCCAGTCAGTATGGCAAATATTATATGGACTTTTTGGTGTTCTGGCTATGTCATTTGTGAAACGTGATAACAAATCAGGAAAAGTCCCAATTACTGAATCAAAATAAACTAAATATAAATAAGTTATGTCTGCAACAGAAATATTAAGCTTGAATCCTAACAGAGTATGGAAACATTTTTATGAACTTACCAGGATACCACGTCCTACAGGTCAGATGAAGGCAGTTACGCAATTTGTTAAGGATTTCGGTGAAGAACTAAATCTTGAAATTGAGCAGGATAAGGTAGGTAATGTGTTAATCAAAAAACCTGCATCAAAAGGATATGAAGGTGCTAAAACGGTAATATTGCAGTCACACCTCGATATGGTGCCACAAAAAAACTCCGATGTAGATCATGATTTTGCAAAAGACCCTATACAAGCTTATGTAGACGGTGATCAGGTAAAGGCACGTTCAACCACACTTGGTGCTGATAATGGCATTGGTTGTGCTATGATGATGGCTGTTCTGGAAGATAAAATGTTAAAACACCCTGCATTAGAGGCTCTGTTTACAGTTGATGAGGAGGTTGGAATGGATGGAGCTAACGGACTAGAAAAAGGGTTTCTGAGCGGCTCTGTAATGATTAATCTGGATACAGAAGCAGATGGTGAATTATGTATAGGTTGTGCCGGTGGACGTGATGTAAATGTATCATTCAGGTTTAAACCGGATACTGATATAGATAAAGAAGATATTGCATATAAAATCAGCCTCAAAGGATTAAAAGGCGGACATTCAGGAGTACAGATTCATTTAGGACATGCTAATGCTAATAAGTTAATGAATCGTTTCCTGAAAGAGGTAGTCAGAGAATATGAAGCACGCCTTGCAAGTATTGATGGAGGTTCGTTAAGGAATGCAATACCTCGTGAATCTTTTGTAGTATTAACAATACCTAATCATCTTGAAGATGATCTCTTGGATTTGGTTGACGAATATGAGGAGCTCTTCAGAGAGGATTTTGCTGGTATAGAAAACGGTATTTCCTTGAAAGCAGAGAAAACCGACTTACCCGAATCTCTGCTGCCGGTTGAAATTCAGGATGACCTTATCAATGCAGTTGAAGCTTCTCCAAATGGTGTTATAAGTTATCTTGCAGACTTCCCCGGAGTGGTGGAAAGCTCGTTGAATCTTGCTTTAGTTAAATCATCAACAGATGGAATTGAGGTGAAGTTGTTGGTCAGAAGCTCTTCAGAAAGCCGTAAAGACTGGATCTGTTCATCTCTCGAAAGTCTTTTCCAGCTGGCAGGAGCAAAAGTAGAATTTGGAGGAGATTATCCGGGATGGCAGCCCAATGCTAATTCGGAGCTGTTGAGGCTAATGGAGAGAATTTATATTGAGGAGTATGATGAGAAACCGGAAATAATTGTTATCCATGCAGGACTGGAATGCGGAATCATACAATCTAACGTTGAACAGAAACTAGACATTGTATCTTTCGGCCCTTCTATCACAGGTGCGCATTCCCCTGATGAATCTGTTGATATTAAATCGGTAGGAAAATCGTACGAATATTTGCTTGAAATATTGGAGAACTTGAAATAATAATGATGGACAATACACTTATCGTTTTTGCTTCAGATCACGGTACAGTGGAGAAATGTGCACGGGAACTATTTAGATTAATTGATGGTAAAGTAGATATTTGCGATCTTAACAAACGTGATATTATTCCAGATCTTTCTACTTATGATTCAATTGTCATAGGGGGGTCTATCCATTCAGGGAAAATTCAGACAGTAATATCAGACTTTTGTGATAGCAATCTTGAAATGTTAATCAGTAAAAAAATTGGTTTGTTCATCAATTGTATCTACACAGGTGAGAAAGCACAGAAGCAGCTTGATGATGCCTACCCCCGGGCACTTAATGAAAAAGCAGTTGTGCGCGATTATTTTGGCGGAGAGATTAATGAGCTAAAGCTTAATTACTGGGAAAGAATTATCGCCAAGCAAATGATAGAACAGGAGAGCCTTGTTGTACAGTTGTCAAGTGATAAAATTGATCTATTTGCACAAAAAATAACAAACTCCTGATAACATGACTAAAAGATATATTTTGTTTCCCGCTCTGCTTATCATTTATATCATTGTAATGGCAGTAATTGCTTTTCCTAATTATCGGGAATCAGGTAATTGGGCGGAATATATGATTATTCTCGGGGGCAGCTTTCTATTAGCTGTTTTGCTTTATTTTATACTTAAAAGAAAGCAAAGAATAAGGGATAAATTTTCAGGAAAGGAGTGATTAATGAAGTGTTTTGTTTCTTTCCTTTTCCTTCTTATTTCGTTGCTTTCTTACAGCAGCACTGAACTTAATACATTACATTACAAGTTTCGCATATATCTCAGCGATAAAGGAAACACGCATTATTCAGTAAATAACCCATCACAATTCCTGACCGAAAAGGCAATTGAGCGAAAAAGAGTTCAAAATGTAGAGATCGATGAAACAGATTTCCCAATTTCAAACGATTATTTTGCACTTGTAGAAATGGCCGGAGGTGAGATTGTATCTCACAGTAAATGGTTTAATACTTTTGTTGTAGAGGTTGCCGACAGCACTATGATAGATGATATCAAATCACTTAGTTTTGTAGACTCTGTAAAGTATGTCTGGAAAGGGACCAACAATGGTTATAGAGAGAGTCTTAGGCCACGACTTCAGCAATTAAATCAAATAGAGGCAAATTCTCAACCGGAATTAAATTATGAAGATACGATTTACGGTTATACTCATCCGCAATTCAAACTACATAATGCCGATCAGATGTTAAATGCAGGTTACAGGGGTAAAGGAATTGAGATAGGTGTAATTGATGCAGGTTTCACCAATTTTGATGTAATTCCCGCCTTTGAATCAGTCGACCTGCTTGGTTATTCTAGTTTTGTACCCGAAGGTGATATGTTCGCCTCAAGCGATCATGGCACAAAAGTATTGTCAACCATGGCAGTTAGTCAGCCCGGTCAAATGATTGGTTCTGCTCCTGAAGCTTCATACTGGCTGTTACGTTCTGAGGATGTTGTCTCTGAGTTTCCTGTGGAGGAGGATTATTGGGTTAGGGCAGTGGAGTTTGCAGATAGTCTGGGTTTAGATGTAATCAATACATCGCTTGGTTATAATGATTTTGACGATATTAATCTTAGTTACACTCATGATGATCTAACCGGTGGAGTATCAATGATGTCACTTGCTGCTGATATGGCCTACGATAAAGGGATGATTATAGTTGTGAGTGCAGGTAATGAGGGCAACAAACCGTGGCAGAAATCAACACCACCCGGTGATGCTAAGAATGTTATTGCAGTAGGTGCAGTTGGCACAGACAATATTATAGCCCCCTTCAGTTCACACGGAGAAATGGCCGACGGGCGTATAAAGCCAGATCTGGTTTCAGTAGGAAAGGGTACAATCACCATTGGTCAGTTTGGGGTAATTGGAAGAACAAACGGAACCTCTTTATCCTCACCGTTCCTGGCTGGACTAATAGCCTCGTTATGGTCAATAAATCCCGATTTGCACCGTGAAGAACTTATCGATATAATCTTTAAATCATCTGACAGGAATCTGTCACCCGACCCGGTTTACGGAAAAGGAATAACTGATTTCAGCAAGGCTATGAATGAAGTGCTGAAAACAGTTGAATGAATTTTAGCCGATAGATAACTAAAAACACACTTTATTTGTCACAAAGCTTATGCAAGATCGTCTAATTATTAAAGACCGATTAATAACTCCTTTATTTTTTATTGTATGAACAAAAGATTTTTAATTATTTGCACTTGCAGTTTGCTTGCATTAACTCTTTACTCACAAACATCAGTTAATGAGCTTTATCAATCCTTCGCTAAAGAATCTAATGTCGACAAGGTCAATCTAAACGAGTTCGCAATGTTTCTGATGAGACCGTTCTCAGATACTGATACAGAAAGTAAAATAACCAGTATCAGTGTACTGTCTTTAGAAGAGTGCTCACCTGACGTGAAAAATCGATTCAATAAATCAGCCCTTGATTTTAATGATGATGAATATGAACTTTTTGTGAGTGCCAATGATGAAAATGAAAAAGTGCGTATCTTTTTGAAGTTTCAGAAAGAAATCATACGTGAGATGGTAATATTAACCATGGGTGATAACCCTGCGCTAATACAACTTAAAGGAAAGATACTACCCTCAGAGATTGAAAGTATGAGTAATGGACGGAAATGAGTTTAAAAGCCGGTTTTTACCTTTTACAAAGTTGATATATAAGATATCTTTTGCAATTACCAGAGATAAAGAAGATGCTGAGGATGTTGTACAGGAAGTATTTGAGAAATTGTGGAAGAGTCGCGATTCGTTAACATCAGTACTTAATGTTGAGTCATATATAGTTACAATTGCAAGAAACAAGGCTTTAGACAGGTACAGAAGCAAAGCAAAACGAAATATACTACCTCTTGCTGATGTGAACGAAGTTTATCAAGATGAAGTTATTGACAGTAATATAGAGCAGAGAGAGACCCTGGTAACTGTAGAGAAGCTAATATGTACACTTCCTGATTCGCAGCAGATGGTCATAAGATTACGGCACTTCGGCGATCTTTCAATATTTCAGATAGCAGAAACAATGCAGCTTACTCAAGAGAATGTGCGTCAGCTATTATCAAGAGGAAGAAGAACGATAAAAGAAAAACTAGAGAAGATTTATGAAAACTGAAGATATAGACATACTTATTGCCAGATTCTACCGGGGTGAGACTGATGAGGATGAAGAAAAGCTCCTTGTCCAATATTTTAACAGCGAGAATTCTAATGTAAGCTGTAAAACAGATAGTACAGTTTTACTTTCTCTTACTGCAGAAGAAGCAGAAGTGTCTTCAGACTTAGAGAATAAGATGTCATTACTGATCGACTCTTGGGAAGAGAGTGATAAAAACAAGACAAAGCATATAGCAACAATAGAATTCAGAAAACGTATTCTCAGTACTGCAGCAACAATATTACTTGTAGTAAGCATAGGTTTTTGGTATCAATATCACAGTTCCGGCAGCTCAGCCCGAGTAAATTATTTTGAAGACCCTCAAGAGTCTCAAGAGCTCGTAGTTGAGGCATTAAGGCTTTTCTCAAACAACTTCTCTAAAGGCACCCAAACAATCGAGAAAGCAGATAATCGGGTAGATAATACATTCAGAATACTGGAAAAGGTTTTAAATGAAAACAGTGTTCAGGAATAGTCAAGTCAACAATTAAACAACAAACTCTAATAAAAACAACAGCAATGAAAAAAATAATATTCACAATCGTATTCATTTTCGCAGTAACCATTATTTCAGCGCAAAAAAATCCATTTGAGAAATTCACAGATATGAATGGGGTTACATCAGTATATATTTCAAAGAATATGATGTCTCTTCTTTCTAAAGACTCCAATCAATATGGAGGTGTAGATGTGTCAAACTTTATTGGTAAGCTGAATTCAATACTAATACTTACCTCTGAAAACAAAAAAGTTTCGCAGGAGATGCTTTCATTAGCAAACAGCCGGATAAAAGAGAATAACTATGAATTACTTATGCGGGTTAAATCAGATGATGGAGAGCTTGTGAACTTTTTCATGAAAGGCAAGCCCGATAATATTCAGGAGTTGATAATGATAGTTGACGGAAATGATGAAGAAAGCGTAATTATGCAATTTCTTGGAAACTTCAAACTGCAGGATGTGCAGGAAATGACCAGGAATTTTGATAAAAACTAATTGGCAGTAGTTGACAGACATTCGTCTATTCAGTTTAATTGTATTATTTTTGTTTACAATTAGACAAGCTTATGCCTGAAAATTCTCTATCACTAACAGAACTCAATTTAAGGGTACGGGATGCAATCAGAGATTATCTTCCCGATACTTACTGGGTACGTGCCGAAACAAGTGATGTGCGCCGCAACCGTAACGGTCACTGTTATCTGGAGTTTCTGGAAAAGGATTCAGTTGATCAGTCAATAGTTGCCAAAGCCCGCGGTGTTATATGGTCTAATGTCTATGAAATGTTATCTGCCTACTTTCTGAACGAAACGGGTCAGCAGTTCACATCCGGACTTAATGTACTGGTATGCGTCTCAGTTACATTTCACGAACTGTATGGCTACTCATTAACAGTTGTAGATATCGACCCCACTTTCACTCTTGGCGAGATTGCCCGTAACAGACAGATTGTTCTTAACAGACTTGAAGAAGAGGGCGTTTTAACCCTGAACAAGGAGTTAAAACTACCTGAACTAACCAACAGGATAGCTGTAATTTCTTCGCCTACGGCTGCAGGTTTTGAAGATTTTCGTGATCAGCTTGATAACAATCCTAACGGTTTTGTTTTTTATACAAAGTTATTTCCCGCGATTATGCAGGGTGATCGCAGCGAATCATCAATTATCGCTGCTCTTGAGCAGATTTATACATACAAAAATCATTTTGATGTTGTTGCAATAATAAGGGGTGGTGGTGCTTCGGCCGATCTCAATTGCTTCGACTCCTATCTTTTAGCAAATAATGTTGCCCAATTTCCTCTTCCTGTTGTTAGCGGTATAGGACATGAAAGGGATGTTACTGTTCTGGATATTGTTTCACATACCAGGGCAAAAACACCTACAGCAGTAGCTGAGTTTTTTATTGCTCATATAACTAAAACAGCAGCAGAGCTTTTCAATCTTCAGGAAAGAACTGTAAATACCAGCGAAAAAATTATATTGAAAGAGCAGACAGATCTTCATTCACTTTCCAAAGAGATGATTCATCTTTCTTCGTTGAGGATACACAAAGAAAATGCAGCAGTTAATGCATCGACATCAACTTTAAAGCATCAAATAAAACAATTGTTACAGATTCAACACCACTTTTTGGATAGTAGAGAGCAGTATATCAATATGATATCACCCATAAATATACTAAAGCGCGGTTATACTCTTGTACTTAAAAACGACAGGATTATAACTTCAATAGATGATATAGAGCCGGGAGATGATATTCAGACTCGTTTCAGGGATGGTAGTATAACTTCAATTGTAACTAGGAAAGAACCTTCAGGTGAAACAGACAGGTGAGATTTTATAGAATTTATCAAAATACTGTTACAAAAATTATGAGGAAAAATATATGAAAAAAGAAATAAAAAACATGACCTATACTGAAGCAAAAAAAGAGCTTGAGGAGATAGTTTCATCTATAGAGTCCGGTAAGTTGGATGTTGATGCTTTGACCGATAAAGTAAAAAGAGCATCAGAATTGATCACTTTTTGTAAGGAAAAGCTTAGCAAAACTGATAAAGAACTTCAAAAAATACTGGAGGAGCTTGACTAATCATTTTATCTTATCTCATTTAATAATTAAATAGATGATTCCTGAGAAGAAGTACAGTGTAATTATTGTTGCAGGAGGCAAAGGTTACCGTGCCGGGGGAGAATTGCCTAAGCAATTTTTAAGTATAGGCGGTAAACCTATGCTTATGCATACCATTCAGGCATTTCAAACCTACGATTATAGAGTACGTATAATAGTTGTACTTCCCGAGGGTTATAAACCTTTATGGGAACAGTTGTGTGATGAATATCAGTTTTCCGTCAACCATATAATAGTATACGGAGGAGAAACCAGGTTTCATTCAGTAAAAAATGGATTACAAGAAGTGTCAGATGAAGAAATTGTATGCATACACGATGCTGCCAGACCTTTTGCTACATCCGACCTTATCGGCCGCTGTTTTGACGAATCATTTAATAATCAATGCGGAGTAATACCTGTTATAGATGAGGTCAATAGTGTGCGTAGAATTACCCAAACAGGAAGTGAAATTGTTGACCGGCAAGAATTAAAAATAATCCAGACACCTCAGGCATTTCCGACTGAAATACTGAAAAATGCATATAACACTAAGTATGAGACATCTTTTACTGACGACGCTTCTGTAGCAGAAAAAAGTGGCATTAAAATAAAATTGATAGAAGGTGAACAGTCTAACATAAAAATCACAACTGCTTTTGATTTGAAATTAGCAGAGTTCTACTTTCAATATTTATCAAAACGATAAGTTTACTGCTTTTTCCTTATGTTTTGATTAAAAATGCTCCTAATTATATAAATTTATCTTCCATTTTGTCATGTTATGATATAAAATTATTACTTTTGTACTAATTATTCAAAGCAGACTCCCCCATGGAAAAAATTGACAAATTAGACAGGCAAATTCTGGAAATTATTACTCAAAATGCACGTATTCCATTCAGAGATGTAGCCGAGCAATGCGGTGTTTCGCGTGCTGCCATACATCAGCGTGTACAGCGAATGATAGAAAATGAAGTTATTACGGGATCGGGCTATCATGTAAACCCAAAAGTCCTGGGTTATGCATCCAGTGCTTATATTGGTGTAAAGCTTGAAAAAGGCTCGATGTACAAGAACGTAATTCCGGAATTCGATAAAATACCCGAAGTGACGGAATGTCATTTTACTACCGGTCCATATACCTTGCTGATAAAGCTTTTTGCACGTGATAATGAGCACCTGATGGATCTTTTAAACAATCGCATTCAGGAGATTCCCGGAGTGGTTGCAACAGAAACAATGATTTCACTCAGTCAGAGTGTGAAGCGTGAAATTCCTATAATGAACGAAAACGTGAAGTAGTAATAAAATCCAAGGATTAAAATATATCAAATAAAAAAACAGACGATAGCTTAATACTTTCGTCTGTTTTTTTATTAGACCACCTATTGGCGTCGGGATGAGGTGACTCGAACACCCGACCTCCACGTCCCGAACGTGGCGCGCTAGCCAACTGTGCTACATCCCGATTTTTGTGCTGCAAAGATAATTATTTTTTTCCTTTTATCCGAAAAATATTTACATTTGCAAATCTGTTTGCGGCAATAGCTCAGTCGGTAGAGCATTAGCTTCCCAAGCTGAGGGTCGCGAGTTCGAGTCTCGTTTGCCGCTCGTTCATCATCAAGCACTTATCGGTTTATTCCGGTAGGTGCTTTTTTCTTATAACAAACAAATAACAAACATGCGCCCAGAAAAACAATGAAAAGAAAAACAACGTTATCTACTGAAATCGAATAATAAATAGTATGTTTGCTATTCAAAATCATGGATTATGGCACGTCCCCGCAAATATACCTTTCCCCTTTCCGATCTGAGAGGATTTGAAGATGTAAGGCTGGAACTTAAATCCAACCCTGAACTTGATGGTCTTGATATTGAAAACGCAGTTATAACCCTGAAGCAACGTAAGCAGTCATATACCGCACAGCCTGAAAACCTTAAAAGAGCCCTTGTATCACTTGAACGATATATTTCCCGAAACGGTATCACCGAACCGGTCGAGTTGAGCAAGCGTGAAATGAGCGATATATTATGCATTTCCCGTCCGACCGTTGATAAGTGGATCGATGCGGAGATTATCAAGGCAGAAATCCCTGAAACTGCAAGTGACAAGTTCAGCAGCATTCAGTATTATCCGCATATCTTTACTACCCGATCCATATTGCAGGGATTGAAAAAGTTGGTAGATAAATTATAGTTATACAGTATCTTATAACTGTTGCCACCTCTCATTTCCAGATACTCCCCCTTTCTATTTATATTTATTTAACCGAAAATAATTACCACTTTACGTTTGGCATCGAGTGGCTTCGACTGTCTCCGGATTGACTTATATAGTTGTTAAAAGGTAAAGTTTAATCCTTATTATTACTTTACATTTGTCTATGAATGGCATCGAGTTACTTCGAATAAAGACATTTGTAAACCGATTTTGTGATTTGATTTTCAGTAATATACGACTTTACTTTGTGCGATGGATTTCTATTTATAATTTAAAAGAAAACGTAATGGAGAAAATTATTATCACAACACCCGACGAATTGAAAGCGCTGGTAAAGGAGGCGGTACACGGGTTGCTACCGGCACCGGCAGAACAAAAGAACGATACGGATGCCGCCAACCTTGTGGAGATACTCGCCTTCCTGAAAGAAAACGGTTATCCCACATCCAGAGGGAAGATGTACAAGCTCACTTCCGCAGGAGATATCCCGCACCGGATGTATAACGGCAAACTTGTCTTTTCACGGAAAGAGGTACTGAAATGGGCTGCAAGCCAGACACGAAACCGACATGACTATAGTGAAATCACCCGAACCGTTGCCCGTAGCGCACGCAGGAAAATGAAATGAGGTCATGAGAAATAAAAGAGAATATATCCGTGTCGGGACAACCCTGTACAAGAATGTAAGGCGACCACTGATCAGTGGCGATTTTATCGAGGAGAAGATTGTCTGGAGCTATGAAGCACTACGGCAGGATTACGGGAAAAACAGTCTCCCCGAAATCGGGAAATACGACGGCTTTTGCATCATACCCAGTCATATAGACTACCGGCAGGTATATGGAACTTTCCTCAACCAATACGAACCTATTGGCCATACACCATGCGAGGATGATTTTCCTTATATTCGGCTATTTCTGGAACACATTTTCGAGGAACAGATAGAGTTGGGATTTGACTATATCCAACTATTGTATGTCCGTCCGACACAAATGCTGCCCATCCTCTTACTCGTTTCCAATGAAAGGGAAACAGGCAAGACAACGTTCCTGAAATTCCTGAAAGCATTATTCGGGAAGAATGCCACATTCAACACGAACGAGGATTTTAAAAGCCAGTTCAATGCCGACTGGGCAAACCGGCTGTTGATCCTTGTTGATGAGTTGCTGTTGAACAGGATGGAGGATACCGAGAAGATAAAGAACCTGTCAACAGCCGGAGATTACAAGATTGAAGCCAAGGGGAAAGACCGTCGTGAGATCGAGTTCTTTGCCAAGTTCGTACTCTGTTCCAATAATGAAAAGAACCCGATTATCATCCCGAGGGAAGAAATCCGTTTCTGGGTTCGTAAAGTCAAACCGGTCGAAAAGGATATAACTTCCCTGAAAGAGTTGATGACGAGGGAAATACCCTTTTTCCTTCATTTTCTGAAGAACCGAAAGCTATCCACCCAAAACGAATCCCGCATGTGGTTCAAGCCCTCGTTGCTTGAAACCCCTGCCCTGAATAAGATAAAGAAATTCAATTCGAGCAAGGTCGAGATTGAAATGGCCGCCTATTGTGCAGAGGTCATGGAGCGGCTCAACCTGACCAGAATCTATTGTTGTCCGAAAGATCTCCTTGATGTCGTACGGAATGCAGGATTGAAGGCAGACCTTCCTCAAATCCGGAACATTCTAAAGGATAACTGGAAGCTTCGTTCGGATCATAACAGTGACTATACATTTTATAGTATCGGCCTTAGCGGGGAGATAAGTTCACTGGATAGAAAAGGACGGTATCTGGAGGTAGGGAAAAGCGTGATCGATAAAATCTTGTTGTAATGTTTTCCTTTCATCGTTAATTGATTAATAATCAATGAAAACAAAATGACAACAATAGCACAACAACCGTACCACAAAATAGGGATTGTCGGGAACAACCGGCAACGGAAATGATATTTGTTGTGGATATGTTGGTGTTGTAATTTATTGTGATACAATAGGTATTGATTAAAAAACAACAAAACAACAGAAAAAATAGAAATATGAATACGGACAATATAAAAAACATACAAATAAGGGATTACCTGAAAAGTCGAGGATTTAACCCCGCAAAGGAATATTCCGGTTATGGAATGTACAGGAGCCCATTCAGGGATGAGAGTACACCGAGCCTCAAAGTCGATTATGCCAAAAATCTATGGTACGACTTCGGAAGCGATGAGGGAGGGAGCATCATCGACCTGGTGATGAAGATGGACGGATACACTTTTAATGACGCCATCGAACATCTAAGGGAACAGCCGTTCATACCCGTGGAGGAACAACTATCCCTTTCCTTTCACCGGAATCCTGAAAGGAACAGCGGGATCACCCTGATGGAAGATAAACCGCTGGAACATCCCCGGCTGTTGGAGTACCTGCAAATCCGGAAGATCAATGCGGATATCGCACTGGAACAATGCAGGGAGATACACTACAGCGCAGCAGGAAACATCTACTATGCCATCGGCTTTGCCAACGATGCCGGAGGCTATGAACTACGCAACCCGGCATTCAAGGGATGCATCGCCCCCAAGGATATCACCCGTATCCGGCAGGAAAGCGGAAAGGAAAGCTGTTTCGTTTTCGAGGGATTTATGGACTACCTTTCCCTACTTACCATACGCAAGCAGCTCAATCCCGAATATCCAAGTTCGAACCGGCATGACAGTATCATTCTCAACTCGACGGCAAACCAGCAGAAAGCATTACCGCTATTAGCGGACTACCAACAGATACATTGTTTCTTTGACAATGACAAGGCAGGGATGACCGTTTTCAGGAAACTGCAAAAGGAACTGGGTTGCCGTGTGCGGAATTCCTCGCACCATTATTCGGGGTACAAGGACTTGAATGAATACTTGTGCGCAGGGGCACATTTGAAACACAGCCGATCCCCTAAGCAGCCAGTCCAAAAACCAAAAAGGGGATTAGGAATTTAATGCGGCAAAAAATGGGATACCTTATGTTTCCGGGAGTAGCAAGTTTATGTTTTGGTAGTACCAAAACCCGCTTGCTCCCCGAAAAGGGAGAAGAAATCCCGATGGTCTGGAATGAAATCATAATGAAAAATGACATTGAAAACTAAAGTATGAACACGATAAAAAGGGGAGGGAGACCCGCCAAGAAACTGGGAGAGAAACGCAGGTACACCGTCAGCGTGAAACTCGACACGAGGGAGTATTTCTCGCTAAGGACAAAGGCAAACAGTGCGGGGATCAGCACGAGTGAATTTATCCGGCAGTCCATATCTGGGAGCATGATCCGTCCACGGATGACACCCGAAATGAACGACCATATCCGCAAACTGTCAGGGATGGGAAATAACCTGAACCAGATCGCGAGGAGAGCGAATGCCGAGGGGTACGCCAATGCAAGGGGAGAATACCTCCGTCTGGCAGTCAAGATCGACGACCTGATAGAAGCTTTACGCAATGATGGCTAAGATCACACAGGGAAGTTCTTTTAAAGGTGTGGTGAAATACGTCATCGATGAAAGGAAAGATATGCAGATACTCGCAGCGGACGGGTTACGCCTGAAAAACCTGAATACCGTCATCGACGGCTTTGTAACGCAGGCAGGCATGAACGGCAGGGTATCGAAACCGGTCGGACATATATCCCTCGATTTTTCAGCACAGGATAAGGACAAGATAACTAACCAAATGATGGTGAAGATCGCACACGATTATATGCAGCGCATGGGAATCACCGGCACGCAATATATCATTGCCAGGCATTTCGACAAGGAACACCCGCACATCCATCTTGTCTTTAATCGGGTTGACAATAACGGCAAGACCATATCCGACAGTAACGACCGTTACCGGAGCGAGAAGATCTGCAAGGAATTGACGCACAAGTACGGATTATACTATTCCACGGGCAAGGAGAATGTGAAGCAACACCGCCTGCGTGAGCCGGACAAGACCAGATACGAGATATACGAAGCCCTTAAAACTTCCGTCCCGAGGTGCAGGGACTGGAAACAATTGATAAGAGAACTTGAAAGATCAGGAATCAGGACGGAATTCAAGACCAAAGGCAATACCACCACCGTGGAGGGAGTAAAATTCAGAAAGGGAGGGTACACGTTCAACGGCTCGAAAGTGGACAGGATGTTCAGTTACTCGAAAATCGACTACCAATTAAAACAGAACGTCCGACAGTCCATGCGGCAGGATCAGGCACAATCGATATCGGCAACGGTACACAACAGTACAGAATCCATAGTATCGGGATTGGGAGGACTGTTCGACATCCGGCCTGCAAGCGGGCATGATGACGATCAGGCATACCTGTACCAGCAACCGAAAAAAAAGAAGAAACGCAGGTACGGCCGGCAGATGTAGTCTACATAATGCAGTCAATATCTCAATAAGTCATGGCATCATGATCTCATTAAATAGTACTTCAATGCATAAATGCAAGGGTGCAATAAAATATCAAGGTAATAACACAATAACACATTAAAGAAATGAAGAATAAAGACGTAAACGAGATATACACGCTTTTCGAGGAAATCAGGGAGATTGTAAAGGCAGGGAACAGTAATAGCGCTCCCACCCAACCCGAAATACTCGGCTTGTCGGCCATCGACGAGTTATCCGGTAAACTGGATGAAGCCATCAGAGAAATCCGCAAACCGGTTAGGACTGAATACCACCATATTTTCAGTATCGCTTCCAGTAAGGTATTTTACGGGATGATCGGGTTATGTATCATGTGCCTAATTTTATTTTTCATCGTATTCTACCAGCAGAAAGAAATCACTACCTGCAAGGACAACGATTTAAAGTACCGTTACGTCCAGATGCAGGGAGAAATCACCCCTGCAGGTGTAAACGATCTCGACAGTATTTTCGAGAACCGGAGGGATAGCGTGAGAATGATCCGTAAACTGGTGAAACAGCACGAAAAAGCAGTTATCGAAAAAACCAGAAGGTTGGAAAGGGCAAGGCTGAAAGAACTGGAAGCAGAGCAGTTGAGACAGGATGTGGAAAATTTCAAACACAAAAAATAAATTTCACAGCGATCAAAAAACACACTTTTGTGTGTTGTGTACACTATTTTTCTTCACGACCTTTGTTGCAAAAATAAGACAATATGGAAGAAAGATACAGTAGGAACCGAATTTATGTCCGCCCGGAAGAACAGCAACTCCTCAAGCATTTCCGCATCCTGCTGGGTGGTGCAGGTATCGGCAGTATTATAGCCGAGTGCGCATTGCGGTTCGGATTTGAAACCATTACCATCGTGGATGGCGACGTGGTGGAAGAATCAAACCTCAACCGCCAGAATTACCGGATGCAGGATATAGGTAAACCCAAAGCCGAAGCTTTGAAAGAGCATTTATTGAGTATCAATCCAAATGCTGACATTACGGCAATAAATACATTCATCGATGCCGGCAATGTGGAAGAACTGGTTAAAGAACAAGATGTTGCCATAAACGCATTGGATTTCCAGTCGGATATCCCGTTTGTTTTTGATGAATGGTGCCAGAAGTATAATGTCCCGGTCATACACCCCTATAATCTCGGTTGGGGCGGATTGGCATTTGTGGTGGAGCCTACAGGCCCGCAACTGAAAGACTTTACCGATAAATGGGAGAACTTTGAAGTACAGCTTATAGAGCGCATTGTGAATTACTTTAAACTCTGGGTACAACCCAAGCCGTGGATTGAAAAAATCATCACCCAATACAAAAATGAAAAAAGTATACTTCCGCCACCGCAACTTCCTATCGCTTCGTGGATAGCCGCCGGATTGTGCACCAACCTGTTGTTTTGCATTGCCACGGGGCAAAAGACAAAACGCTATCCAAAATTTTATCTGTCATCCATTATAGATGACAGGAATTAAACAGGGGAGACAAGTAAAGGTATTGTAAAGCTTCGAGCTCCACTTTGAATTATACTATATCAGCCTGTGGTGAATGGCAAAACCAAGGGCTTCGGTTATGTTACCCACGTTTAATTTCTCAAACAGTAACCGTTTATACCCCTTGATGGTATCGACCGACTTATGGATCTGTTCAGAAATTTCGTTCATCGTGCAGCCTTGTGCGGATAACCGGAGCACCTCTTTTTCATAATCCTTCAGTTCTACACCCGCATATTTGACCCATTTTTTATTTTCCGGATGATACCTCCAGCGCGAATTACAACCCTGACGGGAAATCTCGATATTACCGGCTTTCGTCTGTGAGGAGAGGGATACCGAGCATAACGCCAACCATATCCTGCCGTCCCTTGTCAAATGTAGCGGTGTGATTTCATGGTGGACAAGCATAGCCTTGCCTGACGGTTGTTTCATATGGAAATCGTAACCAAGCGTATATTCCAGCCGGTTCACAGGCGGAACAGACTCCGAGAACAAAAAACCTGCCCGGTTGATTTCCAGTAGAAGTGGCAGGTCTGCATCCGTCACACGTTCAAGATAAAAATCGTATCCCATATCCCTGACCTTTCCGGCAGGCATACCACAAAGGAATAAAGGGTTTTCAGACACATACAGGAAGTTTTTCCTGAAATAGTCAATGACGTAAATACTTACATAAGTAGTTCGTGAGAACGCATCCAAAAACTGAATATACCTTTCCATGGGTGCATAGTCCTCATCAGGGACAAAAAGAATTTCATTCTCCTGAATGAAAAAATCCTCTTTTTTAGCCATACAACACTCCTTTTAATAAAAACAGACGGATCTTACATCCGGAACTTAAGAAACACACTTTTGTGTCATTCCCTTTTGCCCCGACAACTGTACTTTTGTGTCCGTAAATATAAAAAAATAAATCTAAATAATGGATAAATTCATTACATTTTACGACAAATATACCATCTGGCAATTGTCGGAGGATAGTTTGCATGAACTTGCCGGATTTGTGGTGCGGGAAAACTACAAGCATCATTCCAATAGCCGGCCCAATATTCATTTCGATGCAGAAGTCGAAGCAGTATATCGGGAAGAAGTGCGTTATTTTAACCATTCACGGATATTTGTAGCAAAAAATAGTGAGAATAACATTATAGGAGCCATCCGCCTGATGCTGTGGGATGGGAGAGAAACACTGCCCATACAGTCTTTATTCGGCATTCAATGCCTAAACGATATTTCACCCGATGATAGTTGTTCTGCAATTTGGCATATAGGACGATTGGCAGTCAATACCGATATCGGCCGTCATGGATTGTTACTGTTCAAATCGCTGTTGCTCTATGCCATGTACCCGATTTGCAACAGAAAGAAAGGGATTGTGTTTGCAGAATGTGATAGCAAACTGCTGCGAACAATGAAACTAATGGGTATTCGGGTGCATAGCCTTGGCAATGGGATCGAATACCTCGGTTCGGAAACGATCCCCGTTTATTCCACATATGATGACCTTGTCGGTTTTTTTCGTGAGAACCAATCTTTCTACGGTATCAATCAAGCCAGTGTAGTTGCTTGAAATACAATTGTAAGGAACAACCAAGTGTCATTACGACGGCTTTTTTGGATCAGAATTGAAAAATATTCCGTAAAACCAAATGTTTTTTGCCCAAAGGAAAAAACACACAAAAGTGTGTATTTCGATAGTGTATGCCAAAAACACACTTTTGTGTATAGTAAATGGAAAAACAAGGGTATAATTTTGCATCAGTAAAGCAAAAAAATGAATTAATCAACAGATTTTTATAGTGCGCAATATGGAAAGAAGGTTGTTAAGATAGTTCATTGACAAATATTTATTCATACCCTGAGTACTTGAATACAATATGTACGGTATGGGGACAAAAAAATTACAATTATGAGAACAATTCTTTTTACATTGCTGGCATTAACATGCATGCTACTATCCTCTTGTAATAATGAGTTGGATGAACAACAAGTAGCGATCACCGATGAAACTAATACAGTTTTTAGGCAATCGGATGGAATTCTTATGTTTGATAATGAAGCAGCATTTTTAGAAGCTGTCGAAAAAGTGAGAAATAATGAAGTTGGAACTGCCTCTTTTACCCGTTCTGCTTCCGGGGAAGAATTTATTTCTTTATTTAGAGAATTTGATCAGGCTATGACTGAAGCAGACGATTATTACCAACGTGAGGGAGGATATGAAGAATTTAAGGTGAAATTCCCCAATCTGTATTATCCTGAATACGAAGAAGATTATGCAGCGTTCCTGCCAGTAAGTGACGAGGCTATTGCAAAGCTATTAAATCAGCAAGGTAAAGTTATAATAGCTGGAAAAGAGATAGATATGCGTGATGTTTTTTCTTATGAAAAAATTCAAGAATTAGGATTAGGTATGCCCGAAAATGTAAATGTTGATGTAGAGGAAAATCCCAATACTCGCGCATTTACAGATATAAAGTATCTTACCTTGGATAAAGAAAATATGAATAAAAAAAGAAAAGCTTGGATTACTTTGAGAGGAATTGAGGTTAGTGATAAAAATTCAAAAGACGGGTCTAAAGTTAAACTAGGAAGAGTTGATTTATGTTTTAGGAAGAAAGGGGCTGTTCATTGGTATAATGGGAAAATGACATCAAGGGGTTATTGGTATTCAACAAATGGCGTTCGAACCCCCATAACAAGTCAAGGTCTAAAAGAACTTGAATATTCCCCCCATAAATATTATGTTTCTGCATCCAGGTATTATCAAACTATAAAGCCATCAGAAGTTGATAAAATTAAATTGGAATTCGCATGCGGAGAAGATTATCCTAAATACTCTTTTACAGGAATTTATACTGTAGATATAAATCATTTAATGTCACTAGATAACGGTACGGGTTTTGGGGAAGACCTTGCAAGTTTTTTGGTTAATTGGGGCCTGTGGTTAATACCTGTAGCAGTAACCATTATTTTATTATAAATATAAAAAAAAGGATTATGTTTTCGATTTTAAGGACATCATTATTTGTGTTATTTGTTTTCGCATGCACATACATGAACGGCCAGAACTTAGAAAAGATGGAATTTTTTTTTGAAGCAGGTTCCGCAAAGGGGATAAATGACGTTTTTAGTTATAACTTCCAGTTTTCTCCAGGATATAAATTAACAGAAAATTTCACATTAGGAGTAGGAATTGGATTTGTAGACTATAATAATAGAACGGATTTAAAAAATGAATTAATAGATAATCATTATTTTCAAACAGGCTGGCATAATGCGTGGAAGCCTTATCTACATGGAAAATATAGTATTTCGTCAAATCATCGGGTAAACCCCTTCATTAAGGTTGACATTGGCTATGCATTCTTTTCCCATAAGAAAAAACTTTCTTATGTAGATGAAATTGAAAACGATTATGTTACTATACCGTTTGATATAAAGGGGGGGATTAACTCTACTATCAATTTAGGCATTTTAAAACATTCAAATCATTTTGGAGAGGCATTAACTGTATCCGTGTTTTATCTTTTTCAGCCTGTAACATATAAATATATGTCGAACTCTGTAAGGAAAAACATATCTTCCATTGGATTTAATGTAGGTGTTATTTTTTAGTCTCCTGCGATTGTATCGCATGGATGAGCATGAGCCATATGAATGTGAAATATACGTTCTCCTCACGTGGTAAGATCGCTCCTTACGTCAAAGGCCGGGTAGGACATGGGATTCTCTTATCCACTTGCGGGAGAAGCTCGTATATTGTTAGCTGTTTCTTATCATTATCAGCGGTTAACAAATAGATACCTGGAGCATCCATGAGAATATAGCCGGTTGCAAGACAATTCCTCCGTAGGATTAAACGTCGATATTCTTTTTTAAGACAAATGTCTATTGAAATAGTAGCACTATCATTTCAGCATGCTGCCTTTTAAAAATTTTATGGAAATGAAATTGATTAAGTACTTTTATTTGACAGCTATATTGTCCCTGCTAGTAAGTTTGGGGTCAAATATTACTTTTAGAATATATTTGATTCCAAGCCAATTTCTCTTTCAGAATTACCCGCAGGAGTTTTGTTCTTACATTCAACAATGATCACGGCACTATGTGGGGGGAATTTGAAATTAATTGATAAGGTAGAGTTGAGACTTTAACTAAAGTTTCTTTGTAAACTCTAAATGACAATATTGGATAAATACTCTATCCTCTTCTCAATGGCAGCAAGCTTGTGGCTGAAATAAGACAAGCAATAAAAGCAATTATTAATTTCGTCCTGAATGCGTAGGGACATAACACAATTTTACAAAATGAAAAAGTTTAATGTATTCATGCTTGTAGCATGTTTTGTTGTTTTTCAGTTTTTGTCTTCATGCAATAAAAGTGAAGATAATTTTGAGAATGAAATTTTGGTTAAACAGACAGAATCTGTTTCTGAGATCAATGCTTTTAGTAGTAAGGAAGAATTAAAAAATGCGATAAACAATACAGGTTATACTCGATCGGCATCTTCTGTTTCAGCATTTGACTCTGATATTTCCGAGGTACTCGTTCCAAATGAAAATTTCAGAAAATTATTGAATGAAAAAGGACAAATTATCGTAGATGATACCTTATATATGATTACAAGACAGGGTACACTATTTACCCATATGTCAAATCAAACAGTTGTTGACACGCTTTCTGATTTTTCAGTTTTTGAGCAAGTTTCTACCGATTTAAAAAAATTCAATGAAATATTTCTTTTTGATACTTTCAAAGATTTGTCAGAAGAAGATTTTTATGAAGAACCGGATGGAGATGAAGAGGATATTTCATCTATCTCTACACGTGCAACCGCATATAATCTACAAAGAGATCCTGTAGATATAAAGAATTTTCCTGTTATGTCAACAGAACCGTATACTTTGGTTGGGAAAGGACTTGCAGGTTTATTCGGAAATAACAGTGCTCACAAAATAGATATTCAACATAAAAGAAGATTGAGTGCTTCTTTATATAGTTATAATTATTTGGTCTATAGTGAAACAGGATTAAAAGCGGCTGTAATAAGAAGACGATCGTTGCTTCATAACTGGACTAAAGAAGCAAGTTGGGGGCCTGGAACAGTTATGGGATGGGAACATATTCATTTTGTATATGATAAGTTAGATATACCTGACATGCCTGATTTACATGATCAGACTAAGAGAATGACCTACGGCAAATTCATGGGAAATTTAGCTAAAGTCTCTACATTGTATAAATTTGACAAGAAAGTCTCGGATGGTAATATTATTACCATACCTATTATTTTAGGAAAAGAGATTGAAGTTAATTCACTTGATATTGCAAATGCAGGTATAGACTTAATGACAAAAGCAGGATTAGATTATCTGAAAAAATTAGGAGACCCCTATCTTACTCAAGCTCTTGAGCAAAGAGAAGCGGCGATTAACAAGAGTATATGGAATACAAATCCTTTTCAAAAAGTACCGATTCCGGGTATTTCAATACATATTATAGATTTGAAGAAAAAGCAGATGCATGTTTTTATTGGTTCCGATAAAATTTGGAAACCCGGGCCAAGCCAAGTGAAAGTTTTTGATAGTGGTGTTGTATTTGAAGTTGAATACAATTCAAATTTAGGACTGGTTGGAAGTGCCCTTAAAACTTTAGCAAAAAATGTCAAGAATAAAGCTCCTAATGTGGAATCTGCATTTGTTTACGCATATACAACAACTGATTCCGGCGGTGAAGTAAAAGGTATGATTCTTAAAAAGACAAAAGACAAGTAATAGAATCATAGTAAAATATTATATTTAAATTTTATATCCGGCGTGAGTGTTTATTTGCTTGCGCCGGATTAAAAGTAAAATAATCAAAATAATACGAATATATAAATGGAAACGAAGAAACTACTTTTTAGATACTTTTTATTTTGCTCCCTTTTTATTACAAACACTTTGTATTCACAAGAGTTGCAAACAGTATCCAGAATAGGATTGGGAATAAATGGACTTGATCTGGCGGTTGAGTTACCCATAGCGAAAAAAATAACCATTGAACCGAGCATTGGTCTTGGGCCAAGTTATGATTTCGGTGAAGGTGAAGCCCTTACGTTCAGGATGGATTGGCATTGGACATTATTGAATCCGAGCGTACATTTAGGAGTAAATGGCAAGTTTATTTATAACCATAAAAGTGAACCGAAATTATTCAATTCGGGAAACTTTATCGGTTTAAAAGTGAAATATGTATCAAAACCATTAACTGATGAGATACATTATTTGACCAATACATTGCTAACAAATCTGAATTGGGGAGGACAGCGAAATATTGGAAGACATTGGATTTTCAGTTATTCGTTAGGAGCAGGATACGGCTACAACCTCGATGAACCGTATGGTTTATTCTATCCGGCTTTCGATCTCAAATTTGCCTATGTATTGCCCTACGGAAGAAGCAATTAAAATTTAACTATAGCAAACAAAATACTAAATAGTCTCTTAGCTAATAAATTAATGTTTTCACAATTATAATTAGTATGAGGGACTATTATTTTACTAATTGTTTCTTTCTGCAAAAATAGAAGAACAAATAATGATACAAATATCGGCATGAAACGTATAATATTTTGTACTTTGGTTTTGGTTATGTTTTTTCTTAATTCAGTTTATTTGAATGCGCAAATCCAAAAAACTTTAGGTATGGATGGCGGTTTTTACTTTAATTCCAGTAACATAGCATATCATTTTTCGTTGACTTATAGCCTTCAATTCAATCAGTATTTTGGAATTTCTGCTGGAACTATGTTCCTTTCCGTTCCATTGGATATTGCTGGATGGTCGGATAGTTCAAGAAATAGCAGCTATTATTTTGATGAAGATAATATTAAACGTTTCAATCTGTTTTTTTCTACTTTTTATTCACGACCACTTTTCCAATCTACAGGTGTTTACACGAATTGGTCGGTTTCATTCGAACCAATTCCATATGAGTATATATCATTAGAGAAACGGATGAACAATGATATACTATCCGAGAATGTAGGTAAATACCAATTTACTGGATTTTCACCCGGTACATTTTTAGAAATGGGCTTAGTTCAATATTTAAATAGAGATAATAATGGATTAAGGCTATCCCTCGGGTTTGGTTATGGCTGGTATGATATGTATGCCGGTTATAATAGAGCTATTATTGATGGACAAAGAATATCGACATATATTCCTAATAATAATCTTTATAAAAGGATAAGTCTAAAGTTAATTGGACTTTAGACGATTAATGACTTAAAAATAAATGTAATTACACTTTCTAAATTCTAACGCGCTCATACCATATTTTCATTAAACAAATAGTTGGGATAATGTTTTCATTTAGCGAAGGTGCCTAAAATATCACATTTTACAACCAGTTCGGTGTTATACAGGAATTGGTTTCCTTATCTTTGAAATTAACAGACACAGTCTGTCATATTTCGGGAAACGATCATCCGGTTACAGACAATAGACTTATCGTATTATATTTTTTGTTTGGGTTTAATAGTTTAGAATTCACCTCTCTCCTTTTTTTGGGGGATGGATTATTATAGCCGGCGGTTACATTCTTTCCAGTACTATGGCCAACCATTTGTTTAACGAAAATCTCACTAATATACATTTCGCTTGTAAGATGAGTTACGTAGCTGTTACGGGTATAGGCGGTCGATAAATTCCGGTCTATCCCTAATTGTGCTGCTATTACTTTTAATGAATTATTTATTGGGTTTAATGCCAGTTGAATAGCGTCTTTTATCTTTCTTTCGTTTTGATCTACTCGTTCGATGCCGTTAAGAAATGGAAAGATATATCCATTCTGTTCTTTATTGCCGTGTCGGTTAATTATTTCTACCATTGGAGGTAGTAGCGGAGCGCAAATAGGCTCTGGATTTTTTTTCTTTTTTGTATCTCTGGTTTTCTTACGATGAAATACAATCTCTTGGGATGCTCCGTCGATGTCTTTGTATTGCAACCTGCATAGATCACCGAAATTTAGTCCGTTACAATAGAACATGAATATGAAAATATCCCTTGCAACCATCAATCCTTGATTGTCAGTCTCAAAATCCTCTATTTTCCAAATGTCCTCAATGTCTAAAGCGATAGATTTTCTCCCACCTTCCGGAATAGAATATTTATTCTTGCCCTCTCCAAATGGATAGCGAGTTCCGCTTAAATAAGGGTCTTCTCCATTGTTTATTATTGCCCTAAGTGTTCTCATATAAATCCCGATAGTAGCGTATTCTATACCGGTCGCACTCCAAAAGTCTTCGCAGTCAGATAAAAATTTCACCGTGATATCGTCAAATTTAATATCAGCGATGACGTTTAAAACATCCTTACCTTTTGTCTTATGCTTTTTACTTACACATTCTTCAATAAATAGTTGTTTGGCTATTTTACTTTTGATTTTTCTGTAATACTGAAAACGTATAAGAGCGTTTAATGTGGTTCTGTATATTGTTGCATTCCCGACCTTGAAGGTGTTGTTTAAAGTGTTTATTTTGGCCGTAAACGCATCATTTACGGTTAAGATATCCGACTTGCCTAATTTGTGATCGAGTGCTGCAAAAGAGAAATTGTCTGCAGTCTCTTTAACTGCGGGTTTAAGAATATCATCAAAATATTTTTGTATGTCGTCTTTATGCTCTCTTAGATGTGCCGCTTTAGTCTTAAAATTAAAATCAGCTTCCTCTGAAGCTTCAAATAATTCCAAGTCCTCACGATCTAATACTTTTCCTGTAGAGTAGTAGTCGCTATCTCTTTTATATGTTACACGCCACCGTAGTGGGCATTCATTTTCGGGATTTTTATTCCTTATATCTCGAACAAGTTTAACGGTTATACCGTTATTGGAATAGTAGAATTTCATATCAGTATATTTTTAGATTGTATTCGATATATAACAAACAATCATAACAAACAAATAACAAACAAAAGTAGCAAAAATATACAAATAGAAGAAATAGGAAAGAGTTAATAATTTATTATATATGCTGTTAAACAGGTATTTATGAATTATTTGAAAATAGAGAAAAAATACAGAAATAACTGTTTAAAAGCTTCCCAAGCTGAGGGTCGCGAGTTCGAGTCTCGTTTGCCGCTCCCTCAACATCAAGCACTTATAGGTTTATTCCGGTAGGTGCTTTTTCTTTGGGTCATACATAGGTCATACAAGTTGATTGTAACATCAATAAATAACACAATTCAAATCACACTTTCAGTAGATTTCATTTCTGAAACGATGCTGTTAATCCTGGATCTTCAAAACCCACCTTTCTCCCATTGGTAACATTTAGGAGTATAACTACCTGTACCAACAATGTTACCAATCCCTGCTAAAACTGCTTTTCTTCACAAAATAATTAGAACAGCCAAAGAACCAATAAGATAATAATAATCGACTAACCACCCATCCCATTTAGATACCACTCAGCCATCCTTTCAACCCCATGGAAACCCCAAAAAGTGTTACCAACTCCCCCGGTACCGGTCACACCTTCACTCCCTTATCCCTGACAAAATCAAACACATTTGCTGTTTATTGTTTTTTATGCTTATTTTTGTAGCGATGTCGGTCAAAACGTAATATATTTTCGGTGGTGCACTTTACCGAAATTGGGACATCGGCATAAGCCCTGTTATCTAGGTGCACGATCGTTCTCTTGTAGAACATTCGACACATCTTGGACACTGGTAAGCGGTGTGGTTGCTACAACGCTTGCTGGATTAGTGATTTTTTTTCAATATTTTGAAAAAATTCCTTTTGAAGCATGAGGTCTTTGGATTAGATCAATTGTTGTGCGTATTTAATTCTAACTGTCCTACCATGAGAGCGAAAGAAAAGCTTGAGTTCAACAAAACTGAATTCGAATTCTACATGCTTGTCAAAAAATCAATCTACGATCTTTATCCCCTGAGAACAAACAAACGAAAAACAGAAGAGTATTGCGACAATCATCTCTTTGCCGTTGCCAGGTGTCGGGAGATCTTCAAAATCAACAACTGCAATCATGAATCGGTCAATTTCCATGAAAACGATGATGAAATAGATCACCTGATCTCCTACAGGGTCAGGAAGGAGATTCAAAACGCCATCTGCGACGACAAAACATTTATCTATGCCTACAACATCATCGAACGGGACCATAATCCCTACGACTATCATTACAAGAGCAAGAGTCTCCAACTCAAACCCGAGACTCTAACCACCTCGAGAGAGATCGAGGAGGAGATATCACGCTACAAGGAGGACTATCCGAAGAGCAATTTGAGCGACTACCTGATCGTTGAGGCTAATTTTAAATTCTACAACGAACGCTTCTTGAATCTTAATTTTGATGATGAGGGGTGGCTATTTATCTTCAACAAGGCTTATGAGATCTTCGATCGCATTCGCACCCTGGCTGCAAATCCCTCGCAAGCCCATCATATAGCCAACAACATCTATTTTGGTGACAAGCTGATGGAGGATACCATAATCGACTTCCTGCTCCTTCTGATTGACAACTACTCCTACGATCTGACACCGGAGCAGGTGAAGAAGTTCAGGTTGCTGGCATTCTTCATCCGCAAACATCGCGACCCGCAGACGCTGAAAATTGAGAATAAATATCTCGACAGAATTCAATCCCTCAACCTGGCTAAGGTGGACTGAATGAAAGCAACACGCTTTTTCAATGTTCACCTCATCTCAAATTGGGTCACATACCATGATCTGTCTCTCGAGCAACAGCTGCAAATCCTAAACCTAATCAAGCAGAGATACCTTTCCGATAAACTACGCAACCCCGATTTCTTCTGTTACGATTTAACCGATTGCTTCTCTCAACTGCAGCAGCTTTTGACGTCAGATGAACCCCCACCGGGATGCAATGGCTCACCCGTTCCCTCCACAAACACAATAAATCCCAACACACCACAAAAGCAACTTCCCATGGTACGCATGATTGAACACCTGAACACCTCTTTGGATGAATTGAAAGAACAAAATGCCCAACTCACCCGGATCATTACACAACAAAATGAAGAATTGAGGGTGCTTCCTGAATCTCGATGGCCTCAATGTGGACCTGCAACAGTATGGCCTGCAGATGAAGTCTCGTGTCGAAAAGGGTACCGGTATCCCGATCAGCATTGGTATCGCGCCGACCAAAGCTCTTTCCAAACTGGCCAACCGAATCGCGAAGAAGTTTCCCAAGGAGACCGGTGGCAGCTACGTGATCGACAGCGAAGAGAAAAGGATCAAGGCCCTCAAATGGTTGAAGGTGGAGGATATCTGGGGTGTGGGCAGAAGGAATGCGAAGAAACTCTATACCATCGGTGCCAACAAGGCCATCGACTTTGTGCAACTCCCCGAATCCTGGGTGTTGAAGAACATGACGATCGTCGGATTAAATCTTCAAAAGGATTTGAAAGGGATCCCCACCCTCGAGATGGTACCGGTGGAAAAGAAGAAGAGCATCGCTACCACCCGCACCTTCGAGACGGATCTCCGCTCCTTCGATGAGGTGCGGGAGCGCATTACTACATTCACGGCCATGGGTGCCGAGAAGTTGAGGCAGCAGCGATCGCTCTGCAAAAAAATGATCGTTTTCCTCGAAACCAATCGTTTCAAGGAACACGAAACACAATACTACCCGTCCATACAGATCAAACTTCCTTTCCCGACCAACTCCACGCTCGAGCTGGTGAAGTTCGCCAACATCGCTTTGAAACAGATCTACAAGCCGTATCTCTATTTCAAGCGGGGTGGGGTATGGTTCACCGATTTTGTCGATGCCAACGAGTTCCAACCCTCGCTCTTCTTCAACTCCGACCCCAAACACAAAAAACTGATGGAGGCCATCGACGGCCTAAATCACAAGTACCACAAGGAAGTGGTCCGCATCGCCACCCAGGATCCCCGCAAACACAAGATGCGCCAGGAACACCTCTCCAAACACTTCACCACTGACATCAACGAAATTCTCACTGTCGGATTTTAGTTCCTCCAACCCCATAAATGAACCCCCGCAAAGATACGGTGGCTTCCGCTGTAATCTTACAAGGTCAAGCCCTCCGGGTTTCCGATGAAATCTCCAATTCCGCCTCCGATCCGCTCCTTCGGAAATCGTATTTCACCGGAAAACCTTGCCGATTACAAAGCCACCCTATGCTGATCGCTATGGTTTCATTTATTCCTTCGATCTATTTCTGTTCGCGCTAATTCTAATTATCGACGACTAATTAGAATTAAAAGATTCTTATCCTATCTTTTTCACTTCCATTGAAGTTCCATTTTTTTCTCTCATAATTATTAAAGTATCGTTAGAGTATTGTTAGATTTCACCCTTTCTTTCCCCTGCAATCCAATGCTTTTACAAGCATAAAAGCGTAATCCTCACCGGTTTAATTGTGCCTTGATTTCCCGTAGTAATTTTGTTTCCGGAGATGGCCTGATAGGTATCTGCCCTGGAGCCTGGTTGATTCCGGCCGGCATCAGTTTACGATTCCGTAAACCCTAAATTTCTGAATCACCCTACTACCAGGTCCGTACCAACTCCGTACCATCTCTTAGTAAACCATATGTTTAACATTTTAATTTTTATCTATCATGGGTACAATTAAGCAAGGTATTTTAGGCGGGTTCTCCGGCAAGGTGGGGAACATAGTCGGAGCCTCCTGGAGAGGCATCGATTACATCAGAAGCATGCCTGCCAGCGTGCACAACCCGCGTACCGAGGCGCAGATGACGCAGCGGAACAGGTTCTCTCTCGTGGCCAAGATGTTGAAGGCCTTCATCCCGATCATCCGGGTGGGCTTCGCAGGAAGCGTCGGTACGGGCAAGAGTGCCTTCAGCGTGGCGATGTCCTACAACGTCAGAAACGCGGTGATCGGCCTCTATCCCGACTTCGAGATCAACTTCCCGTTGGTGAAGTTGACTTCCGGTGAGCTCTATGGTGCCGGCAATGCGTCCGCGACAAGCTCTGGGGGGAGTCTCGACTTCGTGTGGGACTCCGATCTGCTCAACAACGCGGCAGCCACCGACAAGGTGATCCTGATGGCATTCAACCCGATCACCGGTGATGCATCCTACAACATGGATGCGGCTACCAGGGCCGACGGCAGTGGTTCTCTGGCTGTGCCCCCCACTTGGGATGGCGAGCTGGTGGATACCTATCTGGCGCTCACTTCGGCGGATGGCAAGCTGGTCTCTAACTCGATCCACACGGGCCGGGTTGAGGTTTCGATGATTTGATCTTTGTTCGGAGCCGCCCCACGGGCGGCTCCGTTTCTTCCTCTTTGGGCTTCCGCGCTCAGGAGAATCTAATGGATTGCAACGATGGTTATGTTGATGGATATACTTCCGTTGAACGGTGAATGGCTGATCACCATGAGTTCTTTCCTGGGCGGTGGTGCCCTGGGGGGATGGATCTCTGCGGTGGTGAACCGCAAGGAGAACAAACGAATCAAGCAAAGCGAGGCTTTCCAATCGGAGGCTTCCGCCAAACGGGAGGATGCCCTGGCTGCAACGGAGATGATGGGTCTCCTGGAACGTACGGTGGCCCATATGGAGAAGATGAACTCTTACAACAAATCCAACTCCGAAGAACTGCTGAGACTCCTGAGGGAGAAGGAGGGCATCAACGAGAAGCTGAAGAAGGATCTCGCCTTGCTTCAATTGCAGATAACCGAAGATCACCGGCGTATCACCGGTCTCGAGAAAACGGTGGAGCGGGAGATCCGCTGGCGCAAGGATGGGGACGATCACTACTGCTTAGTGGTCGATTGCCCAAACCGTTTGCCACCTCGTGGTACTTTCAAACGGGTTGAGGAACAACAATAAGTCCACTAACTAAATTTCCAAACATCATGAACCGGCAACTCTTCTTTCAGGAAATCAACCGTTCGCTCTTCAACGGGAAGCTGAACGACCGCCAAAAGGAGGGGATCCTCCACAAGCTGGCAGCATTCGACAAGTTCGAGGTGACCGTCGACCAGTGGATTGCTTACATGCTGGCCACTTCTTATCACGAGACGGCACATACCATGCAACCCATTGAGGAGTGGGGGAAAGGCATGGGGAAATCTTACGGGAAGAAGATCAAACAAAGTGGCCAGCCTTACACCTGGCCGGACAAAATCTACTACGGCCGCGGGGATGTCCAACTGACATGGTATGAGAATTACGAACGAATGGGTGATCTGATGGGCCTGCCGCTCTTGGAACAACCGGAGCTCGCTCTCGATCCCGAGATCTCGGCCCAGATCCTGGTTGAGAGAATGATCCTGGGTAAATCCAACCGGGGCGACTTCACCGGCTATTCGCTCGAGAACTTTTTCAACCCCCAACGCGATGATCCTTTCGGTGCCCGCAGGATCATCAACGGCCTCGACAGTGCCCACACCATCGCCGGGTACCATTACAAATTCCTCGAAGCAATTCGAAAAGCATCATGAAAAAATTAGTCAAACTCGCAACTTCACAACTGACAATTGTTGTACCAAATGCTACACCAATTTTTGTACCAGTGGTTGTACCAGTGGTTGTACCAGTGATTGCACCAGTGGTTGCACCAAATAGAACAACACCGGTTGTCCTTCTGCTCTTCACAACCCTACTCTTCCTGGTGGGCTGCAAACCCAAACAAATCATCACTGAAAAGGTGGTGACAACAATCGACAGTTCAGCTGTGATCTCTTTGAAGAATGAGCTTCATGCAAAGGAGATCCAGGTAGAAAACCTCAAAACCGATTTTAAGCGCCTAAGCGATGAGAACACCCGGTTGATGAGTGAATCTTCAAGCCACACCATAAACTACGACACCGCGGCTCCGGTCGACCCACACACGGGTAAATATCCCATTGCAAGTGAAACGATCACCCAAAGCAAAAGCCTGCTTGAAAAAACGATCAAAGAATTTGAGATCTTGGAACAGGAGTACAACAATGAAATTTACAAACTCACCAAGGAAAACCAAAACCTTGAATACACCCTTGAAGCTTTAAAAGAGGAAAACCATTCTCTTAAAGAGAAAATCACCCCTACAACCGGATTTAATTTCAAACTTTTCTTTGCAGGTATGATCTTCGGTATTGTACTTATACTTATTTCAATTGCTTTTAAAAACAAAATTTTATCCCTCAAAATACCGAGCAATTTATAACGTACGTGGCTAAACGTGCCGAAAAATTACCAAATATTTCCACATTGCTGACTCTTTAGGCATCGTTTAGCTGTTGTTAGCAAATTGTGCTTATTCATTCATCATTACTACTTTTCCCTTAAAGCGCTTCCTTAGAGTCTTGTCCAATCTGGAATATTCTTTGGTTGATAAATTAAGCCCAATAACAATCTTAACTCCTGCGCAATAAATTTCAAATTCCTTCTGACTTAGTTTTACATACATACCATCCTCCTGACTAAAGTCGATTGGGGTCAATGATGACTCAATAGTGTACCAGTCGTTATCGTACAGTTCTTCCGGATAGCTCCTCTGAATCAAAAGATATTGGTGTGATGGATTCAGGAGTTCCTCGATTGTAAGGTTCTGATCATCATTGTCAGAATCTTTGAACTCAATCGTACATCCGAAACTGGGATCATCGCTTATTGTTAATTTTTTACACTCAAAGTCCATAATTGTGTTCTAAGCATATTTGCTAACGGACAAGTGTATGAAACGTGGCAGATTGCGTGGCACCTATCTGTCAAACCGCCATGCAGTTTGAGCGGGCTACAAACCTTGACATTAGGACTTTCCCTGCCATGTTTTATACAAAGTGTTATGCCTTCGCCCTTTTTTCTCTTGTCTGTTTATATGTCATTGTTTCCCGTTTTTGTCGGTGCGTTGACTTGGTAGATCTTTTGCTTTTTGTTTGGTTCTGTGTGTTGGAAAAAATGCAAATGTGCTGCCAAAAGCGTTGGAATTTAGCTTATTATTGATTTAAAATAACCATATTCTTTATTTACAATTAAATTTCTGTCAAGGTATAAGTTTGATAATTCACAAGTTGTTTCAGGTGTCAAAGTACAGGAATGACAGGCTGCTAAATTGAGTTGACCTACACCTTGTCCGTCCGATTCTATGCAAATCGGGTCGGAAGAACAATCTGTCGCCCTGAGAATTGCACTATTAATAATATCTCCCAGATTCTCCATATCGTTGCATAAGTTTGAAAGTCCCCCCAAATATCCATCTGTTCCGTCAAAAGCTGAGATTAAAAATCCGTGCATTGTTTCACTAACGTACAATCTTTCAGACAAAGAAGATATAGGATAACCGCAAACATATTCCAGTTCACGCATTAGTAAATGGGAAAGCGTATGAATTAATATCTTTCTTGGTGTTAAAGTTTTTGCAGTAATTTGGTGAGATTTCCAATCGGCATTTCGAGCGTTCGACTTTATCTTTTCCGTTCGTTCAACCACTTCCTGTTGTTTCTCCCATAGTTCTAATTTTTCCCTGTCTAAAACAAACAGAATCCCTTCTCCGTAACTTTCCAATGCCGGTAATGTTTTTGTATCAAAACTGTTTTTAGAAATAGATTGCCGTTGAACGGCATATTCATATTCGTTCTGATTTTGCAGGATTGAATCTATGTCAATCGGTTCATTTCGGGTAAAAGAAGTTTGAACGGTAGTCTTTTTTAACTTATCAATTTTTACTAATTTGGAAAAACCGTTGATTAGTGCGCTGCAATCAATTATACGAAATTTGATTTGTTTGTTATCAGACTGTACTTTCTCCAGAAAATAATCGTATTCTGTTTGTCGGTAGATATTGTCGGGAATGTATTTAATGTCGCCTGTTTCTAAATATTGTTGAATGAGTTCTTTGTCTATTTTTTTCTGAATACTTATCAATTGAACTATTTGTTCGGCAGTAAATTGACCACTTTCGACCATATTGTCAATATCAATCCTTATTTCGGGTGAAAGCGGATTTTGCAATTCGGGAATATACAAACTACTTAATGTATTTGCATAATAAACGCTGTTGCTTGTTTTCAGTTTTACACTTGTTATAGCTGTACATTCTTCTTCATGAAACTTGCCATTCAATTGTCCTAACCAGAATTTTTTGCCGTTACATTTTTGCTCATAATTAAAAATACCTTTCAGGTTTGCTTTTTTACCACAACTTTTACATTCAATCCAGATACCTGATAATTCAGTGTTTTCACGGCTTATTTTATAAACCAAATCCTGTCGCTCACAACATTTTTTAGAGAAATCTAATTGAGGTCCCTTTGTCTTTTCATTTTTGTTTTCGTCTTCGTTTTCTTCCTCGTTGGTTCTATCGGTTGGCAAACGATTGTTCCATAATTCCCAAGGTAAATCTTGAATATGCCCATTGCTGCATGTCATCACAAAACGGATTTGCTCTAAATGATTTTCGTTACAATCATTGTTACTACACTTTGGCGGATTAAAAAACTCTCGCTTTTTTCCTGCTGCCAACCATCTTTTTAACCATTCATCGTAGGTTGCTAACCTGCCACATTTAGGATTTGTGCAATAAAACCACTTCGGAAAATAGCTTGCTTTTGGTTGTATATGGTGTAAAATTGAATCTCTGTCGGTAGGAATAGCTACCAAATGTTTAAGGTTGGGAAAACGATTTTTCAGGCGTTGCAACAAACGGTCGTCTTTGATAATGTAATGAGCCAGTTTCTCGTTTAAATCGGCATATCCCCAACTATCAAATGTTTCTATGATAATAGAATTGTCGGTTGTTTCAATTAGAGAGCCAATACCGCCGTAATTGGAAATATGTTTACTCCTTCCGTGTTTTATTTTATCGTTTGGCATAGCTTTTAATATTGTCTGATTAGTATTTCTGCGCTTGGTTCTACGCTTCGCATGGATTGCATTGCCGTTAATGTTTCATCGTCATTTTTCTTTTCCTGCATCGGGACAATCAACGATTCTTTCGGGTGGTTTGCCCAATAGTATTTTAAATCTTTTTGCGCCTCAATTTTATATTTCCAGTCTCTTAATATGTCGTCTATTTTTTCTGTGATAAGTTGCATATCATTTTGAGCGAACTTATGGTTTTGAAATAGCCGTATGAGGTTGTTTCTTAGGTTATCTTTTACAGTGTCGTCAATTAATGCACTTGCAGTGTCATTAGCCGTATATTTTGTTGTGTGTCTGAAATAGGCAAGTATAAGCGTGAACAGCATTTTATCCAAAGCATTTTCAGCAAAAGGCGTTACGCTCAAAGGTTCAACCTGTTTGTAAAAAGTTTTGTGGAACTGGACAAAATCTTCAAAGTAAGATAAATCACGGCTATTGAAAGGGTCGTAAAGCGTTAAAACCAGACCTTCGTTTTTCCGCGCCACACGGCTGCTTGCCTGAATGTATTCTGCCGTATTTGGCGGCATTCCGTTCACTACCATAATGCCCAGCCTGCCTACGTCAAGCCCAACGCTAATCATGTTGGTTGCCAAAACCAAGTCGTAAGCCTTGCGTTCTTTAATGTTTCCGTCAAATTGAATTTCCAATTTGTCTAAATTCTTTTTGATTCTTTCGTTCGGGATACGGCTTGTTAATTCGATATTCCGATACGAAAGTTTATGGTAGTTGTTGGCTGTTGTATCGTTATTGTCCAAATACCGAACTTGTAGTTGTTTGATAATCGGCTTTAACTCTGAATTAATTTTGTTGGAAAACCGTCCGATTTCTTTCAGGCTTTTGAAATACGACAATATTGTCCAAAAACTGTCTGCATCTTTTTTGTCTGTGGCATTTTTCCAAATTTCCAACCTTGCGTATAGCAGGGAAGCCAACAGTTGCAAGTTCGTAACAACTGTTGTTTTTCCTGTTGGTAAAATACCAATGTATTTTCTTTTGCTTTCTTCAATTATTTTTGAAAAGAACGTATCGTCGGCACTGGTGGCGTATTGCGGAAAAATTCTTGCTTCCCGCCCATACAAACCCTGAATTTGTTTGTCCACATTCTTAACTGTGGCAGTGGAAGCAATTATTTTAGGATTGTCGCAAAGTTGCAACAAAGCATTTTCAAATAAGCCGACTAAGCTGCCCAACGTACCGTTAAGCAAGTGCAATTCGTCCTGAATAATCAGTTCGGGTTTTCGGTTTGCACCATTATTGAAAAAAGTAGTTGCTTCGCCCTTCCAAGCCAGTGTTGCAAATTTATCAACAGTGGCAAAAAGAATTGTTGGCGGTTTTGAATAAATATCGTCATCAATCAGCACAACAGGCAATCCGCCGTTTTTTTCAGAGAAATGGCAATTCTCATTCAGGCATTGGCTGTGTAATTGTGTTCTTCCTATTCTGTGTCCGATTTGATAAGTTGTTTCTTTTTCCGATAATCGGGAAATAATTTTGGTATTGCACCACTGGCAATTTGATAACTGAAAAGGGTTTATAACATAGCTATCGCCTTTGTTTAGTTTATTCTGTGTAGCTTCTAACTTCTTTTTGGCATCTTTCAGATAATTTGGAATGGTTTGTTTCCCTACCCAAAAACCAATGGAAATTTTACTGTCGCCTAAATCTTTATAATAGCTTCGGATAAATTCGCAGGCTAAAATCATTTTTGAAGCTCGCTCAAATTGTTGTGCCGAAAGCAACCGCAATGTATAGCGAATTATGATATTTACCCCGTCATAGTTGTTTGGATATTGTATTCTGCGCCAAAAAATAAGAAATGCGGAAACGGCTAAATAGGCTTCTGTTTTTCCGCCGCCCGTGGGGAAATACAACAGGTCGATTAATTCTTTTTCTTTACTGTCTTCTTCTGCAAACGAGGTCAGACATTGTAGTATAAACGCTAACTGAAACGGTCGCCATTCGGGTACTCTGTCAGACGGAAAAGGCAGTGAGGCATAATCTTCAAACTTATGTTGCAAAATTTCATTACGTTCCCAAACTTCAAAACCTTCCTTTTTATTGCTAAAATGCTGCTGGTGTTGAAACATTTGCAGGTAAATAGCAGTATTGGCTAACCGGAAAGCCCGCAAGGCATTTTCATTTTCTGTCAATAATTTTATCCCATTGCTAATTCTGTCATAAATCTGCTCACATTTGGCAATGTTTTTCAATCCCAAGTCATTTCCGTTAGCGGATTTCCGTTCATTTTCAATCCAATTTTTGTAGGCTTCGGCAACCTGTCTGAGATTTGAAATAATGTTTTCCCTGTTTGTATTATAAACGGACAGATTTTTAATATTCAGAATGTCGCCTTTGATTTTGTCAGTTTCGGAACTTTGGCTTTTTACGTCATATTCGGGCAAAAAAGTTGATTGTATCCATTGCGGCGTGTTGGGCGATTGGGCATTTTCCCATGTGCAGGCTGTGTTATGCCCGATTCCGAAAGCCAATTTGTCCCGATAGAGATAGTCCAGCATTTTGTCTTCGTCTGTTTTGTACAGGTGTGCTTTGTAATCTCTGAACGGTAAAAGTTTATCGCTCTCAATCCTGATTCTAGTTTGAAAACAAGACAGTTTATTTACTTTTTCTTTTGAAAGTGAAAATTTGTCTTTTGGAATTAAGGTTTTATTTTCAATAACGGCTTTGATATAATATTTGTCTGCATAATCGGTGTAAAGTTTCAAATGGAAAACAAGATTTTCTTTCATTTCTTTGCTCCAATTTTCGGTATCGCAGTTTGGTTGTTCCGATAATTTTAATTCAATGTGTTGATTGCTAGCATCGAGAATATTGGCAATGTTTATTTCCAACTCAATGCAATTGTCGTTTCGTTTGTATTTGTCTTTGAAAAACAGTTTTGTAATGGTTTTATATAGTGCGTGGTCGTAAGACGTATTTTTTCCTAAAGACTTTAAACTGTCCTGAAAATGTAAATATTCTTCGGTTGGTTTGCCGTCTTTGGTTCGCTGAATTTTTTGGGTTTGTGATAGTGTTTTGTTTTTTTCATCATAGCTTACATAATGGATTAAACCGTGTTCGCTCAATAGGTTTATCCCTTCGCCACTGTACGGAATTTTAATATCGTCATATTTGGCTTTGCTGTAATTGCCAAAATTTATGATTGCGTTGAACATGTCGCAGTTTTTTTCAACGGCGAATGTTATCCCGAAATGAGAGGGAAAGAAAGTATTTGCAGTGTATTTGGGTTGGGTATCTTTTTTATCAATTTCGTCTTCATCTTCTTCAAATATTTCTCGTTCTTTAGTTTCAGGTTCGACCAAATCAGATGTTAAATCGGTTGTGTCGTCCGCATCCTCTTCTTTCATTTCCTGTTCGCCATTATCGCCTGCGTTTAGCTGTAATTGCTTGGGGAACAGAATACCTGAAAAATACCGTTGCAAAGGTTTTCCTTCAATAATTTCATTGCTAAAATCATCTTTACACCGGAAAATGTCGGAACCCGGACCGATAATCTCTTTTTGGACACGTTCAATAACAATGTACCTATTCTTTTCTATGCTCATAATTCAATCTGTTGTAAGGTTGTTTCTTCCAATGTTTCAATGTTATCGCAAAATACTTCCTTGTCGGTTACAATGTGTATCGGCATAAAATCATCAACAAAAGTTTGCAAAGTATTTTCATTGAAATTTCTTTTTTGCAGGATTTCCCCGATTTTCTTTTTCATTAAAAATAAACGCAATTCCTGTTTCAAACCACGCCCAAGTACAATCATCGTACTGTTATAGGTGGTTTTTGATTTGAGAATTGGTTTTAAAATAGCGTCAATTTCATTATCCGGTTTGTCGTGATAATATAACCTGAAAATCGCCCTTAAATCATTGTTGAACATCGGGAACTTCCTGTAACCCTTTCCATACGTTGCTAAGGTGGCGGGCAATATTCTAAGTCCTTTTTCTTTCAGCTTTTGATAAAGCAAATCATCGCCCATTTTATGCCTTAATTCATTAATGAGTTGTTTCCAAAATATGGCGTGTTCTTCTACAATTCCAAAAATATCGGGTTCGGTTTCCACGGCAACCTGATATAAATTTTCCGCTAATTCCTCTTTGGGATAAATCCTTATTTTATTGCCAACCTTGATTTTATACGATTTCATCAGTTCGCCCTTGTCTGTAAAAATCGTATCGTTGCTTTCTAAAAACAGTGTTGCTCTATTTGAAGTTACTTTGTAAATGAGTTTTTCCTCAATCTCGTTAAGCAATAAATCACATTCGTTTTTGTAGCCTTCATAAGCCTTGCAGTTCATTTCGTCTAATCGGGAAACAATACCGTTAATAGTTGTGCTAATATCGGTTACGCTGTCCCTTATTCCGACATAATCAACACCACAAATTTTAAAGCGGTCTGTTGATTTTATTTCTTCTTCAATCAGTTTTTTTCTTTGGTCGAGATACTTGTAATACAGATTTTTTTCCTGTTTGTAAAGGATAAGACGTATTTCGTTGTCTAGATTGTACAGGTAATCAAAATCCTTTTGTCCGTTAAATGAATGGAAAACCAGAACTTTATTTTTTGTATCTGCTTTTTGCAATGCCGAAAAGGATATAACTTCAACTTTCCTGTTTCTGATATTCCTGCCAACAAAATCCAAATCATTGTTGTCGAAAACGGCGATTGTCTTTTTGTCTGTTTCGTTCAGAAACTTTAAAAGGACTTGTTGTTTGGGCAGATTTTCTTTGAGATAATAAAGTGTTTCTAGTAATCCGGCTTTGGGATTGTTTCCGTTAAGATAATCTACTGTGTAACCGCCTGTATTGTCCAATGCTCTTTCCAATTCTTTGTTTAGCGTGACCCGTTCAATCAGGTTTTCAACAGTTTCTTGTTGAATGGCATTTATGGCAATGCGCAAAATGTTTCCGTAAGATTTTAATTCAATACCAAATTCTGAATTGACGAAAGATATTGTCTCATCAAGTTTATTGATAAGTTTGTCCAATTCATTGTCCGGTATGTTTTTGAATTTAATCATAAAGCGTTTACGATTTCAATTTCTTCTTTAAACCAATTCCAACAAGGGATTGCCTGATTTTTCATAGGCGAAAAACTGTTTGAGATAACAATAATGTTAAACCCGAAACGAGGTTTATCCTGCAATATTTGTTCTATTTGATCTACTTCTGTATCAAATAGAACTATTGCTTTTATTTTCTCGTTTTTCAAAAGCAGGTTTTGATAACAAACTTCATATTTTGGGGTAAAATAAACCAGACAATCATGCAGGGCTGGAATTGATCTGATCTCTGATACATTATTTTCTTCCCTAGGATTTGGCAAATATGTCGATGGTATTTTGTTTTTATCAGCCAAACAGTCCCATAGTATTTTTTTGGAGATGAATACTATTTTCTTTTCAAAATTTATTCTTGGAAAATCAATTTTCTTACTATTCAGGTTTTCAAAATATGAAAAATAATTTTTTATTGTTTTTTCACTAATACCTGAATCAACTTTTAGATAAAACTTTGTTAGTCTGTCATAGTTTTGGTTTGGTATAGTTACTGGAAAAACATTATAACTTGTTTTTCGGAGAACTTGCCTTAAAGTGTAATTGTTATGTCCTGCACTTATTATTTCATAATACTGATTGTCTGCTATTCGTTTCAACTTGTCTCCAACTGAAAAATTGTCAGGTAAGTCATAGTGATTCAGGTAGATGTCATTTGAAAACTCAACAAACAAATGTTTGCCGATTTCACAAAGTATATCTTTAAATTCCTGGAAGTTAATGTGTATTGGTTGGTTTTTATTATAATGTTCTAAAATAAGTTTTGTTGTCAAACACGAAGTATTATTATTGAAAACATTCAAAGTTTTGACGTTTTCAAATTTTCTCCAAAGTGTTTGATAATATGTCTCGTTTAAAATCATCTTTTAATTGTTCTTGTCATTCTGTACGTTGAGCGTTCGGGCAAAAGCAAATGTGCTGCAAAACGTTGGCTTTGCGTGTAGGGTTGAAGCTCTTTTGATTTTGCGAAGCGTCGGCATTTTATCTTTCATCTTTTCTGTTTATTTATTGTCTGCTCTGTCCTTTTTAAGGGTGAAGCATAACGGTTCGGGTATTGCCGAAGGCGGGGATTTTTAGCACAAAAATTCAATCGAAGAACGAAAGCTGAACCTCGCACAAATGTCCA
>ENA-UOOM01000034-UOOM01000034.1-fermentation-metagenome-genome-assembly--contig:-NODE-34-length-196684-cov-98.013482_pt1 | contig 196684 bp, 226 predicted proteins | sample MGYA00245781_ERZ724031 | MGnify/ENA primary metagenome ERZ724031 (study PRJEB28704, sample SAMN03018317) | fermentation metagenome | biome: anthropogenic terrestrial biome; feature: soil...
TAATAAATAATATTCCCACTAAAAGTATAAATACTTTGGTATTTAACTATAAATCATAAAAAATAAAACCTCCAAACTCATATAATAATACAGATAAGTCAGTCCATAAAAACTAATTTTTATAGGTTAAGAGGGCATTCGGGATGACAAGAGATGACAAATGGCTTGAAAAAATTGAAAAAGAACTTGAAAACGCCAAAAATAATGGAGAAGTATCTCCAAAAATCATTGAGTTAGTTAGTGAGCTTCGCATTCATCAAACTGAGCTTGAAATGCAGAATGATGAATTAAGGCATTCTCAAGAGGAACTTGCGGTGCTTTATCATGAATTGTATAATGATATGCCTGTAGGATATTTCATTTTAGATAAAGATGGTATTATAAGAAATGTTAATAGTAAAGGGGCTGAACTACTTCTATTAACAAAAAACGAGATTATTGGACGAGGTTTTAGCAAATTTATCGTTAAAGAGGATGAAAATAAATATTTTAGTGTACTATCAGATATGTTAAAAATTAGTGATGAACAAGAATTAGAGCTTCAATTTAAAAGATTTACAACAATTTTTTATGCAAATGTGAAAATTACACCACTATATCATAGGAAAGGGGCAAAATACAGGATAATTATTGAAGATATTACCAAAAACAAAAAATCTGAAATGAGGATTAAAGAATTATTAGAAGAAAATCCACAATTTGCTGAGGAACTGGAAGTAAGTAATGAAGAATTACAGGCTACTACCGAAGAACTTCGCTTAGCTAATGAAGAGCTTAAAGAAAGCGAAGAGCGTTATAAAAATCTTATTGAGGCATTACCTAATGCAATGATAGTACATGGTGAAGGTAAAATCAAATTTGTTAATCTTGCAGCATTGGAACTTTTTAAAGCAGGGGATGAAACTGAACTTATAGGAAAGCCAATATTAAGCATTTTATCCCCCGAAATGCATGAGATAGGTAAACAAAGAATTAAACAAGCCGAATCTGAGCAGACACCTTTTAAAGAGTTAAAATATAAAAGACTTGATGGTAGTTTATTCTATGGGGAAGCAACCGGGAAAAGCATAATTTATCAAGGCAAACCTGCAATTCAGTTCATAATAAGAGATATTACCGAGCGTAAAAATGCTGAAGAAGTATTGAAGAGGAGTGAGGAAACTGCTCGTCAACGTGCAGAAGAACTGAAAAAATTGATGGATATGAGTCCTGCATCAATATTTTTATCTGAAGACCCTTATTGCCAGTCAATTGTTGGTAATGAGGAAGGCAATAGGATGTATGAAGTAGACCGTGGCAGTGATGTCTCAGCCGGTACAATAGGGGGAGAAGTGCTTAATGTTGAGCGCCGTTTTTTTAAGGATGGCAAAGAACTTAAACCAGAAGAATTACCAATGCAGTTGGCTGTTAAAAAAGGCGAAGATGTATTAAATTATGAGATGGATGCCTTGATGCCCAGTGGCAAGATGATTACCATGTTTGGTAGTGCCAGCCCATTATTTAATAATAAAGGCAAAGTACGTGGATGCCTGGGAATATATATTGATAGTACTGACCTTAAACAGACTGAAAAGGCTTTAAAAGAGGCTCGTGATACTCTGGAGGGGAAGGTTGATGAACATACCAGAGAACTTGAAGAAGTTATAAGTGAATTGGAGCGTTCTAATCAGGAATTGCAGAGTTTTGCTTATATAACCAGTCACGACTTGCAGGAACCATTACGTACAATGGGTAATTATGCTGGACTCCTGAAAAGGCGTTATAAGGGCCAGTTAGATTCTGATGCTGATGAATTTCTGGACTTCATGGCAGATAGTGCAGCAAGAATGAAGGATATGGTTCAGGGATTATTGGATTATTCTCGTGTTGGGGCTCAAGGAAGGGAATTTAGTGAATTTAGTGCTGAAGAGGCTTTAAATTCTGCTTTAATTAATTTGAAATCTGCAATAGAAGAATGCCATACCCATATAACTCATGACCCTCTTCCAGATATAGTTGCTGATAAGGGCCAAATTAGCCGTGTATTTCAGAATTTAGTAGGAAACGCTCTCAAATTCTGTAAGGGAGGAGTAAAACCCAGGATACATATTTCAGCTCAAAAAGAAGATGATGAATATTTGTTTTTAGTAAGTGACAATGGAATTGGAATAGAAAAACAATACGCAGATGGAATATTCGAAGTTTTTAAACGTTTACATGCAATTGGAGAATATCAAGGAGTAGGAATAGGACTTGCAATTGTTAAAAGGATTATTGAACGACATGATGGTCGTATTTGGGTTGAAAGTGAGTTAGGTAAGGGTTCTACTTTTTATTTTACCATTCCAGTTGAACCCATCTGGGGGGGGGCAATTCTTAAAATTCAATAAACTCTATTGATTTTTTTGAGTAGGTTAAATAAATTTAATATTTAATAAATCCAGTTAATTTTCTGTTTTTTAGAGCCTTATTTAAGTTTAATTAGATTATTTAATGATTAAAGCAATTTTTTGAGCAACGAAAACGAGGCTCTGGCCAAGACCCTCACCAGATCCTATAACTAATTCCTAAAAAATCTGCAATGGTTAGAGGATGTGTTCACGTTGATTTATACTGTATCGTTCGCCGACATCTTCAATTAAAAAGCCATACAATTGGAAACGTTTATTTTGAGCTTTTTATAATAGTTCTATTTATTGTAATTATTGCAGGGTATTTCTGTTTTCAGAAAGAAAAGAAGAGACTTAGAAAAAAGTCAATAGGAGATTTTCAAGCTTAATAATGAATTTAACAATTTAAGGCCTAAAAATTATAATAACTAATATAACTGGATTAAAGAAGAATTAGAATGTATTTATTGTGATTATGAAGATATGATGCTCTTAAACAAGAAATAAACGTATAATATTTATCTTTTTAAACTTACCTTATCTTATTTTTATCTTTTAATTTAAATTAATGCAATAAACAGATGTGAACATTAATCTGTATTTATTATTGGGATTTTAACTTCAATTTATATATATGGGTTTCAATATACATTATCCGGAATTAATTAAATGCCACTTTAAATGACTAAGCATAAATATATGCTAATACAAATTAATAATAAAAAGGTGAAAATTATGGTGGATATTGCTACTCAAATTTCACAATATATAATTCCAATAATAATGGGTGTTTTAGCAGCAATAGTGATAATAATTGTTGTTGTTCAATGGAAAAAGGTCAGAGAGACTCAAAACAATGTAGCGCTTGTTGAAAAGCAGGTTGAGCTTAAAAAAATTTCTTTAGTTGAAAAAGACCTCGAAGCCAAACGACTACTTGAAAATGCACTGCCTTTACCAAAGGAACAGCAGGAAAGACTGGCGAGCATTAGAAGGGATACTTCAGAAATTATGAACAAAGTCGGGTTTCTGCACGGAGAATTAAATGAGCGAATGGCTCGTCTTGAAGCCCAGGCTGAATACGGGAAACTACAAAAGCTGATGAAAGACCTTGAAAACAAAGAAAAAGAATTGGATAAAAAAATAGAGAGGGGGACCTAATCAATGGAACCAATGGAACTATTAGCAGTTCTAATATTATTTGCAGCAATAGTAGTTCTCTTATACTATTTTCTCAGAGAATCTGGTGGTGTATCATCATCGAATTTAAGATCAAGCATATATGACGTGGGTAATAGAATTTCTGAAGGAGTTTCTGAAGCTGGTGAAAGATTTCAAAGTACGGGTGAAGAAAGTGGAGAAAGTAAGGTATCTGGTGTAAGCGAAAGAGTATCAGAAATGAGTAAAAAGACATGGGGAAAAGTAAAAGATGTCCCTATAAGTACAGATGTCCTCTCTGGACGAATTGATGAATTCTTAAATGAACAGAGCGATCAACTGATAAAAGACTGGTCACTGGCCACAAAGTCTGATGTAAATGAGCTGGAGAAAAGATACAGTAAAGTATCCCGTGATGTGGATGACCTTGCCAAAAGATTTGATGAATTCAGAGGGCATGCTAATAAGAAATTTAAGCATATCGAGAAAAGACTAAACACATTAGAGGGTGAAGAAGAAACTGAACAATCATAAATCGCTCCTTAAACCTTTCCATCCCTAATTGACGAATGATAATATGGTTGAATTTTTTGGTATAATCAATATTGTAGTTTATTTTCTTTCTTATTTTGGAGCAATAGTTATTTTTTATGGGGGTATAATGGCTGTGGTTAATATCCTTAAAATTGAAATTTTAAGGAGAGAAAATGATTATAATAATATAAGGCGTGATTTTACCTCTAAAATATTGCTTGGATTAGATTTTTTTATAGCTGCAGATCTTATAAAATCGATTCTGGAACCTGAATTTAATCAATTAATTATCCTGGCCATAATTGTGGCTATCAGAACTGTTGTAGGATATTCTTTAACCCATGAAATCAAAGAATTGGAAAATGAAAATAAAAGTAGTTGATTAATAAAAGAATACTTTTTAGCCCAAATTTATTTAAAAGTAACATTTAAATAATTATTTTTTGAATATAAACCCAGATTAAAAATAATTTATTAAATTCAACTAAAAGAAACCTTTATATACTCCAAAGTACAAACCATGATACTACAGCGGGGTGGGGTAGTCTGGTGATCCCGCGGGGCTCATAACCCCGAGAGCCCTAGTTCAAATCTAGGCCCCGCTACTCATTATTATATTTTCTTAGATCAATAAAAATTTAAATTGAGGTTACTTTATTAGGTAACATTGGGATACAAATTTTAGAAAATTTTTATAGTCACTATTGATTCATAATTTTAAAGTGGGCGAAGCCCGCTTGTTTTTAATCAACTTTTTTATTAAAAAAGTTGGGGGTAAGCCGAAGAGCAGCTAACGGTTTATTGCTTTAATGCAATTTAAACTGAGGAAACTCCATCCATCATACAGAACCGTGGTGTCGAGAGGCATATGTTTAGATGCATAACTCTGGAGCAGAAACGAAACGTCTTTTGATAGATGAACATGATGCATAAGCTGAAGATATCAAAAGGAACGGTGAAACGGCCATTTCGCGGGATGCAAGGGTAAATACTGCTGATGAATCCTGTAGGAGGCAGAGGTAGCTCGCATAGATGAATGCTGCTGAAACAGAAGGTGGGTTACTCTCGGCATACCCCAAACATTCTATTTTAAAGGATTTTAACAAAGCATGAAAATCAAAAAATTTCATTCTTTAAAATCTTCATAAACCCTTAAAGATTTTGCAAGTGCATCTGTTTCTGCTATTTGAGCCCCTATTATAATAGCTAAAAAGATCTGTTCATATGTTGCTCCAAATTCCTTTGCAACCTTAAGATGAGTTAATAAACAATGTTCAGCTCCCATTGCAGAGGCAGCACCTATAGAAATAAATTCTTTGGTTAAGGGAGGTAATGAATCATCATTATTTATTGTTTGTATTTTTTCAAAATAGGATTTTAATGTGGCTGGATTTTCTGCTAGCACCTGAAAAATCCTGGGAACGAAGCCAAAATAGCTTTCAATTTTTTTAAATATTTCATTCACATTTATCTCTTCTTTTGTATTCATTGAATCATCTCCTATAATAAATGAATTAAGGGGAATGGAAATAAATATTTAACTATAATAATATTTTATAGTTTAATATGTCAAAAATAGGGTTTAAAGCATGCATTTCGTATGTTTAATTCAAAAAGCCTTCGATTTTAGTTAATATGTCTGTTACATCTACATCCTCTTGCATCAAATCATCTCATTTTTCATTAATCTATAATATATTAAGTACAGGTACTATAAAAATTGGTTTTGTAGATTATATATGCTTATTATTGAGCAAATTTTAATTTAAATCAATAAAAAATTAATCAGAAATTAAAAAATAAATTGGTTATTAGTTTTACTTTAAAGTTTTACTGGCAACATTCTTTTCTGTAGCTGCACCCTTCTGGCAATAGAAAAAGCTATTTAACCGATATTCAATTTCGTTGGGACAATGCAAGCATAGACATCCTCTTTTTTCAAGACCACATCCAGAGCTTCCTCTTGAACAAAAAAGCCGTTCATTTTTATTATCCATACATTCATTGTATACAGGACAATTTGGGCAACGGCATCTTGCTGCGTTTTCCTCTGTATTAGGGACAATTTGATTTATTTCAGTCATAAATCCACCTTATGGTTATTTTTTTGCATATCCCTCAACACAATAGTAGAAATCATATAATCCATATTCCTTTTCAACTGGGCATGTACCACAGAGACAGCCCTTTTTTTCAGGATTACATTCAGTTTTTCCTCTTGAACAGAAAATTCGTTCTTCATTACTTTTCATACACTCATTATGGGTTGGACATCCAGGACAAAGACATCTGGAGGCATTTTTATCTATATCTGGAACTATTCTTTCATTTTCGGCCATATAATCACCTTTACATCATTAATAAGTATTTTTAATTATGATCAAGCACACAAATATATTAAATTTAAATTATAATCTGAAGGGGCTACTGCAATAATAAAAGCTTTTTATCTCATATTCTTTCCATACTGGGCATTTTCCACATAAACAATCTATTTCATCGAGTTTACATTCTGTATTTCCACGAGAACAGTAAAGACGCTGGCTATTATGTCTCATACACTCATTGTATGTGGGACATCCGGGACATAGGCATTTACTGGCGTTTTCTTCTGTATCTGGTACAATATTTTCTTTCATTAAAATCACTTTGATCAAATTCCATGTTATTTAAAGATTTAACCAGCTTCGTTCTTCTAATTGATTTAAGAAATTTTATTTTTTAGCAGCTCCTTCATCACAGTAATAGAATTCGGTTAATCCATATTCACTTTCAACTGGGCATTCACCACATAAACAACCTTTTCTTTCAAGATCACACTCTGTTTTTCCACCTGCACAGAACAAACGTTCATCTCTATTATTCATACATTCATTATGGGTTGGACATCCAGGACAAAGACATTTTCCAAAGTTTTCTTTTGTATAAGGAACCAATATCTCTCCTTCAGCTTTAATTACAGAACTGATTTTATATATATTCCCGCTTGAAGCATGGGCTTGACCATTCTTTTCTCCATGTAAATCTGTAAAATATAATCCTCCAGGCCCAAAGGCCAGTCCACATGGGCTTGCTGCATTTTGGCCAATGTATGATGCAAATATATCATATGATTTAATGGCGGAGCCATCTTCGTTTAGTTTCATCTTTACAATTTTCTTCCCTTTTATAGAAGGCCCTTTAACATATGAACCTCCAAAATATGCCACAAATAATTCATCTTCATAGCCAAAAGGGAATTCTCCATTCTGCATAAAGTCAAGGGCTGTAATTCCTTCTGGGAAATTTATCCAAAATAGCGAATTTTCCCTCATGCTATTTGGCCAGCCGTAATTCTTCCCTGGTTCTACTTTAGCAATTCGATCATCATATGATGGCCCATTATCAGATATATACAGTGATTTATCGCTCTTTCGCCATCTTGCTCCAAATGGATTCCTGAATCCTTTGGCAAATACGGAGCTATCTGGATCTGGGTTATCTTCCGGAATACTTCCATCTAAATTCATTCTAAGGACTTTTCCACGTAAATCACTATCATCCTGGGCTACTTTTGGATTTATCATTCCTTCTCCAAGATTAACATATAATTTACCGTCAAATCCTATGGTGATGGCTTGAATTTGATGGGCAGCTTTAATTGATGGTATATCTTCAAGTATGATTTCCATTGAGTCCATTTTCGATCCATCTTTGCTTTTTAACCTTACTAATTTATTTTTTACATCTCCTCCATCTTCATAAATCATGGATACAAATAGATCACCACTTTTTGGCTCAACACAAATGCCTGTTAATCCTGATTCTCCAGTTCCAGGGAATTCGTAGTTTGGTTCATAATTTAGAAGACTTTCTGCGTAATTGTGTACTTTCCAATCATTTGTAATTGCTTTAATTTTTCCATATAACTCAGTGACATATAAAAGTGGATCACTGGGGTTATCAGTTGGTTCTGGAACAAATGCAAGATTAACAGGTAATTCAAGTCCTGTAATCAGTCTTTCTATTTTAAATCTTGGAAATACCCACCATATTTTTTCAATATTCTCATCCATATAAAATCACCAGTTTATATAACATTTGTTAATAATAATTAATATAATTTTATTAAAATTATTAGACTTTTTATAACCTTTTGATTTTGTAATTAGGATAAAGTTATGAGAATAACACCTAAAACCATAATTGCAGCCCCTAAAAGTCTTCCTTTTATTCCTCTTTCTTTGAATATTAAGTAACCAAACAGAACACTCATTATGGTGCTGGTTCTTTTTATAGCAATAACATAAGGCACAAGAAGAGTTGTTATTGCTATATATTGGGTCACTATTGCTAAAGCGCTGAATAAACCAACTGCAAATAGAAGTCTTATGTCGGGGTTTGTCAATTTTAAATGATGGTTAATTTCTCGTATTATCACTGGAGCAAGTGTAATTGATGTAAATGAATGCACTGAAACAGCCCAAAATAATGGAGATGAGTTTAAAACTCCAATTTTATCTATACTTGAAGTTATACTTAATAAAAAAGCTGCATATAACATTAATCTTGGCCCTCGCTGTCCTAGCATTGCTTTAAACGGGGCTAGATACCCTCCATTTCTTCTTTTAATATTTAAGACATATGAACCTATAACAATTAGAATTACTCCAATTACGCCCAGCATAGTTGGAAATTGTCCTAAAATTATAGGTGACATTATTAGTAAAAATAAAGGAGTAAACGCTAATAATGGAATTGTTAGAGATAAATCGGATTTTTTAATGGCCTTAAGTTGTAATATTGTTGCTATAACGTTTAATGCGCCATCAGCTAACAGTGCAATCCAATATTGACTTCCAAGCAGGGGAATACTTATAAAAATGAAGGGTAAAGCTAAAAAGGGCAATGCAAAAAATCCAAATGCCCATGTAACAAGATATTCATCCATATCTTTTAAGCCAATCTTACTAGAAACGTCTTTCAGAGATTCAAATAGCGCTGATAATAATGCATAAAAGTAGGAGAAGATCATGTTGTAATAATTTATATCAGGTAGTTAATAAATATTATAAAATCAGTATATACTTTGTTGAAATCTGGAAAAATTAAAATTTTTTGGAGGTATAAATTATGGCAGAAATTGGTTTTAAGCTTGCATGCGAATTATTTGGACCCCATGAACTGATAAACTATGCTGAACATGCTGAAAAAGCAGGATTCGACTTTGCAGCAATATCTGATCATTATCATCCATGGCTTGGCCAGCAAGGTAATAGTCCCTTTGTCTGGAGCACATTAGGAGCAATTTCACAGGTAACTGAAGATTTAAACTTAATGACTGGTGTTACATGCCCAACAATCCGGCAGCATCCAGCTTTAGTGGCTCAAGCAGTAGCTACTGTGGCCACATTGATGCCAGGCAGGTTTATTCTAGGAGTAGGATCTGGTGAAAACTTAAATGAACATATTTATGGTGATCACTGGCCGCCAGCACCCATAAGAATAGAAATGCTTGCAGAGGCGGTAGATGTAATCAGAACTCTCTGGCAGGGAGGAATGCAGGATTATGATGGTTATTATTACCATGTTGAGAATGCACAAATTTATACTCTCCCTGAAGAGCTTCCACCAATATATATGGCTGCTGATGGGCCAATAGCTGCTACTACTGCTGGAGTTAACGGCGATGGATTAATTGTAAGTGGAGGGAAGAGAGAGCTTTTGGACATATTCAATAAAACAGGAGGAAAGGGTAAACCGTCCTATTCAGAAACTTCTCTAAGTTGGGCTGAAACAGATGAAAAAGCAGTGGATTTAGTTTATAGATGGTGGCCGTTAATGGCTCTTAAAGGAAATGTAAGCTGGGATATTCCAACACAAACACATTTCGAGGAACTGGCCAAAAATGTAAAAAAAGAGGATATAAAGGGAAGCATTCCATGCAGTTCAGATCCACAGGTTCATATTGACACAATAAAGAAAAATATTGATGCAGGCTTCGACCGTGTATGTATACAACAGATAGGTAACAATCAGCATGAATTCATAGATTTCTATAAAGAAGAAGTACTTCCGGAGTTTCAATCAGGGCAAAAACGGCTATAAATGATTTAATAATTAAATTTTATTCAAAATAACCATTGCAGCAGCAGGCAAAATTATTGCACCAGTAAATGCAAGTAAAAATGAGTTTAAATGCGCAGAATAAGCTCCAATAGTAGCATAGGCCAGTGAAATACCTAAATTCGATAGTAAAACCAACATGATGAAGCGATTTAGGGGCAAGCGTCCAATACCTGCAAGAAGAATAGAGGCTTCAGCTAAAATAGGAACTGCTCTGGATATTATAATGATCCAGTCTCCATATTTATTTTGAAGATTTTCAAGTTTTAATAATTCATCAGCACCAACTAATCTTTCTGTAATAGGGTTTCCAAATTTTGCCCCTAAATAATATCCAATAATACAGCTAAAAGTCATTCCAATCAATGAAATAAGAGTTCCGGGAATAAGGCCTAAAAAATAGCCCCCTACAGTACTCATTATGCTTGAAGGAACAGGAGCAAATATATCGATTGATAAAAGCACTCCAATGACCATTCCAACTAATAATTTCGACTGTGTAGAATTCAGAAAGTAATCTGACCAGTTTTCTATTGAGTCAGCAAAAAGAAAGAAGGGTATTAAAATTAGGAGCAGAATTAAAAAAGCTATTAATATCCATTTAAATTTGTTTTTCATTATGAATCCTCTTTAAAAATAAGAATTATGTCTTATTTATGGGATTCATAATTTAAATAATTTGAGTAATAAAATCAATTAAAGGTAGAAATCTTTAAGGATTTTTCAATGTTTAATAGCATCCTTAACCTTGTCAAAGAAGCCCTTATCCTCAACATAGATTTCTTTCCCGCTTATATCTGCAAATTCCTTTAAAAGTTCTTTTTGCTTTGGATTTAACTTTTTAGGTACTATAACCTTAGCTTTGACGTAAAGATTACCATTACCACTCCAACGTAGATGGGGCATTCCCTTACCTTTTATTCGGAATGATGTACCTGGTTGGGTTCCATGAGGAATTTTTAAACTTACAATTTCTTCACCAAGAGTTGGAACGTCTATTTCATCGCCAAGTGAAGCCTGTACAAAGCTTATTGGCATTTCATAAACTAAATCAGAACCATGACGTTCAAATAAATTATGAGGTTTAACAGAAATTAAAACATAGAGATCTCCAGGAGGTCCTCTTCTTTTACCAACGTCGCCTTCGCCAGGTACTCTAAGACGGGATCCATCCTCTACACCTGGAGGAACTTTTATATGAATAGTGCTTTTTTCCCTTACTATGCCTTTTCCATGACATTCATGACATGGAGTATCTATAATAACTCCTTCACCTCTACATTGAGGGCATGAAGCTATATTAACAAATTGACCAAAAGGAGTTCGATTTATTTGCTGGACCTGTCCTGTTCCACCACATTGGCTGCATTGATGGGTATCAGTTCCGGGTTCTGCCTTAGAACCTTCACATGTGGGGCATGTCTTTTTATGTGATACATCTATGTCTTTTTCAAGTCCAAATGCTGCATCTTCAAGTGTAATGGATAGATCATAATAGACATCAGCCCCCTGTTCGGCCCGACTTCTTCTTCGACCTCCGCCAAAACCAAACATGTCAAATATGTCTCCGAAATCAAATCCAAATCCTTTGAATATATCATCAAAGTTTACATTTCTGAATATGTCTTCATTTGAGTATCCGCCCATTCCAGCATGCCCAAACTGATCATAAGTATTTCTTTTTTCTTCATCTGATAGAACAGCGTAGGCTTCGCTTATTTCTTTGAATTTTTCTGCAGATTCTGGATCATCACTTACATCAGGGTGATGTTTCATTGCCAATTTACGATAAGCTTTTTTTATTTCTTTTTTATCTGTTCCCTTTTCTACTCCAAGGACGTCGTAGTAATCACGCTTTTCTACCATACCATCTTACCCTCACTTAATTAATAAAAATAAGTTGAATTTATATAAAATTAATATATTTGTAGAAATTATCTACTTAAATTTTATAGAGATTATTCTTATTTAATCCTTCTTCATAAATAAATAGTGAAGCCCTGCAAAAATTTTAAAAATTTTTGCGGCCCGAGAAATCGAAGATTTTTCGACGGCCTCAAGCACAAAGCATGCAAAAATTGAAAATTTTTGATGCATCAAAAATCATAGATTTTTGACAGTGTTTGGGGCATGGAAAAATTAAAAATTTTTCCGGTTGTGAAACTCCGTTTCACAAACATTGAAAATCGAAAATTTTCGAGTGTAGTAAAACTACTTCTTAATTTTAATTTTGGAAGTTTATTTTTTAACTTCGTAATCTGCATCTATGGTATCATCATTTGCGCCCTGTTGGCCTTCTTGAGCACCCTGTGCATCTTGACCAGCTTGTTGCTGAGCTTGCTGTGCTGCCTGAGCTTCCTGGTAGATTTTGGCACCAACTTCCTGCACAACTTTGGTCAGTTCTTCAGTTTTAGCTTTAATTGCAGCTATATCATCGCCGCCAATTAATTCCCTGAGTTCCTTAGCTAAAGCTTCGATCTTTTCTTTTTGATCCTTATCTACTTTGTCACCAAGCTCTTCAAGAGTCTTTTCAGAGGTGTAAATCATGGAATCGGCATCGTTTCTGACCTGAATTTCTTCCTGTCTCTTTTTATCTTCGTCAGCGTGCATTTCAGCTTCTCTGATTTTCTGGTCAATTTCATCCTGTGATAATTTGGTTGAGGCAGTTATTGTTATGGCCTGTTCTTTCCCTGTTCCCATATCTTTAGCTGAAACATTCATGATACCGTTTGCATCTATATCGAATGTTACTTCAATTTGAGGGATCCCCCTTGGTGCTGGTGGTATTCCCACTAACTGGAATCTTCCAAGGGTTGTATTATCATGTGCCATTGGTCTTTCACCCTGCAGAACATGAATATCCACAGATGTCTGGCTATCTGCTGCAGTTGAGAATACCTGGCTCTTTTTTGTTGGTATTGTAGTATTTCTGTCGATTAATTTGGTAAATACACTACCGAGAGTCTCAATTCCAAGAGATAATGGTGTAACATCAAGTAATACCAGATCTTTAATTTCTCCGGCTAAAACTCCTCCCTGAATTGCAGCACCTATGGCCACACATTCCATTGGGTCTATTCCTCTTTCAATTGATTTACCAATGAAGTTTTCAACGAATTTCTGGACAACCGGCATTCTTGTTGGTCCACCGACCAATATTATTTTATCGATATCGGATTTGGACATTTTTGCATCGGATATTGCCTGTTCCATTGGTCCGCTACATCTTTTTATAATTGGGTCAATTAACTCTTCGAGTTTGGCCCTTGTAAGGGTAGTGGTTAAGTGTTTTGGCCCTTCTGCAGTCGCAGTTATGAATGGAAGGTTTATATCAGTTGTTAAAGTGGTTGAAAGTTCGATTTTTGCTTTTTCTGCAGCTTCTCGAAGTCTCTGAACTGCCTGATCATCAACCATCAGATCTACACCAGTATCGCCTTTGAATTCGCTTGCAAGGTGATTCATGATAGTGTTATCCATATCGGTTCCACCTAATTTGGTGTCTCCACTGGTGGATTTTACTTCAAATACGCCTCCCCCGAATTCCATTATGGTTACATCAAGTGTTCCACCACCAAAATCGAAAACCATAATTTCTAATTCTTCTTCCTGTTCTTTATCAATACCATAGGCAAGGCTTGCAGCTGTAGGTTCATTTACGAGCCTTACTACTTCAAGTCCTGCTATTGTACCTGCATCTTTTGTAGCGGTTCTCTGGTTGTCATTGAAGTATGCTGGAACTGTAATTACAGCTTTGTGTACTTCTTCTCCGAGGAAAGCTTCAGCATCTTTTTTAATTTTTTGCAGAATAAAAGCTGAAATTTCCTGGGGGCTGTACTGTTTTCCCATTACATTTACCTTGTAATCTGTTCCCATACTCCTCTTTATAGCGCTTATAGTGTTTTCAGGGTTTGTTACAGCCTGTCTTCTTGCAGGTTCTCCAACTAACCTCTGTCCATCTGGAGTAAATGCAACATAACTTGGAAATGCCTTACCGTACTGTGTAGCTCCTTCTGCACTTGGTATGATGGTAGCTTTTCCACCAACCAGTACTGCTGCTGCGGAGTTACTTGTTCCAAGATCTATACCTATAATTTTTTCTTTTTTGTTATTAGCCATAATATCACCTTGTTTTCTAAATATTCATATAAATTTAAGTTTTTTAACATATTTTTAAGTTATTTTCATTTTTTACAGACTTTAACCATTGAACATTTGATTACCTTATCGTTAAGGGTGTATCCCTTTGCAAGTTCTTCTGTGACCGTTCCGCTCTCGTAATCTTCATGTGTTTCGGTCATTAAAGCTTCATGCTTGAAAGGATCGAATTTTTCTCCTTCTGCAGGGATTTCAGAAAGGCCTTCTTTTTCCAGAAGCTCTTTAAGGTTTTTATATATTAATTCAACACCTTCTTGAACGTTTTCACCATTTTTATTTGATTTAAGTGCTCTTTCAAGGTCTTCATAAATGTCTATTATTTTAAGGATTAAGCCTTCACCAGCGTATTTTATGTGTTCGCCCATTATTTTTTCAGTTCTTTTCTTATAGTTTTCAAAATCGGCTTGAAGGCGTTGCATTTGAGAGTAGTATTCATTAATTTCCTGATCTTTCTCTTCAATTTGCTTTTTTAGATCTTCAATTGACTCTTCCTTCTCTTTCAGATCGTTCTTTAAGGTTTTCAGTTCATCTTTATCAGTCATTCATTCACCTTTTGAAGTGATAAAAATAATAGTAATCTTTAATAGGTTATAGTAACAAAAGGTTATATAAATCTTTCGCACTAATCAGTACTAAAAACAAAAATTTAGTAAGAATCATTTTTATCGATCATTTAATATAAAGGGATAACATGGACCTGGAAGCAATACTTGATGTTATGGGGTGCAAAACAAGAAGGGATATTTTAACCCTTTTAACAGAGGAACCCCGCTTTGTAAGTGAGATTTCTAAAGAGCTTGAAGTTGGACAGAAAGCCATTATTGAACATTTAAAGGCTATGGAGGAATTGGGACTTTTAAGATCATCTTTCCATAAGATCGAAAGAGGTCGTCCAAGAAAATATTATGATATATCTCAAAAAGTGGAAATTCAAATACATATAGATAGGGATACAATTAAAATGGATATTAGGGGAGATGATCTTTCTAAATTACAGGAATTAGAGAATAAATTCAGTTTAGGACACGATGATGTGATTGAAGATCTGGAGAATCTTATTGATAGATATGATAGGGCTAAAAGGTATGCAGAAATACTTTTAATGGAAGCAAAAAGAAGAAAAAATATAATTAAATTATTGGAAGGAGAATGAAATCTCCTTTGAATTATGCTGAATTTTAAAAGTTAAATGATGAATAATTAATGGTAGAGTCTTTAAATTATTTAATGAATATATTTACTCTTTTTTGGATTTTTTTTGGTTAGCTATACTAAAGGATAGAATTATAATATTATAATTAGTAATACTTATTTTTATAGAAGTAGTAAGTTATTTATAATCTAAGTTACAAATAAGAAAACTAACTTAAATAGATATTTAATTATTATAAGCTATAATGATACTTTAAATCTTAAAATAACATTATTAATGATTTAATTTCCTTTTTGGCTTAAATTATGCCCCTGGATATTATTAAAAAGTTAAATAGTTGAGGTGATAATATGAGAGAAGAGGAAAAAAGGATGGCAGAAGAGAGAAGGAGTCAGATGACCAGAGAATCTCCAGAAGAAAGAAGGATGGATACTGACATATCTGAAGAAGAAAAAACTGGAGAAGTATGGGAAAAAACAGATAAAGTTACCACAAGCTCAGAATTTGATCTACCTACATTTGCTGGAGAAAAAAGGGTAAATGAAAAGTGGGAAGGTAGAGGTGCTAATGTAATTGGTGACAAACAATCTGGAGGATATTCCTGGACTAAAGGAGGAATAAGCTCTGAAGAAATAGCAAGAAGAACAAAAAATAGATAAGAATATTCCTCTTTATTTTAATTTACAATGCATTGCTGCAATGGCAGCTTGTCCGAGAGATACAGAACCATCACCTGCACATGAATTCGTATGCTGGATAAATTCAAAGTCATTTTCAATCACTAAATCTTTAATGGTTCTACTGATGGCTTCATTGTAAAATACACCGCCAGATCCTCCTATAATATCAACTCCGGTTTTATCCGCGGCTTTTATCCCTAACTGTGCAAGTCCTGAGGCAACAGCATACTGAGCAGAACAGGCAATGTCATTTACAGATTTTCCTGCTTTTTTATTTTCTAAAACTGAAATAAGAATTGAGGAGGTATCAACCACATCCATACCTCTGTATTTTTTAATTTTAACCGGAATATCTATATTATTCTGGCCATGGTATGCCACAGACTCGAGTTTCATGGCACATTCGCCTTCATATGTCCTTTCTCCACATATACTGAGTATTGCAGATATTGCATCAAGAACACGTCCAGTACTTGTAGTTTCTGCTGTATTAAATCCTCTTTCAAGCTGTTTTAATATCAAATCAACTTCTCTTTCGCCGTGTTTAAAATAATGAACATACTTATCTTTCATGATGTTATTAAGCTCTTCAGGGCTGTAGTGATCATACAACATAGAAATAGCCATTCTTATTGGATATTTGGTGGTTAAATCGCCTCCAGCCATGATTTGGGGTATTAAACTACCTGTTCTTTTATATTTATCGCGAGTTGAGTGTAATATTTCCCCCCCCCATGAAGTTCCATCATCGCCGTATCCAACACCATCTGCAGCGATACATATTAGCTCATCAATGTCATGATCAACATATAATGCTCCTGCATGGGCATGATGGTGCTGAACGCCGAAAACATCACAATCAAACTTTTCACTTAATTCTCCTGCAAGTTTGGTGGTAAAAAACATTGGATGAAGGTCACAGGCAATAAGGTCTATATTTTCTGTCTTTGTTATTCTCATCATATGATCTATGGCCTTTTGAAGATATTTGTAGGTTTCATATTTTGTGGTATTTCCAATGTGTTGTGATACATAGCATTTTTTATCTTTAAGGAGTGCAAAGGTCACATCAAGCTCAGGGCCAAGTGCCAGAATGTTAATATCATCATCAATACCTGAAAAATCATAAGGTTCAGGCACATAACCTCTGGATCTCCTTATAAAGGCCAAATCTCCTGCTCTGAATCTTATAACAGAATCATCACATCGATTAACTATTTTTCTATCATGTAACAGATAATAATCAGCAATTCCCCCTAATTTACTGGTTATCTCTTCATTATCAATCATCATAGGTTCGCCGGGTTTATTGGCAGAAGTCATTGTGTATGCAGGTTCGTCAGAATACTTAAAAAGTAAATGATGCAGCCCAGAGTAGGGAAGCATCACTCCAAGATTGTGCAGTACTGGAGAAACAGATGGAACCAGGTAATAATCTTCATTTTTGTTAAGGACCACTATTGGCCTTCTTCTTGAAATTAAGGCTTTCTCTTCATAATCCCTTACTTCAGCAAATGTTTTAATTGTTTCAATGTCTGGGGACATGCATGCAAAGGGCTGATTTAGCCTTCCAAGCCTTTTTCTTAGGGTAATCACTGGATCTTCATCAGTAGTTTTTGTTACAAGATGAGTTCCGCCAATTCCCTTTACTGCAAGAATATTACCCTCATTTATGAGTTTAACAGCTTCTAAGATAGGATTTGCTACTTTAATTACTCCATCTTTATATAAAAATACAGAAGGGCCGCATTCAGGACAGCAGGTTGCTTCTGCATGATATCTGCGGTCAAGAGGGTCTTTATATTCAATCATACATTCATCACATAGGGGAAATTCGTCCATGGATGTCCTTTCCCGATCGTAGGGAATTGATTTTATTACTGTAAATCGAGGTCCGCAATCAGTGCAGGCTGTAAATGGATAATTGTATCTGGAATTACCTGCGTTCATTACTTCTTCAAGGCATTTATCGCATATAGCCACGTCTGGAGGGATCACAGATGAACCTGAAAATTCTGCAGAGCTCTCAAGGATTATAAAATCATTAAACTGGGGTTCCTTTATTTTGCCCATCCACTCTATCTTCAATGTGTTTATCTTAGATATTGGAGGTTTATTTTGCTTTAAATTTTCAGCAAACTGTTCAATTTCTTCTTTACTTCCTTCAAGGATGATTTCCACGCTGTTTCCAAGATTTCTCACAGATCCTCCAAGACCCATTTCTTTAGCTATTCTGTAAACTGTAGGTCTGAATCCGACTCCCTGCACTATTCCCTGCACTAAGATTCTGGCTTTTACCAATTCGATACCTCTAAAAATTATATCAATTGAATTTTAATTTATTGTCCAAAATAAGTGATTTATTTTTTATATTTTGATCTTTATATTATAAGTAGATAAAAATTGTGATACCATGAAAGAAATACTTCAACGGCTTTTACATGGACAGATTTCCATTGATGAAGCTGAAAAATTACTAAAAACCTATCAAATTGATGAAATTGAAGATTTTGCTAAACTGGACACTGCAAGACACTTAAGAACTGGCATTCCCGAGGTAATATATGCTGAAAATAAAGATGATGGGGATCTGGTAAAAATTGTCCAGCATTGCTCTTCTGTAGGTAATGTAATGGTTACCAGGCTCCCTGAGGATAGATATGAATTATTAAAGCCAGGATTAGATTTAATTAAAGATAAAATTGAATATAATAAAAAAGCACGTATTATGGTAATTAGAAATAATGAATTAGAAAAGGAAGGTAAAGTTGGAATATTAACCGCAGGAACCTCAGACATTCATGTTGCAGAGGAAGCTCGAATCACAGCAGAAGAGATGGGATGTGAGGTTTTAACAGCATATGATGCGGGAGTAGCGGGCATGCATCGTCTATTTGGTCCATTAAAAAAGATGCTTGAAGAAGAAGTTAAAGTATTGATTGTAATTGCCGGAATGGAAGGAGCATTACCTTCTGTGGTCGCAGGACTTGTTGATATCCCTGTAATAGGCGTACCCACTTCTGTTGGCTATGGGGTTGGCGAAGGGGGATTTGCAGCTCTTTATGCAATGCTTCAGTCATGTTCTCCGGGGATTGCAGTTGTTAACATTGATAATGGATTTGGAGCAGGTGTTTTTGCTGCAAAACTTGTTAAACAAACCCTTAAAGATTAAAAGTTAGGAGGCAAATTATGGATGTTTTTGAAGCCATAAGTAAAAGAAGAAGTATTAGGAAGTATAAGGACACTCCAGTTGAAGATGAAAAGCTGGAAATGATGCTGGAGGCAGCCAGAATTGCACCATCTGCTGCTAACAGACAGGAATGGAAATTCATAATCGTAAAAGATAAAAAAACAAGAGAAAAACTTGTAGATGCGGCTAATGGTCAGAAATTTGTGGCTGAAGCACCAGTTACAATTGTAGCATGCTCAACAGAATCTGAAAGGATTATGCCCTGCGGCCAGTATGCATATACAGTCGATTTGGCCATTGCAGTCTCATTTATGATTCTTGAAGCCACTGAACAGGGTCTTGGAACATGCTGGCTTGGAGCATATGACGAAGAAAAAGTGAGGAATATTTTAAATATTCCAGAAAGAATCAGGGTTCCAGCAATATTTACAGTGGGATATGCTGACGAAACGCCTCATCAAAGGCCAAGGAAACATTTAAGTGAGATTATAAGCAGTGAAAGGTATGAGACTCTTTAATGAATATAGAGTAGGAGATATTATAATTTTATAAAAAATATAAGGCTTTAAATGTAACATTTTGAACATGGAGATGATTTAAATTAGTAAAGATGTATTAGTATTATCAGGCAGTCCCAGAAGAGGGGGAAACTCTGACACATTATGCGATCAGTTTATACTTGGAGCAGAAGAAGCAGGAAATCAAGCAGAGAAAATTTTCTTAAGAGATAAAGAAATCAATTACTGTGTGGCCTGTGATGTCTGTAAAAATAATGGAGGAATCTGTGATCAGGAAGATGACATGTTTGAAGTCCTGGATAAGATGATTGCAGCAGATGTTATAGTTATGGCGACACCAGTTTATTTTTACACAATGGATGCACAGATGAAAACGCTGATCGACAGAACATATTCAAGATATATGGAAATCAGGAATAAGGATTTTTATTTCATTGCTACTGCTGCAGTCAGAAATAAGCAGGCTCTGGAAAGGACTATTGAGGGATTTAGGGGATTTACTTCTGTTCTTAACGGGCCAAAAGAAAAGGGCATTATTTATGGAACTGGGGCCTGGAATGTTGGTGACATCAAAGGAAGTAAAGCGATGGATGAAGCCTATGAAATGGGCAAAGCAGTTTAAAATTGCTACATTGCCCTAAAATACGATGATTCTCCATTTAAAATGATTTCAATATAAAAAGTAGATAAAATACCCTAATTATTTCTTCTTACCATGTGGGCAGACATAAATGCATAATCCACAAACATTCCAATCTGAATGGTCTTTTGAGTTATAAAGATATTCTTCACATTTTTTGGCATCGTATCGAGCTTCGCGAGGTTCATTTTCCCTAAAAGTTTCTCCGGTAAATGCATTAACTGGACATATTTCTACACATTTATCACAATTTACACATTGAACTTCTAAAGGTTTGCCTGTTATTTCAAGGGGGGCATTTGTAAGTACAGTGCTCCAGCGGACTCTTGGCCCAGCTTCAGGAGTTACTAACAAACAGCTTTTTCCGATCCATCCAAGACCAGCCAGATTTGCAGCCAGTTTATGTGAAAAAACAGCACAAATTCTCTCATCGTCGTAGCGCTCTGATGCCGGAATTGCCAGTGCTCTATAATTATCCTGCTGAACTATGCTTGCCAGTTTAGATGTTAAAAGATCAAGACGTAAATTGGTGATATCATAAGCATGGCGGTAATTAACAGCTACAGCAGGATTATTCCGTTCTAACAGGGCATCAACGATTGAATCAGGTAATTTAATGCCAATGGAAATTGCTCTGGGATAATCTGCTACAAAGGAGCTTCCCTGCTCAACTATCTTATCTTTAACTCCCGATAAATCTGCAACACCGAAAAAATCGGCTCCTTCATGTTCGGCCATAATTCTGATTTTATATTCAAGCTGCATAACACTCACTTCTGTTCTAAAATTAAATGCCCTGGAAAGAAATTATAACGCTCATAAAATGCTAATAAATCTTCATTTCCTACTGCGACTACTATCTTTTTTTCTTTCTACTTTATTTTTATCCATCCAGCTAAGTGCATATCCATGAGCTCATTTAAATTCCTTTGCTCTTTCTTCAGCTTGGGTTTATTTTTCTATTTTACCTGTATAAGTAGCATAAAAACCATCAGTATCTGCATAAATGGCTTTAAATCCATATTTTTCCGCTTCTTTCATGGTGTTTTTAATATAATCTCTTCCCCAGGCAGTTACAGCATCTGCACATTCATGACTATACCATCTAAATCTCGCATAGCCGTAAACTCCATACATGGAATTTGCAAGGGTTTTTAAGGCTTCTTGCTGCACGTTTAATATTCTCTTCTCCACAGGATCATTAGTTTCATTCATTAGTTTCTTTATGATGCCTCTTTCTTTAAGTAAATCGCCTATTACTGATGGTATGAATCCACTTGGTTCTTTACGGAATTTATGAGGTACTTCAGGAGCGGTATGATATTCTTCATCTGTTTCGTTGATTATAAGGGTGTCAGGGGAAATATTTTTAGAGATAATTATGCTTGGATACAGACTTTTAAAGTCAAATGCAACTATATTTTCGTGAAGACCTTTCACCGGGTCTTTTACATAACCTCCAACATAAGTAAGTCCTCTTCTTTTAGAATATTCGTATTGTGAAGGTTTATTTGGTATAACTTCGTTAATTTCATAGGCTTTTCGTATAAGGAACCATTCAACCATTTGACCGGAAGCCATTCGACTGATATCTGAAAGTGGCTGCCCTATAATTCTTGTAAGTTCCCTGTTAATTGGAAGCATCTTTTCAGCGACTTTAAAAGCTGCTATTGCATCATCTAATGAGTATTCAAATAATCTTTCCAGCTTTTCACCGCCAGCATCCCAGTACTCCCAGATTTCATCCCCTTCTATGTCGTCCTTTTCTTCTCCAAAGAGTTCTTCATAAACACGTTCCAGCGTGTAACGATCAAGGGTTAAATGGCGCCTCATGATAGGATAAAGGTCAACATGGACTCTGCCGCGGACAACTGCTGCTGATGTGTATCCTCGCCTTAAGAATTTAATATCAGAGCCATCTACTGAAATTTTAAAGGGTATTTTCAACTTTTTGGCCCTATCGTTAATATAGGGGAGATCAAAATTGTCTGAACTGTAACCAACTATTATATCTGGACTTTCAGTGTTTACAATTTCAGTAAACCGGTTTATCATTGCTTTTTCATCTTCAACGGTTTCAACATATTCAAAGGAGGATTCCTTGGTTGAAATAACCTTCTGAAGGCCAAAATTACTGGCCATACTTATCATTATTATTTCATCTCTGTCTGATTTAGGCATCCCTTTGGGGTTTCGGACTTCTATATCAAAACTCATAACCTTTAAATGGTGAATTTTACCATCCATTTGCTTTACTTCACCATTTATTTCCAGAATACAGAGATTTTCATTGTCTGATAGAACAGAAGGGGTCGATTTTTGAGTTTTAGTTATGCCTTTAACTTCCACTTCAGCCATTGGAAAAAGACCCTTATCCATTAAATATCTTCTGTAAAAAGGAATATCATGTTCTCGAATATCTTTTACTTCACTTAATGCAAGTATTTTTTCCCTTAGTTTTGGAACATCTTGCGGATGATGTAAAATAACTTCTAAAAACTCTTTTTCTATGCCTATATCTTTCTTTTTAACTTTTTTAACATCATCAACATCCAGAGTAAGAATTTGTCCAATACAGCTTTCCATGTCATTTTCTGGTAAAACATAGATGTAGGGCTTGAAACTCTTATCTAAAGCAATAATAGGCTCTCCGTTTGACTTTCCACGTTGACTTCCGAATAATCTAACTACTGGCTTGCCATTTTCTGTTACATAATCGATATCCAGGAAAATGAAATGTTTAGTTTCCATGATTTTTATTTATTTTATAATTTAATATAACTTGTGCCGAAAAAGAATTTGATTTAGAGGTCTTTTATTTATAAATAAGCTTAAAATTCAACTAATGTTTAATTTCAATCTAATACATGGTTAAAAATAAAAAATAAATGAATTTAATGGATTATTATCTTGCTTTTCCTTCTGCACAGTAGTAGCTACCAGGTTCTCCTTCACCTAATTTATACTCTTTCCATACTTCGCATTTATCACACTGACAAATTTGGCTTGGATCTAGGCCTTCACAAGTGGCTTTTCCTGTTGCACAATAGACTCCAGGTACATCTTCTGGCCCTGGATTCCCACTTGCCCCCTTTAATTTGTTTAATTTTTCTTGTACACATTTACTTCCTGCCTGCACAGGACATCCTGGGCAAAGGCACCTTTGAACATTTTCCATATTAAATTCTACCATATTTCTCACCCCTTTATTATGTAATAATAAGTTTTTAATAAGTAATAAATTTCTTTATTTACAACATAAAATAAAAAAAAATAATATCTTAAAATGTTTTTAATAACCCAGGGTAATTAAGAAAAATATCTATACTGGAAAATAGGCATAAAAATAGAATATTAGAATTGAAGGAACACATGGAGCATAGAATGAAGCTTGTTAAGCTGGATATAAATAAACATGATTTGAATAAGGTTTCAGAATTGATTTATGATACTGATGCAGAAACATTCAATTTTTATTTTGGAAACCGTCAAAAAACCGCTCCAAAGATCTTAAGAATAGTAAAAGAAAATGATAACAGCATGGGTTTTAAAAATATATATGTTGTAACTGAAAATGGGAACAATAGGACATTAGGAATTTTAGTTGCATACATGGCCAGTGATTATAGCTTAAAGAGCGACATAAGAACTTATTTCAGGGCACTAAGGCCTTTAGATGCCCTGAAATTTTTTATTTTTGATATAATCGATCATCTTATCCTTGCAAATTTGAAATATCATGACCTATATTTAGCTGCTGTAGCTGTGGATGAAGATTTCAGAGGTAAAGGAATCGGTAATTTTATTCTCCATAGCTCATTAGAGCTTGCAAAGGATAAAAGATGTAAAAGGGTTGTTTTAGATGTTGATTTAAAAAATAAAGGTGCGTTATATTTATATGAAAGATTTGGTTTTAAAATATTCCATAAAAAGAGCATCAGATGGTTTAATGGGGAGAAGGGAGTTTATAATATGGAATATTTGATGTGAATCATTAAAAAAGATTATTTTTAATTAATGGATTGAAATTCAAGTAAATTTAAACAAAGTTTTATATAGCCTTATTGATATAAACATTCAAATATGAACATGTGAACATTGATTCATATGTGATGGGAGATGAAAAAAATGTCATTTTTAAGCCTCGTGGTTAAAAACCCATTTAGAAATAAAACAAGAACAGCTTTGGCAGTTATGGGGATTGCAATTGGAATAGCAACGATTGTTGCACTGGGAATAATTACAGATGGGCTTAAATCTTCAACAGAAGAGACACTTAAAGCAGGCGGATCGGACTTCATGGTAGTAGAATCAAATGTATCGGATATGATGTTCAGCTCCATTGATGAAGAGCGTTTAAGTGATCTTAAGAATACTTCAGGCATTCAAGATGTTGTGGGGGTATTACTTGCTGTTTATCCAATAAATAATAATCCATATTTTGCAGTAATGGGTATTAATGCTGATAAGCTGTCAGTTGGAGAAATAAGTCTTATTGAAGGGCGTGGGTTTTCAGAAAATAAAGATGAGATAATCATTGGTAAGGCAGCATCACAAAAAACAGGTAAAAAAGTGGAAGACACACTGGAAATATCTGGTAAAAAATTCAAAATTACAGGAATATATGAAACAGGAGATCTCCAACAGGACGGAGGAGTTTTCATGTCCTTAGATGAACTTCAAGAGCTGGAAAAAAAGGATGATAAGCTCACAATGATATTTGCAAAGATTGATAAGGATGCAGATCTTGAAGATGTAACAGATAGAATAGATAACACATATACCAACGAATTAATGACAGTAAAATCACTTGAAGACCTTGGAAAGGTAGAATCGGGTCTTAAAACAATAAACACTGCCTCATGGGCTATCTCACTTCTGGCCATAATTATTGGGGGAATTGGAGTTGTAAATACCATGATAATGTCTGTTTATGAGAGAACTCGTGAAATTGGAGTTTTGAAAGCTGTAGGATGGACTAATAGGAGAATACTGGCCATGATACTTGGAGAATCCCTTGTACTTACTCTGGTAGCAGCAGTAGTAGGAATTGCAATGGGTCTTGTGGCTGTTCAATTGTTAATACCATTGGGATTGGAGGGATTCATTGAACCAGTTTATAAAATGGAAACTTTCTTGAAAGCAATTGGAATAGCTCTCTTTGTTGGATTAATTGGAGGATTTTATCCGGCTTATCGAGCAAGCAGATTAGCACCAACGGAGGCGTTGCGCTATGAATAATGAAAACATTATAGAAATACGAGAACTCAAAAAAAGCTTTGAAAATGGAACAATAAAGGCTCTGGATGGTATTAATCTTGAAATAAAAAGAGGAGAATATGTTTCTATTATTGGACCATCTGGTTCAGGGAAATCCACACTCCTGAACATGATTGGGGCATTGGACAGGGCTAATGAAGGAGAAATTAAAGTAGCAGGGTATGATCTAAGTAAAATGAGGGATTTAAACAGATTCAGGTCACAGGAAATTGGATTTATATTCCAGCTGCACAATCTGATTCCAAATATTACAGTACTGGAAAACGTGGAGATTCCCATGTATGAAATTAATTATTCCAGTAAAGAAATGCGGAAAAGGGCAATGGAACTTCTTGAATACGTGGAACTATTAGATAAAATGAAGAGGAAACCTACGGCGCTTTCTGGGGGAGAAAGGCAACGTGTGGCAATAGCGCGTGCACTGGCCAATAATCCTTCTATAATCCTTGCAGATGAACCTACTGGTTCCCTTGATTCCAGAACAGGACAGATGATTCTCCAGAGGCTTAAGAGTCTGCACGAAAAAGAGAATGTAACATTGATTATGGTCACTCACGATATGAACGTGGCTTCCATGGCTGAAAGGACAATAGAGGTTCTAGATGGGAAAATAGTTCAAAATTAATTTCTTTTTTATTTTTTTTTCCAGATAAAAGGCAATAATCAGCGTAGTAATTTAACACAAACTAAATTATAGGGATCATATCCATTTTTATGCCAGAAACTTTTAGATACCTCATTAAAATCTGAAACCATACATTCAATTCGCTTAATACCGTAAATTTGGAATATTTTTTCAATTTCCCTCAATAATTCTTCTCCAATCCCTTTATTTCGGTGGGCTTCTGTTACACTTAGTTCAGATATAATTCCTGTACTTTTTTTATAAACAGGAGGATCATCAGATTCTGTAGCTGTAAGATATCCAACGACTTTATCTTCAATTTCATAGACTAATACTACATAATCGGGGCTTTTAAGGATATCTTTAATATAACCCGCATAAATATTCCGTGCATCTGGCTTCATTTCATATAAAGCGCTTCTTTGAATATGAAAATCCATCATTTCCTGCCATAAGTTAATAATTGGATTTATATCATCTTTAGTTGCTTCTCTGATCATTTATCTCATGTTAATTTATGAATTAGGATGCTTATTTATCTTTCATAATTTCTTCTTGTCATTAATATTACATAAAATAATTAAAGATATTTTAAATCAATAAATAAGCTAAAAACCGTAAAAAATTTATATTTGCTAAATCAAATAGTAAATTAAGCTGAAATAATCAAATAAACTATTATAATTAATTAAAGATTGATGAAATGAAATTTTTAAAATTAAATACCAATAAGCATGATTTAAATAAAGTTGCAGAACTGATTTATGAAACAGACTCAAAAACATTTAATTTCTATTTTAAAAGCCGAAAAGGAGCTGCAAAAAGAATTAGAAAGCTCATAACGACAGTAAATAATAGCTGGAGCTATAAAAACATTTATGTAGCAACTGGAAGCGAGAATCAAGTTTATGGTATTTTATCAGCATATTCTGAAGGAGAAGTGAACACTACAACTGATTTTAAGGTATATTTTAAAAATTTAAGCTTTTTCGATGCTTTAAAGTTTCTCATGTTAGACATTGGAGATATAAGGGCAGGGGCTGATTTAAATAATGGAGATTTTTATTTATCGGATCTGGCCGTTGATTTGAAATGTAGAGGTAGAGGAATAGGAACATTTATTCTAAAAAATTCTATTGACTTAGCAAAGGAAAAGAGATGTAAAAGAGTGGTTTTGGATGTTGATATGGAAAATGAAGGAGCTTTAAGATTATATAAGAGATTAGGATTTGAAATATTTAATAGAAAGAGTTTCAAATGGTTTGGTGGAGAAAAAGGGGTTTATAACATGGAATATAAGTTAATTTAATTTTCGGATGTTTAATCGCCATAAAATCTCTATTTAGGCATTATTCATAAGATTATATGCATATATCTTCATTCCATAAATCTGGATTCTTTTTAATAAAATTTAACATGATTTCAATGGACGAAGGATCATGAAGGATCTCTACAATTACGCCTTTGGAGCGAAGCAGCTCTTCTTCACCTGTAAAGTTCTTATTTTCTCCTATTATTACTTTTGGTATTTTATAAAGTAAAATGGCCCCTGAGCACATTGAACAGGGGGATAAAGTGGTATAAAGAACAGATTCCCGATAAATAGTCCCTGATAATCGTCCAGCATTTTCCAGTGCATCCATTTCGCTGTGCAGGATTGCACTTCCCTTTTGTACTCGTCTATTGCGCCCCTTACCTATTATTTTACCTTTATAAACAAGTACAGAGCCGATTGGGATACCGCCTTCTTCGAGGCCTTTCTTGGCTTCATTAAAGGCGGCTTTCATGAATTTATTCATATTGAATCATCTCACTTAGCATTAATGCTTCATTTCAATATATTGAAATTTGAAAAGATAAAAATTTATAGAAATCATTGGTATTCCAATGCCCTATATATAATTTATATAATTTAAGAAATAGGACTCCATGAAATATTTAAATTCTAAAAAGAAATTAATGGAATAATAATTCTGGCCATATTTCTAATAGTGATACCGGGTTTTGTAGTTTATGTTTCTGACTGTTACAGTGTAGAGCTGATTTAACGATCCTTAACTCTACTAATTCTTATAATGTTGTAAATAACGATGATTCGATTACATTTACTCCTGCAAATAATAAAAGTACTACTGGAGTTATAATTTATTCTGGAGGCAAGGTTGAAGCCGGTCATGGGTTTAATGGCTTATAAACTTGGAGAATATGGTTATATGGTCCTAATTATGAAGATCCCATTTAATTTAGCATTTTTTGATAGTAATAAAACCGATGAGGTAATTCCTCAACATCCGAGATTAAAACATGGGTAATTAGGGGCCACTCACTTGAAGAGGTCTTTGCATCGGATTATGCAGTTAAAAATCAAGATAAAATCAAAGGAGTCATATTTTAGCCGCCTACCGTAATACAGATGCTTCAAAAGTCACCTTTAAATCATTATCAATTAGAGGCTCAAATGACGCACTCACACAAATCAAAATATTGAGGAAAATAAAAAATAAATTCCCTGAAAATACCACATTTATTACCATAAATGGAGGTAATCACTACAATTTTGGTAATTAGGGCGTGCAGGAAGGGGATAGTAGCAGTACAATAACAAAAGAGCAGCAGAGCTAGACAGTCAATGCAATTCTGGAATTTCTTAAAAATCTGTAAATTAATTCATTTATTTCAAATAGAATGTGAAGAGTTTAAAGTGTATTCAGACAAACTATTTAAAGAGAGAATCTATAAAATATTTAAGTAAACCTTAACTGAAAGATAACAACTATTTCAGCATTATATTGGCTTTAAAGGGATTTTTATGAAGAAAGTGTTTTTATGGTGGTTAATAATCGGCAGTAAAGGTGGAGAAAACCGTGCCAGAATAATACTTGAACTGAATAAAAGACCCTATAACGCTAATAAACTTGCTAATGAGCTTTCTCTTGATTATAAAACAATACGGCATCATATAGACGTTTTAAAAGAGAATAATATAGTTAAATCAACTGGAGAAAAGTACGGGGCATTATATTTCCTTTCTGATGAAATGGAAAACAATTATGATACATTTCTGGAGATTTGGAGTGAATTTAGGGAAAATGGGGATAAATAATAGAAAACGAAGGTAAAAACATGTTAATGGAAATAAATCTATTTGGGCTGCCAGATATAATACCTACTTTGCTAATAATGGTTAAATACTCTGCTTTAATAACAAGCGTTGCAAATATCTGCCTTTTAGCAGGTATGCTCTACGTATACATGGAAAGATACTTAAAAGTTAAGTCCAAATTCACTACAACACTGGTTTTATTTACGTTACTTTTTCTGATTCAAAACGTTTTATTTTCGATTTATTTTTTATTCAATGTTCCTGAAACCATTGTAAATGCTGTAATTCTTTTAGTATTTTTAGGGCTTGAATTTACTGCATTAGCATTACTTTTGATGATAACAAGAGAATAATTCTGATTTTTTTTTCTTTTTAAATCTTTTTTGAACTGATTTATTCATTTTAGAATCTTTAACATGTTTTTATTTTTAGAAGTGTGATTGTTCAGATAATTTGGAGTGAATTTGGGTGTAAATCTGAGGAAACCATGAGGAAAATTTGGAAAAACTACTTTTAAGGGTTTAAACAAGATTTAAGTAGTCAATAAATGATTAAAAAATGAAACTATTGGCTATTGTAGATTAAATAAAAAGAAATCGTTTGGATTTTATTATTCAAATAGGAGGGAGAAAAGAGATGATCGATGTTAAAGAAATTAAATCAGTTAAACTGACTCCTTTTACAAGGATGTCAGCTTCAATATATGGAATTCTGGGGTTTGTTGCGGCATTAGCAATGCTGATAATACTCATAATTGTGCAGGCTGCAGGGGTTACCAGTCAATTGGCACCTCAATTTGCGCATTTTAATTGGATAACTGGAGCGGGAATACCTTTAATTGTGATCCTGCCCATAGCTGCATTTTTAATTACAGTAACTGCAAGTTTCATATCTGCAATGCTATACAACGTATTGGTACCCAGATTAGGCGGAATAAAGTTAGAATTAGAGGGTGAAGATGTAGTGAAAATACCGGTAGTTGCTTTTTCCCTGATACTATCAGCAATTGGGGCAATATGGGCATTTATTGGAGGATTATTAATGGCGGCGTTTATTGCTCCATTTTTCTCGTTAATTAGTTCAGTTCCGATACCGCCTGAAATAGCAGCAAATATAACCAATGCTACTGGAAATGCAATAGACGGCTCTGCATTTGGATCTATTGGCATAGTGGTGACATTGATACTGGTAATAGGATTGCCTATTATGGTATTTGTATTTGGATTTATCTGGAATGCTTTATTTGCAATATTCTACAATTACTTGGTTACAAGAGTAGCTAAAATTAAACTGGAGTTTGCTAATTTAACTGGAAGCTTGTATGAACTTAAAAATATACCAGTGATGCCAACAGCCCTTGCCGTGGCCCTGCTTTATGCATTATTAGGAATAATTTCCGGTATTTTAAATCAAAATTATGGGGAATTTATAACTAATTTTATATTCTATTTCATAGGAACAGCAATAGCTGCAAAATCATACAACTACCTGGCGCCTAAAATCGGCTCAATTAAATTAAATCTAGAATAATTGTTCTAGATTTATTTTTATTTTTATTGAATAAAAAAGGTGAAAAAAATGAATAACACAAAGGTAATACTTTCCACTTTATGGATAGTTGTCATGTTTAATATGATTTTTGCTGACATATTGTCTTTTATTATGCCTGGTTTTTTTGATGTAGTTAATGCAATGCAAGCTAGTCAAAGTCTATTGCTTGTATATGCGATTTTGCTTGAAATTCCCATTATTATGGTAATCTTGTCAAGAGTGTTAAAACGTGGAGTAAATAGATGGGCAAACATTGTTGCAAGTATCATAACAATAGCGTTTGTTATAGGCGGCGGTTCAACCTATCTTCACTACATATTTTTCGCGACAATAGAAGTTGTTTTGATGCTTCTAATCATATGGCTCGCCTGGAAATGGGATGAAAATTAATCAAAAGACTTGTTAAATCTAGAATAAATAATATCTAGATTTATTTAATTTATTAAACCATGAAAATATGAATAGGAGGTCAGAAAAACAATGAAAGCGGTAATTTATACAAAATACGGACCTCCAGAGGCTCTCAAACTGGTTGGGGTGGAAAAACCAGTCCCCAAAGATAATGAAATACTGGTTAAAGTGCATGCTACAACAGTGACAGCGGGAGATGTGAGAATGCGAAGTTTCACTGTGCCTCGCTGGCAATGGCTTTTTGCTAGAATTTATTTGGGTATTAGAAGACCAAAAAGACCAGTTTTAGGGATGGAACTTGCTGGAAAAATTGAAGAGACAGGTAAAAATGTAAAAAGGTTTAAAAAAGGAGATCAGGTTTTTGCATCTACTTTCGATGTTGATTTCGGTGGTTATGCAGAGTACAAATGTTTTCCAGAAGATGGAATGATTGCAATTAAACCTACCAATATGACATATGAAGAGGCTGCAGCCCTTCCTATTGGGGGAGCTACAGCACTACGCTTTTTGAGGAAAGGAAAAGTTCAAAATGGACAAAAAGTATTGATTTATGGATCTTCAGGTAGTGTAGGTTCTTTTGCAGTTCAACTTGCCAAATACTTTGGTGCAGAAGTCACAGGAGTATGCAGCACAACTAATTTAGAGTGGGTAAAAGCTCTTGGTGCAAATAGGGTAATAGATTACACTGAAGAGGATTTTACTCAAAGCGGTGAGACATACGATTTTATTTTCGATGCTGTAGGTAAGTTACCATTTTCAAAAGGAAAAAGAGCGCTCGCTAAGAGAGGAATCTTTCTTCATGTTTTGGGATCTTCAGATAAAGAAAGGACCGAAGATTTGGTTTTTCTCAAAGAGCTAATTGAGGATGGAAAGATAAAATCAGTCATTGATAGGACATATCCTTTCGAAAAAATTGTTGAAGCTCATAGATATGTGGAAAAAGGACATAAAAAGGGGAATGTGGCCATAAGTATTGAAAATGATAATTAAAAAGTTAAAGGTGGAAAAAAATGGATTCATATAGAAAGACAGGAATAATTGTGGGATTATTATTTATAATTGCCACGGTTGCGTCTATATTAAGTGCTGTTCCTTTAGGTTCGATTTTAGATGCTCCCAATTATCTTATTAGCTTTTCTGCACATGGAAACCAGATAATAATGGCAGTAATAATATGGCTAATAGCCGCTACCTCTGCAGTTGCAACTTCATTCATGCTATTCCCAATACTGAAAAGGCATATTGAAAGTTTAGCTATGGGATATGTTGTTTTAAGGACATTTGAGAATGTTTTATATGTAATTGGCGCTATCGGTCTTTTAATAATGTTAACTGTAAGCCAGAAATATGTGGCAGGAGCAGTTGATGCTTCATATTACCTGGTTTTAGGTACATTACTACTGGCATTAAAAGATTGGGCATTAGCACTGGGAACCGTGTTATTCTTTGGTTTGGGAAGTTTAACTCTTAATTACGTGTTATACCAGTCCAAATTAATTCCCAGATGGTTATCTCTTTGGGGAGTCATTGGGGCAGTATTGGTCTTAATATATGGCTTGACTGCAATTTTTGGCCTGGGAATAGGATTAACTTCTCCATTTGCTTTATTAGCCATTCCAATAGCAGTGCAGGAAATGGTATTTGCAGTATGGCTTATTGTTAAAGGATTCAACCCATCTGCAATTCAATTAAGTCTGGAATCATAACATGACAGAAATTAAAAATTAATGTAACCGCCTCTGTAAATAAAACCTGGCCCACATGATGCTGAATTCATGATTTGTTTCATGGGTCAGGATTTATAAACAAATTAAGGATATATACAGTTTTAATGTGATTAATAGGATTGGAGGAAAATAAATGGAGAAAAATGAGTTTAAGAGCAAAAATAAATCTCTAATAGTTTTGTTTTCTTATCACCATAATAATACGGAGAAAATAGCTAAGGTGATTGCAAAAGTTCTTAATGCAGAAATAAAAACGCCACAACAAATAAATCCTGAGGAACTTCAAGATTATGACCTGGTAGGGTTTGGATCAGGAATTTATAGTGCAAAACACCATGAATTTATACTTGAACTTGCCGATGAGCTACCGGAGGTTAATAATAAGAATGCATTTCTTTTTTCAACTGCAGGAATAACTGGAAAATCAAAATCAGCAAAAGATCATTCTAAACTCAGGGAAAAACTTGAATCTAAAGGTTATACGGTTATCGATGAGTTTCAATGTAAAGGATTTAATACCAATAGTTTTCTTAGACTGTTTGGTGGAATGAATAAAGGTAGACCTAATGCTGAAGACCTTAAACATGCAGAAGAGTTTGCCCAAAAACTGAAAAATGCTAATAATTTATAAGGTGGCTGAATAATGGAAGATGTGCAGATAATACTCTCAGGAATATGGATTGCTCTAGTGTTGGTTTATCTTTATGGGGATGTGCTGCGTATATGTAGCGGTGATTTTAAAGCAGCAGAAAAAAAAGGTATAAAGCTTACTCAAATACAATGGCTGGGAATCGCTATATTAATGACTATTCCAATAATTATGGTTATACTATCTTTGATATTGCCATATCCTATGAATCGCTGGGTAAACATCGTCGTAGCCATATTCTTCTTCATCTTTAATCTCATAGGATTGCCTACATACCCTTCGGCATATGATAAATTTTTGATAGTTGTAGGACTTGGGTTTAATGTGCTGACTGTTTGGTATGCATGGAACTGGGCCTAAATAGAAGTAAGAAACAATTTTTCGCGTTATTTTTTCTTATCAAAGGTTTTTCGTGCTTCTTTAAGATACTCCCTAATTTGAATGCTCTGCGTGCATTTTTCTTCGCATTCATCACAAAAGGCAGCACTTGCCTGTTTGGCGGTTAGGAATGAATAGTTTCCAGCAGGTTTTTCCATATTCTGGTAGATATATAAGTCATTCAGCAAATTGAGGTTCAGTGGAATGTCTACTCCTTTTGGACAGGGTGTGCAGTAGCCACAGGCAGTGCAGCTAACATGAACTCTTTCACTGTAAACCTCTCTAACTTCCTGAATTAAATTTTTTTCTGACTGGGAAAGACTATTGACGTGACCATTCTCTGCAATTTTAACATTTTCTATAACGTGTTCCATGGTACTCATACCGCTTAAAACTACATTAATTTCAGGTTTGTCCCATAGGAAGCTTAAGGCCCACTCTGCAGGACTTCTTTTAACTTCTGCTCTGTTCCAAATGTTTTGGATATCTTCAGGGAGATTATTTGTGAGGCAACCTCCTCTAAGCGGTTCCATGATTGCTATCCCCATGTTTTTAGCTGATGCATATTCAAGGCCTGCCTTTCCAGCCTGGAAATCCTGATCCATGTAGTTAAACTGTATCTGGCAAAAACTCCAATTGTAAGAGTCAACTATTTCTTTAAAAAGCTTTAATTCATCATGGAAAGAAAAACCAGCGTATCCTATCTTATCTTCTTCAACGGCAGAATCCAAAAACTCTAATACATCCATATCTGTTAAATTAGTCCATGTACTCACACCGAGCCCGTGTAAAAGATAAAAATCAATTTTATCGGTTTGAAGCCGCTTTAGCTGTTCATCAAGATAGTAATTAAGGTCTTCTTTCTTTTGAACAAGCCAGCCTGGTAATTTTGTGGATAGGTAAATATCATCTCTGTAATCATCTTTCAAGATATTTCCCACAAATATCTCGCTTATGCCGCCTTCTATTGCGCTGGCACCGTGATATGGATAGGCAGTGTCAATATAGTTAACTCCACGGTCCATTGCATAATGAAACATCTCCGTTGCCGGGGGTTCATTTATTTTTGTGGGATTACCTTCAAGTATTGGAAGCCGCATGCATCCAAAACCAAGTATTGAAACTTTTTGGCCTGTTTTACCGAATTTTCTGTATAACATTAGTGATAATCCTCCGGATAAATCTATTTAAACATAATAGTAAAATTATAATCCTTGAAAGATAAATATGCATAATCTGTATAAATTTAAATAAATTTAATTTCTTGAGATATCAGAATTTAATCATTGCTTTGTAGTTAAAATATATAAAATCTTTTGAATTATTAGTTAATGGTTAAAAATAGATGGATTTCATATAAAATCAAGAATGGAAAAAAATATATATCTTGTTAACATATTCGTTCTCTATGAACAAATCAAATATTAATTGGGTTGGTATGGGGCTTATTTTAGGTGTAGGAATTGGAGCTACATTGGGAATAATATATAGTAACATGGCACTTTTTGCTGCATTCGGTGCTGGAGTAGGAATTGTAATTGGTGCAATAATTGCATCATATGAATCTAAAAATTGAAATATTTCCTGATTTTATTTTAACATCTGTTTTATAATTTAACCTATCTTTAAACTTGCAACATATTCATATCCCTCAAGATTATCATTTGCTTTATCAATAAGAATTTCAATTTTTTTGCCAAAATGTTCCCCGGCAAGTTTTAAGTGATAAAGCGCGATTCCAACATCAATTGGGATTTATTTTTTAGCCACAAGTCCTCTTACAAAGCCGGGTTTAATTGCGTAAATATGAATTAGGTTATCATCACCTTTTAAAACCATGGCTGGTTATTGGTGGCAGATGGAGCGAGACACACTGCTTCAAATAACTCATTTGAACCTTTAAAGTCATTCATTTCTTTTAAAGGCTTTCTTTTAAATTCTGAAAGACTGGTTCTATATAATAGTTCATTAGGCTTTCCGAATGCAATTAATATTATAAATTCCAAGTTTGAACTTTCAAGCACCTCTTTTTTTGGGTTTTGGAATTCCCTGCCAGCAGCTTCTGATACCACTTGTAAAAAGGAGAGTTGCTCTTTGAGCAGCTAATGGTAGGGTTAAAACTAATACATCAGCTTCTGCCGCAGTATCTGGGTTTTCTGCTGCTTGAGATTATTTATCTCATCTTTTTTTAGAAATTCTTAATTATCTACTGCAGATTAAGCTTTTTCTAATGCCCTGGATCCAATTATAACATCCTCTTCAGCGTGCATAAAGCGTATAACAATTCCTAGACCTTGACCGCCGGTCCCACCAATAATTCCAATTTTCACATTAAAACCTCCGATATTTTAATTAAAGCATGTTTTCTCATCATTCTTTTTGAATTTATTTTATTAGGCTGGAGCTTCACCTGACTGTTCAACACTCATTTCAATCTGATTGACCTTCTCTAGCATGAAGGCTAATACAAAGAGGATAAGTCCGTTAATGAAAAGAATTACTGCAACAAGCATGCCTGGAATTAGACCTGGCAGGAGCATGGATAAACCAAATGCAATTGTCACTAAATTCAGTATTATTTGAATAATCAGAAGTTTCTTAAGAATAGTTGGAACAACTACCGGTTCTGCAGGTGGATTCCTGATTCCGGAGAGAATGGGTAACAGGATTTGAATAAGCAGTACTGATCCTCCAACGATGTTAAGAATACCGAGAAGTATGGTTATAATTCCAGTCAAAATTCCCGGAACTATACTTGAGACAATTCCCAATGCAGCAAAAATCAGACCAAATACTACCATTAACCACGAACGTTTAAACTGGCCCATGGGAGTGTCTCCTAATGCCATTATTCGAATGGCCATTAAAACCAGCAACAGACCAAGCTGACCATCAGGTGAAAAGGGAAGTAAGCCAAGAAATACAGGAAATAGCAGTAATGCCAGGACTGTTATTAAAACAGCCATTGTAATTAACATTGTGGTTGAAAGGGGAAGGGAAACTTCCTGAAAAATACTGAACCCTTTTGAAGTAGTTTTATCTAATGCACCTGATTCACTTTCAGATAGATACAACCTTGTGGCCTTTTGAATACACCAGGAGAGATAGAAAAAACTGATACCGTAAATAATAAGCAATATTGCAGTAACTGGATTGGTTGTTATTCCAGGAAATAGCGTTATCACACCTAAGATGGCTGTTATTATATAAATAAGAGCACAAATTATGGTTAGCTGCCTTAATACTCCAGGGGTCTTCATCCACAATTTTCCCTTATCTTCCAGGAGGAATAACTGCAGAAGGAGGGATATCCCTCCTATTAAAAGTATTATTCCTGCCAGGATACGAACGAATTCTGTTAAGATTCCAGGAATGAAACAGGCAACCATTCCAAAAATTGCTGAACCTATTCCTATTGTGATAAGTGCCCATGAGCGGCGTAGATCAGCAAGGGGAGTTTTGCCCAGTGTGATTATTTGAATAGAGATTAAAACTAAAAAAAGCCCATACATACTATCAGGATTATAAGGTAATTCTCCTGTATTAATTCTAAAAAGAAGCAATCCAAAAATTGACATAAATGCCCCAAATATGAGTAGGATCACAACCTCAAGGGTAAGATCAGATTCCCTTATCATAGTGATTTCATTTTTCTGCTTATTATTTTGCAAATAAACGTCCCTCCTTAAATTGATTATTTATATATTTACCTTTCTAAGCTACCTGACATTTTGTATATTTTAGACAACTAAATTCATTTTTTGAGCATTTTCACATTAAATAAAACGACCTTCCTTTTCAAAGCGTATCCTGTGATCATGGGCATGTTTTAAAAGGAATTCTTCCACTTGCTGGTTTCCCAATATATATCCACCATATATATCGCTATTGGGTTGTTCAGGCACAATAATCCGTCCTTTACCTTCGGCAACCCTATCGAGACTATAAAATACTGCTTGATCTACGGGATATGCTTCTTCAGGAACTGGTGCACCTTCTCCTTTATTGTTAATTATTTTGCTAAATATGGGTGTGGCAATATCTCCCGGACATATCACCGAGAAATAGATCCCTTTTTCAGAATATTCATATCTTAAGCTTTCAGATAGCCCAACAACAGCATATTTACTGGTATCATAAATAACCTGCATTGGATAGGGAACCAATCCTGCAAGTGAAGATGTGTTTACAATGTGGCCAGATCCCTGTTCGAGCATGATAGGTAATGCTGCATGCACTCCATAAATAACACTCCACAGGTTGGTGTCTAGCATGAATTTCCAATCTTCAAAAGTAGTTCTCTCAAAAAGCACTGGCTTAAAAACGCTTGTGTTGTTAAATAACATATCCGATCTGCCTGCTTCTCTTGCCGTGCCTTCAATTGCTTTTTGTACCTGTTCCTGATTGGTCACATCCATAACCAGTGAATGCACTGAATCACTCGAAAGCTCTTGAGTTGCTTTTTCAACCTTCTCAGGGTTACGTCCAGCCATATAAACAATTACATCTCTTTTTAAGAGTTTTTCACATAATGCATATCCAATACCGGAGTTTCCGCCGGTTACAATGCAAATTTTATCTTTATAATATTCTAAATTGGCTAACATATCCTCTCCAGCTTAGCATTTTTAAAAGTAGGTCCCCTTTTCTTCATATGCTATTCTGCGATCATGGGCCATCTGCATTAATAATTCTTCTATTTTTTCGTCTCCTAACACATATCCTTTCCATAAGTCAGTTTGAGGCTGCTCAGGTACTACAATAACCCCTTGTTTATTGGCAACTTTATCTAAAATGTACTCTGCAGCCTTGTCTGCAGGATATGCATCTTCAGGGATTTTTGCTTCTTCATGTTCTTTCCCATCAATTGTTTTTTTAAAGATAGGGGTCGCAATATTACCAGGGCAGATTGTTGAAAAGTGAAGGCCTTTTTCTGCGTATTCATACCTTAAACATTCTGTAAAACCAGTAACACCAAACTTGGTAAGAGCATAAAGCCCCTGGAATGGAAATGGAACAATTCCTGCAACAGAACTGGTGTTGATTATATGTCCGGATCCTTGTTCCAGCATAATGGGTACTGCAGTATGGACACCGTAGATAACGCTCCATGTGTTAGTGTCTATTATTGTTTTCCAGTCATCCAGGGTTGCATTATCATAGGGTAAAGTACCACCTATTCCTGCATTGTTAAAAAGGAAGTCTATTCTACTTGCTTCTTTTACAGCATCATTAATAGCATTTTCTACCTGTTTTTGATTAGTTACATCAGCTATGAGCGTATGGATCCTATCTTTATAACTGGAGAGCTGCTCAGCAGCATCTGCAACTTTTTTAGGATTTCTACCTAACATGTAGACATCTGCTCCCCTTTTTAGAAGTTCTTCACATAATGCATATCCGATACCGGAGTTTCCGCCGGTTACAACACAAATTTTATCTTTATAATATTCAGAATTACTCATAGTATCATCTCCTTACGAACATTTATTCTATTATTCGGGAACCTCTGGACTGAAGGGTAGCGTCTGCTTCATAAAGTATGGATTGAGTAATTTTTTTAATGGGTAGAGCAGCGAGGCTGTTTACTATCCACCACTGTGAAGGGTTTTGCATCGGGGTAAGTTCGGTCCATTTAAGGTTGCCTTTCCCCTTCTGCGCTGTTTTGATATCCATACCTTGAGGATACAGAATAAATTGACTTAGTTCTGCTCCAGGAGCTCCGACTTTGGGTATATATCTCCATCCTATTGTATTCAATACTGAAAACTGAGATCTTATCTCCTCAAGTTCAGTTCCAGCTATGTTTCCTGTAGCTTCAAAGTCCATGTTAAGGAAGGTGTTTCCTTCATAGCTCACTGTAGTAGCATAATTAGGTTTTAAAATATGTAGATCTTCAATATCTGCATAAATTTTAGGTATCCCCGTCTGTTCACGCCCGCCTAATATGGGTGCGGTCTTGTTTTCCCATACAACAAGTGTATATGCTCCTTCAAGCTCTTCATCCTTACCGTTAAACCGTACAGGCGCTGCAACATTAATTAAATTGTATTGACCACCAACCATCCAGTTTATCTCGGTGAATTTGCTGAATAAAATCTGTACTTCATGTGACAGTAATTCAAAGCCCTCTGGAATAAAATTTTCCAGAATTTCTCCATCAGTTTCATAACTAATAGAAAGAGCAGTTGCTTTCATCAGCAATATATCCTCTGGATTGAACTTACTCCCTCCAAAATGAACAGGCATCAAATATGTAAAATCTTTTTCTGGTTTAAACATATATTTACCTCCTTTACACCCAATAAATCGAAAAAATGATTATTTATGTTAAGGAGGTACTCAAAAATAAAAATAAGTAAACTAACCTTATGTCATGCATAATATTGTAAGTACTGATAATATTTGGGATTTATTTTAAATAATATTGTTATTTCTACATAATATTAATCTTTTCTTTTCATTTTTCAAAAATTTTAGCTAATAAATATGTTTATTTCCATATTTTTTGCTCGATTCCTATTAAACAATCAAATTAATAAATTCATAGAATAATAACATATTACAAACTTAATAAGGTTATATTTACTGAGAACAAGTATATTAGCCTTATGAAAGTTTTTAATGAGATATGGATGAATCTCCGATGCCTATGATTCAATGTATACCTCTTATTTTCGATTAATTTGATTCAAGATTTGGCAGCGGAGGATTCAATGGAGGTGAGGGGGAAGGATTTTAAATAATCAGCCTTATTTATTTTATTAATAAATGTACGCCCTGACTAAGGAAATAAAGAGCAAAAATTATTAGAACGACTCCAAGAATCCTCATTATCCAGATATATGTCTTCCCTGTTAAAAAATCGCGTGATTTTCCAGTTGCATAGGCCAGAACTATTTTTGAGCCCACTAAAAGTGCATAAAATCCAATGATAAACCATATTACTGATAAAACGCTTTCAAAATAGGCAGGAATTATTATCGGCCCGCCGATGGTTATCCAGAATAAATAAGGGGCTGGATTTAAAAGATTTAAAGTAACTCCTTTTGTAAGAGATTTAGGCCTCTCTAATTTGATGTCTTCAATTAAAACCCGTGTTTTAAAGCTTTCATAGGCAAGATAGCCCAGATAAATACCACCAATAATTGAAATGATGCCTAAAATTGAATTGTAGCTTGAAATTAGTGACAAAAATAGTAAACATATGGCTATAATTGGAATATCGGAGATTATTGGGGCGAAAGCAACGAGAATGCCTTCTTTGTAGCCGTGTTTTAGTGTTTGTGAGATTACTAGGACAAGGAGCGGGCCTGGTGAGAAGCCGGCGTAGAGGCCGAGGGTTATTCCAGCGATTAGTAATTCGATCAATTTAAATCTCCCTAAAATTTTAATATATTATATAGGTTTTCCCTAGTTATAAGAATTCCAGAAAAAATTATCAGCTATTAAGTTAATGATAAAAATAAATTTTTCGCTCATGTCCATGATCCTGTGCAAAAAAAGTTAAAAAAAAATTGATTTTTTTTAGAAAGATTAATAAATGTCTAATTAAATATTTATCTCTTCGATAATATTATAGGATAGGCAAAAAGCAACATATTCGGTGAGTTTATGGTAATTTTATTCGCATTAATTGCAGCATTAATTATTTCCCTGATCATAGTAATCAAATCAGCAGATTTATTTGTTGATAATTTAGTGGAGATTAGTCTTGCATTGGGTATATCGGAGATAATAATCGGTGTTACTGCCTCTGCAGTTGGTACATCGCTTCCAGAGTTTGGTTCAGCAATGATAGCCATTTTAACTGGAAGTCCCGAAATGGGTATTAGCGTTGCAATAGGGGCGAATATATGGAATATAGGGGGAATTTTGGGTATAACTGCCGTTGTTGCAGGTGTAATAACCACTAACAGAGAAGAAATTAATCGAGATGGACTAATGGTTCTGTTAACAGCCCTGATTATAACAGCATTCATGTATTTATTTGGAGAGTTGTCATTAGTCATAGGAATCCTCTTATCAGTAATTTATGTTGGTTATCTATGGATGTTGATTAAAGCACAGAAAAAAAATCGGGGTACTGAAGTGTCTCATCCAAAAGAAAATAGGAGAAAAATCAATAAGAAAAATATATTCTGGTTGCTCATTGGTCTTGTGGGTTTAGCAATAGGATGCAGGGCAATAGTTTATTCAACCGTAGAAATTGCGGAAATTGCAGGTATTCCTGAGGCATTAGCGGGAATTCTACTGGCATTTGGTACTACTACTCCTGAATTCTTTACAGTTCTAACTTCCGCAAGAAAAGGATTAAATAGTCTGGCGTTAGGGACTGTTTTTGGAAGTAATGTATTTAATATTTTAATAGGGCTGGGAGTCCCGGCAATTTTTGTTACAGTTCCAGTAGAATCGACCACAATCATGCTCGATGCGCCAGCAATGATTATAATAACAGTTTTATTGTTAATACTGATCAGGAGAGGTATGAAACTTAATAGAATTGATGGGATAATTCTCGTAATCTCATACATATTGTTTATAAGTGTAAGGCTGTTATACAGCGGAGTTTAAGGTATAAAAAGGTTTTGTAACCCTTACTGTTGAATATCTGCATGAAATAATTGGACATACCCCTGATTTAACAAATGAAATGGGATTTATAGGCTTATTTGGGGATAATTCTGCATCATTTTTAACTCCTAAAAAAGTTAAGCAAATGATGGTTAACAAGCTAAAAGAAGTGAAAAGAATTTAAGCGTAATGGAACAAAAATGAACAGTAACCAGTATTTAATTAAGGAGTTCAATAATGAGCTTATACATTAAGGAAACAGGGAAAAACAACGATAAAACCATCTTATTTATTCATAGCGAGGTAACAGCGGGTTGGATATGGGATAAACAGGTAGAAGCATTTAAAGATTACCACTGCATTGTTCCTGATCTTCCAGAACATGGAAAAAGCGCAGGAGCAAAGCCCTTTACAATGCAGGGCGCAGCAGACATGATCATTGATATAATTAAAAATAAAGCTAAAAATGGAAAAGCTCATCTTGTGGGAATATCTATGGGTGCTCAAATCATCGTTCAGGTTCTAAGCATGGCTCCTGAAGTTGTTGATCATGCATTTATTAGTGGAGCGCTTATATGTAATCCCAAACCCACTAAAACCTTTTTAAAGCTCCTAAATCATCTTATTGAAGTTTATTTACCTGATAAAAACAAAACTATTCGTATAATGAGTTATGTGAGATCTTATAACATACCTAAAAGTCTCCGTAGTAAATTCAAGGAATCTACGTACATAATCGAACCAGAGTCTTTAGATAATATTATTAGAGAAAATATGCTTTTTAGGATGCATAGAAGTCTTAAAAATGTTGATTTACCTGTACTTGTAATGACAGGAGAAAAGGATTATAAAATCATTAAAAAATCAGCAAGAGATCTTTTAAATGAGCTTCCAAATTCCAGGGGAGCAATGGCTTTGAAAGTTGGGCATTTGTGGAATATAGAAAATCCAGAGCTATTTAATAACGTCTTAAGAGCATGGATAACCGATAAAAATCTTCCAAAAGGTATTGAATTATTATAATAGTGGCTATTTAAAATTTTAAATAACTATTCAAATGCATAATTTTATTATTGATGTATAGAATAATAATATTAAACAACAATTTTTTGAAGGGATTTCTATTAAAATTGAAATTTATTATTTTTCAGGAACAGGGAATTCTCTGCATATAGCCAGAGAATTACAAGAAAGAATTCCAGAAGCAAAGTTAATATCAATGGTAAGTCTCTTAAACAGAGATATAATTAAGACTGGTGCAGAAACCATTGGTTTTATTTTTCCAATTCATCTTGCCATGGCTCCTGCTCCTGTAATTGAATTTGTTAAGAAAATGGACTTGAAATCAGCAGAATACATTTTTGCAATTGCAACAAGGGCTGGAAGTCAGCATAGGGCATTTATTGACCTGGAAAATGCCTTAAAGAAGAAAGGTAAAACTTTAGATTCCTTTTTTTCATTGAACATGCCCAGTAACGATCCTAAATTTGAGGGCTGGAAACCGGCAACAGAAGATGAAATAAAGAAAATGGAATCTGATATTCAAAATAAGCTTAATTCCATCCAGAAAATTATTTTAAATAAAGAAAAAAGCCGTGAAGAGGATACTGATTTTATTACTCCCATGCCTGCATTTTCAATTCTCTCCATATTCCTTCCATTCCTTAACAGGCTTTATAATGTTGAATTTTACGCCGATTCAAAATGTATACAATGCGGAACATGTGAAAAGGTCTGTTTATCCCGAAAGGTAAAAATGATAGATGGAAAACCTGTCTGGCAGAAAAATGTGCAGTGTTTTTTCTGTCATGGGTGTCTAAATTATTGTCCACAGCAGGCTGTTCAAATAAAATCTACAAGACTTTTAAAATCATTTACAGATAAAAATGAAAGGTATTCACACCCTTATGCAACAGCAGATGAAATTGCTGGAGAAAAAGAATATGAAGATGTTTAATATATGGATAAATCTGATATAGAAGCTATGGATTCTCGTTGGAATTGGATTTACAAATTCAGTAGCGTAACTGCCCTAATTGCAGGAATATTATTTCTAATTGCAGGTATCGAACTCATTATCATGGTCTTTCAATCAGGTACTATAAATGGCTCATTTTGGTCTAATTGGCTTATTTTGCTTTTTAAACTACATGCTGGATTCAATGGAATTCAATTGAACCAATTATATGTATTAAATCTCTTGGATATTGTCATCATGGTATTTATTGCCTTAACATTTCTCGGTCTTTATGTTGCTCTCAGGAGAGCAAGTAAAATCTGGTCCATAATAGCTTTGATCCAACCATTTCTGGGAATATTAATCTTCATAGCCACTCAATCAGCTGGTCGATCTGCTGTAATGGGAGGGATACTTGTAATTTCTTTTGTTATGCTTCAAAACAACACTTTCAAAAATTTCACTGCTTTTTTAGGGATTATAGCAAGTCTTGCTTACGATATGGAGAATAGGAAAATTACTTAATTAATTTTTTAAATAATTATTAATAGCTAATGAAAAGGAGGAATTAAATGAAAATTGGAATAATAGTACATTCTATAACGAATAATACCTATTCTGTTGCCCAGAAACTTCATGATAAGCTTATAGAAACTGGACATAATGCGGAAATCCAGAGGGTGAGTATGGTTGGCGGGGACAGGCCTGAAGGCAAAAATATAGAACTTGAAAATCCACCAGATGTGAGTTCATATGATGCACTAATTTTCGGCGGCCCGGTGCACGCATTTTCCCTTGCACCTGCAATGAAGATGTATATGGAACAAATGGGATCACTTCAAGATAAAAAAGTTGCTCTTTTTGTTACCAAGGGTTTACGTTTTGAATGGACAGGGGGAACTCGCGCAATCGGGCAAATGAAAAAAATATGCCAATCTAAAGGCGCAATAGTAATGGGAACAGGCATAGTTGTCTGGAATAAACAGCACGATAAAAAGATTGCTGAAGTGGCCCAAAAGTTCAGTAATTTATTTTAAATGGAGTTAATTACTCCATATTTAAAATTATAGTAAAGAATGTAACTTATTAAACATTTGAATTTTATTATTTTGATTAACTCGTCTTAATTAAAGCTTAAAACAGCATGAGCAAGATTTAAAATAATAATAATAGTTTAAAACATTTAGTAACTCACTATAAATCAATTCAAGCTTTAAAATACTATAATTCTATTTTAATAGTCTGCTATTTTTATATTTTTGCCTATAAGAAAACCTTTATATAGTTTGGATAACAGCATGTTATATTGGTAACATAGTGTTATAAATAAATCAGTAAGTTATAATTGTATGGTGATAAAACTGTCATTTCAAAAATTAAAAGAACAGGAAAAAGAGGAAAGGCGTAAATACATAATAGATGTTGCAGAGAAGCTTTTTCTGCATAAAGGATACAATAAAATCTCTATGGGTGATATAGCAAAGGAAGTAGGAGTAAACAGGGCTACTCTCTACCTTTACTTCAAGAATAAAGATTCTATTTATTTTGCAGTCCTTTTACGTGGTCTTTACCTAATGAGAGATTTCTTTCAAAAAGCAATTAAAGAAGATCAAAATGGACTGGAGCGGCTTATTGAATTATGTTATGCGTTTTTCAATTACTGTAAGAAATATCCAGAGTATTATCGTGAGTTAGCATATATGAGGGCTCATAATTTTGATATCAGCCGAATAAAATGTGTAAATGAACAGATGATAGTTGCAAATGATCTCATGGATGCAATAAGTAATTCTATTAAAATGGGCATGGATGATGAGAGCATGAAAGACCAGCTTGACCCCGTAAAAACAGCCGTTTTTGTAGTGAATAACTGCGAAAAAATGGTCAATCCAGGGCCTGATATGTTAGGGCTTTTATCGATGCACAGCATAAATCCAGATCAGTATTTAGAATACTCTTTTAACCTTTTAATATCAACCATATCAAAAAAAGACATATGTGCGAATGAAGAATTCAACTAATTAGTTTTATTCTTTACATGGGGATGTTATAATGGACAAAACAGAAATTTATTATTTTTCAGGAACTGGAAATTCACTTTACGTGGCTAAGGAATTGCAGAAAAGAATTCCAGAAGCAGAACTTTTACCGATTGTGAGTCTTTTAGACCAAGATGTCATAAAAACTAATGGAAAAAATGTAGGGTTTGTTTTTCCAGTGCATGCTTTAACCATTCCCATTGTAGTAAAAAGATTTCTTAAAAAAACTGATTTCTCTTCAGCAGAGTACATCTTTGCAGTTACAACACGGGGCGGTTCTATTTTCAGGGGTTTTGAGGAAATTGAAAGGATATTAAAAAAGAAAAGTAAACGCTTAGATGCACATTTTATTCTTAATATGGGCATGAACGACCCAAAACCAAAAGGATACAAGTGCCCAACTTCGGATGAGATTTTAAAAATGGAATTAGTGATAAATGAAAAATTAGATTTAATCCAAAAAATTATATTAAATAAAGAAGTTAGCAGAGAAGAAGACTCAGAATACTTAATTGAATTTGGATATAATCCTGTAATTAATTCTATATTGGAAAAACTGGTTATTGGGGTATGACATTTTCTGAGTATATTGGGGGAGTTAATTACTTTTATACTGATTATAAGTGTAATGGATGCGGAATTTGTGAAAAGATCTGCTTATCTGGAAAAATTAAAATGGATGGTGAAAAACCAGTTTGGATAAAGGATATCTTTTGTTATATGTGCTATGTATGTATCAATTTTTGTCCTCAAAATTTAGTCCAGATAAATGACATACCATTTGTTAAATCCTATACAGAAGAAAATGAAAGATATTCCTGTCCATATGCAACTTCAAAGGATATTGAAAAACAAAAATTTAAAGGAGAGTTTTAATATTGAAATCAGAGGGGATTAATGATATTAAAAATGAGCGCTGGAAAACTCTCTACAAAATTGGAGGGGCAGCAGCTATACTTGCAGCAGTACTCCTTTTAATTGAAATAATTGTATTTACTATCTGGCCTCAACAGACCACGGCCATTGCTTATTTTACATTATTCCGAAGTAACAGACTCATTGGATTGTTAGACTTTTATTTATTAGAAATGCTTGCTTACATTCTTTTTGTACCTATATTCCTGGCAATATACTTTGCAATCAGGAAAAACACCGAAAGCTACATGATTCTTGGAATGACTTTTGCTATTATAGGCATAGCTATCTTTCTTTCAACAAACAATCCCTTTTCATTGCTTTCTTTAAGCGATCAGTATTGGGCTGCAACAACAGAAGCACAAAAATCAGTCTTACTTTCAGTGGGACAGACTATAATCGCTAATACGGGGCAACGTGCTGTTGGAGGCTTCAATATGGGATTCTTGCTCGTTTCGATTGCAGGCCTTATAACATCATGTGTCATGCTAAAAAGCCCTATTTTCAGTAGATTGACTGCTTATGTAGGAATTATTGCTTTTGTTATCTCATTAGTTGATTATTTAAGGATAATATTCATTCCATCAGTGACTATTATCCTTTTAATTATCGCCGTCCTATCAGGGATACTTTTATTAATATGGTTGTTTTTAGTCGGTAGAAGTCTTTTGAAGTTAAGTAAAAACCCTCCAACCGTCGAAAATTGAATTTTATGTTTTTAATGGTAAATTTTATTAATTTCCAGGTATAAACTATAATTATGAAAAAGAAAGCTGTTTCTAAGGATGAAATGGAAAAAAGCTCTCCTGCAAAAGATGTGGACGAATACCTTGCTGCACTCCCTAAAGATCAACGTGAAGCTCTTGAGAAGGTTCGTAAAGCAATTAAAGAGGTCGCTCCAGAAGTTGAAGAAGTTATTAGCTACCGGATCCCTACTTACAAATATCAGGAGCCATTGGTTCATTTTGCAGCATTTAAAAATCATTTAAGTTTTTATGGCATAAATAAATCCGTTTTTGAGGACTTTAAAGATGAACTTCAAGACTATAAAATTTCGGGCACTACAATCCATTTCTCTGCTGAAAATCCTCTTTTGGAATCAGTAGTTAAAAAGATTGTAAAAAAACGGATGAAAGAAAATGAAGAGAGATTAAAAAAGTAAATTCTACAAAAGTAGAATTAATAGGAGGTTTTACATGCAAAAAATCACCCCATTCCTATGGTTTGATAATCAGGCTGAAGAGGCCATGAATTTCTACATATCAGTTTTTAAAAACTCTAAAGTAGTAAGTGCTGTTCGTTATGGAAAGGCAGGACCTGGGCCTGAAGGTACAGTCATGACAGCTAGGTTCCAGATTGAAGGACAGGAATTCGTAGCATTAAATGGTGGGCCGCAGTTTAAGTTCTCAGAGGCCATATCTTTTGTAATAAACTGTGAAAATCAGGAAGAAATAGATTACTATTGGGGAAAGCTCTCTGAAAGCGGCGAAGAACAGGGACCTGGCTGGGTAAAGGATAAATACGGACTTTCCTGGCAGATTGTACCCACCATTTTAAGCGATATGATGGCTGATGAGAGTCCTGAAAAATCAGGTAGGGTAATGGCTGCAATGATGCAGATGACTAAAATTGATATAAATAAATTAGAGCAATCGTATAAGGGTTAAATGCCCTTAATATTTAAAAACGTATTTTCAGGGCATATAAAATGAAATTAATTATAAGAGCCTTATTTTCTTTAATTCTGCCGGTTACTGCAGCGATAATAATACCATTTTTTTTAATTTCAAATTATAATAATCATTTACTTGCTTTTAATTCAATTTTAACAGGTATCATGCTGATTATGGGGATATTGTTGATATTTTTTGGATTATTATTTTTAATTTATACCAATAAATCGTTTTTAAAGATAGGTAAGGGTACACTGGCACCATGGGATTCTCCAAAGGAGTTAGTTGTAGATGGTGCATACAGATATGTTAGAAATCCAATGATAAGTGGAATTTTAATGATTCTTTTGGGAGAAACGTTGATTTTCGCTTTAATTGAATTATTATTATGGTTTGCAGTCTTTTTTGTTGTAAATCATGTATACCTCATCTACGGGGAAGAACCAGGCTTAATAAAACGGTTTGGTGATAATTACAGGGAATATATGAAAAATGTTCCAAGATGGATTCCTAGCTTAAAACCATGGATAAAAAATTAAATCTTGATTAGATGTACTGTTTAAAAGAATCGGTTGATGAAAATGTTTAAAACCACAAGAGAGGATTGGTACTTCATTGTTCCATCATCATTGATCTTCTTTTTTGCCTTAATTATATCTGTATGGGACTTTATAATAATTCAAAAGGCGAATTATGGCATTATAAACATTATAGGGGTGATTTTGTTTTTAACAGGCCTAATCATACGTTTAATTGGAAAGAGGACTTTAGGAAGGTATTATTCATATGGCTTGAAAACACTGCCAGATCATAAACTCATTAAACATGGTATTTATAAGCATATTCGGCATCCTATTTACCTTGCTATTATTCTGTATGGTATGGGAATCCCAATGTTCTTTTCAAGTCTATATGGTTTTCTTATAATGCTGTGCTTGATTCCACTCATTTTTTACAGAATAAAAATTGAAGAAAAAATGTTGTTGAATAAATTTGGAGAGGAATATAGGGATTACATGGAAAAAAGCAAAAAATTAATCCCTTTCGTGTTTTAAATGATCTTATAAATTTCGATGATCTAGATAACAAAATACTGAGGTTCTAAATGTCTTAAAGTTATTCACCAGAAAAAACAGGGATTTTTTATGGAGATAGAATTACCATGAAGGAATATGAATTCGATGCAGTGCTTTTAAAGCATGAGGGGATGAACGCCTCATTTATTGAGTTCCCCTATGATGTAGAAAAGGAATTTGGCACAAAAGGTCAGGTTAAAGTGCATGCAACGTTCGATGGGGTTGAATACAGGGGTTCGCTTGCAAAAATGGGCCATCACTGCCATATATTGGGTGTTACGCAAAAAATACGTAAAGAAATCAATAAAAATTCTGGAGATACGGTTCACGTTGTTTTGAGGCAGGATACCGAGCTGAGAATAGTTAAAGTGCCTGAAGATTTTGCAGGACTCTTAAATAAACATACAGAAGCGAAAGGATTCTTTGATGCGCTGTCGTATACAAATAAAAATAATTATGTGCGGTGGATTACAGAAGCTAAAAGAGAAAAAACTCGACAAAAGAGATTGCAAAAATCATTAGCTTTGCTGTTGGATAAAGTGAAACGCCCTTTATAATAATTAAATAAGAAAGTGATGTTTATGCAAATACAACGTAAAAAACAAATATTCGCACTTTGCGGCATCGTAGCCCCGATTCTATTCACACTTTTGGTGATAATAGCAAATTTTCTACGGCCTGATTACAGCCAAATCTATAATTTTGTCAGTGATCTCACCGCCGGCCCCTATGCAATAATTCAAAGGCTTAATTTCGTTATTTTTGGCATTTTAACCATTGGGTTTGCATTTGGGCTTCGAATAGGATTGCTAGCTCCTCAGGGAAGAGCCCTGAAAGCAGGGGTATGGCTTGTAATGATATTCGGTTTGGGCGTGTTTTTTGCAGGAGTATTTCCTGTAGATTACCTTTCAAGATGCCCGCATGATTTAGTAAGCTCTATTGCGTTCCTCTCGATTATAGCGGCCCAGCTTCTGATCTGGAAAGGATTGAAAAGTGCAGATGGTACTGTATGGGGCAGGTACAGGAAATATTCGCTTATTAGCGGAATATTATCAATTATCTTGCTTTTTGTGCTTCGGGTGGCAATCGGAGGGAATTATCAGGGAATTGTTCAAAGGGCATTCCTTGCAGTGCAGTGGATATGGATTGAGGTTACAGGACTGAAACTATATTTTATAACTAAAAGAACCAATTGATGGTGATTAAATGAAGCAGTGGTACGAAGAACTCTTTACTGATTACGCAGAAAAATATGAAAATGAAATTTTTACCCAGGGAACCCTCGGAGAAGTTGATTTTCTGGTTAGCGAGATAAATAAGGATAAAAATGTTAAAATACTTGATATTGGCTGTGGAACTGGCAGACATGCAGTAGAACTTGCAAAGCAGGGTTATAATGTCACCGGGATTGATTTATCAGAATCAATGCTCAATAGGGCCATTGAAAAAGCTCAAAATTTAAATTTAGATATTGATTTTCAAATTGCAGATGCCAGAAAGCTCCCTTTTGAAAACCAGTTTGATCTTGTAATCATGATCTGTGAGGGAGCATTCCCATTAATGGAGACCGATGAGATGAACTTTGAGATTCTAAAAAACGCTGCCAAAGCATTAAAAAATAATGGAAAACTCATATTTACAACTTTAAATGGTCTTTATCCATTGTATCATTCTGTTAAAGATTTTATGGACTCAAATGTGGTGGATGGTGCCAGTAAAGATAATTCATTTGATTTAATGACGTTTCGAGATATTTCAACATTTGAATTTGAAGATGATAATGGTAATTTAAAGGTTTTAGAGTGTAATGAACGCTATTATGTACCTTCAGAAATTACATGGCTTCTTAAATCACTAAACTTCAGTAAAATTGACATTTTCGGCTGTGAAATTGGAAATTTTAGCAGAAATGTTGAATTAACTACAGAAGACTATGAAATGCTTGTTATAGCCCAATTATAAAAATATCAAGTTTTATAGGTTTAAAACAGTATAAAATGGATATAGAATAAAAAGTAGTCCCTGGCGGAGTCGAACCGCCGTCGAAAGGTCCAGAGCCTCACAGGATTACCACTACCCCAAGGGACTTGGAAAAAATTATATTTCTATTTTTTCTATAAATATCTTTTGTATATATTTTGTTGGGAAATTAAAAATAATAATAATGACATATATTTTAATAATCATCATGATAATTTCACAGGTAAAACTATCAATTTAATTTTTATTGGGTGAAATAATGGAAATATCAGCTATAACATTTTTAGCATTTATTCCCGGATTTTTTATCTTTTTTGTGGATCTTACTGAGTATTTAGGCAGAATTCATTCATTTCCTGTATCTCCATTCATGGGAAAGTATTTAGACAGTGACTACAGAGAATAATTCAACCTCCAAACAAATTAATAAAAAGAAGCAGTATTAGGAGAATGCGGGTTTTAGAAGCAGGATGTGGAAGTGGAACATTTACAAATTAAGTAGCCAGGTTTGCTGGAGATAAAGAAAAATTATATGCACTTGATATCCAGTTTGAAATGCTGGAACAGCTTCGCATGAAATTAATGTACAATTTAGTTTTGATATGGAAATTCTTGCTTATTCATCAAACAAGGAAAAGGAGAAGTTGATTTTCAAACTATATACAGAACCCCTTAAAAAGGTAATTGGGATATGGAAGAAAGTAAAAACTTAACTGAGGCTGTAAAAAAGGCAATTTATACTGACTGGTTAAAAATGTTAATTTAACTAATACTAACCCAAATCATATCTGCTTATATTATTTAAAAGCATTATTACACTTATTAGTCAAATTTAAGGATGAAGTTTAAAATTTTAAAATAAGTTAATAAAAATAAAATTTTTGAGCTCATTCATGAAATAGTTCAGATCCAACTTTTATAACTTCATCTCTTGATTTATATTCTTGATCTGGAAGTGTTTCCATGGCTTCAAGTACATTTCTATCTGCATTGTTTTTCTTGGCCTGTCCAATTAAATCCTCCTTTCTTGCAGGGTAATGCATTCCTTTTAAAAAATTATAAACAGATTCTGGAGAAATTCCTTTCATATTATCACCTTCATTTTATATATTCAGATAAAATCAGTCCTTTCCAACCTTCTGAAAATTGTATATTTTCACCAAAATGAGTTAATGAGTGTTCTGCGGCTCTTAAGAGTTTTCTTGTAGGTAGCAGGACTTTTTGCCTTTCATGTTTTAAAATTAATCCATAATTAATAAGTATTTCTTCAATATCTCTAATTATATCGTCATTATATTCGTGCAGCCGTTCCATAAGGGTTGTTCTAAATTTAAAAGTATCAACACCGGTATATTTGTGAGGACTTAAGATATCGTATGTAGCTTTAATTACAGATTCCTGTCTCGTCATAAAAATAATCTCCATATGTTAATTATGATCATGGTGGGATAAAAATATTACTTTTTTGATGCATGATATTATTTTAAAATTCCATTTTTAAAATGGAATAAACACTTTTATGTAGACCAGTTGATGGTTGTTGTCATCTATAGCAGCGATCTAACATTTTGGAAGAATAATAATTCCCTCTTCTATATCTCCAAATTCTATAAAATCATTATTAAAATAGTAAATTCCGGCAATAATAAGGAATGCAGAGTCTAATTCGTGTTGATTGATGTTTTTAGGTAAATCAAAATATGTGCTGACATCTTCAGGAGTTTGGAGCCCTAAAATTTTTTGTATAGTTCGAGGATGAGATTCAATAACTTTATATTCTTCCTTTAACTTATCTGCAGTTCTAATTCCTCTTTCAGTAAGCATTCGCATTCCACGAAACGTCAGAGGCAGCGTGCGCCCATATTTTCGCATTTCAATTTCAGCTTTTCTGAAGTGTCCTCCAACTTCACTGCAACTGCATTCATTGCTTAACAACATCTGCCTTTTGGAAGTGAGAGTGGGGCATCAATAACGATTAAAGAAGGTTTTGTCTTGAATATAAATCTTAATATCTCATTATCATCAAAAACAGTGCATAAATGAAGTTTACCTGAATTTAAAAAACAAATTCCAGTGGGATTTTCAGGCTTTCCAGCCAGATCAATCCCCACTATTTTAGTATTTTTCATTATAAATAACTTCTTTAACACTCCTTCTTGGAGGCGCTTCTGGTTCTTCATCAGGATATCCGAGGGGAATAAGCGCAACAGGCCTTAAATAATCAGGTAAATCTAGTAATTCTGCAATATCATCTTCCTTAAATGCACCAATCCATGCAGCACCTAATCCAAGCGCATAGGCTGAAAGTATCATGTTCTGAGCTGCACAGGCAGCATCCTGTATGCAGTAAAGCTCTCTACCTCTTTCACCATATCTTGCACCGGCATTGGCCTGATTAGCGCACACTACAATAATTACAGGGGCTTTAGTGATAAATTCCTGCACATAGGCTGCTATAGCTATCTGAATCTTTATCTGATGATCTTTAACGATTACAGCATTCCAGCTCTGTAAATCTCCAGCAGATGGGGCCCATATTCCGGCTTCAACTATTTTTTCAATTAATTCCTCATCAGGAGTTTCTTCTTTAAACTTTCTAATACTTCTTCTTCCTTTAATAGCTTCAAATAATTCCATGATATCATCAACCATTTTAATATATTAATTTAGAATTATTTAATCTTTGCAAACCTAATTTATTCTGGCGTCAATTACTACGTGGTATACGCCTGGAGAATATTTTTTAATTATTCTCTTTTTTAATATTTCCACTTCTCTCCCATTTGCAGCGCCAATAATCCTTTCTGGCGGTCTTTTAAACCTTAAAAGGTCAGGGACTGACTCATGATAGTGAATAATTCCCCCTGGTTTTACAATTTCCATTGCGGCATCCAGAAATTCATGTGTATTGCCTATATATCCCATTAAAACTCTATCAGCAATTCCTTTAGGTGCTAATTCTCTACAGTCGCCTAATATGGGTTCTATTATATCTTCAGCTTTGTTAAGGATTATATTTTCTTTTAAGTAGCCATATGATACAGGATTTATCTCCACTGAATATATTTTCCCTGGATTTGAGTGTACAGCAATTGGAATTGAAAAGTAGCCGATTCCAGCAAACATATCAACTACTGTTTCTCCCTCTTCAACGATTTTTGCAATTCTCTGCCTTTCTGTGGTGTTTCCCTTGGACCACATGATTTTAGCAACGTCGAGTTTAAAAAAGCAGTGATTTTCTCGGTGAATGGTCTCTGTATTGTCGCCAACGATTATTTCTACATCAGGCTCTCTTTTTTTGCCGTTTATGCGTCCTAATTTGACTATACGTTTTACTTCGGGTAAATTTAGAAGTTCCTCTATGCTATCTGGGTCATTTTTTAAAACGAGAATGTCTCCGATGACTTTGCCCTTCATGTTAATTAGATATGTTCTGGTATTTCTTAAATTTTATTATTGAAATGAATTTTAAAAAGATGAAGTTGAAATAATCATAAACTTTAAATAGCCATAACATACAAAAATAGAGTTATATAATGTAACTAAACAGTGTTATTTTGTTACAGATACCTTTTTATCCAATAATAACTATCAATATTTAATTAAAAATTAGTTATAGTTGTAAAGATATTCAACATATTATCTTAAAAACTTGCTTTAAATCATTTAATATTTCTATTTAGTGGTTTAATAGGACATTTTAAATATAAAAAACATAAAAATAGATATAATTGGTTAGTATAAGACAAACAGGGCTTTAAAAATTAAAAATAGAAGAAAGTGCTACAAGTAATATTTATATAATATGAACTCCAATATTAGGCATAGAGAACTATTTTTAATTATATTTCGTATTTTTTTGAGGTGTATTCATGAATGATGAAAACAGATTAAAAGGCACTACAACTGTTGGTTTAAAATGTAGAGACGGAGTTGTATTTGCCACAGAAAGAAGGGCCACTATGGGTAATTTGATAGCCCACAAAGTAGCCGATAAAATTTTTAAAATAGATGATCATATCGGGGCTACCATAGCCGGTGGAGTAGGCGATGCCCAGAGCCTTATGAAATATATAAGTGCAGAAGTAACTCTTTACAGGTTAAGAAACAGTGAAAGAATAAGCGTAGAATCTGCAGCAACTTTAACAGCCAATATATTACACTCATCAAGGTTTTATCCATTCTATGTCCAAACATTATTAGGTGGAGTAGACGATAATGGACCGGCATTATTCTCACTTGATCCAGCAGGTGGTGTAATAGGAGATAAGGTGATTTCTACAGGATCAGGTTCCCCAATAGCTTATGGTGTCCTTGAAGATAGGTATCATGAAGATATGGATACTGAAGAAGGAATAGATATTGCTGTAAGAGCAATACAGTCTGCAATGCAAAGAGATGCATTTTCAGGTAATGGCGTCCTTGTTGCAACAGTGACCGAAGAAGGATTTAAAATGCTACCTGAAGAAGAGGTAGAAAGAAGATTAAGAAAATAAATTAACTTTTTTTGACCCCAATTTATATTAATTAATTTATATTAAATATTAAAACTGTAAACTAAGTTTTACTTTATTTCTATTTTTTTAGAAGTGATTTTATGGGTTCAGAGATTCAAGAAATAAAAAATACAATAATACAAAGACTTCCATCAAGAGTACAAGTAGCAAAAGTGGAATTTGAAGGTCCCGAGGTTGTAATTTATACCAAAAATCCCGAGATCATAACCGAAAATGGATCGCTTATAAGGGATCTTGCAAAGGACATAAGAAAAAGGATTATCATTCGTTCAGATCGTTCTGTACTTACAGAACCAGAAAAATCCATCCAGAAAATTCATGAAATAGTTCCAGATGAAGCAAAAATAACCAACATTTCTTTTGATGAAGTTACATGTGAAGTTATAATTGAAGCAAGAAAACCAGGTCTTGTAATTGGTAAATATGGCTCTACATCAAGAGAAATTGTTAAAGAAACTGGATGGGCTCCTAAAATTCTTAGAACGCCCCCAATTTCATCTGAAATTATACAGAGAATAAGGAGAACCCTTAGGAAAAACAGTAAAGAACGAAAAAAGACTCTTCAAACACTTGGAAATAAAATTCATCGAAGTACAACAGCCGAAAATGAATGGACACGTCTAACATCACTCGGAGGGTTTAGAGAGGTTGGAAGGTCTTCTTTATTTTTACAAACCCCAAATAGTAAAATTTTACTTGACTGCGGAGTCAATGTTGCAGGGACAGATGACAAAAGCTCCTATCCTTACTTAAATGTTCCTGAATTCGTACTGGATAACCTGGATGCAGTAATTATTACTCATGCTCACCTTGATCACTCAGGATTTTTACCATATCTTTTCCATTATGGATATGAAGGCCCTGTTTACTGCACAACACCTACAAGGGATTTAATGACATTATTGCAATTGGATCATATAGATATAGCTCATCGTGAGGATAATCCACTTCCATTCAATGTAAAACATGTCAAAAAGTCAATTAAACATACAATTACTTTGGATTATGGAGAAGTAACTGATATAGCTCCGGATATACGCTTAACTCTTCATAACGCAGGACATATACTTGGATCTGCAATCGTGCACATGCACATAGGAGATGGTCAGCATAACTTTGTGTATACAGGAGACTTTAAATTTGAAAGGAGCAGACTTCTTGAGCCGGCGGTTTCTAAATTCCCACGTATAGAATCACTTGTAATGGAAAGTACTTATGGTGGACATGGAGATGTCCAGCCTACAAGAAATGATGCGGAAAAAGAGCTTATTAAAACAATTTACAGGACTCTTGAACGTGGCGGGAAAATATTAATACCTGTCTTTGCTGTTGGAAGAGCTCAGGAGCTTATGATAGTCCTAGAGGAATATATAAGGCACGGAATTATTGATGAAGTTCCGATTTATATAGATGGAATGATATGGGAAGCAAATGCAATACATACAGCAAGACCAGAGTATTTAAGCAAGGATCTGCGTGACCAGATATTCCACATGGGAAGAAATCCATTTATTTCTGATGTTTTCCACAAAGTTAACGGAATAGAAGAAAGAAGAGAAATAGTGGAAGGAGAACCATCCATAATTCTTTCAACATCTGGAATGCTTACAGGAGGAAATTCTGTGGAATATTTCAAATGGCTTTGTGAAGATGAGAAAAGTTCACTTGTATTTGTCGGTTATCAGGCAGAAGGATCACTGGGAAGAAGATTACAGAAAGGATGGAAAGAAATTCCTCTTAAAGAAGATGGAAAGACCAATGTATACAACGTAAAAATGGAGATAAAAACAATCGAAGGATTCAGTGGACATTCAGATAGAAAACAGCTCATGGATTACGTAAGAAAACTATCCCCAAAACCAGAAAAAATCCTTATATGTCATGGGGATAACTATAAAACACTTGATCTTGCATCAAGCATTTACAGGTCCTTTAAGATTGAAACAAAGACTCCTATGAATCTGGAAACCGTCCGGATTCAATAGATTCTTTTTAAATAATTCTTTGCTCAGTTGAGTTTTTAACTTAATTACTGGTTATTTAATAACTAAATTATTTTCATTTTTTTTTTAATTGATGAGATTAATCTACTTCTTTTTTTGGCCTTCCCTATCTAAAACTTTTTATTAGGGGCTGCCTAAAGTATATATTATCTTTATTTTGAAATTATTCAAATAATTTGGTGAATTACATGGTAACATATTCAGAATCAGGAGTAGATATTAATCTCGAGGAGGCAACAGTTTCTGCACTGGTTTCAGAAATTAAAAAAACGCTCTCTTTTAGGGATGTTATTACAGAAAGCGGTCATTTTGCGGCACTTGTGAAATTAGGGAATAAAGCAATCGCCATGAGTACAGATGGTGTTGGTAGTAAGATTCTTGTTGCAAAGATGATGAATAAATACGATACAGTTGGAATAGACTGTATTGCAATGGTTGTAAATGATATTCTTTGTGTTGGGGCAGAACCAATAGCTATGGTTGATTATCTGGCAGTAGAAAAAGCTGATCCAGATATCGCAAGAGAAATAGGAAAAGGACTTGCCAGAGGGGCCGAAGAATCAAAAATTGCAATGATTGGAGGAGAGACAGCATCTCTTCCTGAAATTATCAATGATTTTGACCTTGCTGGTACAGGGATCGGGATTGTTGATGGAGATAAAATTATAACTGGCGAAAATATTACTGATGGCGATGTTCTTATTGGAATAGAAAGTAGCGGCATCCATAGCAACGGTTTAAGTCTTGCCAGGAACGTATTTTTTGATAAATTAGGTTTAAATGTGGATGATCCTCTTCCAGATAATCCTGATACTACTGTTGGTGAAGAACTTTTAAGGCCAACTGAAATTTATGTTAAACCAGTAATTGATCTTTTAAATGAAGATATTGAAATTCATGGGCTTGCACATATAACTGGTGGAGGTTTTTTAAACCTTAAAAGGCTTAAAAAAGGTATTGGATACAATATTAATAATTTACCAGAACTACATTCTATTTTTAAGTCTATTTATAATTCTGGAGTGCCTTTAGAAGAAATGTACAGAGTTTTTAATATGAATATTGGATTTGTGGTTATTGTTCCTTCAGAAGAGGCAGATAAAACCATAGAAACAATTCAGAGACATAATAATGTTTATAGAATTGGCTTTGTAAATAAGGATAAAGAAGAAAATGTTGAAATTAAAGCCTTTAATGGAAAGATAATCAATTTATGAAGGTGTTTAGATGAATATAACTGTCGAACAGGAAAGATCTATAATTATTGAAATTCTTACAAGAATGGATGTTCCACTCGAACATGCAGAAATCGTTGCTGATGTAACAGTGGATGCAAATGTAAAGGGTTTTTCGTCTCATGGACTGGGTAGATTCCCCCAATACGTAAAGGGGCTTAAAGTAGGAACAATAGTTACTGATGCAGAAATAGAAATTGAAAAAGAGACCTCAGCTATGGCACTTATAAATGGAAATCATATATTTGGCCATGTTGTTGCTTATAAAGCAATGAAAATTGCAATTGAAAAAGCTAAAGAAACAGGAATTGGAATTGTGGGAGTACATGATTCAAATCATTTTGGAGTAGCAGGATACTATTCTGACATGGCAATCATGGAAGATATGATAGGGCTTGTAATGGCAAATACTGAACCTGCCGTAGCTCCAATAGGTGGTAAGGAACCAATTTTAGGAACAAATCCACTTGCAATTGGTATTCCATCAAATAAATATTATGTTTCAGTTGATATGGCAACATCTGCATCAGCGAGAGGTAAACTCATTGAAGCCATACGTAAAGGTCAGAAAATCCCTGAGAATGTGGCTCTTGATGCTGATGGAAACCCTACAATAGATCCTGAAGCAGCTCTTAAGGGCTCAATTTTGCCATTTGGTACACATAAAGGATATGCACTATCTTTTATGATTGAAATTATTGCGGGACCTCTTGTAAAGGCCGCAGCAGGTAAAGCAGTAAAAGGAACTGCTAATCCTGAGAAAATGTGTACTAAAGGAGACCTGATGATAGTTATAGATCCTTCAAAATTTGTGGATATCGATGATTTTAAAGAAGAAGTTGATGGGCTGATTGAGGAAATTAAAGCTTCAGGAGACCAAATTTTTATTCCAGGAGATATAGAAGTAATGAATATTAATAAAGCTAAGGTTGAAGGGCTCCCAGTGGACGATGCGCTTTATAAACAAATTTTAGAGATTTCTGAGGAGCTATCCATTAATCTGAATGAATTACTGGATAAATAATCAGCACCCATACTTTTAAAGCATTTATTCTGTATAATTTTTATTTAATCTCCATTTTTTTAATACCTTTTTTCTTTCTATTAAACATCGAAAAAAATAAAAAGATTTATAAATATTAAAATAGATTTTAAATATCAAAGAATAGGGGTTGTAACATGTCAGAAAAAACAGCAAAGGAAATAAGGGAACAAGCTAAAATTAATTTGAAAAAATCTTATGATGAACAATTGGAAGCCCATATGAACTGTGAGTTAGAGGATGAGCTTCAGAAAAAGTTATTTGATCATATAATAGGAATGTGTAATCTAAAAGTTGAAGAAGAGATAGAAGATCAGATATATGGGAAAGAAGATGAAGAAATCAGCGAAGAGATAAAAGAACAAATTTATAGCAAAGCTGATGAAGTAATGCAAGAAGAGATACGCGATCACATAATTGGGCAGGATGAAGAAAAAATTAGAAGAAAAATACAGGAACAAATTATAGGAAAAGAATAATAAAATTTACATCTGAATTATTATTCTAAATTATTGTTAATATTTCTATTTTAATTTTTTTTAATAATAGTATTCTTTGTTTTATTCAGTTTTTATGACATTACCTGGATTTAAAGCATTTAAATCACATATTTTTTTATTTTAAAAACATACAAAGCCCTATTCGACAAGCAGACCTATACGTGTCACATATAAATTTTTCTATTTTTTTGTCTAACAATATCTTTATATTCTGTGAATAATATCACTAAATATGAATATTCATGAATATTCATGATAATTCAAGAATTATTAATAATTAATAGGATATTCTGTTGATTATTAACACATTTCTTGAAGATTTTCATTAATATTTACAAGTATCTTGAATAACTTTCATGAATATTCCACGAACAAGATATAAAAGGAGGTCGAATAAATGGCATCATCTTTTAAGTCACCTGCAGACACAGCAAAAGCATGTGTAGGTATAGCAGCGTTAAAGGAATCTTCTCCTTTAAGTAATTTGTTAGTTTTAAGCTTTTTAGCAGGTGCATATATTGCTTTTGGAGGTCTATTGGCTGAAGTTGTAACCGGAGGTTTTGCAGCTGCTGGTGGTCCAATAGGATTACAAAAATTAATCTTTGGTGCAGTGTTCCCAGTCGGATTGATGCTGGTCGTTATAGCCGGTTCTGAACTGTTTACTGGTAACTGTATGTACATGCCATTTGGTTTGTTAATGGGAAAAGCATCCATAGTCGGTACCATTAGAAACTGGGTAGGAAGTTGGATTTTCAACCTTATAGGTTCTGTGTTTGTAGCTTACTTCTTAGCAGTTGCTACAGGTATATTAGCAGTACCACCATGGGAAGCAGCAGCAATCACAATTGCTAAAACAAAATCTCTCGGTGGAGCATCTTTCATAGCAGCGGGGAAAACTACAGTATCTTTATCCTGGGATCAAGTGTTCTGGAGAGCTATAGGATGTAACTGGCTTGTATGTTTAGCTGTTTATCTGGCAATTGCCTCAGATGATATTATTGGTAAAATACTTGGAATATGGTTCCCAATATTTGCTTTCGTTGCAATAGGATTTGAGCACGTTGTTGCAAACATGTTCTTTATACCAGTGGGAATATTCCTCGGTGGAGTAACCTGGTCTCAGATGTTTATAAACAACATGATACCAGCAACATTAGGTAATATCATTGGTGGAGCATTATTTGTTGCAGTTCTATACTGGTGGACATACCTTAGAGGAACAGATAAGCCAAAAGCAGAAGCTCCAGCTGAGTCTAAAGCAAAATAATGGTAAGGCATTAATCCTTCCATTCATTTTTATTTTTTTCGACTGAAGAAGGATATTTGATCATATGCTAATATGTAAAAAAATCTAAAAAAAATTGATTTGAAGTTACATCGAGTGTAGTTAGTACACATAATAAATGAATACATAAATTTTTAAGATTATGTAAAATCAGAAAGGCGTTTAATTTGATATGAGTAATAAAAAATCAAAATAAACGACTATAATATAAATTTACTATCAATATCGTATATTATTCTTAATAATAGGAGGTAAACAATGGATATCCAATATACTCCAACTACATGTCCCTACTGTGGATGTGGATGTGGATTTAACTTAGTAAGTGTAGATGGAAAACTTGAAGGTGTCGAACCATGGAAAAGAAACCCTGTAAATGAAGGAAAATTGTGCCCTAAGGGTAATTTTGCATACGAATTTGTACACAGATCTGACAGATTAACAACACCTTTAATTAAAGAAGGCGGTAAATTCAAGGAAGCAACATGGGATGAAGCTTTAGACTTGGTTGCATCCAAACTAAATGAAATTAAAAGCGTAGATCCAGAATTTCTTGCTTTCCTTTCATCAGCACGATGTACAAACGAAGAGAACTATCTGTTGCAGAAACTCGTACGTACTGTAATAGGAACACACAATATAGACCACTGTGCAAGGCTCTGCCACGGTCCTACAGTTGCAGGACTTGCCCAAACCTTTGGATCAGGGGCTATGACCAACCACCTTAAGAGTATACAGTTTGCAGATGTTATATTCATAATAGGATCTAACACCCTGGAACAGCACCCTCTAATGTGGAGAAGAATATTACAGGCAAAAGCTAATGGGGCTAAACTAATAGTTGCAGACCCAAGGTTTACACCTTCTGCAAAGAAAGCTGATTTGTATTTACCATTTAAGTCAGGAACAGATGTGGCATTAATGAACGCCATGATGAACGTAATAATTTCAGAAGGGCTTGAAGACAAAGAGTTCATAGAAAAAAGGACCAAGAACTTTGAAGAACTAAAAGAAGTTGTCAAAAACTACCCTCCTGAAAAAGTAGCAGATATAACTGAAGCATCACCTGAACTGATTAAGGAAGCTGCGAAGATGTATGCAAATGCAGAAAATGCTGCTATTGTATATTCTATGGGTATAACTCAGCATCACACAGGTACAGACAACGTTATGTCAACTTCTAACCTTGCAATGATTACAGGTAATGTTGGAAGGCCAGGAACAGGAGTTAACCCATTAAGAGGTCAAAACAACGTTCAAGGTGCATGTGACATGGGAGCTCTCCCAGTTGTATACCCAGGTTATCAAAAGGTCATAGAAGAAGAAATGGCTCAAAAAATGACATCTGCATGGGGATGCGGTGATCTAAACTGTAAACCAGGGCTCACTGTAGTTGAAATGATGAATGCAGCAGCAGCTGGCGATATAAAAGGTATGTACATAATGGGTGAAAACCCAATGATTTCAGATCCTGACATACAGCACGTAAAAGAAGGTCTTGAAAATCTGGACTTTTTAGTTGTACAGGATATCTTCTTAACAGAAACAGCCGAATTAGCAGACGTAGTACTTCCTGCGACTTCATGGGCTGAAAAAGATGGAACATTCACCAGTACAGAAAGACGTGTACAATACATAAGAAAAGCAGTTGACGCACCAGGTGAAGCAAAACCTGATTGGGTTATACTTTGTGATATTGCAAGGAAAATGGGCTCTGATCTATTCGAATTCAACTCACCGCAAGAAGTATTTGAAGAAGTAAGAACAGTAACTCCTCAATACGCTGGTATGAACAAAGAAAGATTAGAAAAACCAGAAGCACTACACTGGCCATGTCCTGATGAAGAACATCCTGGAACTCCTATACTTTGGGGAGAGCAGTTTGCAACTCCAGATGGACTTGGAATACTCATGCCAATTGAGTTTATTCCGGCCGCGGAACTTCCAGATGAAGAATATCCGTTTACACTCACTACTGGACGTATGCTGTTCCACTGGCACACTGGTAGTATGACAAGAAGGTCAGATACATTAGCCAATGAAGTCCCAACTGGTTTTGTTGAAATTAACCCAGAAGATGCTGCTGAACTTGGTATAAAAAATAAAGAAATGGTAAGTGTTAAAACAAGACGTGGAGAAATTACAATTGGGGCAAAAGTTACTCCAGATATTATGAAAGGGGTAATATTTATACCATTCCACTTTGTAGAGTGTGCAGCTAATACACTGACCCAGAGCTTTGCATTAGATCCGGCTGCTAAGATGCCAGAATTTAAAGTATCAGCAGCTAATGTTTCAAAACTAGATTCCTCAGCAGCAATGGCAGAAACTGCGCCTGGAAAAGCTTATGACATAGGAAAATAGGTGATCCCATGGTCCAAGTAAACGATGTATACTATGCATTATCTTCAAATGATGAAATTGCTGAAAGTGGAGAATGTGGTGGAGCTGTAACTTCAGTTCTTAAGTTCCTGCTTGAAGAGGGTATTGTTGATGCGGTTTTAGCTGTTAAAAAAGGAGCTGATCTTTATGATGCAGTGCCTACTTTAATAACAGATCCAGAGAAAGTCATTGAATCTGCAGGTTCTCTACACTGCGGTACTCTAAACATGGCTAAAGTCGTTTCAAAATACCTCCAGGGTGCAGAAGACATAAAAATTGCTGTCACCACTAAACCCTGCGATGCAATGACACTTAGGGAACTTATGAAAAAAGACAAAGTAAACGAAGAAAACGTTGTAATGGTTGGATTAAACTGTGGTGGAACTTTACCTCCAGTTCAGACTATTGAAATGATAGAAAAAATCTACAAACTGGATCCAGAAAATGTTGTAAAAGAAGAAATTGCCAAAGGTAACTTAATCATTGAAACAGCAGATGAGGAAAAGGAAATCAGCGTAGATGAACTGGAAGATGAAGGATTTGGCCGAAGAACAAACTGTAGAAGGTGTGAAACCAACATACCTAAAATGTCAGACTTAGCTTTAGGTAACTGGGGTGTAATAGGTCCATTAGCAGGAAAAGCAACCTTTATTGAAGTATTCTCTGAAAAAGGTGCAGACGTTCTGGAAAAAGCCATTGAATCTGGTGCTTTAGATGTACAGGATCCTATACCTAAGGGTGTTGAGATTCGTGCTAATATTGACAAAGCAATGGTAAACCTGGCTAAGAAATGGCAGGGTAAAGACTTCCAGGAAAATGGTGGAGACCTCCTTACCATTGTAGCACAATATCAAAACGAACTTAACAAATGTATAAAATGCTTTGGTTGCAGAGAAGCATGCCCTCTCTGCTACTGTGCTGAATGTACATTAGAGGCCAATGGTCCTGAATGGGTATCTAAAGGTGAGCTTCCACCATCACCAATGTTCCATCTGGAAAGATTGGTTCATATGGTTGATTCCTGTACTAATTGTGGACAGTGCGAAGAAGTATGTCCTGGTGAGATTCCACTGGCAAAAATCGCGCATGAAATAAATTCTAAGCTACAGGAAGAGTATGGATACGTCAGAGGAATGGATGAAACTAAACCACCACTTTCTTATTTCGCAATGCAGGGTAAATAACTGGATAATAATAAGAAAGGAAAGAAGCGAGGAACAACCTCACTTCAAATTAAATTTTTCATATTTAACATTCAAGAAAAATAAAGAAACATAAAGAAAAATACTGGAGAAGATATTATGGAATGGGAACCTAAAATACTGGTTTTTTGTTGTAACTGGTGTTCCTACGGTGGAGCAGACACAGCAGGTACTGCAAGGATGCAATACCCTCCAAATGTCCGTATAATTCGAGTTATGTGTTCTGGAAGGATAAATCCATTATTTGTCCTGAAGGCATTTGACGAAGGAGCAGACGGAGTTATGGTTGCAGGATGCCACTTTGGAGACTGCCACTACGATAGAGGGAATTTCGCCTGTGATCGTAGAATAAAAGCTCTAAAAACAGTTATGGATACCATTGGAATTGAGGAAGGAAGATTTTATCTTGACTGGATATCTGCATCAGAAGGTGAAAAATTCGCCAATGCAATGCGGATGGTAAGTGATAATGTAAAAGAACTTGGACCTTTCTCCTGGAAAAAAAATAAAGCGGAGATCGGGTGATTAAATGGTTAAAGTAAAAGATATGTATTATGCATGGTCTCCAGATGATGAGATAGCTGAAAGTGGAGAGTGTGGTGGAGCCGTAACATCTGTAATGAAATTCTTACTTGAAGATGGTATTGTTGATGCGGTTTTAGCTGTTAAAAAAGGAGCTGATCTTTATGATGCAGTGCCTACTTTAATAACAGATCCTGAAAAGATCATTGAATCTGCAGGTTCTCTACACTGCGGTACATTGAACATCGCCAAAACGCTCAGTAGGTATCTTAAAGGCGCAAAAGATATGAAAATCGCTGTTACCACTAAACCTTGCGATGCAATGACCATTGTAGAGCTCATGAAAAGAAACCAGATAGAAAGAGACAATGTTATAATGGTTGGAGTTAACTGTGGTGGAACTTTACCTCCAGTTCAGGCTCGTGAAATGATAGAAAAATTCTATGAAATCGACCCTGATACTGTTGTAAAAGAAGAAATTGCCAAAGGTAACTTAATCATAGAAACTGCAGACAACGAAGAAAAAGAAATTAGTATTGATGAACTGGAAGATGAAGGGTTCGGCCGAAGAACAAACTGTAGAAGATGTGAAAACAATATACCTGTAATGTCAGACCTTGCTATGGGTAACTGGGGCGTTATAGGCCCTATGGCGGGTAAAGCAACCTTTGTTGAAGTATTCTCCGATAAAGGTGCAGAAGTTTTAGATAAAGCTATAAAAGCAGGAGCTTTAAAAGTACAGGATCCAGTACCTAAGGGTATTGAAATACGTGCAAATATAGATAAAGCAATGGTAAACCTGGCAAACAAATGGCAGGACAGGAACTTCGGAGAAGAAGGTGAATTACTCTCTCTTGACGAATACATGGACGAATTTGAAAAATGTATAAAGTGTTATGGTTGCAGAGAAGCATGTCCATTGTGTTTCTGTGTGAAATGTTCCCTTGAGTCACAATCCGATGAATGGGTAGGAAAAGGCGAACTTCCACCATCACCAATGTTCCACTTTGTAAGAATGCTCCATATGGTGGATTCCTGTACTAATTGTGGACAGTGTGAGGAAGTTTGTCCTGCGGAGATTCCACTTGCAAAAATCTTCCATAAGATTAATGCCCAGATACAGGATACCTTTAAATATCGCCCTGGATATGACATGGAACAAAAACCACCGCTTTCTATAATTGACAAAGAACCAAGTGAGGAATAAGCACTCACTTTTTTATATTTTTAGAAATCAGGTACTGCTAATTTGATAATATCAACACATGAAATTCAGTAAACCCCGCTTGTAGCAGTAAATTAAATTCTATTTGCATAAAGAAACTGTATTGCTCGTAATCACCTCTTGAAAACAGGAGTAATACTAGTTTCAAAATGTGGTTTACTTTAATACTATTTCGGGTGATAAAAATGATGCTTAAAGAAGTAATGAAAGCCAATGAAGAATTTGTTAAAGAGTTTGAACCTAAAAAAATGAGTCACATGCCTCAAAAAAAATTAGCCATAGTAACTTGCATGGATACAAGACTTACAGGGTTTTTAGAACCTGCAATGGGAATTGGAAGAGGAGACGCAAAGATAATAAAAAATGCAGGTAATGCAGCAGTTGATAGGGATGTTATAAGGTCTGTTGCAGCAGCAATTTATGCCCTTGGCGCTGAAGAAGTCATGGTAGTAGGACATTATGAGTGTGGAATGGCAAATGTAGATCCCGAAAAACTCATTGATGCTATGAAAGCAAGAGGTGTTAATGAGGAAACACTTTCAGAAGTTGATATCAAAGAGTGGATAGGTGCAATTGATGGGGAAGAAGAGAATGTATTAAATGTAGTAGGAAAAATAAAAGAATCTCCATTTATCCCTGATGATGTACCGATCCATGGTCTGATAATAGACCTTTATGACGGCAAAATTAAGATTTTAGCCGAAGATAAATAACGTTTATATGCTCATTCCGTAATGCAAATATTTGCATTAATTGTAGCACGTTTAAACTTGAATTTAAATCTAATTTATCCTCAGCCAAAGATTCAATTAGCATACAAGTTTAAAACTACACCCGTAATGAGCATATATTTTTTAATTAAAAATAATTCTTTTTTATATTTGTTTGGAATGTTTTATAATTTTCTATGATTCTAAAATTTTTTATAGGATTCATATTTGTATTTGTGACCTTTATCATCTGGGGTTTCAAAGATTTCTTAATGTTAACAGAGAGATTATTAAATCTATATCAACGCAATTTTTGTCTTAATTCAATCCTTATTTTTTTTATTATATTATTATTAAAGGTTCTACTCCTCATACAAAATAACAAGACGAAAAAGATAATTATTAGAAACAATCCATCTTTATTTAACTAAACATCTTTCATGACACGAGGAGGAATTCAAGAAATGAGTAAAGTAAACAGACAGGAAATTCTTGATATTTTGAAGGGGTATGATAAGGAAGACATAACTATTGCAACTTTAGGAAGCCATTCATCTCTGCATATGTTCCAGGGAGCAAAGGCAGAGGGATTTAAAACTGCAGTAGTTTGTGAAAAAGGACGGGAGGTTCCTTATAAAAGATTTAATGTTGTTGATGAGTATATAATGGTAGATAAATTTAGCGATATTGTTAATGAGGATGTTCAGCAACAATTAAGAGATATGAACAGTATAGTGTTCCCGCACGGGTCTTTTGTGGCCTACGCAGGATTAGATAATGTTGAAAATATTTTTAACGTCCCCATGTTCGGAAACAGGGATATTCTAAGATGGGAAGCAGAAAGGGATCTGGAAAGGAAGTTAATGATGGAATCTGGGATCCGAATTCCTAAAAAGATAAAAGATTCTGCAGATATTGAAGGTACATCCATGGTTAAGTTTCCAGGGGCCAGAGGAGGAAGAGGATACTTCGTAGCCAACTCCACCGAGGAATATGATGAGAAAATTGACACAATGCTGAAGAGAAACTGGATTGAGGATGAGGATATAAAAGAAGCACACATTGAAGAATATGTATTAGGGTGTAATTATTGTATTCATTACTTCTTCTCAGGATTAAAAGATGAGGTAGAATTAATGGGAATTGATAGCAGATATGAATCAACTATAGATGGTCTGGTTAGAGTTCCTGCTAAAGACCAGCTCGATATAGGTGCAGCTCCATCATATGTTATAACTGGTAACCATCCAGTAGTTATGAGAGAATCACTGCTTCCACAAGTATTTGATATTGGAGACAGGATCACTGAAACTGCTAAAGACATGGTACCTCCAGGATTTAACGGACCATTCTGTATGCAGACCCTGGTTAACGACGACCTTGAAGTTGTGGTATTTGAAATGAGTGCTCGCTCAGACGGTGGAACAAACACCTTCATGAACGGATCAGCCTACAGCTACCTCTACCACGGGGAACCATTAAGCATGGGTCGTAGAATGGCCTTAGAAATTAAAAATGGTATAAAAGAAGACAGATTAGAAGAAATCATAACTTAAATGATATCTTTTGATTACTGAATTTACTAAACCATCCATAAGATGTTATCTAAGATAACATCATTTATTTTTATTTATAATGTAAAATTCTATTTTTCTTAATTTTCAATAGCTTTATTTTAAACACTTTAAGATGTATACAATCACTATATGTTGCTAAAAATTTTTTATTAAAATTTAACTGGGTTTAAAGTCAAATAAATAATATGAATGAAATATTATTTTTTCTTGTAGCCTTTTTAACGATAGTTATAGGCACTGTGGCTGGATTTGGAACATCAACTATTTTCCTGCCATTTGCATTGTTTTTTGTAGATTTTAAAACTGCGCTTGTTCTGGTTGCCATTTCTCATATATCGGGTAATTTGGGCGCAGTAACGTTTTTTCGTCATGGTCTGGACAGAAAACTTATTTTACTCTTCGGCCTGCCCAGTTTATTTTTAACAGTTGCTGGGGCTTATCTTGTAATATATGTTCCTCAAAATATTTTACAGGTACTTTTAGGTTTATTTCTCTTCCTGTTTTCAATTTATTCATTATTAAATTCTAATTTTAAGGTTAACGCTACAAAAACTAACACAATTATTGGTGGAAGTCTATCTGGATTTTTTCAGGGATTACTGGGTGTTGGAGGTCCTTTAAGAGGGGCTTTTCTCATATCATATAATCTTGATAAATTCAAATATATAGCCACATTAGCTGCAATTGCAGTAATTATTGATGCAGCCAGAATACCAATTTATTTTGCAAATAACCTTCTTGAACCTCAATTTTTTTATTATATTCCTATTCTTATAGTGATAGGGATACTGGGTTCTTATGCAGGTAAAAGAATTGTTAATAAAATTCCACAGAATATTTTTAAAAAAGTTGTTCTTGTTGGAATTGCCCTTGCAAGCCTTTTATTAATTTGTGGTGGCTTAAAATTAATTATATAATATTAAAATTATATTTAAAAAGTTTAATTACAGTAAAACTCCTGATGGATACTAAATTATCATTTTAATGTAATTCTTAATAAAAATTGATTTATAAAAATACTCTTAAGTTAAATACAATATAATATAATGGATAAACTGATTAAAAAAGTCAATTTTTATTATTATAAGGTGTTTAAGTGGATAGTAGTGAAACAGTTTATAAAGCCCTTAAAGGAGCAGGAATAGATTTTGTGGTTAGTTTACCCTGCGTAAATCTTGGGAAAGTCATGGAACTTGTGGATTGTGATAAGGACATTATTCATGTCCCAGTAACCCGTGAAGAGGAAGGATTTGGGATATGTGCAGGTGCATTTTTAGGTGGAAAGAATCCTGCAATCTTAATGCAAAATTCAGGGCTTGGAAATTCTGTAAATGTGCTTGCATCATTATATGAACTTTACAGAATGCCTGTACTCATGGTGATGAGCCATAGAGGTACTGAAGGAGAATTTATGGGCGCTCAGATCCCTATGGGGAAGGCAACACCCGGAGTTTTAGATGCACTGAATATTGCTTATATTAACCCTAAAACTCATGAAGAAGCATTAAAAGTCATTCCTGAAGCATGGATACTCTCTAAAACCGCGCTGGCACCTATTGGAATACTTCTAGAGATTCCATTCTGGAAATAAATGTTAAATGGTGATATTATGGAACGAATTGAAGCCATAAAAAAGATAGCAGAAAGTCTGAATGATGAACTGGTCATTTGTAACATTGGATTTCCTTCCAGAGAATTGTATTATGTTAAAGACTCCCCAACTCACTTTTACATGCTCGGTTCAATGGGAATGGCATCTTCAATTGGATTAGGGCTTGCATTATCCCAAAAAAGGAAAGTTGTTGTTTTTGATGGGGATGGATCTGTTCTAATGAACATGGGAACTCTGGTAACCATTTTCAGCCAGAATCCTGAAAATTACATTCTCGTTGTTTTTGATAACCAGTGCTATGGCTCAACAGGGTCACAGTGCACATATACCACAGAGGTTGATCTTCACCAAATTGCAAAATCAGTTGGATTTAAAAATACATTTGTTTTTGAAGAAGAAATTAAGTTTAAAGAGGTTTTAGAATCTAAGGGCCCCGTTTTTGTGCATATGAAAGTTAAACCTGGAAATGCAGATGTTCCTGTAATTGACATGGAACCAGAAGAGATAAAAGAGAGATTTATGGAAGAAGTAAAAAGAAATCCATAGTATATTTTATTATTATTTCCTTCTTTTTTCAAATTCAGAATAAAGATCATCGATTTCAATGCCTTTATACGCCAAAAGCAGTAATGTGTGAAAAATAAGATCAGCAGATTCATAAACAAGATTTTCATCATTTTTAGAGGCAATGATAACTTCAGCAGCTTCTTCACCTATTTTTTCCAGGATTTTATCTTCAGCTAGTTTTGCATCGTCTTTCATAAGATTTGAAGTGTAGGAATCAATAGGATTGTCACGTCTATCCTCTAAAACATTATAAACTTCTCTTATTATTTTATCATTCACATTTAATCTCCTTAAAATAAGTAATTAGCTTCCCAATTTATTATCTTTTCTTAAACTTCTGGTTATAGCTATTAGGGGGTGCTGTGCGTCATCAATTATTTTGATATCATCCAGAGTGTATATTCCTTCATTATCTGCTGTTTTTTCAATTCCAAGCTTAATATCCTTTTCTAATTCAATTACATATGAATCGATTTCTTTATATCCGAGTCTTGAAGCAGCAACAGTCCTGTGATGACCATCTACCAGAATATATCTTTCTCCACTTTTAACGGTTATTGTAGGCTCTGCAAGCCCTCTTTTAAGTTCATAAGTTCTTCCTTGAAGTTCATCTGCATATATTTTATCTTGAGTTGGCCTCAGCTTTTCAGTTGGCACTTTCATTCTCAAAAGTTTTGTTTTAATACCATAAAGCTGTTCTAACGTCTTCTTAAAATAGTTCACCTTCATCGGTGTTGATCTTTCTATATGGGAGCGAACAATATCGGTGTTTGTAATAATTCCCACTAATTCTCCATCTTTGTCGATAACAGGAAGTCTTGATATTCCCATTCGAAACATTACACGTGATGCATCATTTATAGACATTTCCTGATCTGCTACTACGATATCAGTGGACATTATGTCTTTAACTGCGTGATCCCATGGTTTTAAAAGCAAATCGAAGGCTGTTACTATTCCTATTACTTCACCATTCGTTTTAACTGGAAATCCATCGTGGCCTGTTGTTTTCATTAATTTAATAACTTCTTCGTTAGGCGTGTCCGGAGTTACTGTTATAACTTCTTTTGTCATATAATGCTTTACAAGAGCTTTATTACTCATTTAAAATCCTCAATAATCCTTTTTATATTAAATAAAGTAATCATTATTTATTCCATATTAATTTACCTTTATACTGGATTTTAATAATTCTATGATAAGGAATATGGGTATCTTCATCCAGTATCAAAAACCCACGTCCTAATTTGTTTATATACTCTCCAGCAACGGTTTTAAGGTTTCCCTTAGTACCTCTATGGATATAAGTTATTTTAGATAGTTTAATATCCATTTCAGGATGCCATAAAATCATATCTAAAACACTTTTCGCCATCTTCTGACCTTTGCCTCAAAGATTAATTAATAAATATTTTGTTTAAAGTGTGTTAAAAAGTTTTCTTTATCATATTTAATGGAATAAAAAAAGAGTATATGGCTTTACTTAAGTAAAAATTCTCTTAAAAACTTAGATGTTTCCCCAGGGTCAGCTTTTCCACGTGTAAGTCTCATAACTTGCCCTATTAAGAAATTCATTGCTCCTTTTTTGCCTTCATGGTAATCGGAAACAGCTTGAGGATTTTCATCAATGGCCTGTTTTACAGCTTTTAGCACACTTTCCTGGTCGGTTACACCAACTAATCCCATTTTTTCAGCAATTTTTGATGGTGAGTTTTTATTCTCAGGCATTTTTTCTATTATCTTTTTAGCAGCCTTAGGGGTAACCTTTTTGTCTTTTATCATGTCTAAAAGCTCTACAATATCTACAGGCCTTATGCCACTTTCATCAAAACTCATTTTATTGTAATTAAGAACCCTTTTAAGTTCATCCCTCATCCAGATAGATGCAAAAGATGGTTCAACACTTTTTACTATTTCTTCAAAGGCATCTGCAAGGGCCAGTTCAGATGTCATGACCTTTGCATATTCTTTTTCAATTCCATAATCTTCAATGAATCTTTCTGTCTTAATATGTGGCGGTTCAGGCATTTCTTCCTTTATGCCTTCAATTTCCTGGTCTTCAGCTAGCATTGGAGGAAGATCAGGATCTGGTATGTATCTATAGTCATCAGCTTCCTCTTTAAGACGCATTGGAACGGTAATCATCTGTGATTCGAGGAATGCACGTGTTTCTTGTTTTATTTCAACTCCTCTTCTTATGAGGTTTTTCTGCCTTACTATTTCATATTTAAGTGCTTTATAAGCACCTCTTATAGAGTTTATATTCTTTATTTCAGCTCTTTTACCGCCTTCAAGGGATATATTTACATCTGCACGCATTGTTCCTTCTCCACGCGCGCTTCCACTGTATTCTAAAACTCTTATTAGCTCACGAAGGAAATTTCTGGCCTCTTCAGGTGATTTCATATCTGGTTCTGTAACGATTTCAATAAGGGGAATTCCAGATCTGTTAAAATCTACCACACCTAAATCTGGCTTGTACTGACCCGGATCCTCTTCGATGTGAACTTCACGGATTCTCACATCGTTCAGATTACCTTCATACCCTATGGGGATTGATGTTCGCTGGTAACCAGATGGAAGATCGGGGTAGTCATAATGTTTCCTCATGAAGTAAGTTTCATTTTCTGCTATCTTACATCCAAGCATTAAGGCTATCTTAATTGCCCCATTCATAGCAGATTCATTTGGTGGGTATGGCTTTGCCCCAGGCTGGTTAAGACAAACAAAACAGATGTTTGAGTTTGCTGGAGCATCCTGATAATTTGTACGGCAGTCACAGAATAATTTAGAATCAGTTTCAAGTTGAACGTGAATTTCAAGTCCGCATTTCATCTTAATAAAAATTCCTCCTCAAATGTATAATACTTAGTGATTAAATTAGCGCTATTTTTCAGTATAATTTAAAAAATATCTAAATTTAATTTTATGGTAAAAATTTACTATCTATTTAATTATTTATTCTATTTAATGCATTTATCAATATATCTTTTTATAAATGGTTCAAGTTGTGGATCTATTTTTCTGCTTTCTTTTAATTTATCAAAATTACTGAAAGTCCCAATAAGTCCTCTTCCGGCCCAAAGTACTTCTTCTTCAACTCTTTTGCCATAACGAGTTCCGAACATCTTGAATAATGGGAATTTAGTAAGTCCATTAGCCCCACTTAAAAGCAAAGGTCCAATATTAGCAAGGTTATCTATCCACGTTCCTGTAATGATTTTAAGCTCTGGAAACTTAATTCTTGTTGCTGCAACCACTCCTGCATAATATAAGGATGCTGGTTGTGGTGCATTTTCATAAATAGTCCCCTTATGTGGATTCAGGGAATAAAAGGTAACTCTATCAATTCCAAGTCCCTTGATCAAATCAAACAGATATTTTAGATCATCAGGAGTCTCTCCAAGCCCTAAAATTATAGTTATTGCTTTTTGGAATCCTAATTCTCCTGCAAGTTCAAGCATTTCAGTTATATCTTCCAGAGATTTGCCTGGACAAATTTCATCGTGTAACTGGGGATTTGCAACCTCAACAGCACCGGTTATTCCTGCAATTTCATCCCCATATGATTCAAGATCCTTTGTAATCCCGATATTAAGCCATACAGGTTCGCCAGTGATTCTGTAAATATTCTGGGAAATATTTCTGATTTCCTTTGTTGAAAAAGAGCCGTATCCACCTGAAAGGAATTCAATTTTCCAATCGGTTCTTCTGCAGAGCTCTGCTTCGGCTAAAATTGAATTTATATTGCGTCGGGCTTTTTCTGGTTCTTTAATTTTTGGTTTTTGTGTTGACATGTAACAAAAAAGACAATCACCTTTATCACACCACCAGGAAAGAAAAATAGCTCTTTCAAGGGTTATTTGATTTCCATGCTCTTTTAAAGTAATTTCATTGGCTTTTTGCATTAAATCCAGGGTTTCAAAGTTTTTGATCTTGTTTATAAGGTTCATATTTCACCTAATTAAAGTTAGAATTAAATTTTAATATGTATATTTAGAGAATAGATATTTAAAAATTTAATTTATTCTTGCTTATTGGATTTGTTCTATAATTAAATTAAGAAATAAAAGTTATATAGCTTGTAATAACAAAGTATATATGTTATAAGCACTTAATCCTTGGTTATACTGTGAATTCACATATCCAAAACGTTTATATATTATAATCACTAACTTAAAAAATACGTCACAAATGTGCTTATATTTTATAACCTTGCAAACCGCTAGCTTGTAGTTTGCAGACGTTCAGACATTTCATGTTTGATGCCACAAAACTACGTATTTGTCGGCTTTGCTTGGCATGGCCTCCGTAGCTCAGTAGGTAGAGCGTTCGGCTGTTAACCGATTGGTCGCAGGTTCGAGTCCTGCCGGGGGCGCTCAGGGCCCATAGCTTAGCCAGGTAGAGCGCTCGGCTCATAACCGAGCGGCCATGGGTTCGAATCCCATTGGGCCCACTTTCATATGTATTATTTGCATGCTCTCAAAACCGCAGGTTTTGGAGCCTTCGAACACAAGTGTTCGAGGTAGAGAAACATAGTTTACAAAGACTTTGTGTTTGTGCTATCAAAAGCAAAGCTTTTGATGCCCGAATACTCAGTATTCGATGGCTCCGAAATCAAAGATATTGAAAATGCATAGCATTTTCAATCTCCCAAAAATATATGATTTTTGAAGATTTCGAGAGTTTCTCATGCACGAAAAACAAGTTTTTCGTATGCTAACGAAAATTATATATTTTCGTGCAGCAAAAATAAACTTTTGTATGCTAACAAAAATCGATAGATTTTTGTGCTCAAAAAATCAAAAGATTTTTCAAGCTCCGGTGGTGTAGTCCGGCCAATCATTTCGGCCTTTCGAGCCGAAGACTCGGGTTCGAATCCCGGCCGGAGCATTTTTCTTAATATTATAAAAATATTTTATGGCTCACGCTAGCGGGGGTGCCCGAGCTGGCCAAAGGGGACAGGCTTAGGACCTGTTGGCGCAGGCCTACCAGGGTTCGAATCCCTGCTCCCGCATCAATCCACATTATTACTTAAAATCGTTCATTGCCGGGGTGGGGTAGGTGGTTATCCTTTGGGACTGTGGATCCCACGACTCGGGTTCGAATCTCGGCCCCGGCCCCATTTTAACCTTTTTAATAGCTAATTTTATACTAATTTTTCATCTATTATAAAAAAGTAAACACAAACATTTTATTAGAGAATTCCATATTATTATTTGTCTGATAATCTGGATGATCAAAATGATAAAAATGGAAAAAACATGTGGCTCACCCAAATGCAACGTTATGCATGAAGGTAAATTAATAGGCCATATGGACGGTGTTGGCTTAATTCAGTGGTTTTTAAAGAATAAATATTGTTACAGGGGCTCTTTTTCCAGATTTATAACTGATGCTATAGAACATAACCGATCAGGCATTACTGTGGACATTATTTTTTTAGATAAGAATTTAATAGCTAAAGATGCTAAAATAGAATGGTTAAAGGCTCCTTTTAAAAACGGTACGTTCATCGCATCCAGCATAGAATACTGTGATCTCTAAATCGTTAGATTCTCTTTATATTCTTAGTTAATTTCCATAATCTCTATTTTTAAACTTTAATTAAAAGGTTTATATAGTCCTAAAATTAATTTATATTAGTTTTGAATTATTAGATTCCAATAGGATTTCAGAGCCGATTTATATGAACAAAAAAGGGTCACGTGTAGAAAGAGAATTGGTAAAAATGCTTTGGAATGCAGATTGTGCTGCCATGAGGGCGCCGGCTTCAGGTGGTGCTACAAAGAAACCATTACCAGATATCATTGCAGGTAATGGGAAGGTTTATCTTGCAATTGAAGTAAAATCAACCTCTGCCGAGCATATTTATATTAACTCTGAAAAAATAACTGGATTAAAAGAATTTTCAAACATTTTTGGTGCAGAACCTTATCTTGGGGCTAAGTTTAAAAACAAGAAATGGCGGTTTGTACATATAAATGACCTTATAAAGACAAGAGGAGACAACTATAAAGTTGATATTGATTTAGCATTTTCTAAAGGCCTTGAATTTGATGAATTAATTAAAAAAGATAAACAGGTTAAATTTAAATAATTTTATTCCATTTTACCTTCATTAAAGAACATCATAAAATATTTTTTATATAATTTACTTCGCCATTAAAGATCATTTTATATATTATTAGACATATTCCTAATTAGAGTTTAAATGAGCATTAGAAAATTTATAATTTCTATGCATCAAACCTTAGGTTTTGGTAGCATGAAAAACCTTTGATTTTTCTGCGTCAAAATTTAAAGAATTTGAGGAGGGATTTAAACGGATAAAAAATTAGGGATGATATTTATAATGGCCATTCTTGCAGTGGTGGTATTCACTTCTGGCTGTACTCAAGGGCAGAATAATCAAACTCAGCCGAACACAACTGTAAATAACAACACAACGGCCATTGAAGCAATTGATATAGCGGCAGTTCAAAAGGGTCCTGAAACAGCTAAAAAGGGAATGAATGTGACAATCCAGTATGAAGTTTCTAATAAGGGTTCTGAGAATGTAACTGATGTACGCATTGTTAGTCAGGGGGTTGAACAAATTCTTGGCGCCTTAAAACCTGGGGAAACAAAAAGATACACCAGTCAACTGTACATACCTACAGATGCAGAAGTTCAACAGGATTTTGGCCCTAATGCCACAGTTTCCAATCCATTCTTTATTGGAGGTTTCAGTGTAATATTTAACAGTACTAAAGGCTCTAAATCTGTAACTTCTAATTCAATTCAGATAAAACTGGTATAAACCATAAATCCAGAAATTATTTTTTTATTTTACTATTTTTTATTATTTTCAAGATCCAGATTGGTTTTTTCTATTTTATATGCTTTAATGGCGGCATATGTAACTCCTAATATTAGGGGACCCAAAATAAAACCAACTAGTCCAAATACTAATGGTCCGCACAGGAATCCAAGTATAAATATCAGAGGGTGGATATCTGCGTATTTACTGGATATTTTGGGCCGTATATAAATATCGATTAAGCTCATGAATAATCCAAGTATTATAACCGCAACCGCCTGCAGATAACTTCCAGTAAAAATATTATAGGCTGCCAGTAAAATTGGAAGAGGCCAGTGCCCGATAAATGGTATAACCTGGAAAAAACCGGTTAATATCCCTAAAAAGGTGGCAAATGGATATCCAATAATCCAGTATCCAACTCCTGCAAGTATACCGGTTAAAATAGCTGTAAGGAAGTGACCAAAAAATATACTCTTTAGTACCCTCTCCACTTCACTGAATAAATAATCAAAATAATGCTCTCTACTGCTTGGAATGGCAAATTTAATGTATTCCCATAACTTATCACCATCCCTTGCAAAATAAAAGGTTGATGCAAAGAATATGAAAAGCTGGAAGGCAAGAGTAGGTATGGATTCAACATAACTAATAAGATAAGTCAATATATTTCTCAAAATATCTTCAATTCCTACATTTGCAGCTTTAATTAGTGATCCGGTATATGTTTGAAGTCCGGCAGGCAGTAATTGATGTATAGTTGTTGAATTTATATTACCTAAATTACTGCTTTTTGCTATACCTACAATTGTAGGTGTTGATTCAATAAATGAATTTATAACAATAGCAATAATTAGTATCAGGGGCAAAATGAGTATTATCATTGCTAAGGTGATGGAAAGAGTTTCAAATTTCAAACGGGGCAACATCCTTTTGGAAAGCGGACGAACGCCATAGGCAAAGGCAAGGCCGAGAATAATCATACTCAGCATAGGAGTTAAAATGAAAAATGAAATGACAAGAAGGGCTAATATAACAAAATTCGCCGATGTTAGAGTGCCTTTTAAGTTGTAAATCATTATTATCACATTCTTTTGATTAAAATTGAAATTAATAAAAATTATTAAATATTATGCTTTATTCCAGATGCATCTCTTTTATAATTTCCGAATTCTGAAATTAATCTTATATCATCGATTGAAAATACAGGACCTTCAACGCAGACCCTCCAGCCTATATCATCTACACAGCACTGGCCGCAAAGCCCAATACCGCATTTCATATAGCGTTCAAGAGAAAATTGGGCTGCAATTTTATGTTTTTCTGCAATTTCAAATATTCCCTTCATCATTATTTCAGGACCACAGGTTACGATCATGTCGTAATCAGTTTCCTGCAGTATTTCTTCCATTAGTTGGGTAGGGAAACCATAAAACCCAAAGCTCCCATCATCAGTACATGCGTATGCAGTAATATCTGTAGATTTAAGTTTATCCATGAATAAAAGTTCTTCTTTTGTTGCTGCTGCAGATATAACGTCCACATTGACATTTTTATTTCGCGCATATTCTACAAATGCAGCAACAGGGGCCATACCCACACCACCTCCTACTGCCAGGATTTTTGAACCTTTTAATTCAAATCCATGGCCATATGGGCCTCTTAGGCCGAGTTTATCTCCCACTTTGAGTGAATGAACTGCCTCGGTAAATGGGCCCACCTTTTTAATGGATATGCCTATTTCATTTTTTTCAGGGTCAATTAAAGAGATGGACATTGGCTTTTCATCTTCAAAGTTCCAAACCATCATGAATTGCCCAGGTATAACGTTATCACTATGAAAGTCAAAAATAAATGTTTTAACGGTTTCAGTTTCTTTAATTATTCTTTTAATCGCAACAGTTTTTGGAATATGCATGTTATCGACCTTATTTTAATTAAATAAGTAATTATAAGTCTTTTATATCTGTTTAATGGGCTATTCCAACTATCTCATTTATGGTTTCATATTCTTTTTCCATCATGAACTTTTTGATTCCATCGTTAATTTCTTTGAAAATATCCAGCCCTTTATACATAATTGCGGTTCCAATTTGGACACATGTTGCACCTGCAAAGATGAATTCTATCGCATCTTTGTAATCTGCAATGCCGCCCACACCAATAATTGGAATTTTAACTGCATCATATACATCAAAAACACATCGAAGGGCAATGGGTTTTATTGCAGGCCCAGACAATCCTCCAAATTTATTGGAAAGAATTGGATTTCCACTTTCAATATCAATTCTCATTCCTGGACCAACAGAATTAATGAGCGTTAAACCATCACAACCTGCTTTCTGGGCGCTTAATGCAATTTCAACAATATCAGTAACATTGGGTGTTAATTTCACAATTACTGGAATATTAACGCTTTTTTTAACTGATTTAACAATACTGGCTGTTAATTCAGGGTCTTCTCCAATGGAAGCGCCGCATCCTTTCTGAGCATGGGGACATGAAACATTTAATTCAATCGCATCGGCATAATCTTCTATTTTAGAAGCAATTTGTGAAAATTCATCATTTGAAGAACCATATATAGAAGCAACAATTGTAGTGGGCATTTCTATTTTTTTAAGCTCTTCTATGAAAGCATTGACACCAGGATTTGAAAGTCCTATGGCATTTATGACTCCACCTGTAACTTCGACAGTCGTAGGGTTATTGTACCCTTTATTTGGGTTTAAACCAAAGGATTTGGTCACCACTGCACCAGCTCCACTTCTCGAAGCCCAGTTTAACGAAGAAGCAGTGCTTCCAAGTATTCCTGCGGCTAACATGGTTGGATTTTTTATTTTAACATTGCAAAACTCAGTTTCTAACATAGGGTCACCATACAAATAAACTTTAAAGTCTTAAAATACAGATAAATTTCTATGAAATGCTATCTTACAAATTGTTTCATGGGCTTCATGCTCTTTGATGAAAGTTTCACCCTCATAGATTATGAACTTTTCCCAAAAGGAAAACTTGCTGAAAAAGTTCTGGAATTAAATAAAGGTAATTTAACTGTTCAGGAAGAGTCCATATTAAAAAGAAATACAAAAAAATGTGATTCAATAATAATTGAAACAAATTTGACTATTTCCAATTATAAAAACTTAAAAAGGACATCTAAATTTAAATTTGAAACTCCTAATTCTGCTGGCGAATATTTAAGGTCAAATATGGCTAAAATTTTAGTAGAAATAGGGTCTTTAGAGTCAGAAGAGAATTTAGATGAAATATTACACAATTTAAGCATGGAGATTATTAATTATAAATTAAAAGAAGCTTCTAAAGCTCGAGATAGCTATCTAATTCAGGCAATAAATTCAATAGATGAAATTGATGAAGCTACAGGTAAATTAATCGAAAGATTGAGGGAATGGCACACCATTCATTTTCCTGAACTGAATAAAATAAAAAATCAGGAAAAATATGTAAATCTGGTGACGGAATATGGTGATAGGGAGTCTATAATTGAATCAGGCCTTCTGGATGAAATGGATATTACAGATCAAAGCACAGGAGCTGAAATTAAAGGTCTTGACCTTGAAATGGTTAAAAATTTTGCAGGTTCCATAAAATCTCTTCAGGACACTAAAAAATTCCTTACAGATTATGTTGAGCAGAAAATGAATGAAATTGCACCTAACTTAAGTGATCTCGTTGGTTCACTTCTTGGTGCAAAACTTGTGGCTCATGCAGGGAGCTTAGAAAGATTAGCTATGCTTTCTTCAAGTACAGTTCAGATTATTGGGGCGGAAAAAGCTCTTTTTAGACATTTAAAAACAGGAGAAAGACCTCCAAAACACGGGCTTATCTATCAGTTCCCAGAAATTAGAAGCGCTAAATGGTGGCTTAAAGGGAAAATTGCCCGGGCACTGGCCGCTAAAATATCCCTCGCTGTTAGAAAGGATGTTTACTCAGGGGAATTTGATGCAGATATAAAACCAGAATTTGAAGAGCATCTTGAAGAAATTAAAAAGAAATATCCATTCCCTCCAAGGGCTAAAAAAACCCATAAAGAGGGGAAAAAGGGTAAAAAAAAGATGAAGAAGAAAAAAAGGGATAAATATAGAAAGAAGATTGAAGATTATTATTAAAGGAGGAGGTTTATGGTTGATATATTATTACCTTTATATGTTCTGTCAATCATTTCAAGTTTTATAGCATCAGTTTTAGCTGTATTTGCAATAAGATTCTCTAAAAGAACTGAAAAAAGACTGAAAAATAATTTTGAGCAGATGCACAGTATGATGGATCTGCAGCACGAAAAAACGGAGAATCTAATGGGTAATATTGGAACAGAAGCAGAAACCATAATATCTTCAGTTCATACCACAAGACTTGAACTTCTTGATTCAATTGAAAATGTTCACAGGATACGGGAAGAAATTCTGGAATCCATGCAGAATTTAGAAAACAGATGCATCATGAAAGATAATGAAAAATAATTTTTTAAAGTTATTATTTTGGAGCAAATAAAATGGAAATAACTAAAAAGTTTCAGGGAGTCTATGACATTGATGGTAATGTAGCCACAGAAAATCTTAATCAAGGAATTAAAGTTTACGGAGAAAGATTAGTAGAAAACGAAGATAAAGAATACCGGATATGGGATCCAAGGCGCTCAAAACTTGCAGCAGCGATTTTAAATGGATTAGAAACATTTCCATTTAAAGAAGATTCAAAGGTGCTTTATTTAGGAGCATCTGCAGGTACTACTCCTTCACATATCTCAGATATTTGTAACAATGGTTTGATTTATTCTGTTGAGTTTTCGCCGAAGATGATGCGTAAACTGGCTGATTTGAGCCAGATGCGCAAAAATATCATTCCAATCCTCGATGATGCCACAAAGCCCAGGAATTACATGAATTTACTTCAAAAGGTGGATGCGGTTTATTCAGATGTGGCCCAGCCCAATCAATCCGAGCTTTTCATGGATAACGCCCGTTTATATTTAAAAGAAAAGGGAATCGGGATCTTGATGATAAAAGCAAGGAGTATTGATGTTACAAAAGCTCCAAATAAGATCTTTAAAGAAGAAGAATCAAAATTAAAGACCAATGGCTTTAGAGTGATTGAAAAGGTCAAGCTTGAACCTTATGAGAAGGATCACATGGCTTTTATTTGTGAATTTAGTTTTTAGGGAATAATATATGAAAAGAATTAAAAAATGCCCCGTTTGTGGTTCAACGAATATTAAATGGGTTATTCCTCAAAATTGGTCTTTATGGCATTGTTACGATTGTGATTATGGGGGTGCAGTGGTGATTGAGGAAGAAGAGGAAGGATAAATTTAGATAAATATTAAATTAATTCTCTCCACCAATCCTATCAATAATCCTCTTTGCAACTTCCCTTTTAGAACTCAAAGGAACATCGTTAATTTCATCATCAATCAAAATAACCTGATTTTTATCCTCACCAAAACCAGCGCCTTCAATTGAAACGTCATTTGCAACCATAAGGTCAAGATTATGCTCTTCAATCCTTTGCCTTGTAGATTTAATCAAATCATCCCTTGAAATATCATATTCAGCTTTAAAACCTACTAAAAAGATTTCAGGATTAATTTTTTTCACTTCACCAATTATTTTAGGTTCTCTTTCAAGCTTTAAGGTTATATCTTTATCTGATGAAATCTTATTTTCCATATTCTCTACTTTAGGGGTAAAATCAGAAACTGCGGCGGCTGAAATGAAGATATCATAATTACTAACATGTTCAAGAACTGCAATGCGCATCTCATCAACAGATTCTGCTTTTATGATATTAAAAACATTGGGGACTTTTGCAGTCATTTTGCCTCTAATTAGTGTGACATCAGCACCTCTAATAAAGGCCTCTTTTGCAATTTCAACACCCATTTTGCCCGAACTTCTGTTTGTGATTCCCCTTACCTGATCGATTGCCTCGTAGGTAGCTCCAGCACTTAAAAGGACTTTTTTACCTTCTAAATCTTTGATGCATAATTCTCTTAAGACATGTAAAACAATATCTTCTATATCTGGGAATTTAGCCTTTTTTTCTTCGATTTTGGGCTTTACAAAGGTAATATTTTCCTCTTTCAGGGTTTCTATGTTCTCTTTAATGGCTTTATACATTGAATCGTGCATGGATGGAACCATTAAAATAGGGGTTTTATATCCAAAAGCTGTAATTAAAAGGGTGTTAATGGGGTTATCTGCAATTTTATAGGCTAATTTGCTTATCACATTTGCTGTAGCAGGTGCAACAAGAATCAGGTCTGCATTTGCATATTTAACATGTTCGATTTTCCCTGTTAACTTTGTAACAACTGAGCGTCCAGTTGCAAATTCCATGGCATAGGGATGTATAATTTCGCAAGCTCCATCGCTCATGAAGCATTTAACTTTAATCCCATGCCTTTTAAGCTCTCTTGCAAGTTTAATTGATTCTATCGCAGCTATACTCCCTGTAACACAAAGAATAACTTCCATTTTTTACCTCTTAAGGTTGAAATTAATCAAAGTGAAAAAATTAAAGGTCATCAAAATCTATGATTTTGTAACTATCGAAAGCAGTCAAAATTATTGATTTTGACGCTTCAAAACTCTGTTTTTGCAAGCTTTGCTGTCGATGCCCCAAACGCAATGTGTTTGAGGGTCCTAAAAATATTCTATTTTTAGAGGTCATCAATAACAATAATGGTCTTTTCAGAGGATAATTGATCCATAATGTCGTTTAAAACATCCAATCTGGCTGGAAGCCTTCTTGAGTCTTCTTTCATTACTCTTATCTTGTATTTTTCCTCTCCATCTCGTCCGTAAACTATGTTAATTCCTGAAATCCTTGCAGGGGCTACAATGTCCCTTGCAATCTCTTTAAAGTCAGAACCTTCACCCATAACCCTTACCTTCTTTCCAACCTTTTTTGATATTGCTCTTACAATTTTTCCACTTTTCCCTATGAGTTTACCAACATTCTCCTTTTCTGTAACTATTATGACGACGTCTCCAATTTCTATTGTTTTTTTGAAGCCTATCTTTCCCTCGCCAAGTTTGAAAAGTAATTTTGCAATGTCTAAATCGAGCTGAGTGATCTCACCACTTTTTAATTTGTTTTCACACCCCTGACATAACATTCCACTTTTTAAACAGACATCGCATACTGGCAATACCATATTATTCCTCCTTTTATCCTATTTGATAATGTTAAACATTACATTGAAAATTACGCATTGGAAACTAAAATACAATATTTATTTAGCAGTAAATAACGTAATAAAGCATTTTTTTCTAATATTAGTCCCTTTGAGCCTTTAAATTTATTTATTAGGCGTAACTGAATATATTTTCAGTTTATACTCCGATTATATAGCTAAAATAAAAGCAGGTTTTAGGTAACTATGTTAAGGTTATTTACTGGTCTTCCAAAGATAGTATAACAATATTGTACTTTGTTCATTAATATATATTTACTGTTAATCGGGATTCATTAAAAATCTTTTCCTTTTTATATCGTGATGATTAAATGTTGAAATGTGATTAATAATTTAAAGTCAAATGATTATTTATTATAAGAACAAATATGGAATTTATTGCAGCTTAAAGCTGTTTATTATCACATCAAAGTTAGCTTTTTGGTTTTCAAGGGGCATTCCTTTTGTAAGGCAAGCAAGAATGTAGATTATATCACTTTGTTCAAAGTAAATTACCTTAAGTTGTATCTTCTCATTTTTGGGGCCTGTTCCATCATATACTTTTTCAACAGCATTTATTCCGTTGATATTTGTATTATTTGAATATATTTCGTTGATATTTGCACCTGAACTTTTTATTCCTTCAATAAATGAGTCTTTTCGCTGTTCTACTGTTTCATAGGGGTCTTTTTGCACCTTAAATACAGTAAAACCTGCTGCCTGTGTGCTGTTAGGGTTATTTGCCGAAGTAGGATCTTGAATCACTACCTGCACGTTTTTATCTTCTTTTTCATCTGTTGTTACCTTCCATGACTCTGGATATTCAAGGTAAATTCCACCTGCTGAATATATTTTGGTGTTTATCTGTTCAGGAGTTTGATTAACAGCTGTTTGATTTGTTTGGGGAGTGCCAGGGCTTCCACTGGTTAATATGAGTACAATAAGGGCTATAAGCACGGCAATAACTAATGCTAACGCCTCTTTTTTATATCGAAAATCTCCGGATCGTTTTTTAGGCTCTTGTTTTTTTAACTGAATTTTCAATGAACTTCCCCTTTTTATCTATGTAACATCATCTAAAAAACAGATTAATATATTTTTTCCTTTTATTTTTCTAAATTCATTTGCTTAAATCATGATGAATTCAGCCGATTATTTTAAAACTGTTAATTATCATATCAAAACCGGGTGTTTTATCTCCTAAATAGGTAGGAGAGCGTGTTCCACAGGCAATCATGTAAATAAATCCATTTTTTTCAAGCAATATAACTCTGTACTGCTCCTCAATATTTTTATCTGTCGCTTTAGAGGTAAATTCGTATGCAGTTACGTTATCCAGTTCGTAAGTTCTTTCAGATAGCAATTGATATCCAGCAACGCTTGATGCGCCTGATTTAACTTCATCATAGAATCTTTCAAGGGGAATACCTGAAGATTCTTTTCTTGAAATTTCCACGGCAGTTCCTGGCTTTTTGTCATCGCTTTTTGCTTTAGGGTCAATAATGTAGGCTATTACATATTTCCCTGTTTTGTTCATTTCTTTCCAGTCTGAAGGGTATTCAAAACTAATTCCATTTGCCTGGAATGTTTTATTTGTTGTTGTGGGGGTTAAATTGGCCGTTTGATTAATGTTGTTTATGCATCCTGAACATAAAATTAAAGAACAAATGAGAACTATTACCAGCAGATATTTTTTTATTACCATTATTTTAAAAATAAGATGTTAATAACAGATATTTCTTTTGGAATTTATATTAATTTGAAACTGTTGATTACAGTATCGAAGTTTTCCTGCTCTTTATTATATTCTGAAACTGGGGCGCTGAAGAGAATTACATAGATCACTCTGTTTTTCTGCATCCATATTGCTCGCTCATGTTTCTGTGTTTTGCCTGAATTTATGTAATAACTATTTTCAAGAACATTAACACCGTTAATAAGTATGGTTCCCTCAGATATTGGTTTATATCCAAGATTTTGGGCTGCAAATCCAGTATATGTGGAATTATAATAATTCTGTAATGGAATTTCGGGTTGTTTGATTATTTTCTGAATTACAACGTTTACCTGAACGTTCCCATTAGCATCAGCAGAATCAGGGTCTCCAATAGCCACTGTACTGTTTATGACCCTACTCTGGATCTGAATCCAGTCATTAGGATAGTTAAAGGTAAATTCATCCCCATTATAAGTCTGGGTATTGTTTGTATTGTTAGATGTTTGATTCCCCCCATCTGTACAGCCAGATATAAAAACTATTCCAGATAGGAGAGCGAGTAAAAGCAAGTATTTTTTCAATATATCAACCTCTTTATCTATTATCATCTGTAAAATCAATATATAGTTTTCTATTTTATTTATTAGAGGGATAGGGATAAAAATCAAAAATATCATCGCATTTCAGTTATTTTTAAAAAAAAATAGATTATTAGTCAGCTAAGATATAAATAAAAAATAAATATCCTATTTCATCCGATTAATCTGATCAATAGGTGTTTGAATTATATTTTGAGAAATTTTTGGTTGTTCCCGGCTCCCCAGCGGCGTTTAGTGTATCATTATCATTTACTGGGGGTTTTGTCGGTGTTGTGTTAATTGGTTTAGGTTTAGGCTTTGGTACTGTGGTATTCTTCACAATTTTAGTGGTGTTTCTGGTTGTATTGGTCATATTAGTAGTATTTGTAGTATTTGTGGTGTTGTTAAGTACAAAAGGTGGGAAAGCACTGTCATTTGTGAATAAATTGGCATTTACAGCATCACTCGGCAGATCAATATTAAATGCACCGAATGCAATGCCTACAAGGAACGCTGCAGCTAAAAGGGCAATTCCAATCATTTTATTCTGGGACATTCGGCCCTGCTCTTTTGGCTTTTCCAGCTTTTTCTCTTTAAGACCCGGAGATGTGATGTATTTTTTAAATAATTCTTCATTCTCTTCTTCAGCATCTTCTTCATCTAGAAATACTTCAGCAGTTTCTTTACCTTGTAACCTTCTCACTCTATCTGCAACAACAAATGTTTCAAGTTGCTCTTCAAGCTGCCTTTTTTGCACCTCATAATGCCTTTTGGGAATATTACCTTTATTAAATTCACTTTCAAGCTCTTTTAAGCTTTTTAAAACTTTTTCCTTTTCAAGAGTTATCTTAATCATCCTCCTCAATAGGATATGATCCGAGGATCCTCACATATGATATCTTGTTTTTGATGGTATTTAAAACATACTTTATCTTTTTATCCTCTCTGTGGCCCTGAAAATCGATAAAAAAAATGTAGTTTCCAAGCTTTTTTTTGGATGGCCGTGATTCAATTTTAGTTAAATTGATATCTCTTCTGGCAAACTCTCCCAAAACTTCATAAAGTCCGCCCGGCTTATCCTCCATCAGTGAAAAAATGGCAGAGGTTTTGTCATTGCCTGTTGGAACATGATCACGTCTGGCCAGTACAACAAACCTCGTTGTATTATCATCGTAGTCCTGAATATTTGATTCTGCAATCTTTAATCTATATATTTCTGCGGCTCGCTTGGTTCCAATTGCAGCAGCATTTTTTTTGCCTAAAGCCATTTTTGCGGCTTCAGAAGTACTTGGAGTTGCTACAGGTTTTGCACCGAGTTTTTCAATAAATTTACGGCATTGGGAAAGCGCTTGAGCATGAGAATATACGGTGTCAATGTCTTCTATTGAAGCATCTTTATTTAAAAGAAGTTTATGACTTACCGGTAAAATTATCTCATTTCTTATCTTTAAATCATATTCGTGGGCAAGAAGGTCAAGTGTTACTCCAACAGGCCCTTCAATTGAGTTTTCAATTGGGACAACACCAATGTCTATGTTATTATTTTTAACAGCATCAAGAACTTCCATTATAGAACTAAATGGTACTAATTTTCCTTCAATTTTAGAAGCAGCTTCTTCTGCATAGGTTCCTGACGGTCCAAGAAATCCTATCCTGCATATTTTTGACTTATCCTCTGACATTTACTTTCCTCAAATAAGAATCAGTTAAAATTAGATATCTTCTATATTTATTTAATTGTATAAAACTTAGTAAAGTCCGCCATTAAGGAGATTGGTAATTTTATCGGTTGTTGATTGATGTATTCGCCTTATAATTGCTTTATTATCCTCGAATTTTTCTATTACTGCATAGACTCCAAGATTGTGCAGGTGGCGCAGGAATTCTTCTACTTCTTCTGGACTTGCCACGTCTATGGTCATATCTTCAGTGGCTTGTTTTCCAGAGGCCACATTTTTTATTGTACTCACCATTGGAAGCAGTATTGATTCTCCAAGTCGCAGAGCTCTTTCTCGAAGTTCTTCATCATTTTCTTTCATTTCAAATGCCTGGAAGCCCTCCCGTATAACGCGGCTGAAAAAAAAGTCTTTTCCAAAATCAAATGGATAAGTGAATGCATAACTTATTTCATAGTCATGCGCACATGATGAAGTATATTTAAGTGGTAATATTTCCATATCAGGGTCTTTTATCACTATGCCTTCTCTTTTAGCTTCGCTAATTTCTTTAATTACTTCCTTAATCTTTTCAGGAGCTTCATTGACATTGAATGTTCCAAAAACTCTCACACCAGGTAGATTATATTTATTTAAAATTTCCTGTTTTTTATTAATTGATAATGGGTCGTTTGAGGTTTTTTTCCTGATGTCAAAAACTCTGAAACCCAGATTTCCGATTTCTTCATAGTAATGGGATACGTATGGATTGTTAGTTCCCACCATTTCTCCACAGATCACGAGATCAGGATTATCATTAAAAAATTGAGACAAATCCAGTATTTCAACGGCTTTTTTAGTTGTATAAGGACACATATAACCCCTTCGAGTAAGGGCCACAATTTCATCCCCAATAGATGCTATACGGACATTATATCCGTTCATTTTCTCTTCAACCACTATCTTACCTTTAAAATGATTTTTGAGGGTTGGAAATAGCATCAATGTTCTTCTTATCTTTGGAAACCCTCTTATAACTTCAATTTTGTCTCTAAAATATATCAGGGTTCCATCTTCTATCTTGCCAATGCCTTTTTTAAATTGCAGTGCAGGATGGCCGTGGAATTCAAAGAACTTAATTATTCCTTTTTCAATGGCTTCATTAAGCTTCTCTGCTTTAACATTCAGAATATTCTGGAGCTTTTTATCCAGAAAATCTTCTATAACAACTCTTAATTCTAAATCACAGGAAGAACAGTTAAAAAAAAAGTTAGTAAGGGAATTATTTCTTCTCCAATCAATTTTCATATCCCTGCCGCAGTCCGGACATTTTATTTCGGGTAAAATTCAGATGACCTCCTCCAATTCAACAATGAACTTAATGATATCTGTTTTGGTGATTATTCCTGCTAATCCTTCATCATCAACAACAGGAACTCCGCTGAAATTCTCTTCAAGCATAAATGTGGAAAGTTCGGCTATTGTAGCAGCTTCGTTAATTGTTCTAACGTTCTGGGTCATTATATCCTCTACAATTAGATTTCTTATTCTTGCAGATTGATATTTGTCAGGAACGACTTTTCTAAATGAAATCATTGAGTTTGCTATATCTTTAGCAGTTAGAATCCCTTCAAGCTGATTTCCATCTGTAACTGGTAATCTTCCAATTTCTTCATCGATAATCATCCTTCTGGCATGTACAAGTCTATCTTGAGGAGTTATGGTCATCAGGTTAGTTTTCATTCTTTCTTTGACAAGTGTATCAGTATAAGGGACTCCATGGCATGTTTTTATAAAATCTGTTTTTGTTATAATGCCTGTTATTTCTCCATCATCTACAACAGGCATTCCTCCAATTTTATTGTCGATCATCATTTTTGCAGCAGTTCCAATACTTGTGCTGCTTTCAACTGTTACTGGATCAGAAGTCATAACTGTTGAAATATAGAAATGGGAAGGGGCCAGATTACCATATCTTGATGAACCAAGCCTTAAAGCAATATCTTTTTCAGTAATAATGCCTACAAGCTCTTTTTCATTGTTTCCGTTGGTGTTTATTACGGGTAATCTTGAAATTTTCCGTTTTTTCATGATTTTTAATGCATCGTGAATATTCTGGTCTTTATCAATTACAACAACTTCTCTGCTCATTATATTTTTTATATGCATTTTTATTCCTCATTTCATGATTTAAAGAAAATATAACAAAAATTTAATCTTTTTACCTTCTTATTGTATTCCTTTAATTATATCAGTTTTTGTAATTATTCCGACAAGGTTTTCATCTTCTATAACAGGCATATGGCTTATTTTTGAGTCATACATTAATTTTGCGGCTTCAACTGCATCTTTATCTGGGCTGATACTTACAAATTCTTCGTTCATAATGTCTCCAGCAGTTAGCATTGATATTTCCCTTGCTTTTCTTTTATCCTCACCTTCAATGCCCTGTCTTACAAAATAAACTCTTTCAACACTCACTCCAGTTTCAGGGTCATCTACCTGGGCAAAGGATATATTTGCAGGGGTTATAATGCCTGCAATTTCGTTGTCGAACATTACAACCACTCCATCGATGTTATTTTCTTCCATGACATTAATAACATGAGTTATAGTGTGGTTTTCATTTACAGTAACTACATCGTTAGTCATGAGGTCTGAAACTTTCCAGCGATTCTGAAACTTTCCAGCATAAAATTTCATTAGATCTGTTTTGGTGATTATTCCTGCTAATCCTTCATCATCAACAACAGGAACTGAACTTATTTTGTTTCTTAACATGTTTTCAACAGCATCTCTAAGATCTGCATCGATATCTATGGTTATCAAGCCATTGCTCATTACTCTTCTTATTGCTATAGTATCTATTGGTCTTCTTTTCCATGCAGGACCATTTCCTCTTAATTTACGACTTAAATCTCTTTCTGTAACAATTCCAACGGGATTTTCATCCCTATCTACCACTATAACTCTGCTAAGTCCATGTTTGAGCATGAGGTTTCTGGCATGATTAACCTGTTCATTTTCCTGAATTAAAATTACTTCATCGTTCATTACTTCGTTAACCTTCATGATAATCGCCTCAGATCATTCACTTATTGCTCTTAAAATATCGCTTTCTGTAATTATACCAAGTAATTCATTATCTCTGACTACAGGTATTCCACCAATACCTTCTTTTTCCATTATACTGCATAAATCACCTAATTTGGTATATATGCTGGTTGTTACCACATTTTGAGTCATTATGTCGTTAAGTGTTGTATTTAAGACTTCATCTGCATTATTTGTTATTATTTTTTCGAATGCTGCACTGTTACCAAAGAAATTAAGGATATCGGTTGCAGTAACAATGCCTACAAGTTTATCGTTTTCAGGATGAGGTGTTTTTCGTTCCTCTCCAGTTATTGGGATTCTTCTTAGTTTGTTTCTAACCATTATTTTGCTTGCTCCTTCAACTCTTGTACCTGGTGTGGTTTTGATGAGTGAAGTGGTCATATAGTCTTCAACTGTTTCGTCAGTTAAAACGCCTGATAAGATCAAAGCAAAATCTCTTTCTGAAATTATTCCCACAATTTTTTCGTTAGAATCTATTATTGGAAGTGCACCGACTTTTTTGTCAATCATTTTGGTTACAGCATCTTCAATGGAGTTTTTGCTGTTTAAAACTTCTACTTTTCTTGTCATTATTTCTCGTACAGGCTCATTTATGGCTGCTAAGAAGTTACCATCATGCTTTTTCTCTATAAGTTGATATTTATCTCCTCCGCCTAAAAAGTCGAGGATATCCATAACTGTTATAATTCCGCGGAGCTTTCCGCTTCCAGGATCAGTTATAGGAAGCCTTCTAAACTTGTTTTTTACCATTAAGTCTGCGGCTTCTTTAATAGTAGCGCTTTGAGGTATTGTAATTACTTCTTTCTTGGCAATACTCATGATATCTCCCTCATGCTCTGCCAGATGTGTTTCAAATTCGATTGGATCTCTACTTCTAGATTTCATCATCAATCTTGTTTCTCTATTTTTTCTCATCTTTTCTAGTCTAATTACCATTTATTTACACCTCATAGGAGCTAAAAATAAAAAATGAGCTTAGAATTCGAAATTTATTTAAATCTGAATTATTATTTTTTAAAATCAATTAATATACGCCCTTAAGATATCTTCTCTTGCCACTATTCCAACTAAATCTGCTTCTTTTGCTCTGATAGGTTCTTTTTTGATATATACTGGATGTTCAACTATTGGTAGCCTTCCTATATCATTTTCAAGCATAACCTTTGCGGCTTCATTAACTTCTTTATCAGAAGTAGCTACAATGGGTGGAGTTCTCATTATACTTTCTACTTTTGTGGATCCCTTCGCTTCATTGGATTCTTTACCAATTCGGGCATGGCCTGAAATAATGATGTCTTTTCTTGTTATCATTCCAATTAATTTTTTCTTTTTAATCACTGGAATTCCTGAAAAACCGGTGTCATCCATTTTATTCCAAACTTTAGATATTAAATCGTTGTAATTACAGGTTATAACATCTTTTGTCATAATATCTTCTATTTTTTTAGGGTTAATTCCATCATTAACAAATTTTTTAAGGATGTCTATTACGCTTAACATCCCGACAAGCTGCATATCTTCCGATGATTTGGTTACTGGGGCTTGAACCTCATCAGCATTTAATAATTTTCTTGCAGCTTCCCATATATCCATATCTTCTGTAATGCCAACTGAGATATGTGACATTATTCCGTGTGCATCTATGTTAGATTTTGTTGCGGAAATATTTATTATATCTCCTCGTGTTATCATGCCTTCAAGACGAGTTCCATTAACTACTGGGACAGCCCTAAAGTCTCCATCTCTTAGTATTGATCTTATTTTTGTTGCAATTGTATCTACAGAAACTACTACCGGATCTGGTGTCATAATATCTATAACTTTATTCAAGTAAGATCACCTTCTAACTCTTCTTTACATTCTTCGCAAACAAATTTACCGTCAATCTCATCTAAATAATCCATAAAGTTTCCGCATGTTTCACAAACTCCAGGTACTGGACTTTCATTATTGTTATAGTCAATCTGATTTTCCATTCTTGCATTTTCAACAAGAATCTCAGTTAGTTCTGGAGAAACCGCCATTATATCTTTCGCAGTTAAAATCCCCCTTAAAATTCCATCTTTTACTACAGCAAGCCTTCTTATATTCATTTTTGACATAAACCTTGCCGCTTCGTTTAATTCTCTTCCAGGATCAATTTTTATGAGGTTTTTAGTCATTATCTCATCAACAGTTATGGTACTGGCCATAATATCTTTGGCGACTACTTTGTTTATAATGTCACTTTCGGTGATTATTCCTTCTGGTTCTCCATTACTTTTTACTATTAAACAACCCACTTCATTCTGGGCCATTATAAAAGCAGCGTCTGCAACACTGTTTTCAGGGTTTATTGTAATCACACTTGATGTCATAGCGTCATTTACTGTTACATTTGTTCCCATTTCCATTATAAAAACCTCCTATTGTATCTTAAGAATTTTATGAACTTGAGGTATTGTCAACACGTCCATGTATTTACCTGCACTTTCTGAAATACCAAATAGTTTTTTACCATGGCTTAACCATTGATCAAGAGGATCTGAGGGTTGTATGACTAATGATGGTCTTGAATTCTTTGGAATTTCATCATTTATCATTGAGGCTATCTGGCCAATATCTTCGGCTCTTGTAGAGGGCAATATAACTACCTTACAATATGTATTTATTCCCCCATCTATTAATAGATTTAGTGATTCCAACTCTCTTTTAAATAATTTATCCCAATTAGAAGTTGAACAATGTTCAGGGAGCTTGAAATCCAGAGATACATATTTAATTAGCCCGACTATTTTCTCTAATTCATGGGGTAAAGAGCCATTAGTTTCCAATAAGCAGTTAAAATCATAATTTTCAAGAAAATCTTTTATAAAATTAGCATGAAGCAGAGGTTCCCCCCCTGTAAGGGAAACAGAATGAAAATCAGGAGTTATTAAACCATTTATGGATTTATTTAGTTCTTCTTTAGAAAATAAGGATCCATATGTGCTATCTTTACTTTTAGGCGTATCACAATATTCACAATCCAGATTACATCCAGAGAATCTAACAAAGACTTGTCGTCTTCCAATTAGTTTACCTTCGCCCTGAATACTTGAAAAAATCTCATTAATGCGAGTTTTCATTTGTATGGCCACCGAATCTTATACGGATGCTCACAATCTTTGATTGTGGCACAGTAAAAACTTTTAAGTTTTTATAGATTTATCAAAGTAGGCGCCCTGTCCAATACCTTCATTAACACAAATCTGGACTCTTGAGATTTTATTATATGTCTCTTCTAAATATTTAAATATTTCCTCGGTAAAGTATTCGGCCAGATCCTCTGCAGAGGTGGATTTAAGCGGTAAAAGGCAACAATCTTCTATTGGAAGTTTATATTCTTTTTGGCCAACGGTAAATTCTATCGACTTTTCGCCTTTATCAGTAAATTTAACAACATCACTTTTACAGGGAATTAAAACTTTATGATCAAGTTTGGAGCAGATGCTTCGCACGATATCTTTAGCTTTTTTAAAATCAACAACAAACCCGTATTTTCCACACCTTTCTCCTTCAATAACTAAATCAACAATGTATGAATGTCCATGTATCCCTCCACATGATTCATGGAGTGGAATCATATGGGCTGATGAAAATCTCAGATTAGCGTGAATTCCATTAATTACTATTTTCATTTTAAAACGTTCCTAAGCCTTTATTTTTATTTATATAAGATAATATGAACTATTTTGGATTTTTAATTGTTTATCTCTAATTTGGAAATTAAAAAACCTTAGTTTTGGTTATATCTTCTTCAATTGATTTAATTTCATTAATATAATTTTCGGATATTTTATCCATCAAAACATGAATTTTTTCTTCATCAAGATTTTTATTACATTCTAAAAGCCCAGTTGTTTCTACATCGTCAGGAGTACCTTTATTTATAACATTCATACCAAAATGTATCTTCATGCTGCTGTTGGAACATGTAACTATGGATACACTTAACTTTTTATCTCCAAAATAAAGATCATCGCCTTCGCGTTTAGTTCTAATTCCTGATTCGCTTAAAATATCTTTTACTATCATTACAAGTATTCTCTGCCGGTGATAACAGGATTTTATATCTGCAGGTTGAATATCAAAATGTTCTATTATAAAATGCACCATTTCATCTGATTTTATAGGGAGACCAACATCTTCATAGTCTATGATCTCTTCTGGTTTAATGTCCATCGGACCTATCCACGCTAAAATACTTGATCCTTTAATTTTAAATTCCTTAAAAGCCCAGAATGGCTCTATTGGACTTCCATCATAAAGCAAATTTTCCTTTAATTTTTTATATTTCATTGTTTCACTCATTTATTTCATTATCAATAACAAGCTCTTTATAACCTGTTTCTGGATCAAATACTCTTTTCAGAGATAATTCAATCTCCAGGATGCATATTTCGGCTGTTGTGTTAATTATGCAACCCTTACATAAATGACCTCCAATAACACGCCCCTCTTTATCCGAAATAGCAATATGAATGTGAATTCCATTTTCTGCAACTGTTCCCTCAGCAGAAACAATTTCAAATGGTCCTTTAAATGCTTTAACTTCACCATCTGACATTCTTAAGATGGCTGAGTTCAAACTTCCTACAATACAGATTACGGCTCCTGATTTAATCTTATTTAACTCAATAATAGCTATTATGCCTTTTTTAAGGTCTCCATCAGGCATTAATCTTGTAATTATCATATTAAAACTCATACATCTTTAAAAAATTCTATTAAAAAGATGGATTTCTTTATATCTTATTGTTAGTTATTTATATTGTTGTGCAATTAAATAAATTTATGAGAGCCAGGACCAGAGATTTCATACATACCAGAGATGATTTATTCTTTGCCGCCACTTCCTATATGCATCCAGAAGACAGAATACTGTCTTTTTTAAGGTATATTCCAGATATCAATGGAGATAGGATAAGAAATGGTAAAAAATACTCCAAAGTAGATACTAAACAGGCGCATGACTTTTTAAGTAGTAAATTTCCTGAATACCTTTATGATGACAGTATTAAAGGAGTTAAAATGATGGGAGTACCTCTAGGTAAAGTTAAACAAATTTTAAAGCCAGAGGAACGGCTTAAAGAAATAATGAAAAGTAATGATAATAATGATTTGCTTAAAAAAGTCGTTAAGTTAGCAGATATTTTCCATGAATATGCAGGCATTTCCTATTCAAAAATGGGAATTTCAGGATCAATTTTACCTGGTTTATATGATCAGAATGTTTCTGATTTAGATTTTGTTATTTATGGACTTAAAAATCATAAAAAAGCAAGAGATACATTTGGAGAAATTAAAGATAAGAGTCCATTGAAAAGTATAAGCGATGAATACTGGATGAAATTATATGAAAAGAGAATTAAGGACTCTTCATTAAGTTATAAAGAGTTTAAATGGTATGAAAAGCGTAAAAACAATAGGGGAGTCATAAATGGAACATTATTTGATATACTTGCTACCCGCGATTGGAATGAAATCAAAGGGAAATATGGTGATGAAAGATATGAATCCCTGGGCAATGCAACCATTGAATGTAATATAAAGGATGCGATAGCGTCTTTTGATAATCCGGCTGTCTATAAAATTGAAGATGTTAATATTTTAGAAGGTAGAGAAGTTAATATAACAGAAATAGCTTCATTTACCCATACATATTCAGGGCAGGCAAAGAATGGGGAAGAAGTTATAGCAAAGGGTAAATTGGAAAAAGTTATAGGGCAAAATGGGAGAATAAGACTTGTTGTAGGTACAACGAGAGAGTCAATAGATGAATATATCAAACTGACAAAAACTTCGTTTTTGTCGCATTAAAATTGGAAATTTTAGCAGTTAAAGTTAAATTTTAAAATTATATGTATTAGGGAGGCATTTAATGAAAAAAATTTACAATATTGGACTTATTGGTTTTGGAACAATAGGAGCGGGGGTTGTAGAAACCTTCAATCGAAATTTAAACCTTATGGAGCAGAAAGTAGAGGCGAAGATAAATCTTAAAAAGGTTGTTGATCTGGATATTGAAACAGATAGAGGCGTTGAAGTTGACAGAAATATCTTATCAACTGATGTGAATGATATTTTAGAAGATCCAGAAATTGATATAGTCATAGAACTTATAGGGGGCTATGAACCAGCTAAAAGCTTCATTTTAAAAGCAATGTCCAATGGTAAGCATGTAGTTACAGCCAATAAAGCGCTTCTTGCAAAACACTGGGAGGAAATTCTGGAAACTGCCGATAAAAATAACGTCAGGATATGCTTTGAAGCAAGCGTAGGTGGTGGAATTCCATTACTTGGGCCCTTAAACGAAAGTTTAGGTGCAAATCACATTCAATCAATCTATGGTATAATTAACGGCACTGCCAATTATATTTTAACTAAAATGACAGAAGAAGGGCTCGATTTTGAAGAAGTATTACGTGAAGCTCAGGAGAGGGGATATGCTGAACAGGATCCTACATTTGACATTGAAGGACATGATACTGCACAAAAATTAATTATACTCACTATTTTAGGCTTTGGAACCTATATTGAACAGGATAAATTCCATGTGGAGGGAATAAGTAAGATAAAACAGGAAGATATCGAGTTTATTAAGAATGAAATGGGTTATTCCATAAAATTACTGGCTATTTCAAAGATTGAAGATGGAGAACTTGAAGTAAGGGTCCATCCAACATTAATACCTCAAAATCATCTCCTTGCATCTGTTAATGACGTATTTAATGGTGTATACATTGTAGGAGACATTGTAGGTCCAGTTATGATGTATGGGCAGGGAGCAGGTATGATGCCAACAGCAAGTGCAGTTGTGGGAGATTGTCTTGATATAATTGGAAATATGGGGCGAAAGGGCATTTACGGGCCGACTACTAGTGAGGTTAAACAGATAAAGGATATAGAGGATATAAAATCAAAATACTATCTCCGGCTTACTGCAGTTGATAAACCAGGAGTATTACACACAATTTCGGGCATTTTAAGCAAATACAATATTAGTATAGAAGCAGTAACCCAGAAAAAAAGAGATGAAGGTCAAGAAGTCCCTATTTTCATGGTCATGCATGAGGCACTGGAAAAAAATATGCAGAATGCAATAAAAGAAATTAATTCGCTTGATTTTATAAGAGATGACACTCTCTTTATCCGGGTTTTAGAAGAATAAAAATATATTTTCTATTTCCATTTATTTTTTTTATTTTTAATAGGATCAGGAATGTAATAATTTAATAGTAATAAAAAATACATAAATAAGTATGTTAGAATATATGGGCTGCTTTGGGGAAAAAGGGTTTGATCTTTGTTTTGTAGATAACACTTCGCCATGGGAGTGGAAAAGCAAAATTGAAAGCAAGTTATCTGCATATGATGAGTATGCATTTATTGATGAGAAGAGAAAGTTGAATATATTTGTTACATTAAGATTAGAGCCTTCAAGAGAACAGTATGATGATATAGGTTATATGAGGGAACATATTGCCGAATTCATGAATTTTTATCATGTAATTATTAATGAGATCAAGGAATCAAAGGAATTGTAAAGATAATTTTATAGCCCATTCTTCCCTAAATTGAATTTTTTTATATATTTTTACTTAATAGGCTATTTTAATGTATTTTAACCTATAGAAAGCGTTAACAAACCTATATCTATTTATATGAGTTTTTTGAAAATCAATATTAATTAACGCGTAAATGCACGATTTGATTAACACTAAACCAATGATTGAGGATATAGGGTGTATTAATAATGATAAGTGTTTCTTCGATTTCAGAATTCATATACTGCCCGGTTAAATTGTATTTAAAGAATTTTAATGGAGATCACATCCAAACACAAGAAATGGTGGCTGGAAAAGTAGTACAGGAGATAAGGAGGGGCTTTGAAGAGATAACAAAAAGAAACATATGGAATATAAAGGATAATATTGAAATTGAAGAAATATTCGACACGCTTTTCTTTGAGGTTCCCCAATTTATTGAAAATATTTCAAATAACTATTCTAAGAGGAATGAAATTGATCCTTTAGTTTTAAATGAGTTATGTGATAATTTAGAAGAAGATTTTAAACTGGAATCTCAATTTATGGCTTTAAAAATTAAAGAAGTTCTTAAAAATACAGATAAAAGAGGCATGGAAATTGTAGAAATGTTTTTTCCACAATCACTTTTAGAATTTCCACTTAAAAATGAGGAACTTAATTTAAGCGGTAAAATTGACAAAATAGAAATAATCAATGGAATTTATTATCCTGTTGAAACTAAAACAGGAATTCCTCCAGGTAATGGTGTATGGCTGGCGGATGCACTACAAATTGCTGCTTATGCTATTTTAATTGATTATGAGTTAAATAAAGAAGTTTTAGTTGGATTTATTAATTATACAAAAATTGGCGAACGAAGACCTGTTGTAATAAATTCAATTTTACATAATAAGCTCTTTGGAGTACTTAATTCAATAAATACCATGTTTGAAAAGCAGGAAATGCCAGAATTCAAGATTTCTAAAAATAAATGTGAAAAATGTGAATATACGGATGTTTGTGAATATTGCTAAAATAAATTTATAATTTCAGGATCGTATCATAGTTAGAACCATCTTATACTTCTCAAGAGCAGTTAATGCATGTGGTTCATTTGCAGGCATTATAATCATATCGCCTTTTTCAAGCACATTTTTATTGCCAGAAATGATGATTTCTGCCTTACCGTCCACTATCTGAACCATAGCATCAAATGGGGCTGTATGTTCGCTTAAGCCTTCTCCTTTATCAAATGCAAATATGGTTACTGTTCCTGTTTCTTTTCTTATGATTTCACGGCTAACAACTGAGCCATCCTGATAGTCTATTAAGTCTTCTACTTTTAAAACCCTTGATATTAGTTCTTCCATATTTATTTCCTCCATTTTTATTCATAAACATGTATTATAGATACAGGACAACTACTTTCCGCATCTAAAGTACATCCTGCCTCTTTTATTTCTAATTCATCGTTATCTCCTACTCTTTCTCCCCCTTTAAGGGTTGAAAAACCATCATCAGCGAATTCAAAATATTCTGGACAGTTATCGATACAGTTTCCACAAGATATGCACATGGGGCGTTCAATTTCTACTTTAACCATTTTCTTTCACCATATTAATTTATTCATAATCATTGTGTTTCATGTATTTGTAAAGATGATGGGAAACAGAGCAAAGTCAAACATTGTAGTATATATTCCCTTGCATTGTATATGTAGTTTAATCGTAATCTTGGAATTGTTTTTTGAAATCTCTTGAATTTCACTCAAAACATTAGCTAAAAAGTCAATGACATCTCCCGATCCTCATCTTAACTTTTTCAGCTTTAGATACTTGGCTCCCAATCAAGTCCTTCAAAAGTTTCTCCTTTCCTAGATAAACCCACAGCAGTTTCAAAAAACCAGTAGTCTGCAATTTCATCAGCCTCATTACTTAACTTATCTTACATTTACAGTTTTCCCAAAGCCATCTCACGCTCATCTTCCGCAACTTGGGGAACAAATAGAAGTACGTAATTGACATTTTCCATTTCTAAGGCCATTTTTGCAGCACTAACTACAGATCTATTCAGTGTATCACAAGAGAATACTATATTTTCGTCGTTTAATGTTTATTTTCACATTTAAAGCAATATTCAGTATTTCTGTTTGTTTTGAATGTCTTTCCACATTTTTTGCAGGTAACTGTCTTGAGTTCGGATTCTTTATCTATAATCTCAAGTGAACATGGGCATTTCCAGCCCATTTTACCTTTTAACTGCGCTTCAAACTCTGGATCGATTTCATTGTCTCTGGTCATTTTTACACACCGTTAGATTTATAGTATTTATTTAAAAGAAGAGATAAAAATATTTTTTGTATTTGATAAAACAAAAAATGAGATATTAATTATTAGTATGGTTAATTTGATCTTTCTTATCCAGATAGCAGAATTATACAAATAAATTCCAAAATATATTTAATTTGTTCAGATGTGTTATTTTTCAAATAATTAACGATTTAGGGTTTAATTATGCTAGCGTTTAATTTAAATATTATGAATGATTTTTCGCTCATGCTCATGGCTCTGTGCAAAAATCGGGCTTATGGTTTAATAGAATTTTTATTGTAAATTTTAATGTCTTAATATGTTAAACTCCATATAATAATAAACTACTATTTCCTTTGAATTAAAGCACTAAAAAAAATGACACACTCAAACAAACATGAGCGTGATTTTTTTAATGATAAAAGATACTATCTAAAATCTTGATTTTAAATACTTTTTGTTGAATAAGTATTAAATATAAATCATTTGAAGATCATATAAATTATATGGTGATATTATGGCACAGGATAAGATGGAACTTGATGAAAATGCTTTAAAATTAATTAGGAAATGTGAAGATAGGGAAGTTGCAACTCAGGGAATGGGTGCCTGTCAGGTGATGCTTCAGGAAATGGATAAAGGTAAAGTAGACACAGAATTCATGGAAATGGATGACCCAAATGAATCCTACATGCAGATGGCCCAGCGGATTAAGCCAGAAGATGTCCCTAGCGTACTTAGGATGGCATTTAAAATGAGAGAAAGGCCTAATGTTAGTCCTGAAATGAAAAATTCTGCAAATAGATTAATAAGAGCTATTGAGGCTCTTTAATTATAAAAATTGTCAGGTATTAGTATGGAGTCTAAGAAAATGCCTCTTGATGAGGATGCAAAGAAATTAATTAGGAAATGTGAAGATAGGGAAGTTGCAACTCAGGGAATGGGTGCCTGCCAGGTAATGCTTCAGGAAATGGATAAAGGAAATGTAGTAATGGATGAAGAATCAGGGCAGTCCTATTTACAGATGGCTCAAAATATAAAGGCCGAAGATGTCCCAAAGGTGCTTAAAATTGCATTTTTGGTGAGAGACAGCAGCGACATATCAGATGCAAATTTAAAGAATTCAGCAGCCAGATTAATAAGAGCTATGGAAATGTTATGATTTTTTAATCTCTACAATTTCTTTTTAAAATTAATTTAAATAGAAAATTTTTATTCATTTTTTTTTATTTAAACTTATTTTCTACTTAGTTGAGTCCATATTAATTTATTTAAAGTAATTAATAATATGATTTTTTTTCATTAAATTGAAAGTTAATATAAATTATAGTTCATCCTAAATTCATAATAATAAATTATAAATTCTTTAAAGGACTATTATTGATATAGGTGGTAAAATGGATTCTAAATCAGAAGAATTGTATAAGAAATGCGAATTAAACGCGGAAAGTGGAGACATTATGGGTGCATGCCAGGTTATGCTGCAATTAATGGAAGCAAAAAAAATTGAAGCCGCAGAAGATATGGATCAGACATATTTAGAAATGGCTGAAAACATGAAACCAGAGGATGTACGAAAAGTCCTTGAAATAGCTCTTAAAATTAGAGAAAGTGGAGAAATTAAGGACACTGAATTAAAAAATGCAGCAAGTAAATTAATTCGAGCAATCGAAATGAGTTAACTCGTAAAATGCAAAAATTAAATAGAATTAAATTTTATTTAAAATACTTTTTTGCTAACTTTTTTTATATCAAAAATAGCTGTCTCAGCTACAGCCATAACTGCCATGACACCTGCCTGGACAGGATCTGTTACAACAAGGTCTGCTTTTTTGGTTACACTTCCAGGCATGTTAAGACTGATTACAATTAAGTCGTGCTCATTTTTTACCTCTTCAACAGCCTCGGAAATCTTTCCCCCCATAAGAGATCCGGCTAAAACCAGTGCACTAACCCTTGGAAGCCTTCCCACAGAAGAAACGGCATCTGATAGTTCTGTTTCCCCAACAAGAGGTATGGTATCTATACTTATATGTTCTCCCCTTATATTATGTCTATCAGCCTCTGTTATGGCGCCGTGGGCAACCTGAGCAACCTGTGCACCTCCGCCAATTATTATAATTCTCTTTCCATAAATTTCACTTATAGATGGGGGTTTTTTAACTTCAGTTACTCCATCAATCATTTTAACATTCTTTATAAGTTCATTTATGTTAGCAACGTTTTCAAATTCCATATATATATTGGCTATATTCCCCTTTTCTATAAATAGGTGGGTATAGGTAATGTTTATATCATATTTAGCCATTAAATTGGTAATTTCTTTTAAAACACCCGGTCGATTAACTGCTTTTATTGAAATTGCTACTTCTTTCATCTGGATCACTAATCATTCCAAAAAGTTAATGAATTATTTATCTATTTTTTATAATATATTTATTATCAGAGATTTGAATATAGGAGGCCTAATTCATTTGATTTAAAACATTAATATCCTGATTTTTTCCTGTAATTTCTTCTATATCTATTTTGATTACCGTTGTTTTTTGGAGTGAATTTGAAGAGTATAAAAACCTTTTTAAACTATTCCAGCATATTTTTGCATTATAATATCCCATGCATCTCTCTTTTCATCAATATCTGCTATAAAATTTCCCCTTCCAAAACCAATCACCCTATTTCATTCTCCAATCACATGCTATTTTAGACTTTACAAACTCATTTTCAATGTCCACTTCAAAACAGATTTCATTATTTTTTTCTTAAGATGTCTATTTTCATCCCTTCGCATGCTGAGTGGAGATAGAGGCAATTATCATTATAAGCGAAGTTCATTGGCACAATATAAGGTTTATTATCATTACAAACCGCAATTCTACACACTTGGGCTTCTTTTAGTATCCACTCGATGATTCTTTTGTGTTTTATTTTTTTATCGCTTCTTCTCATTGATCTGCACCATAAATCATTTGAATTTAAATTTTACTTATACCTGCTGAGTCCAAAGGATAGTTAAAAAAATGTTTATTAATATTTTAATAAATATTATTAATTTGAGAAAATTAATACGATGGAGGATTACATGCAAAAAAGATCTATCAGGGTAAATTAGTTAAAATAACGACAGTTTGCGCAGGGATAGATATATAGATCCTTTAAATGATATCCTTGATAGGGATTCTAAAGATTTTGGAAGATATATGTCTATTAAATACTGGATCAGTGATGAAAAGTTTCCGCAAAGCGAATTAGATGAAAAATTTGGGATGCTTATTATAATGTAGAAAAAAACTAATGACATATTGTATTTTGAAATAAGTGAGTATTGTGGAAAGATAAAGGTAAAGGATGTAAACGTGATTTAATTGGAGAATTAGCTAATCATGTAGGTAAATATTGTAAATTGGATATTGGGTTTTCAAAAGGGCCTCAAACACATGATAGATCTTTTATTTAGTTTATAATCTTATTTTTAAAATTTTATTTTTTAACTAACGTTCGTTCGTTAACTTTAAATAGTAGAAATGATACAAGTATTCAAGAAGCTAACGTTCGTTAGTTAAATAAGGAAGTTAAGGTTATGAAAAATCAAACCACAAAAATATCCACAAAACAAAAAATATTCGATGTATCAGTCGATCTCTTTTCACAGAAGGGTTTTGATGCAGTTTCAGTCCGTGAAATTGCAAGGGAAGTTGGAATAAGGGAAAGTTCAATATACAATCATTATAAAAATAAGGAAGCTATTCTGGATGCTATAATTGACTATTTCAAGTCAGAATTAGGGAGTAGCAGCCCTCCGGAGGAAGAAATGGAAAAATTAATGGAAACGCCTGAAATGTTTTTTGAAGTAGGGGCGAAGGCATTCATTGGAAGAATGAGTGCACCTAAAATTGAAAAAATATGGAGGATTATATCAATAGAGCTCTACCACAACGAAAAGATAAGAGAATTCTTCAAAAGAGAGCTTTTAGAGGTACCATTGATTGCATGGGAAGAAATTTTTACAAAGATGATTGAAAAAGGAGCCATTAAGCCTGTAGATCCAAAGATAATGGCCTATGAATACTTTTACTTTGCAATTTTCCTTTATTTTGAACATTTTGTCTTAAATTACGAAGAAAGCGATGAAACATTCATGGAACTGGTCTGGGATAGAATGTCAAACCATGCGGAATTCATTATAAATTCCATAAAAAAGGAATAAGAGGGAAGAAAATGGAAACCATTACATATTCACTTAAACTCAACCAGGAAAATTCAAATAAATATTATAAACAAATAAAATCATTTACAGATGAAGTTTTAAGGGGATTTGAAAGGTTTGGAACTTCTATAATATCTGATTTTATAACTTATCAAAAAGAAAATGATATTAATAAAATAAGAAGCTATGAAGAATACATATTTGAATTTTTAATGCTCGGAACCTTCTGGAAAATTTACAGTAAAAAAGCATCATGTCTGGATGAAAATCCTCGTAAAATACTGGAAGGTTTAGTAGATGAACGAAATTGTAACGCATCTGCAAAAGAAACCATAGATTTAATACGCGGCGTGTTAATGAAACCATTTTTACTATCTGAAAATGATAATACACCAGATTTAACTATAGAAAACTTTCAAAAACTCCTGAAATACCTTAAATCAACTGGAGACTTCAATCAGGAACTAAAACGCTTAGAGGTATGGAAAACTTTTTTTGAAACAAAAAATCCTGAAAATATTTCCAATTACATTGAAAACGCGTTTTTATTTGCAAATTGGTTTGAAAACAGAAGTAAAAATGCTCTTGGTCAATATACAGCTAATATAAATAAATTTCTAGCTGAAAAACATCAGGAACATTTTTGGAAAGAAGATGTGATTTTCTGCGGTAGAAAAGAGGTAGAATACCATTTAAACATGGTTGGAGCAGAAATCATGAACAGATCATTCCGCAATGATTTCAGGGAAAGACCAATAAAAACATTGCTTTTACCGGGTTGTATGAGGAGATCTCAAGAATTTTGCAAAGCAGAGGAAACAGATCTTGGTTTAAGATGCACAAAATGTTTAAAAAACTGTAACGTCCATGAACTAACAGATATAGGACACAAATTTGGATTTGAAGTCTATATTATTTCTCATGAATCATCAGCCTTCTCAAAAAGCTCTAAAAAAGATAGAAATGAGCTGGGAATCATTGGGGTGGCATGTATCTCAAATTTAATTGCAGGAGGATGGAAATCAGATTCTCTGGGAATTCCAGCTCAATGTGTGCTTTTAGATTCTGCAAGCTGCAAAAGTCACTGGCATGATAAAGGAATTCCAACAAATATTAACCTTAATCAGCTTTTGAAACTTTTAGGCATTAATAATGAAAAATCAAACTTATTAAAACCAGTTCCAGCATCCTGTTAATAGCGAATTTATAACATTTAAGAATCTTTAAAAATAGAAATAAGAAGAGATAATTATGAAAAATAATCCTAAGGTACTTTTATTGGGCTATAATGGTGCCAATAATACTGGTTCTGAAGCAAGATTACTTACAATAATAGAGGATGTAAGATCAATTTTAGGGCCTGAAACCATTATCACAGTTCCTACATTAAATGAAGATAATTTAAGGCGCTATCTTAAAGAAGATGAATTTTTAAAGATTGCTCCAATTGCATCAATCTTCTTTCTGGACATAAGAAGATTGGTTAAAGACCATGATGTTCTTATTTTAGTGGAAGGAAGCTGTTACATGGATACATGGACTTCAGCACTTCTATGGGCTTTTTTATGGGGTACCAGATGTGCATATAATTTTAAAAAGCCAAGTTTAGCCTATGCAGTAGATGTAGGGCATTTATCATCTTTCAACAGATGGCTGGTTAAGAGAGAATCCAGTAAAACTGATTTAATTATAACAAGAACTGAATTAGCAGCCCAGGAACTCAAAAAAATTGGAGTTACTGCTCCAATTGATGTAACCGCAGATTGTGCATTTACATTTAAAACAGAAGAAAAAGATGAAAATATCTTAAAAAAAAGCTGGAAAGGCTCAAATTCAGGGGTTATAGGTTTAGCAGCAGTTGATTTTAAATTATGGCCTGTAGTTATGCGCCTATGGGGCAAAAAGGAGAACATATATAAATGGCCGTATTATTTTTCTCGTTCAAAGGATAGAATCAAAGGAAGTGAAGAGCTGGCAAATAATTGGGCTATAGAAGCTGATAGGATCATTGAAAAGTACAATAAAAGGGTAGCATTGATCTGTATGGAAGAGGTGGACGAACCACTGGCTAAAAGCATAAGAGAAAAAATGAAAAATCCTGAAATGGCCAGAATATATTCATCTAGAAACTATAATGCATCTGAAATGACAAACATTCTTAGAAGTCTTGAACTTCTTGTTACTTCCCGTTATCACGCTGGAGTTTTATCCCTTGAAGCTCAAATTCCTCAAATAGCTATTGGACACGATACTCGACTTAAAGGTTTTTATGGAGAACTGAGATTGGAAAATTACCTGATAGACTATAAATCATCTGAAATCTGGGATAAATTAAGTGAAAAAGTTGATGAATTAATTGAAAATCCTGAAATACAGAAAAATCTATTGAAACAGGGATTCATTGAGCATTTAAATCGTGCGAAAGAGAATCCTGAAATATTGAGAAATTTTCTCCAAGAAAATGGTTGGAAAGTGAGAGAATGAAGAGTACTATACTCCTAACTGGTGCTAATGGTTTTTTAGGCACACAAATTGCCCTAAAAATTATTGAACAATCTGGTCACGAAATTATAGCATTGGTAAGGGGTAAAAACAAAAAAGATGCTGTAAATAGGTTATGTAAGGCCTGGTGGGAATTTCCTGAAATTTTAAAAGAATTAAATAACAGAATTCAGGTAGTAAATGGGGATATTACCCGAAATAGCCTTGGAATGGAAGAAAATGAGTATGAAAAGCTCTTTAAAAAAATTAATCATATAATTCACACTGCTGCAGACTGGAAACTCACATCTTCCCTTGAAGAACTCGAGAAAGTTAATGTTCAGGGAACTCAAAATATGCTGAAATTAGCCAGATTAGCACATGAAGACCATATATTAAGCCGGTTCTCCTATATATCAACAGCTTATGTGGCTGGAGGGAAAAAGGGCACTGTTTCTGAAGATTCACTAACAGATAAGTATGGATTTTTAAGTGACTATGAAAAAACCAAGTTTGAAAGCGAAGTTGAAGTAAAAAAATCTGGATTTAATGTATCTATTTTCCGTCCAAGCATGATTGTAGGAGACTCATCTAACGGCTACATTAAAACGTTTAACACGGTTTATGTACTACTCAGACTGTATTTAAATGGTAAACTACCACTAATTCCGGTTTCAAAGTCTATGAAAATTAATTTGGTGCCTGTAGATTATGTTGCAGATTCTGTGGTTAAGCTAACATTTGATAAAAGAGCTGCTGATAAAACATTTCATTTAACAGCCCCTAAAGAGTTGTTACCTACGGTAAAAGAACTTATTCAATTTGTGAGGAATTGGAGTCGGAAGAATATCCATGTTAAACTCAATGATCCAATTTACATGCCTTTGAATGCTTCAATCCTCCAAAAATTTTATTTTTGGGGTTCCAAAATCGAAGATTTTGTCAATATTGAAAAAATTGTATCAAAGGGCCACTTATTTGGAAAAGAGACATCCAGATTACTTGAAACTATGGATACACTTTATCCTTACTTCCATGAAGATAGAGATTACAGTAGAGATAACACTGATGAATTATTAGGTCCTTATCCTCATAAATGGCAGGATTTAATGCCTAAAATCCTTGAATTTGCGGTCTATTATGGATTTTTTCACAGATCTGATCGTACAGTACAAGAACAAACTTTATTCAGGCTTAAAAGTAGCAGTAAACCTGTCACTTATTTTGACGTGGTAAATGGAGAATTTAGAAGACGAAGCTCAACTGATGTTTACGATGATATCATTGCAGCTACGAAATCTCTTAAAAGTTTAGGAGTCAACAAAGGGGATAGAATAGCAATCGTGGGATTTAACAGTACCCGATATTTGACTATAGACATTTCAGTTGGTTTGATTGGGGGAGTAAGTGTTCCTCTTTATTATACCAGTCCATTAAGTGAAATTAGAGAAATATTAAAGGATAGCAAAGCTAATGTGATTTTTGCAGGAACTCCAGCTTTAGTAAAAGAATTAAAAGAGCTTGAATTAAAAATTCCTGTGATTTCGTTCTGTCAGGGAGAAATTGATCATCCTTCTCACATAATATCATGGAATAAATTCCTTAAAATGGGAAAAAATGAAAAATATGTAACCTATGTACCTGTAAATTTTAAGGATGTAGCCACCATCCGCTATACCTCTGGAACGACAGGAAAACCAAGAGGAGTAGTTTTCAATCATGGAAATCTACGCTGGATGGCTGAATTTATTGCTTCAATACCTCCGTGGAAAGATCGAATCAATGAATTATCCTATCTTTCATTCTTACCTATGAATCATGTAGTAGAAGGTATTATGGGGACCTATTCGCCATATTATACCCCCGCACCTTTAAAATTATACTTTTTAGAAAATTTTGGAGATCTTAGGGAAGTTCTTCCAAAAATAAGGCCAAAAATTTTCTTTTCAGTGCCTCGATTATATGAAAAAGTCTGGTGTAATGTTCTAGAGTCAAGTGTAGGTAGATTTTATGTTAATTCCAGTGGAATTTTAAAGAAAATCATTGGGAAACTACTAAAAAGACAGATTCTAAAAAAAACAGGTCTTGATAGATGCGCTCAGTTAATAGTTGGTTCTGCACCAATAAGTGATGATCTTCTTAATTCTTACCATGAAATGGGTATTGAAGTTTATAATGCTTACGGATTAACAGAAGCGCCGCTTATTACAATTAATAGGGTAGGGAGAAATAGAATAGGCACAGTTGGAGAACCACTTCCTGATACTGAAATCTGTATTGATCAGGATGGAGAAATACTGGTAAAAGGCCCTCAAGTGACATCAGGATATTTTAATAAAGAATCAGATTCCCTTTTTAAAGAAGGGTGGCTTATTACTGGTGACTTTGGTTATTTAACCCCTGAGGGCAGTTTGGTAATTACTGGGCGTAAAAAGGAAGTGATTGTTAATTCATATGGGAAAACAATAAGCCCTCTTAAAATTGAAGGATTATTAAAAAATATTCCGGGAATAGAGGAGGCAATGTTAATTGGGGATGGAAAACCTTACTGCAGCGCTTTGTTATGGGTGGAAGAAACAGAATTAGATTTGAATAATGTTGATAATTCTATTAAAAGAATAAATGAAAAACTTTCCAGACCAGAACAAGTTAAGGCATGGGTTGTTTTAAAAAATAATCTTTTAATAGGCCGGGATTTAACTGCAAATCTAAAACTTAAAAGATCAGAGATTATCAAACACTATAATAATGTAATTAAATTCATCTATAATTCTGCTCCTACTCCTAAATCTACTAGCATGCTATATTATGGTCGTATTGAGGTATAATCATGAGTATAAGGCTAAGAATAGCATCATTATGGCTTCCAGATTTTATTTTAAAGAAGAATCTTGATATTGTGGCCAAAAATACAATTGAAGGGCTTGATAATGTCTTAAAGGAATATGCATCAGAAAAATTGGAAGAAATAATCAGTAAAGATGAAGTTTTAAAGGGTAAAATAGAAGAAAGAAGATCTATAATGGCTAATGCACACAATAGGCGAGTTAAAACGCTAATTAGAGAGTTAGGATATGGGGATGCTATTGAATTTGGAAGAAGGGCTATGTTTAAGGTTGGTTATCAATTAGGTAAAGATGCTCGTCGAAGACTTGGTATTGGAAACAGTTTCCAGGATCTTGAATCTGCAGCTAAAATAATGTATAAAATATTGGGAATTGAATTTAAAATAGAGAATAAGGATGGAAATATAATTATGGTTGTAAATAGATGTGCTTTATCTAAATATTATTCTCCAGAAGCATGCATGGTTTTAAGTGCTGCAGATGAGGGTGTAGTCCGGGGTCTAAATGAAAAAATGAGCATTAGATTTAAAGAAAGGATTACTGAAGGAGCATCTGAATGTAGGGCATGTATAAATGAGGTGAAATCATGAGAGCAATAGTTGTAGGAACAGGGGCTGGGGGAGCAACCGCTGCACGTGAATTAGCATCTAATGGGTTTGAAGTCATAATATTAGAGGCAGGAAAGCCATTTAAACCATTCAGAAGGCTTTTACCATTGGTGGAACCATCACGGCGAATTGGCCTTTTAATGGATGAAAGAATTATCACCCGACTATTTCCTCCAATGGATACTACCCGTTCAGCTAATGATCTGGTGCTTATGAGAGGTATAACAACTGGAGGATCTACCGTACTTTCATGCGGCAATATGGTGCGAGCTGAACATGGATTAAAAGAAATAGGGCTGGATCTTACACCTGAATTTGATGAAATTGAAAGGAATATTGGTATAACTGAATTTCCAAGGAGAAGATGGCGTCCAACAACAAAAAAAATGTTTGAGGCTGCAGAGCAGTTAGGATTAGGGCCAAAAGCCACTCCAAAAGCAGTAAACAGTTCTAAATGTATATCTTGCGGATTATGCGAAACTGGATGCTCAACCGGTGCAAGATGGGATTCCAGGGCGTTTTTAGATGATGCAGTTCATGCAGGGGCAGTACTTCATACATCTTCACCAGTTGAAAAGGTTTTAATAGAAAATGGTGAAGTAAAAGGAGTCGTTATTAAATCAAGGACTATTAAAGCAGATATTGTAATTTTAGCTGCAGGAGGGATAGGAACTGCACAAATATTAAAAGCATCTGGATTACCGGCTAAAGATAATTTGTGGGCAGATATAGTTCTTACGTTAGGCGGAGTTCTTAAAGGAGCAAATCAGCTTAAAGAACCACCAATGGTGTGGTATACAAAACATGAAGATTATATTCTTTCACCTTATCTTGATATTTTATCTCACTGGTTCCATAAACCATGGAGAAACGTTTCTATAGAAGATCGGGTTGGTTTGATGGTAAAGCTTGCAGATATAGAGGAAGGATCAGTTTTTGCAAATGGAAAGGTGCAAAAATCTATTAAAGATGAAGATCATATCCGTCTGGAAAAAGCCATTGGAGAAGCTAAAAAAATCATGGAATTAGCAGGTGTTTCAGGTCCATACATTAAGGGAATGCATAATGGTGGCCATTTGGGAGGTACAGTCCCACTTAAAGCTGAAGATGTGGATTCAATGAAGCCTTCATGGTTGCCAGAAGGATTATGGGTTGCTGATCTCTCTTTAGCCCCTCGTTCACAGGGTTTACCAACAATCCTTCTTACTGCTGCGCTTGCACTCAAAGTATCCCGAAAAATAACAGAAAAAATATAGATGTACTTGATAAATTGATTTAGGAGATAAAATGAAGATTCTTGCAATAATGGGAACTCCCAGAAAAAGAGGAAACACTTACAAAGTTACCAGAAAAGTTGAAGAGAACATGAAACAACTATGCAATGTTGAATTTGAATATTTATTTTTAAAAGATGTAGATTTAAAAATGTGCAGTGGATGCTTTAATTGCGTCAGTAAAGATAAAGAATTGTGTCCATTAAAAGATGACAAAGCAAAAATTGAAAATAAAATGATGGAAGCAGATGGGATAATATTTGCCACTCCAGTATACTGTGAAAATGTTAGCGGACTTATGAAGAACTTTATTGATAGATTTGCATATGTTTTCCATCGTCCACAATTTTTTGATCAAAAGGCCATGATTTTAGCTACCAGTGCAGGGGGAGGACTGAAAGATACTCTTGATTATCTTAAAAAGCTCCAGATATGGGGATTTGGAACTCCAATTGAACTTAGCGTTATAATGCCCCCCTGGCCACGATCTGATGCCCTTCAAAAAAAGAATAAAAAAAGTATAGTTAAAGCTTCAGAAGAGTTTTACAGAAAACTTCATGAAGAAAGGCAACCTCCAAATTTCATGCAATATATGCACTTTAAATTCATTAAAGAAACTTCTAAATTGGGTTACCTTCCAGCAGATCTTGAATTTTACAAAGATAAAGATGAATATTTTTATGATACTAAAATAAGTCTTTCAAAGAAAATTTTTGCTCCAATTATCATGAAATTTGCATTTTTCATAATGAAGGATATTGGGCCAAAAGAAAATTAGAATTTTGAAAACTTTATTTTTTAGTTGCAATTAATTTGGAGCCAATTATTCGTGTATTGAATCAATAGTAATTCTTAAATAATCTTCCCCACTATAATATTTAGTATTTAAGTCTGATTTGAAATTAAAAAGAGGCCTAAATATGTCAGTAAACCAAAATGAAGCAAATTTAGAGGCAATAACTGTAACCATTGCCCACCTTGAAAAAAGTAAAAAATGTGATGAAAAAGTAATTGAAGCACTAAAAGAGGAAAGAGATAGAATTTTAAGGGAATTAAATGTGCATAGTGGCTAAAATTATTTTTTGAGCTATGATTGGTTATTTCCTTAGTTTATCTTAAATTAATAAATGTTGTTTTTTAATTTGAAAAGGAGGTTAGAAAATGAAAGTAATTGCATTTAATGGGAGCCCGCGGAAAAAATGCAATACTGCAACTTTGCTTAAAAGCGCTCTTGAAGGTGCGGAATCACAAGGAGCAGAAACAGAATTAATTCATCTTTATGAACTTAATTATAAAGGATGTAAAAGCTGTTTTGCATGTAAAGAGAGAGATGGTAAAAGTTATGGGAAATGTAAACCAAATGATGATCTTAAGAGATTATTTGAAGAAATAGAAAAATCTGATGCAATTTTTTTAGGTTCTCCAGTTTATTTTGGAACAATAAGTGGTCAGATGAAATCTTTTATTGAACGTCTACTTTTCCAGTATTATGCCTATACTGAACCTCCTCAATCTCTTGCTCCAAAAAATATTAAAACTGGATTTATTTACACTATGAATGTTCATGAAGAACGTGCCAAAAAATCAGGGTACAATGTTCACTTTGAAAATAATCAGAGATTCTTTAAATTTATTTTTGGTCATTCAAAGTCATTATTTAGCCATGATACCTACCAGTTTAAAGATTATTCCCGGGTAGTTGCAGATCTTTTTGATTTAGAGTATAAATCAAAAATAAGAAAAGAAGTATTTCCTGAAGATTGCAAAAAAGCATATGAATTGGGCATTAAATTTACCCAAAAGGAATAAATTAATTTATTTTTAAAATAAAAAAGTATGAAAATTAGGATTCGGCTTTTATTTTATCCAGTTTGGCCTTTGCTTTCCTGAATGTACTTAAGAATGAGTCTTCATCCTCTATTGGGATTATTTCCAGCCCTAATTTGCGGTGTTCTTCGATCCAGTCGGTGGTAAACACTGGAATATCAATTTTTATAGGCTCCTGTGTTGGATTAACCACAATTATATTTCTATAAGGGAAATCAACTTCAACGATGTATCCGCCAACGCTAATAATGTGGAGTGGTCTTACTACGAATTTCATATTCATCTAGTCCTTTTGAATCAATTATTTTTTAATAGTCTATAAAAATGATGCAACTATTGCAAGTACTCCTAAGATTGAAGTAGCTGCCACAACAGGGTAAAACTGCCTGAATGTAAATACTGGGGAGAATGCACTCATAACGGCCATTAGAATCGAGAATATTATAGCTACAGCAATTGTTATCAGTATTCCTGGACTGAGTATATTAGGTGGTATTCCAATGAACATGGTTGTAAATAAACTTGCAAGCACGAATATCAGCAATCCTCTTGTAATATAAGTGTATGCTCTATATTTTGACATATATTCAAGATATGGACCTTCTATGACGTCTGCTTTGGTTTTCATTATGGCAAATGGATATTCATTTAGTAATATCATTGAACCAATGAAATAAACAATTGCACCAATGACTCCGGCTACAGTAAAGAGTATTGGGCCATTTAACTGCTGGTACCCAACAATATCTGCAAGATAAATGCTTTTAGCCATTGCAACAGGCACAAAAAGTGCAATATAAAGTGGAAATGACCCGAATGCTATAAGACGGAATGCTCTTAATGTACTCACTTCTTCAATAAAGGATCGTGTTGCATCTATGTGTTTAGCACCTTTCACTCTGTCTGGAAATGGCATATTAACAGATAACACTGATTTTGAAAGGGAACCCATAAACATATACATGATTTCTTCTATTTTAAGTAATCCTACAACGGCTATAATGCTTGCAAAAGCCCCTAAAAAGTACATTTGAGGCATTGTAACTAGTAATATAAGTGTTACTATAATTAAAGTGACTAATGGAAGCGCATTATATAATTTGGGCATAGGAGAGTTTGGACTCATAACCTGTTTAAAGAAGAATTTAATCGGTGCCATAAATCCGGGACTTGAAATTGGAGGGCCGACTCTCTGCTGTATTCTTGCCTGAACGAATTTCCTTTCAATACCTGGAAGCCAGACACTAACTGCAAATGCTACAATTAATGTTCCAATCACTGCTATTAACGATATTATAATCATTGATGTATCCATTCCACCATTTCTCCTATTCACTATTTTAAATAAATTTAAAAGATCAGTAAATCTGATCTTACTATACTGTTTTTATTTTTTTAAGTGGATGATCCACTATCTGTACTGCACGATCGGTACATGTAAAGCATGGGTCACATTGAACTACTGCTAATTGTGCATCGGTAATGTGAGTTCCTATACATGCAAACTCCATTGTGTTTATATTTGTTATAGAAGGTGTCCTGACTATGGAATTTCTTACCCTTCCGTCTTCAATTTTGTAAGAGTGATAAAGTTTACCTCTTGGTACTTCAATATAACTTCTAATAATGTCTGTATCTTGCATTTCCCAGCTTCTATTGGTTATTTTTCCTTCAGGAAGGTCTTTAATTGCCTGTCTGATTATTTTAATGCTTTCTGGAATTTCAAGGACGCGCATAAGAAGGTTTGCTTTAATGTCTCCAGTGTCCTGGGTGATTACATCGAATTCAAATGGTTCGTATTGTTCCATGTCACGCCTTAAATCTACTTCAATACCTGTTGCTCTTAGTGTGGGGCCGGTTGTGGCTAATCTTCGAGCATCAGCTTTTGTAATAGCTCCTATACCACTTATACGAGATATAACCATTGGATCTCTAACGAATCTATCTGCAAATTCTCCGATTTTTTCTTCAAGGTAATCCATACCTTCAGTAAGTTTCTGGATCCTCATTTCATCCAGTTCACAGCGTGGTCTTACACCACCAATGATTGAAGCTCCATATTGTACACGGTTACCTCCAATCATCCTTAAAAGTTCCATTACTGTTTCTCTAATATAGAAAAGTCTCATTGAAAATGTTTCATGTCCTAATACTTCGCTACCGTGGGCAAGATAAAGAAGGTGACTGTGTAATCTTTCCAGTTCTCCCATGATAATTCTAATATACTCTGCACGAGGAGGAATATCAATTTCCAGCCCTTTTTCAGCGGTCAGGCATGAATTCCAGATGTGGCTGTTGGAACAGATTCCACATATTTTTTCAGTGAGACTGTTTGCCTTTTCAACAGGCAATCCTTCCATTATTCTTTCAATTCCTCTATGATTCACGCCTATTGTTAATTCAGCATCTCTTACAATTTCATCTTCAACAAATAACCGCAGTCTGTAAGGTTCGAGTGCGGCAGAGTGAATAGTACCCATTGGGACTTCTGTTTCGATTACTTGAGTTGTGACTTTGTTATTGTTATCCATAATGACACCCCTGGCCAGAAAATAGGTCTGGCATCTTCTTAATTTATTTCATCTTAATTTATTTCATCTTAATTATTTTGCATTTAATAGTAAAGGTAAGGCAGCAACGACTCCTGAAAGCACATCTTCAGGTCTAACTGCACACCCGGGAATTTTAGCAGCTACCGGTATGATTTCTTCTACAGGTCCTGCTATCTCTTCAGAAGGTATATCTCCATGAATGTTCTTGTAAACACCACCCATTGTTGCACAGGCACCTGCAGCAACAACAGCTTTAGGTTCAGGTATTGCCTCATAAATTGCTTTTAATGGTTCTTCAACGTGTTTTGTAACAGGTCCAGTAACCACAAGTACGTCAGCTTCCCTTGGATTCCATGTTAAAAACACTTTGTACTGTTCTGCATCGTATTTTGGTGAAAGTATACAGTTTACTATTTCTATATCGCAGCCATTACATCCTCCAGTGTATACAAGCATCACGTGTACGGCCCTTGCTCTTGAATATGATTTTAAGCTCAAATTCATCCCTCTTAGGTTATTTTTGAATAATTATTTTGAATTTTCTTGGTCCTGCCTTTTTCTTAATATTGCTGTGTCAGAGAGAAACTTGGAAATATAAGCCAGCTTATCATCGGATATTTTTACTGGTTTTTCCAGCATTTCTCTTACATCAGGATTTACATCTCCCACATCATTTGGATGTATAGTGCCTGCCTCCCCAAATAAGGCATAAAGCGGGCAAAAATCGTGGCAATAATAGCAGTTTACACATTTCAAACTGTCTATAACCGGTATTTCTTCTTTTACTAACCCTTCCATCAATTCAACAGGTGTTTCGAGTTTTACCATTTCGATTGCACTTGTGGGGCATACATTTTTACATCCGGCACAGCCTATACATGATTCTGTGGCAACCTTGTCTGTGGGCACTATTCGACCTTCGAGGATCTTGCTTCGAAGTTCCATATCGGTCACTCTATCTGATGCGAAAAGAATCCTTTTTAAATTGGTGTAGGTTCCCTCCAGCATAATTCTGACTAAATTTTTCATCTTGCTACCTCGAATTCCCTTTCAAATAATATTGCTCTTGCGGGGCATACATTATTACATGCACCGCAGTATATGCATTTTGAATCATCTACAGTAAGTCTTCCTTTTTCATCTTCGTAAATAGCTTCTTCTGGACAGGTTTTCATACAGAGCTTACAGTTCATACATAATTTATTTTCCAGAAATACAAACCCGTCTTTTATAGATTTTTTGCGCATTGTAGTTATAGGAATTGCATCTTTAGGGCAGTGAATTGCACATTTCTCACATAATGCACATTTTTCGAGATCTACACTAATACTGCCTCTTTTAAGAGTTACAGCATCTCGGGGACATTGCTCTGCGCATATACCGCAGGAAATACAATCTTCTGACACGGTTCCTTCCCATATAATATTCTGGAAGCTTCTTGCTTCATTAATATCGCATGCTTTAACACATCTACCGCATGAAACGCAGTATCCTTTTATTCTGCGCTCATCTTCATTAGATTCTCTCAAAATACCAACAGGACATGCGTCCAGACATTTCATATCATCACAGTTATCGCAAAAAGAAGGATCGTAACGTAATTTACCTTCAACTATTTTTAAGGCACCTTCTTCACATGCTTCTGCACACAAACCACAGTTCAAGCATGAAACTATGCTTCCCTCTATTTTTTCTCCTTCCTCAAGCTTCCTGATATTCACTTTGAAATTTTCAACATACATTGCATTGTTAGGGCATTCTTTAACACACTTAAGGCATAAAGTACATTTTTCAGGGTCAATAGTAGCATCAGAAATCGCTTCTGCTGGACAAACATCTTCACAAATTCTGCACTCTGTACAGATGCCTGGTTCAATATCAACCATTATTGCTTCTGTTGGGCAGTAGTATTCACATCTACCGCAAAGAGTACATTTTTCTGTGTCTGTAATTACATTGATTCTCTGGGCTATTTCTTCACCTTTCTTTGCCTTTACCGGTGGCTGTATGGTTAAATTTAATGCTTCAAGGAATTTAAGCTGCCTATCTTCAATCATCTCGTAAGCGTCAACACGAGCATTAATTGGGCATGTATCTACGCATAAACCGCATCTTGAGCAGATCCCTTTTACCATGTCTCCGTCTATTTTTATGTTATTTACTGGACATGTTAATTCGCAAACTCCGCATGCGTTACATTTTGCCCTATCCACCACATATCCACCATATTTATTTTTGAATATGGCTCTATTTGGACATGCTTCAGCACAAGCGCCGCAGGTGATACAGCTAAATGCTTTGCCTTCTATTAATCTTATTGCACCTGTTGGACATTCTTTGATGCATTCTCCGATGCCTTCGCATTTTTTGGTTGATAAAAACATGATATTTGCCTTCTGGTATTTTTGCCATTATTTATGTGTACTCACTACACTCACTATAACTTCAAATCAATTTTTTTTAGAATTTATTACATGCATTTAATCATAATCATTTCAGCTAATCTGACCTTCACTGCTTTTTGACCTTCCAAATAGTAATTTACCGATGATTATACCTATTATGGCTGATGCATATCCTGATGCAAGTGGAATATCTTGATAATAAGGGAAAGCCCCTAATAAGTACGCTACTCCAATTGCTACAATAAATACAATGGCATAAACTTTTTTATCAAACTTTAATTTACTTTCTGGACTTGGTTTAATCCTGGTTCCAATTATAAATCCTAAGAAAAATCCCAGTACTAGAGGGCCGATATAGAAAATCATTGTTCATTCTCTCCAAGAATTTTGTCACTTTCTAAGAAGGCTATTACCACCGCACTTAGACCTACCATGACTTTTATACCAACAACATAGTTAAGATATGGTATTATGCCCGCACTTGTTGGATCTGGATAATTAAATAATGTTTGAAATACTGCGGGGGTAATGCCATAAAGGTCAACACCTAAATTGTAGAGGAAAAATCCTGATGTAAATAATCCTGCAAGCCCTAAAAATACATAGCCTAATGCACCGGCACTTTCCATTCCAGACAAAAAGTTATGTGTAATTTTAAATGGACTTTCTTTAAGTCCATATACAATGATACAGAAGATTAATCCTCCGGCAATCATTGCACCTCCCTGAAAACCTCCACCTGGAGTTATATGTCCTCCGAGGATGGTGTTTATCCCTAAACATATTATGATAAGTGAAATTGGAAATACGAATAATTTAAGGATTATACTCATTCTTCATCCCCTCCTAAATCTACCATTCCTCTTCCAAATATAAGAAGTGTGACTACTACTGCAGTTACCAGTATGAGTGCTTCTCCAAGGGTATCATAAGCCCTCCAATCAAATACAACATTTGTAACTGCATTAGGGGCAATCTGAGGGCCTATCCAATTATAAATTTGACTTATGCCTGGAGTAAGCAATTGATCGAACCCTATTATAGCTTGAAATAACGTAACTGCGAATAATGCCAGAGATATACTGGCTATAAGACTTCTTATTCCTTCAGACATTTAAACTCCCCCAGTAGAAAAGTGTTGTAATTATTCCAAGGGCCAGAATCATATAAAATATCATGCTGTTTAATGAATCGTTCTGTTCTCTTTTAAATCTTGGCATTAGTGGCATGGCAAAAATTGCAATTGATGCCACTAAAAGTACAGCAATAATCATCAAAGCATTACTGAAATATCTTAACATGATCACAGCAACTAAAATGGATGATAAAAGAGTTATTTCTGCTGCTAGCGTTGATGAAGCTGCAATGCTGGTTACAGGTTCACCTTCTTTATCATACTCTTGAACTTGTTTTATTTTATCTATTATTGTGTCATAAAGGCTCATATAATCCCTCTATCTTCTGCTTTTATCCTCTTTTTATCATATCAAGCTAGTTGCAAGGGGCTGTAAATAGTTAGTTACAATTTGCGGGAACAGACCCAGCATTATACAAATTATTAAGAATACAACCAGAGAAAATATGGTTGCTTTTGGTATTTTTGAATTGCTAATTTTCAGTCCTTTTGGTTTAGATCTCATATAAATTGCGTAGAATGCTTTCATAAATGTCATGAAAGTAACAATACTTAAAAGTATCATTATTATGCCTAATTCAGGGATTCCTGCATTTAATGAAGACTGAATCAACATTAATTTGCTCTGGAAGGCATTTAGCGGAGGTACCCCAGCCATTGCCAGACCTGCTAAAAGCACTAATAAAGCGATTTTTGGAGTATGTACCATCATTCCGCCCAATTTACGAATGTCGCTTTCTTTAGTTAGGTAAAGAACAGTGCCGAATCCTATAAACAGGAATGCAGTTATTATGGCTTCATTAACCGCCTGGAAAAGACCTGCAGTAATACTCATGCTTGTTCCAATTCCAAGACCTAATCCAATGTATCCAAGTTCTCCCACTGCAAGGTACCCTATAATTCGTTTGAAATCAGTTTGCATTAATGCCATGGTTATACTTAATATCATGGCTGCTAAGGAAAGTGCAATTATAATTACCTTTGAAAATGCAAGGTATGAAAATATTCTAAGTATTACTATTCCAACTGCTGCTAACGTAAACACTGAAAATGCTTGAAGCAACGCAGCACCATGTGGGAGTGCCCTACTATATATTTCTGACTTAATAGTATGGAATGGAGGTAATCCTGCTGCATAAGACCATCCAAATATTATAAGGGCACATGCCATTAATAATACAGGGCTTTGTGGATTTACTAGTCCGGTTTTTATTGAATAAACAATATCAGTTATGTTAACATTACCAGTAACCCCAAGAAGCAGTGCTATTCCAAGTAGTAGAAGTGGAGAGGCAATGCCTCCTATAATCATATATTTTAAAGCTGCTTCCAGGTTTCCTTTAACTTTAGAAGCAATAACAATTCCAACCTGGGCTATGGCAATGATTTCAAAGAATACATAAAAATTGAATATGTCGTCTGTGAGAATAACAGCAGACATTGAAGCGACTCCCATGAACATGAGGAATGCATATACTCCAGAAGCTTTTTTTGTTTCGCTTAAGGAGGTTAGTATGGCTAAAAATGCTATTATTCCAAGTGCTACTATGAAAATCTGCTGTGCACTGCCAAATGAATACATTATACCCATATGAAATATATTTAAGGCTGAATTAGTAATGGAAGCCGGTACCCATTGAGATAATACTGGACTTTGAGCTAATGTCATATATCCGCCGAAGTAATGGAGACCATAACTTGTAAATAAAGGTATAATTGGTAAGAACAATGCAACAACTATTGACAGAATTTTGACGGTCTTATCTTTGGTGTGAAATAAGTTTACAAGCAATGCACATGTTATAGGTATTATTACCATTAATGCGATTAGAGGATTCATAAGCCATCACCTTTAATTGAGTTTTCTGTCTCTTGATTTTGTTTTGCTCCAAGAATTTTGGACGCTTTTATGGATCCATATTTTTTATAAAGTACAATTACTAAAGCGAGCATTACAGCAAGTGTACTTGCCCCTATAACAATACTGGTAAGAACCAGTGCAAATGGTAATGGATAAGAAGCATTTTGGGCGAACCAATTAACTGTCATATCTGGAAGGAATATGTAAACTATTCCGCCTGCTTTATATCCCATAGTAATTATGAATAGATTGGCCCCATCTCCAATAAAGGCTAGACCAATTATTTTTTTAATTATATTATCCAGAAACAGTGCTGCATAAAGTCCTATTATTATCAACGCTGCTGCTGTGAAGAACGATGCCAGTTGTGAGTCTATAATCATGATAATCCCTCGTTTATATAATTAGAATCTATTTAGTCTTCCTCCATGCTTCGTGTCTTTTTAACTGCTAAAGCAATAAATACAGGTACTATGGCTGTACCTACTATTGCCTGTGTTAATGCTACGTCAGGAGCCAGTAAGAATTGATAAAGGAAGGCAATTGCAGCTCCAGAAATTCCTGTTAATATGGCTGCTTTGAGGAGATCTCTTTGAATAAGTGCTATAATTGCTCCTAAAACTGCTACAATCATTAATATGTATTCAATCATCTTTTTTCCTCCCCGTAGTAGTAAGCGTTTGCTATTGAGTGTGAAGCGAATGGCGTCAAGAATAGATATGTGATAGCTAGTAGGGGCTCATTAAGAAAGAGTAAAGCTAATATACATGACATATCAGCTACTCCCAGCATGTGAATCCTTGCATATAATATTAGATCCATATCATCCTTGTATCTTAGAAGTCCAATTGCTGTAAGAACCACAAGAATTGCTGATATTATTAAAACTGCTGATTTTATCAATGTGAATATGTCATCCATTTTACCATCCTCGTATGACCTTTGAAAAGGTTATAGTACCAATTGGGCCTAAAATAACCAGTGCTAAAGCTATATCACTACAAAAAGCTATTCCATTAATGTATTTAATTAAAATTAATATTGTTGCTACTGCAGCACTTAAACCCAGTAATCCTACAATTCCCATAGAAATGGTTTTCCTTGTTGATATTCTAATTGTAGCAATGCAATAAAATGCCAGCGCTGCTAATAATATATATTCAGATATCAGTAGTATGTCCATTTAAACACCTTTATACTGTGATTTATTGTTATTTACTCTAGCCACCCTTTTATATATGGTTCAAAGGGTATTACATCTTCTGTAGCTCTTGGAACAATTGTTGCAACTTTTATTATACTATTTTCTTCATCAACATCAATGGATAGTGTTCCTGGAGTTAGAGTTATGCTGTTTGCAAGTATAACCTGAGAAATGGGCCTTTTAAGCTCAGTTTCGATTTCAACTATTACTGGTTCGACTTTTCCATTTAAAGTTCTAAGTGCCACGTCAAAAGTGGCTTTAATAATTTCTATAATAAGAACGATGAAATATGCAATTGCGTAAAATATTCTAGATATAATATTCATTGGATAACCCCTCTGTAATTTGCAAACGATGTGATTTTTAGATTATCTGGCTAATTGTCATGGTTAATGCGTGAAGAATGATAAATCACCTCTGAAATCTAACCATGAATCATGTAATTATAATGATAAAACATGATATATAAACCTACCTCTTTTTTCTTAGGGCAGATGCAATTCTAAAATAGTATTACTAAAGATTCATTGTACTTTATAATTCAACTGTAAATCAAAAATAGGGAATGTTTATTATTTAAAATGAAAATAAATGCTAAAAATCCCCATAATACAATCAAAACAACCCCAGACTTCTGTTTAAAATTTCTCCTGGAAATGGGATTAAATAGTTTTATTCCACTGGGGGTAAAAAGATCAAGCATTATATGGCTTAAAGAGCCTAATAATATAGATAAATAGATATAAGAACTATTTAGAAGTATATTGGAGCTTAAAATTATTCCTGCCAATGTGATAATAAAAAAAGGAAATAAAATTTTTTTATTTAAGATAATAACCCCTAAAATAAGGGATATAATTATAAAAATTATTTTGCTGTTAATGTTAAACTCATAGAATAAGGTATGTATTCCTAAAATAAAAAAGGTCAGCAGAAATGACAATATTAAAATTCCAGGCAAAGAATGCACAAACCCTCTGTGTTTAGATACATAAAACATTATACTCATTATTATAAGGGGTAAGCTAATTATTAGGGATAATTTAAGAAAATAGAGTATTATACATAGTAATATACCAGAAATGACCATTAATATCAGATTTTTTTTCTTCACATGGTGATCCATGTCAATCATCGATGCTCCAATAACAGCCAGAGAAAGATAAAAAACATCCTGAATAAAAGGTAATGCAATTATAATAGAAAATAAGACATGTTTTTGATAAGAAGGCATTGTATCACATTAAATGAACATCTAGAGAAATATATGGGAATTAAATTATTTTAAAGTATTTTAAGTAGGATTTCATCTGTAAATATGATCTTTCGGGACTTTTTCCATCTACAAGGCCATTTCTTGAAACTACTTCGCAGGTTATAGCTGGAATTCCTGCCAGATTACATTCATCTTCAAGTGCTCCGTTGTACATTTTCCCTGCTTTATCATGACAGATTATTTTAGATGAAGTAACTCCAGTAATATATTCTGCCATTAAAAAACTTTCATAACAGGGGCTTTTTGAACAGAAAACACTTTCAACTCCGGGATTACTTCCTGGTTTTGTTGAATGGAAATCAGCCACATTACCTATATTCAGATTTTTAATGTTTTTTATTATGCTGTTGGATATGAAACCTCCTTTTGAAGCGGTCCGGTTCATATCCATCCCTTTAAATCTTCTTGAATTCTCCATTGTGGCGTGAGGTATTGCAAAAGGTATTATGTATACAGTTCCCTTTAATTTAACCTTTGATAATTCATTTATCAGCCATATTGTAGCAATCTGTGGTGGAAGTTCATTTCCATGTATTCCTGCAGTAATCATAACTTTTGGAAGGCCATGCCCTATTTCTAAAAGAGGGGTTCCTTGTTCTGCTGCATTGGATAAATCATGAATAAAAGGGCTGTTTGATATATATTTCATTAATGGAATATTTTTTTCAATTTTTCCCCCAGTTTCATTGGATATTATACTTATTTTTCCGTCGAAGACCATGACTTCCACCAAGTTTAAATTGATAATAATTCTATAGTTATTTTATATTTTTTAACAGACTCATATAAATAATCAAGGTGAAATAATGAAAAAAGTCGTTCTCGCGTTCAGCGGAGGTTTAGATACATCAGTGTGCATTAAATTACTGGAAGAAAATTACGATATGGAAGTCATTACAGCATGTGTGGATGTAGGCCAACCTGAAGAAGAAATAGAAAGGCCAGCAGCAGCTGCAGATAAAATAGGTTCCTCAAAGCACTATACAATCGATGCAAAAGAAGAATTTGTGGAAGATTTTATATTCAGAGCGATTAAAGCTAACGCCATTTATGAAGGTTATCCTTTAAGCACAGCGCTTGCAAGACCTCTGATTGCCATGAAGATAGTTGAACTTGCCAAAAAAGAGGGTGCAAATGCTATAGCTCATGGATGTACAGGTAAAGGGAACGATCAGTTCAGATTTGAAGCTATAATCCGAGCAATGTCTGATATAGATGTAATAGCCCCAATAAGAGATTTAAATCTTACAAGAAGCGAAGAAATTGAATATGCTGAAGGTCATGGCATTCCCTTACCTTCTGATAAGCAATATAGTATTGATGAAAATATTTGGGGAAGATCTATTGAAGGAGATATCTTAGAAGACCCAATGGTAGAAACTCCAGAAGAAGCTTTTGAATGGACACGTTCAACTGACGATGCACCAGATGAATCACAGATTCTGGAAATTAAATTTGAAAAAGGAGTTCCTGTCGCTTTAAATAATGAAAAAAGGGATCCTTTGGATCTCATTGGGAAATGTAATGAAATTGCTGGAAAGCATGGTATTGGAAGAATTGATATAATTGAAGACAGAATAATTGGGCTAAAATCACGGGAAAACTATGAAGTACCTGGAGCTATTCTGCTAATTACTGCCCATAAAGCCCTTGAACAACTCAATTTAACAAGAAGCGAACTCAAATTCGCTGCACATGTATCTGAAGTTTATTCTGAACTGATATATGATGGATTGTGGCATGATCCTTTAAGGGAAGATATGGACGCTTTAATTGATAAAATGCAGAGAAGAGTGACTGGAACTGTAAAGGTCAGACTCCATAAAGGAAACTTAAGAATACTTGGAAGAGAATCTCATTACAGCTTATATAACGAAGAAATTGTCTCATTTGAAGATAAAGGTATGGATCAGCGTGAAATAGCAGGCATGGTTAAAAATTACGGAATTCAGGCCGCTTCCTACAATAAGATATGTAAGAAGGATTAAAAACCCTTACAATCGAAAATTAAAAATTTTCGGTGCCCCGAAAACGGAGTTTTCGAGGGATTTCTATTTTTTTCATTGTACATTAATTTTAAATTCTTTTTTGATAAAATCCTGATTATTTAAATAGTGTTAATAATAAAGCCATATTGGGGATTTCATTGATAATATCTGGCAGGTCTATGGGCATAATAATAGGATTTATTGTCTTAATTTTAGTTATTTTAAGTTTGGGATGCTTAGATAATAGCGATGATTCTGGCAATGTTACTATGCTCAATAAAACTGCTAATGGTACGTATTCTGTGGCGGATGTTAGTTTTAAATGCCCTGATAATTGGTTCGTTATTCATGATAATCTTAATGGAAATATTACTATTGTAGCTTCCCCTATTCATGAATCTAATACTACAGAAACTAAAAAAATTGGCCCATTTGAATTTGAAGTGCTTGTTTCCAATTTATCATTTACTGATCCTAAATTTGAGGTTGATATAACTCCTAACAATGGCATTTCAGAGCAAAAAACGATTAATAAGGCTAAAAATGAATATATGCCTTCTGGAAATAAAATTTACACCGAAAAAATTGTCATAGGCGGTCAAAATTCAATTAAAGCTGTTGTAATATTTAATGACACCAATGAGAGATTTGAATATATTTGTTTTGTTAAAAATGGAAAAACCTATTTAATAACATCTTCAGCCCTAAGTAAAGACTTCAATAAAGAAAAAGCTAATTTTGATATAATTTTAAAGAGTTTCCAAGTTCAATAGATTCTCTTTAAGAAAAAATTAATAAGAATTATTAATCAGTATCTACAAATAATAAAATGTGATAAAATGGCCTTTGATATAATTGGTTTAGCAATACTTGTAATTTTTATAATAGTTGGAATCGTAATTCTGGTTAAAATAGGAGGATTACTTTTAAGAATACTGCTTCATGTTATTCTTGGCTGGATATTCCTTGTATTGGTAAATTTATTCCCATATGTCAATATTCCTATAAATATATTAACTATTTTAGTCGCTGGATTCGGCGGAGTATTTGGAGTTATACTTATGCTAATTGCACAGGCTTTAGGATTTAATTTAGCTATCTAAAAGCATCATCGATGTATTTTATCATATCGCTTGCTGTAAAATGATATTCATACTTTTTTGAAGCCATATCTCCAGCTCTGCCGTTTATGTAAGCTCCAAGGCATGCTGATTCAAACCCATCATGTCCCTTAGCCATTAATCCACCAACAAGGCCAGCAAGACAATCTCCAGTTCCTCCAACGGTCATTCCAGGATTTCCAGTCTTATTAATCCTTGTTTTTTTGCCATTGGAAATAATGTCCAGAACTCCTTTAAGGAGAACTGTGCATCCATATTCTTTAGAGACCTTTGAAATTATATCAATTTTATTTTCCAACTCTTCAGGTATATCCAATCCAAAAAGAGCTTTAAACTCTGCTTTATGTGGAGTAACCACAATATCACTTTCTATTTTCTTAATTAAATCAACATCCAGTAATTTTAAAGCATCAGCATCAAATAACATTGGTTTTTTGATCTCTTCAACCAGTTCATTTAGTGCAGAAGCAGTTTCTTCATCTCTACCCATTCCACAGCCAATAACAACTGAATCAACTTTTTTTGAGAGCCCTACGATTTTTTCAACATCTTCATCAACGATAAATTCATCAGTAAGCGTATTCACGATTAAATCTGGTGAATATGACCTTATTGTTGAAGCTACACTTCGGGGGGATGCGATATAAACCAGATCAACACCTGATTTGAATGCAGAAAGCCCTGCAAGCATTGGAGCACCAGAATAGTCTTGACTTCCGCCCACAACAAGAACTGTACCATTATTGCCTTTGTGAGAAGCAATATTTCTTTTTGCAATTCTTAGAAGATCACCTTTTCCTAAGAAAGTTTCAGCCTCCTCTGGAATGCCTATATCATATAAAATTATGTTTCCAACATATCGAATCTTAGCATGTTTAAGTCCAATTTTAATTTTATGGAATGTTAGAGTAAAATCAGCCTCTACAGCCTTATCTGGGACTTTCCCGGTCAGAGGATCAAGGCCGCTGGGTACATCAACAGCAATTTTAATGCCATTGGATTTATTTATTATATCAATGGCGCTTGAAACAGGCTCCTTTATTTTACCTCTAATTCCAGTCCCAAGCATTGCATCTACAATAACTGGAGAATTAACTTTTTTAAGCATATTAGAATCTTCAATCACTTCTAAATTAAGTGAATTTATACCTAAACTTATATTTCGGATTGCTTTCCAGTTGTGGAGTGTTTCATTGGATCTAATTTTATTAGAATTACCTAAAAGGAATAAATCTACTTTATAGTCATTGTTTAAAAGATGTCTTGCTGCAACGAATCCATCACCTCCATTACCACCAGTACCTGCAAATATGGTAACCTTGCATGGATCCAGAGTGTCTATTATATGATCAGCTACAGATTTACCTGCATTTTCCATTAAAGCAGATTTAGGAATTCCAAATTCTTCTGCATTACTATCTACAGCCCACATGTCTTTTGGAGTCATAATACCACATGTTTAATTGATCAAATTCTCTTCATTATCACTATTTATAAATTGTAGAACAAATTATTTAATTATAACCTAATTTCCTTTAAAAATTATTAATTGATGTACGGTGATTTGGTGGCACAGAGACTTACCTTTCCAGAGATTAATTCTGAGAATATGCCTTACTTTTCTATTTCTATATTACTTTATGCACTTATAGCTCTGGTATCGCTTATAATATATGGAATAATTGGATCCATTTATATAATGCGCCTTAATCTAATTAATTCACTTTATTTTACAGTTATAACTATAGCGACTGTAGGTTTTGGTGATATTGCCCCAATTACACCTATACAAAAACTTTTTACTGTAACACTTGTTTTAGGCGGAGTTGGGTTAATTGCCTATGTTTTTACTTTAACAATTTCGGTGGTTTCGATGACTGTAGAAGAAATTACATCTGGTTCCAGGATGAGAAGAAGGATGGCAGCGACTAAAAATCATTTTGTGCTTTGCGGGTACGGAAGAGTGGGCGCTGCAGTATTTAGAGAGCTTAAAAAAAGGAATCAAATGGCGATAATAGTTGAAAGAGATAAAAAAGTTGTAGAAAAAGAATTGTGGGAAGAGCCTGAAGTTCTTGCAATCCCTGGAGATGCAACAGATGAAAGTATCTTGATGGATGCTGGTATTAAAAGGGCACGAGGCGTTATAATAACAACTGGTGACGATGTAGATAATTTATTCATTACATTGACTACAAGAGAAATACATCCAGAAATCTGGATTGTTGCAAGGGCCAGCAAACGTGAAAATATAAAGCGACTTTATAGATCTGGTGCAGATAAGGTTATATCGCCCGAAACAAGCGGAGGAGAAGATATATACTTTGCAGCTATTGAACCTACAATCACTAAAATTACCATGATGCATAACGTTTCAAATATTAAAAAAGAGGCAGAAATCATCTTAAAACATGGATGTACACTAGAAAATATAGAGTATCATTTACCAGAATTTAAAGAACCACTGGAAAGAAAAATAGGGATATCTAAAATAGAAGAATTAAACAGATTTATGAGTAGTTTAGAACGTGATTCATCAAGAAAATCATCATTAGATAAAATATATGAATCAGTAAGTGGAATACACTCCCACTGGATTTCAGGACCAGATAAAGAGAGTTTGAAGAAAGTTATAGATGAACTTGAAAAGGAAGGACTACTTTTAGGCGTTAATCTTGATGAAAATGAGATAAGAGAAGCAGCAAGAAAATATGGAAGGATTGTTGAAGTTGTTATAAAACCTGAAATGAAAATTACTGAAACCCATGCTGTTGGAGATATACGTGCAGAATCAGAAATTATCTTAAAACATGGATGTACTTTAGATGATATTGAATATTATCTTCCTGGCTTTCGTGAACCATTACGCCGAAAAATTGGATTATCCGATAGTGAAGATATGGATAAATTTTTAGAAAGTTTGGAACATGATAATGCAAAAATGGAGTCTTTAGAAAGGCTATATGCCCTTTCAGGAGGAGGGATACATTCTCACGTAGTTTCTGGACCAGATACTAAAAGTCTTGCAATGGTGGAAAAAGAATTAAAGGATAAAGGATTCTTATTAGGAATTAATTTATCTCAAGAAGAAATAAAAACTAAAATTAAAGAGTATGGAAGAGTAGTTGAGCTGCTTCTGAAACATGAAGTTACTAATCTTGATGATAAACGAATAATTATTAGAAATGGAGGCAGGATTTTAAATTCAAAGCATTATCTGCCTGGTGTGAGGCAGGTTATAACACGAAATTTGTATATAAACTCAGAAGAGGATGTTAAAAACTGTGAAGAAGAACTTAAAAAGCCTGATGCTCGAAGATCTGTAGAGGCATTATACGAAATTTCCAGACATATCCATTCTCATACGGTAGCTGCACCGGATGTTAGAGCTATTAAGAAAATTGAAAATGCTCTGAATAAAGAAGGTATACTTTTAGGCGTTAATCTTTCTGAAAGTGAAATATGGAAAATTGTGGAGAAAAAAGATCTGATATAATGTTCATAATAATAAAATTAAAAATTTGTATATATTAAGTAAAAAAGGTGGAATTATGAAAGCAGAAGCCCTCAAAATCTTTGATTTTGGGGCATGCGAAAATCTATCGAAATTTATAATTTCGATGCATCGAAAACCTATAGTTTTCGAATGTTTCAATTTTCGCGGTTGCAAACGAAATTTGCAAACATCAAAAATCTATGATTTTTGAAAGAACTTAAGAAAAAATGTCCAGAGTGTGGTTGTGAAGATAAACATATTTTAAAGGATTCAGGAACAGTGGGGGTTGTGGGAGGTCCTCAGCATAAATCTTCAACTGGATTCAAGTCTAAAGAAGGTAAATATAGATGTTCAAACTGCGGATATATATTTAAGTTAGAATAGTACTTAATTTATTAAAATAACTTTTTATGGCTTTTCCCTGTAAAAAATACTTTTGCATGTACACAGATCATGTAAAGGAGGTAACATTTCAGACTGGTCAATTTTAAAAATTTTTTTATCATAGGCTCCCTGGCATTTATTGCATGCATCAATGGCTTTACTTATTTTAAAGTATTTAAAACCCTTTTCTTTGTAGACATACCAGTTTCCAAGATTTTTTATTCTATTCAATTCATTTTTACTTATTTTTTCTGCATCTTCATAAGATAATTTTGTTTTGGATAAAATCTTGTTTGTGGCGTCTATTATCCCTCTACCATCATATACAATTTCTGCTAATATATTTATAATAATTTGCTTTGTATAATCGTCAATGGGATCAATATAATCCAGATTATATAATTCATGGAGTAAAGCTACTTCTTTATAAGCTGATCTTTGCATTTCGACTGAAATATCTTTTTTGGGTACTCTATCTTCTTTCAACAGTTTGTGCAGCCCATCTGTATAATCAACGCTTATGCTCAACTTTTCATTGTTACGTTTTCCTTTTATCTTCCTAAAATCTTTATTAAATACTTCAACAATGGTTTTAACCCGTTCTGTATTGTAGGGAATATTAAGTGATTCAACCTGTCTTAAACTCCCTCCGCATTCGCATTCTTCGAAATCATTCAGAGATTCTCCTTCGTTGAGCTTATAATATCCTCCACATTTGTTACATATAAGATAAGGCATCTTAATCACTAAACCATTTTAAATTTTAATTTAAAAACAATAAGATAATATATTTTTAATATTTAAAATATATAGTACATAATAACATAATTAAGTTAATTATTAAAGGAAAATAAAAAAAAATAAAGTTATTAGGGGATTTAAGTCCTTAGAACAACTCATGAAGATTTATTTTGTATGCACCAAGGTTTCCACCGAAGTTTCCAGCGCTTATTTTTAAAACACCAGGCACTTTGACAGCTGCTTCTATTCCTGCTTTCATGGCGGCTTTGACGGCTTCTTCACTTACACCGTCAATAACAATTTCGTAAACTCCATCAACTTGTTCTGGGATCTGGCATCCTTCTACTTCATCTTTGAGAGTTACGCACATTTTTTCGTTTGTGGAGGCTCCTAAGAATTTGTACTTGGTGGATCCTACTTTAGAACCAGAAGCAACTATACCTCCGGGGAATGGTGTAATTGTTCCTGTTATGGATTCAATGGCATTTACAGTTACTTCTGCGGCTAAAAGCCCTGCAGATGGATTTTCTGCCATTATAAATAGATTTCCTCCTGCAACTCCTGATTTTATTCCAAGCTCTTCTTCAACCAGGAAGTCTCCAGCCATAAGTGGAATTGAATGAATTGTTCTTCCTTCAACTTCTAACATTTTTTCGTAACCGTCACCATAGAATTTAAGTTTTTTACCGGTTGTTAATTTTTCGTCTGGTTCTTCCATAGCATCAAAGACTGCGGTTGTTGCAGCGGTAAGTATACACATTCCAACTCTTTCTAAAACTTCATGATCAAGCTTCTTTTTATCCATATTACAGATCATTATAACGTATCCCGGCCTTCCGTCAGGAGTTTCTTCTGGTGGAACGTAACAATCAATTCCAGCTTCTGCAGGACAACCAATAACTGATGTCCCGTAACCTGTTGCTTCAGTTGCTGCAATTTTTGCTAGTTTTTTGGTCGCTGCAGTTACAAGTATTCTTGAAACTTGAATACCAAATGCTTCTGCAAATGTATCTTGTATTTCAACACCGTTTATTTCCATGATTATCACCGTTTGATGATAGATTGAGAAATATTATATATTTTTCTATTTGAATTTTTAATTAATTCCCAATAATTTCAAAAAATAATCTTAAAAGTGGTTCCTTCATTTCTAAAAAGTTCTATTTTTCCATTTAATTGATTTACAAGTGCATTTACAAGTTGTAATCCTAAAGTCTTGGTATTTTGGTAATCAAGATCTTCTGGAAATCCGATTCCATTATCTGAAACTATAAGAACTCTTTCACTGTTATTTAAATGGAATTTAATACATACTTCTCCAAAACCTTCTGGGAAAGCATGTTTTATTGAATTACTGAACAGTTCATTGATTATTAAACCACAGGGAATTGCAAAATTAATATCCAGTAAAATGTTTTCTACATCAATTTTCGGTCTTACAGATCTGGAATTTATTTCATAGGAGCTTAAAAGGTCAGTTACGAATTTTTTGATATATTCTGCAAAATCAATTCTGGACAGATCGTCTGATTGATAAAGCTTTTCATGGACAATGGCCATAGATATAACTCTATCACGACTTTCTTTGAGGCTGTTAACTGCATTTTCATCGGTCAGACACTTTGCCTGTAAATTTAAAAGAGAACTGATGATCTGCATGTTATTTTTGACCCTATGATGAATTTCTTTTAACAGTACTTCTTTTTCTTCAAGAGAGGATTTAAACTGATCTTCTATCTTTTTAAGCTCTCGGATATCACGTGTAATGTATACTGCTCCTGAAAATTCACCCTTTTCGTTGGATAACGGGTTTCCAATTGTTTCTACCCATATATAATTTCCATCAGCGTGTTTATACCTATGCTGGATTCTTTTTGGTTTTAAAGTTGTAATGGCCATTTGAAGCGAATCTATAATCAGTTTTAAATCGTCAGGATGTACCAGTTTAATAAGTTCAAAGTCTTTCTTTCCAATTATATCTTCTCTATCATATCCAAGCAGATCTGTAATAGAAGGGCTGACATATTCAAAAATACCATCATTATTAACCTGATAAATTAAATCAAGCATATTGTCTGTGATTAAGCTTAAATGTTTCTCTCTTTCTTTAATTACATCTTCTATTCGTTTAAGATTGGTAATATCATGTGAAATACTGAAAATAAACACTTCATCTTGAAATTCCATAGCTCGGGCATGCACTTCTACATTAATAATAGATTTATCTTTTCTAAAATGCGCAGTTTGGAATACTAGTTTATTTTTCAACTGAATTTCTTTAATTCGAGCATCTATAAACTTTTTATATTTAGGAATAACCAGATCATGAAGATTTAATTTTATTAATTCGTCTTTAGTATAACCAAGAGATTTACAGGCATTATTACTGATGTAGATAAAATTACCCTTAAGATCATGTACAAATATAGGATCAGCAGCACTTTCTAATATTAATTCCTTTAATTTTTCTTCTAAATCATTATTTTGACATAATTCAGTAAAATCACGATTTGAAAGCTTAAACCCTTCTATACTTTCAGGTTTATCTAAATTGTCCATAATCTCTTCCCCTGATTCCTAAATTATATTATATATAAATTATATATAAAATATTATCACTTAAAAAGTACTTATCGTAAAGGGGTCATAAAATTAATCCAAAACCTATTTGGAAATTTTTTCAACAACGCTTGTTCCAAAGTAAGGAAGAAATGCCATTCCTATAAATGAAGTCATCCAGAATGAAATCAACCTTTCAACAATTGTTGCTGCAGCACTTATAGAGGGAGGAACACCTGCGGCAGAAAAGAGAAGTATCATTATCCCATCAACTGCTCCAACACCTCCTGGAAGAAGAGGAATCAGTCCTAAAAGGCTTGAAATTATAAAGACTTCTGCAATTATAATAAGGGAAATATGTACATCAAAGGCAGAAAATACAAGATAAACCCTTAATATTTCAAAGAACCAGATTATAAATGATATTAAAATTCCATAAATTAACACATTCTTATCCTTTACCATAACTTTCATGTTGTTCTGGAATCCTTCTATGGCCGAAACCACTCTATTTTCAAGGTTACTTCTCTCTTTTTTTGAGAATATTTTAATAATGCCTATAATCCAGAAAGTTATTTTCTTACCGGCTTTTTCATTGATGGACATATAAATTGCAAGTATAAACACTATTAAAAGTATTATAACAGAAATGATAAGTATATAGACAACTAATGGGGATAAATTCAGGTATAAAACTGCTGCAATTATTGTAATTATTGCTAAAAGCATGAATGGAAAGGTATCTAGACCCCTATCTGCTATTACAGTTGCAAATGATTTTTCAAAACTGGTTCTTGAGTATTTGCTCAGTATGTAACCTCTTATAGGCTCACCACCACCCCTTGCACTTGGGGTAATATTATTAACTGCTAATCCTACCATTAACATGGGGAAAAGGTGTATTTTTTTTACAGAAATATTTACAGCATAGGTGGTTATAGCCCAGCGTTGAGTCCAGAACAGGTAAATAATAAATTGAATAAGAATTGCCAGGCCAACATACCATAAATTAGCCAATTTTAAGGCCTCTTTAATTTTACCTGGCCCTATATATAAAACCATTGCTGCAAGAATAGCGATTCCGAATACAATTAAAATTAAGGTCTTATATTTCATATTTTTATTCCTTTGTGAAAATTATTTTAATATTTATGCTATTTGAATTTAATTCCATTAAACTCTTTAATAAGCTGATTGAATCTATTATAATGTTACTATTTCATAGCTTAAATTTACTGGATTAAGCAATACAACAGTTTTTTCTCCAGATAGATAACCACATGTTTCACCGGGATTTATGACCATAGTTTTTCCTTTTATAATTCCTAATTTGTGTGTATGCCCCCTTATAACAATATCGTATTTCTCACTTTTAACCAGTGCATCTATTATTGTTTCATTGGTACCATGGTTAACTACAATTTTTCTTTTTTGCACTTCAAACTCTATCAAACTATCAATAGGACACAGATCCTTAAAAAAATGTCTTAAACCATCTCTTTCTCCATCATTATTGCCAAAAACAGCTTTAAATTCGCATTTGAGATTTTCAAATTCTTTAGCTGTGAAAGGAGATATTAAATCGCCTGCATGAATGACCAATTCAACTCTATAATCATTAAATAAATTCACAGCTTCTTTAATAGCACTTAAATTATCATGCGAATCTGACATTATACCGATCATGTTCATATTTTTGTATGTAATTTTATAAATTATTGATCAATAAAGTTCAGTGCATGAATAACAACATTTATAAATCTTCGAATTAGAATTTATGTTAAGCCAATTTTCTGGCTTAATTAGGATGTGAATAAATTGTTTAGAAATAATTATGGTAGAGATAATTTCTCAGATAGAGGAAACTCTTCTCCTATTAATGTAGGGGAAGAATACGATGTTAAAATTGAAGATGTTGGAAGAGATGGCGACGGAATCGCAAGAATAGAAGGATTTGTAGTCTTTGTTTCAGGCGCAAAACTTGGCGATGAAGTTAAAATTAAAATCAATTCAACAAGAAGAAACTTTGGCTTTGCAGACATAGTTGAATAATATTTAAAGTTATTTTTTAATTCTTGAAAATAAATTTTTTATATTTTCATGAATTTTTATTTATTTTCTAATGGTATTATACATAAAAGCCTTTTAAATATTTAAAAGGGTAAAAAAAAGGAAATTATAGCTTATACTCTTATGATATTATAAAGATTAAGCAAATAAATGACTATAATTCCAGTTACTATAATAATTAAATAATTAAGAATTACTTTTAGGCCTAAACTACGTGCTTGAGATTTGTCTTTGGATTTTTCGGGATTTCTAAATACAAGATACAGGAATAGAAGCGTTGCAAATCCAGAGATCATTATTGAGTAATCGGGTACAATATATAAAACAAATACACTGCTTAAAATAAATATTAAAGTTCCTATGGCAATTATTTTTAAGTCTAATTTGGATTTTGTGTTGAAACTTACTATTTTGGACTTTTTTTGAGTCTTAAGGGGTTTTTGGCAATGATAACAAATTTCAGCATTTTTAGTGTTTTTTGTTTTACATCTTGGGCAAAGTATTGTAGAAACCATGAAATCACTCTCACTGGATTATTTTTTAATTTATTTTTTATAATACTAATTGTTCAAGCTATATTTATTGACTTTATATTTATAAATTTCAGAGCATATCAAAAATTTTCTTATTTAATTTGCCTTAATTGCAGTTAGAATATTTTCTTCATGGTTAAAATATTCAAAGAAGATTTTTATTCTATTTTCATGGGATCATAATATTTAAAATTATAATAGGTAGCTTGAACATAAATAGTAAAAAAATGTAAGGAGGTTTTGGATGGATCTGATAACACTTATTATCATTGGGATTATTATACTGGTTATTTTGGCCCTTTCAATACGCATAGTGAACCAGTATGAAAAAGGAGTGGTGTTTCGCCTTGGTAAAGTAATTGGAGTTAGGGAGCCAGGGCTTCGTCTTATTATTCCAGTAGTTGATAGGATGGTTAAAGTATCTTTTAGAATTGTCACCATGCCAATTCCATCACAGAATATTATCACCCAGGATAACGTTTCCATTGATGTAGCAGCTGTAGCGTACTTTAAAGTGGTTAATGCCTACGATGCAGTTGTAGCTATTGAAAATTACAACAGAGCAGTTAATCAGATTGCTCAAACAACCATGAGAAACGTTATAGGGCAGTTTCTTTTAGATGATGTTTTATCTTCAACATCGAAGATAAATGAGAGAATTAAAGAAATAATTGATAAACACAGTGAACCATGGGGAGTACAGATTACCGCAGTAGAGATTAAGGATATAAGGCTTCCAGATACTATGCAAAGGGCAATGGCAAGGCAAGCAGAGGCAGAAAGGGACAAAAGAGCCAAAATTATTGCTGCAGAGGGTGAATTTTTATCAGCTGCAAAGCTTGGAGAAGCAGCAGATGTAATAGCTGCACATCCAGTTGCACTACAACTCAGGAACTTACAGGTTCTTTCTGAGATATCTGCAGAGAAAAACTCAACCATAATTTTCCCTGCACAGTTTATGTCGACTATTAAAGACATTAAGAAATATATGGATTCAGAAGGTCTATTAAAATAGGTGGAATTTAATAAAATCACCTAATTATTTATTTTTTAAAGCATAAGAGTTATGTTTATATATTTTGCCTGTGTATCTAAATACGATATCAATGATTGGGCAACTTAGAAGAAGAGATTTTTTTGTAATAGCGGAACAGCTAGGCTTTATAATGATAGGCATTGGTGTAGTAACGTTATTACCCATATTGGTTGCTCTTATATATAATGAAACTGATTATATAGCCTTTTTTTTGCCATCTGTGTTTTCTATTGTTATAGGTTATGGTTTAAGAAGATTATTTGCAGGCAATAGCAAAAATATGCGTTTAAAACATGGCATGATGATTGCTGCATTGGCATGGTTATGGGCAGCATTTATTGGAGGCCTAATATTAACACTAGCAACAAATATAAGCTTTTTAGATGGGTATTATGAAAGCATGGCTGCATGGACAGGAACAGGAATGACCATGTTTCCTAATGTTGAAGCACTTCCAAAATCAATTTTATTTTTGAGAAGCATGGAACAGTGGATTGGAGGTCTTGGTGTTGTTATTGTGGTTATTGGAATTTTAATTAGGCCTGGAACGGCTGCAGCAAGATTATATAAATCTGAAGCACGTGAAGAAAGAATAAGACCGAGCATTGCAAACACGGTAAAAACTATCTGGTGGATATATCTATTTTATACTGCAGTTGGAATTATTTTATTTATCCTTGCAGGAATGCCTATTTTTGATTCTATAAATCACACGATGACTGCAATCGCTACAGGCGGTATGTCGGTAAAGAATGACAATATTGGTGCATATCACAGCGACATGATTAATATAGTGGCTATGATAATAATGATCTTAGGTGCTACAAGCTTTCTTGTACACTATAGGGTCCTAAAAGGTAAATTATCATTTATTATTCGTGATATTCAATTTCAGGCTTTAATAATATTTACTTTTGTCTTTTCATTACTGATAATTGTAAATACAAATCTCACTTCAATGAATGCGGTTTTTAATTCAGTATCTGCCATAACAACCACAGGTTTTAGCTCACAACCGTTAAATGCCATGGTTGCATGGCCCCAGTATGCTAAAATAATGTTTATAGGGTTGATGCTTCTTGGTGGATCAGCAGGCTCAACTGTAGGGGCTATAAAACTTATTAGAGTAATTACAGTATTGAAAAGTATCTACTGGGAGATAGCAAAGATTTTTTCCCCTGAAGGCTCTATTTTACCGAGAAAAATAGCAGATAAACAGGTAACTGATGCAGAGATTAAAGAGGCAAGCTCATTTATATCTATTTATTTTGTTTTTCTTTTTATAACATGGATAGTTTTAGTACAGTATGGTTACGATGCCTTAAACGCTTTATTTGAAGTTTGTTCAACCCAGGGATGTGTTGGACTTTCCATGGGTATAACATCTCAAACAATGCCTCAAATCCCTCAAGTTTTCCTAATTTTTAACATGTGGATTGGTAGACTTGAAATAATTCCTGTACTTGTTTTATTAAGAGCAGCGATAGATATATTTAAAAGATAATTTTTTATGAAATCTTTTTATAGTATAATGAGAAATAGTTGAAAATTGGAAGGTTTAATTGAACTATTGATCTTTAAAATTATCTATAATAATATTGTTAAATTGGTGAAATTGTATGTATATAGTCATAATGGGAGCAGGGAGGGTTGGATTGCACCTTGCATCCAATCTTGTCAGTAGAGGTCATGATGTAACTCTTATTGAGAATAATGAAAACCTGTGCACTAATGCTGCGGCGGAACTGGATGCACTTGTTATCTGCGGCAATGGTACAGATACCAAAACCCTTGAAGAGGCCAACGTTTCTGAAGCAGATGTTTTTGTTGCAGCTACAGGTAACGATGAAGCAAATCTTTTATCATGTATACTGGTTAAGCAATATGATATCTCAAAAATTATTGCAAGGCTAAGCAACCCTGATCATGAGGATGCATTTAAAAAAGTAGGCATAGATGATGTTATAAGTCCAGAATTAACTGCAGCAGGCTATCTTGAAAAATTAATAACCAGACCTAAAGTAGCTGACTTAATAGTAATAGGTAAGGGCGATGCAGAGATACTGGATATGACAGTAAGAAATAAAAAAATTATTGGCAAACGAATAGGAGATATAAGTCCTACAGATGATTCTATAATAGTTGCAGTATATAAAAATGGTGAAATAACCATTCCTAAAGAAAATATGATTCTAAATGAAGGGGATAAGGTTTCAATTCTGGTTAAAACCCATGCTATTAAAGATGTAGTTAAAATGTGTACTAAATAATTTTCAATTTAATGAGAGTATAATATGGATTTTTTTACTCATTTTTTAGTTCCTTATATTATTTTATTTGCCCTTAAAAGCAAGAATAAACTTGAAGGTGCCTTTGGCGGAATTTCACTTGATTTTGATACTATATTCATTACATGGGTTGGATTTTTAGCTCCTTATCTTTTTGTTTTTTCCCATAGGGGAATTACACACTCTTTTATCTTCGCCCTTGTGACATCTACCCTCTTTTTATTTGTAATTTCCAGAAAGCAGATCAATGGATTTATTAGCAGGATAGTTAAACGTGATATATCGGTGGAATTCACTTTAACTACTATTGGAATAGCTTATTTCGGCGCACTAATTCACCTATTTCTGGATTTTTTAACTTCCAGAGGGATTCCCTTACTTTATCCATTTACACTCCATAGATTCAGCGCTGAGATTTATTACTACATTGATGCAACCACTGCAGTTATTGCACTGATTGTTCTGGCAATTATTTACTTCAGACTTAATTCTAGATACCAGAAAGCAGCTATGGCAATCTTTATGATTGTTCTTATCTCCTTTGGAGGTATAAGGGCGTATGAAAAGATGAATGCGCTTGATGACAATCCTGTAAATGGAAATTTCACTTATATATCTGCATATCCTACAACGGACATGTTCACATGGAATATGGTTAAAAGCGACAGTGCAAACAGCATATTTTTAACTTTCACATATAATACCCGGGATAAACAAAAATTCAATCAAAAAATAGTGAAAACTCTTACTGTAAGTGGAGGAACGATCCGATCGGCTCAAACTGCTATTGATAGGGCAGATAATCTTCCAGAAATTCAAAATTTTAAATGGGATGCTTATTATCCTTGTATAAATGCCAGTTATAATGGAACAGTCTGGAAATTAACATATTTCGATGTTTTTGATACAGGATACCATAACAACAATATAACTGTCTATATTCAATAAGATTAAATTATTTATTTTTACAAATGCATTAAAAAGTTTACCATAATCCTTTAATAATCTTATTAGATATTTTAATATGCTCAGAACCATTACTAACTGCAGGGCCGTGCCCTGGAAGGAGATATTCCACGTCAAGTTCTGATAATTTTTGTATTGACTCTCTGAGCACGTTTATATCCCCACCAATATCGTATCTTCCAAATCCACCATCAGCAAAAACTGTATCTCCAGATATGAGTGTTTCTCCGTCATAAAGACATATTCCGCCAATTGTATGTCCTGGAGTGTGAATTACTTCAAAATCATTGATTTTGTCACCTTCTTTTAAATGAAAATCAACTTTTGTGGGTTCAAGGGACTTCCCGAACATATAAGCAGCAGTTGCAATATTATCTCCATTTTCAATTGCTGGGGCATCTGCCTGGTGAATGGCAATTTTTGCATTGAAGAAATGGTTTCCACCAGTATGGTCAAAATGGCAATGGGTATTTATAATACGTTTAATATCTTCCACCATATTAAATCCAGCCTTTTTGATAGAATTAAACACATATTCAAAGTTTTCTCCAGTTCCAGTGTCTACTATTATATCATCAAAGAGATAAATATTTGAATCAAACCCAATACCTTCTATCATTGTGATGTTGTTAAATTTTTTCATTTAATCACACTTTGTGAGTAATTAAAATTGAGAATAAATTATATTTAACTGAAAAAGATTCAAAAGAGTGGGGTCACCGGGATTTGAACCCAGATCCTAGGATTTCTCTTGTCTCAGTACTCCAATCGGTCATCATACTTTCCTCAGAGTGCGCACTTTCTTCAAAGACAACTGGAGTCCCAGATGATAGCCTGGTTACACTATGACCCCTAAATAATGGTTATTTGTATAATTAGAAGCCAAGGGAGAGATTTGAACTCCCGTGTAATGGATCTGCAGTCCACCGCTTCGCCTCTAAGCTACCTTGGCATACCATAGCGCATTAAATACATTATATGTTGTTTGTATTTAAACCTTACGGAGTAGAAAAATATCTTGAATTACTAATTAAATTGAGTGAATTTACATAAATTAATTTTAATGATTAATCATTATGAAATATGTTTATATATTACTAAATCATTATGTTATCTGTTAGGAGGCTTTAAAACGAGGTTAAATTTAAAAACTTTAGGGATACCAATAGCCATAATTGCTTTTATAATCGTAATGCTAATTCCTATGCAAGGCTTAAGTTATCCAGGCCACGCAGCAATCGCATTACTCGTTTTCGCCATAATATTGTGGGCGACAGAAGCCGTACATCTGGCCGTTACTTCAATGATTATACTGTTTATACAGCCTATTGTAGGTGTTGCGAGCTTTGAAGATGCTGTAATTGGTTTTGCAAATGGTATTATTTTCCTCATGATTGGAGGATTCATTATTGCAGAAGCAATTCGTAAAAGTGGACTTGCTACGCGTTTAACATATGTAATGCTTAAAAGATTTGGTACAACACCAAATAAGGGTATATTTGTATCTGTTTTCTCAACAGGTATACTTTCTGCGTGGATTGAAAACGTTGTAGCATATGCAATGCTACTTCCAATCATTAAAGAAATAATACCGCTTATGGGCGTTAAAGACCCTGAAAAAGGAAAAAGTAACTATGCAAAATCCATGGTACTTGGTGGATCCTACGGTTCTCTGGCAGGTGGATTTGGAACAGAGATTGGTACTGCGCCTAACCTTATGGCAGCAGCATATACTGGAATTCCATTTGCAAACTGGATGGTATTCGGACTCCCACTATCATTCATCCTATTGACTGTAATATGGAAATGGCTAGGATGGGTATACAAGCCGGAAATAAAAGGAATTGTCGGTGGAATGGATACTATATCTAACAAAATGGAATCATTAGGTTCAATGACAAAAACAGAGAAACTAACAATAGTTTTACTGCTATTTACAATTTCTTTATGGGTTACATCAAGTATTACAGGAATAAACAGTTACTCGGTAGCTTTGATCGGTGCTGTATTCTTTTTGGCATTTAAAGTAATTGATTGGAAAGATGCGCAAACTGGTGTTGACTGGGGATTAATCATCTTCTTTGGAGGAGCACTATCTCTCGGAGTAGCATTATTGAATACTGGAGCAGCAGCATGGTTAATAAATGATATTGTATCTTTACTTGGTCCTAATCCATCTACAGTGCTCATTACAGTCTTACTTATGGTTATTGCAGTTTGTATAACACAAGTAATGTCCAATATTGCCTTAGCAGCGATATTAGTGCCATTATCAGTTACACTCGCACAAGCACAGGGATTACCCGTAGGACAATATGCTGTACCAGTAGCAATCGCATGTAGTCTTTCATACATGTTACCAACCGCTGATCCAACTGTGGCAATGGCTTATGGTACTAGATATGTGAAAATCAAAGAAATATTCAAAGCAGGATTCCCTTTGGTCATTATAGGAATTATAATAACCATAATTGTTCTATTCCCCATAATTAACTTTGCCCCATGGCTTATAGGAGCGTAGGATAGCATAATAAGAAAAATTGCAGATTATTATCTGCATCATTTATTTTTTAAATATCGAAAAATTTGAATTATATAAATCCAATACCTTAAATTAAAATTGAAGGTATTATATCATGTATAAAAGAATATTGTTACCAACATATAATTCAGAAATATTTCAAAAGGCAGGAGGATACTCTATTCATGCTGCAGGCTCAAAATAGCGCAGATATAGTTGTTTCACATGTAATCGACACACATTATCTAAATTCATTACCCCAACAAGGGTAAACTCGATGACGTTATACTTAAAACAGCTGATGAATTGGGTGTTGACCAAATTGTAATGGGGGAAAACAGGTTAACATGCCCTTGAAAAGATATTAACAGGCAGTGCTACTGAAAGAGTAGTTAGAAGAGCTAAAATTCCAGTTAACATCATAATATGGGTATTAATGTCTTATATGTATGGGTACAAAAATCGATATTAATTCTTTTTGTTAATGCATGAGAAATGAATAATAGGTGAATATTTTGATTAAAAATAAATCAATTGCAATTATTTTAGCTATCTTAACATTCATTACTGGAAGCATTTTAATTATAAGTATTATATTCTATACTGTCAAAATACCTCTTACTTCAATTTGGGAAAGCCAGAATCAGCTCTATGCATTCTCTGCAATTCTAATAAGTGCAGCATTAGCTTCTATGGTTTATGGTCGCGGTAGTAAACAAAGAGCAACAGATGTGGCAGAATTTTTGAATAAAAAATTAGAAATGGACATTAGAGGTAAGGATATTGCAGGATTATTAAAATTATTGGAACGATTTCCTCCATTTTTAGTAAATTTATATGTTTCTAAAAATATAAATGCTATAGAAGAGTTTAAAATTCCAATAAAGGAACATACTACTCAACTAACTGACGAAGACCTTTTAAAAATAAGAAAAATTGTAGAAATGCCCGCACCAGAACTTCAAAGCTTATTAAACGATATTTATCTGATTACTAATTTGGAACAGATTAAAATACTGGCAGAACCAAAGGCAAAACCATTAATTGAACTAAACTTGGAAGAACTAAAAAAGATTTTATTTAATTATTGAAAATATTAAAGATGAATATGGAATATTAAAATTTTTAATTTAAGATGTTTTTATAACCTTTTCATTAGTAATATCTCTACAAAATACAGAAATGCCGCCATTTGATGGATAAATACTAAAGTCAAGCCATAGATATGGTTTAATCCTTCCATGAGCTTCAAAACGTTGAATTTCCTGTTTATCAATGGCATTACGGAATATAGTTTCATAAGTCGTGCCCCTTAGTTCAGGGAATCTTTCCCAAATGTTTTGTCCTATAATATCTTCAGATTCAACGCCAAAATATTCTCCTGCGCATTTATTCACGTAAATAAAACGCCATTGATGATCAAGAGCAAAAAATCCATCCTGAATACTATCTAATATTTCTTTAAATCGGCTTTTACTTAGATTTAGTTCATCTTCAACCCTTTTACGTTCAGTATCGTCAAAAATATAACCTTTGACCTGAACAAGTTCGTCGGAATCATTGAAGATACCAACAACATTAGCAACAATATGAATCCGCATACCATCAGATCTTCTTTGCCAGCTTTGATAACCCTTTAATTTACGTTCCTTTTTAAGGCGAGTAATCATATAAGGCCAGTCAAAAGGATTAGATTTTGAAATATTCCAGTTAATCACCTGTTTACAGTCATAAAAGCCATAAATTTCAGCAAATGATGGATTACATTCTAATATTTCCCCTTCAAGAGTTGCAATGAAATCACCGGTTAAATCTTCATCAAAAAGACTGTGATATTTCTCTTCACTCTCCTTTAAGGCTTCTTCAGCTTCTTTGCGTTCAGTATCATCGAAAACATAACCTTTAACTTGAATGAGTTCATTTAAATCATTGAAAATCCCAATTACATTTGCAACAACATGAATTCCTTCATTATCAGGCTTTTTGTGCCAGCTTTGATGATCATAAATCTTATGCTCATATTTAAGGCGAGCAATTAAATTAATCCAATCATCTATGTTAAATTTTGAAATGTATGAACCTACAGCTTTTTGACGGCTACTAAATCCATATATCTCGACAAATGCAGGGTTGCATTCGAGTATTTCCCCTTCTGGTGTTGCAATGAAATCCCCAGTCAAATCATCTTCAAACCAGCGACGATACTTTTCTTCACTTTCTTGGATGGAGTCTTGAAATTTTTTGAGGTTGTTAATATCTTGAATTTGTACTAAAAACCCAGATTCAATAAGAGAGACAGTCCAATCAAAAATTTTTTCAGTCTTTTTTGATTTATAGGACTTATTATTTTTTATGTTTTTTATTTTTGATTGAAATTTAACAAATCCTTCATTAATTAATTTTTCTTTTTTTGAAGCGATATCTGGATTATTGAATAAATTGATTCCAAGAATATTTTCTAATTTAGAAATCTCATATATTTCTAAAGCTGATGGATTAGCATAGACTAATTTACCTTTTTTCTCATAGAACAAAATCCCTAAGGGAGATTTATCAAATAATTCTCCGAGGTTGTACTTCCTTTTTATTGTTATTTCTCCTAAAACTCAGTTTATCTATTAAATTATAGTGTTTCATGATAAATAAATTGGATAGCAAAAAAGAAATTTAGGAATATCCCGCAAGTCTATCTGAATTAATATGGATTTAAATTAAGATTTTATTAAACTCTATTTGTTTCATTTAATTCTTCTTTTATTTCTTTATGCTTATTTAAGATAGATTTAATAACTCATTAAACGTTTTTGGCAATTCTTTATCCAGAATTTTTATTCCTTCTTCTGTTATGCCTCCTGGAGTTTCAACTCTTGAAATTACATCTTCAAAATGCATATTTTTTTCATGAAGTAGTTTTGCAGTACCATAAAGCGTTTTTATAACCATATCTTCGACTTCTTCTTTTGTAAAATTACTGTTTTTTAAACCCATTTCTGCAAATTTTGAGAAGATCTCTGCAATAAACGCAGGCGAACAGCTTGTTAAATCTGATCCAAATTCCAGATCTTCTTCATCCATCATCTTCACAGTGCTAATTGCATTAAACAATCTGTTTATGAGTTCTGATTCATCATCACTACTTCTTCACTATGACAAACTAAAGATACTCCCTCATGCACTTTAGAGGTTAAACTGGGAATAATTTTGGTAACCTTTCCCTGAAAAATGCTTTTCACGGTTTCAATTGTTAATCCGGCTGAAATATAAATTATATGGGAATTTTTTGAAAGATAGGGTTTCATTTCTTTAATTACATCTTTAACAGCAGATGTGCTTACAAAAAGGAATATTATGTGGCATTTATCAGCTAAATTGAGATTATTTTCTGTTATTTCTATTTCGGGATATTCTTTTTTGATATCTGAAAGTTTGTTCGTCGTTCGATTTGAAATAATTATTTCGCCCTGTTTTAATGCATTTGAAGATAAAAGTTCATTTATTATTAAGCTGCCCATGCTTCCGTAGCCTATAAATCCTATTTTGCTCATGATTTCACTCTTTTTTGTAAATTAATCTATTTTATGGATTTATCTTGTCTAATATACCAGATTCAAGTTTGCATTCTCTAATTTTTAAAGTTAGTGGATTTCATTTAAATCAAATTCTTTGGCCCTTTTATAATCACTTTAATCAACAAAATTTAAGTGTTGAGGTTTATTTACCTTTTTAATGTAACATGGCACTAAATGGTTGGGTATAAAACTTTATTATTTAACAAAATTTAAATATACCAGATTATATACCTATTTATTGGTGATTGAAAATGGCAGTGGTCTATGATCCTGTAACTATTATTAACCTTCTTTTTTGCATAATAATAGTATTTCTGGGTTATGTGGGATATAAAAAGCTCGATAATGCATTTCCACTATATATAGGTGTTGCATTTGGTCTCTTTGGTATCTCACATCTTGCTGTTATCCTTGGATATGCAAGCTCGGAAGCCGGTTTAGTGCTAATTAGAGGTTTTGGGTATATAATTGTCATATTTGCCCTGTATCTTATGGCTTTTAAACATTAATATGATGCTGGCCTTTTATGGGATTTAATAAATAAATTAATAATTTTTTGCAGATTATTTACCATTTTATCATCTAATTTTTATTATTAATTAAATTTTAACCTAACTTATTAAATACTTTAAATATCTTTATTGGGGATTTAAATGGAAATTATGATAAATATAAGGGTTTATTTCCATTTTATTTTGATTTAAAGAATTTTCTGCAAAATAATTAAATTTTATATATAAAGAATCATAATATTATATTAATTAGTATTACAATTTCAAATAGTAGTGGGAGTTACAGATATGGATAATACTAACATTTTAATTTTTGAAAATGAATCATTGACTGCAATAAATCTTCAAGAAAGATTTAAGTTCTGGGGTTATAAAGCTCCATTCATAGTTTCGTCAAAAAAAGAAGCTCTCAAAATAGCTAAAGATATTAAGCCTGATTTAGCATTAATTGATATTGAATTAGAAAATAAAGATGAAGTAATTGAGATTGCACAAAGAATTAGTGATAATTTTGATACTGCAGTTGTTTATATAATATCTTTACTTGATGAGGCAATTATGGGATGTATAAGAACTACAAAACCATATGGATTCCTATTAAAGCCTTTTGAAGAAAATCAAATAAAATTTAAAGTAGAAGAGGCATTATATACACGTAAATTGGTTAAAAACATAATTGCAAGTAAATAAAGTCATAATAAACATTTTTTTACATTTATCATGATTTATTTTCTAATTCGTTATATGATTTTAAACGGGCAATATATTTAATTTTAAAATAAAAGTATAATTAGATAGCTTCTTAATTGATATAAACGATGAGTTTATATATTAATAAGGTTCATAATTATACGGTAAAATGATAGGTTACATTGGAAAAAGAGACCTGAGAATAATTTCTAACCCTTTAGGGATTATTATGCAAGGAATAGGCTTAGTAATCCTTTCGCCTATTATTATTTCTTTCATTTATGGTGAATCTTATTACATGGACTTTTTGATTTCCGGCGGATTTTCAATTTTTGTGGGATTTATTTTGAGAATGTTTCAACCGCACCGGGAAAATTTACACCTTAAACACGGCATGATCATTGCAGCGATTGCATGGCTCTGGGCAGCTTTAATGGGAAGTTTTGCATTAATGATGGCAACTGATTTAAGTTTTTTAAATGCTTATTTTGAAAGCATGTCTGCCTGGTCTGGAAGTGGACTTTCTATATTTACAAATGTAGAAATACTTCCCAGATCAGTTCTATTTTTAAGAAGCATTGAACAATGGATCGGGGGACTTGGTGTTGTAATTGTTGTTATTGGGATTTTAATTAGGCCCGGAACAGCAGCTGCAAGATTATATAAATCTGAGGCAAGAGAAGAAAGAATAAGGCCAAGTATAACAAGCACAGTTAAAATTATTTGGAAAATATACCTTTTCTATACTGTAATTGGTGTTTTGCTTTACGTACTTGCAGGAATGTCTCTTTTCGATGCTATTAACAATACTTTTACTAATTTATCCACTGGCGGTATGTCTATAAAAAATAACAATATTGGAGCATATAACAGCCCATCTATTACTATTATAACTATAGTATTAATGTTAATAGGAGGTACAAGCTTTTTAGTTCATTACAAGGCTATAAGAGGCAGAGTTTTAGATGTTTTCCGCGATATACAATTTCAGGCAATGATAGTTATTGTTTCATTGTTTTCAATCCTCATTATTGTATATGGGAAATTCACAACTTTAAACGCTGTCTTTTATGTTGTTTCTGCAATAAGCTGTACTGGATCAAGCACAGTTCCTGTTAGTGCAATGGCGGCATGGATGGATTATCCTAAGGTAATTCTTGCAGTATGTATGATTATTGGTTTAGCGGCTGGTTCAACTTCAGGAGCACTGAAACTTATTCGGGTAATTACATTACTCAAAGGCATTTATTGGGAACTTAAATCAGCATTATCTCCTCACGGGGCTGTAATACCTCATAAAATTGGCGGAAAAAATATAGAAGATAGAGAAATTAAAGAAGCAGGAAACTATACATTTATTTACCTATTATTTATTTTAATAGGCTGGCTTGTGTTTATGCAGTATGGTTATGATGGAATTGATTCTTTGTTTGAAATAGCTTCTGCTCAAGGAAATGTAGGGCTTTCCATGGGTATTACATCACCAACTATGCCTTGGGGAGCAGAAATTTTCATGATATTTAGTATGTGGATTGGTAGACTTGAAATAATTCCTGCGTTACTTTTAGTAAGGGCAGCATGGGATATAATTAGACATTAAAGTATTTTTAAGGAATTTAAATATTAAAAAAATTGGTTTCAAGTTTATTAATAATTTTATCGCTTAAAAATTGAGGAGATATGAATTTTTCATATACTGGAAGCCTTTCTTCTAAAATAAAGCCAATCTGTTCTGTCATTATTTTTAAATCCTCTAATTCTGGCCATGGTGCTTCGGGATTAACATAATCCTTTGTAATGGGCGAAATACCCCCCCAATCATCTGCTCCTGCAAGTAAAAAAACCTGTGCATTTTGTTTATTTAAATTTGGGGGTACCTGAACCCCAGCATCCGGAAAAAGTAGCCTGGTAACAGCAACAATTTTGACCATTTCCATTAAAGAAGGTTCTTTCCATAATTCCATGGGTATTCCAGCTTTTGGTTTAAAATTCTGGATGATTATCTCTTGAATATGGCCATATTTGTCATTTAAACGCTTTATTTCGAGAAGGGATTCAGCACGTTCTTCAATAGTTTCTCCAATTCCTATAAGGAGTCCTGTTGTAAAGGGTATTTTTAGCTTTCCCGCATCTTCAATGGTTTTAATCCTTAAATCAGGATCTTTACCTGGGCTTTTCTCGTGTGCAATTGTATTCATTAGTCTTTTGCTTGTAGTCTCCAGCATTAAACCCATAGAAACGTTTACTTCTTTAAGCATTTTTAATTCTTTTTTTTTCAGCACACCGGGATTACTATGTGGTAAAAGACCAGTAGTATTAAGGGTTTCATCACAGATGAAATAGAGATAATCGACCATATTGTGGAAACCTGCATCTTCAAGGGCTGTTTTTACCTCTTTTGTTTCATCTGCATGCTCTCCGAAGGTAAATAAAGCCTCTTTACATCCATATTTATCAGCTTCCCTCAAAATATTGAATATTTTATCTTCATTCATTAAAATTCTTGCATTTTTATCTTCAGGAGTTTTTTTGAAGGTGCAGTATCCGCATTCATTCCTGCAGATATCTGTAAGAGGTAAAAAAACATTTTTTGAATATGTAATTTTGTCTGTACTTCTTAATGACTCAGCAGAAGATAATAAAGATAAAATATCTCTGCCTTTTGCGTTTAAAAGAGATAATATCTCATCTTTTGAATATTCTCTCATTATATCTCCCATGCTATTAAAATAAAAATAAAAGGGTTATTCAACGCTTGCAACCACAACTTCAACAAAACGAGGCCCTATTCCGCCCTTTTCAATCCATGTAACTATGAAAATCCCCATATCATTTAGAACTCCGAGAGCGTAGTCTACATGGCAGTTCATTGCTTCAAGGGATTCTTTTAGTCTTTGGATACCTGCAACATCTGTTTCGGTTTGAATGGATACATTCTCCCGTATTCTCTCATCCATAATGCCTATAATGTTTCCCCCTTCTTTAGAAAACATATCGTAGGGCTTTGCTCCCATATACTTAAAAAGATCTGAAAGAATTGTATCCATATTCTCTAAATTAGAATACTTTCTGGACATCCCTCTTACAATAAGGATATTATCGGCATCCATAGCAGGCCGTGATCCATGGAATGCTTCAAGGGTGGTCATGATTTTTCCAGCAATTTTGTTAGTTTGCATCACTGATTATCCTCTCCAATCAATAAAAAAATTGTTATCTGCCATTTATTTCGTCCATAGCTTCAATTTCATATCTAAGCTCGCCTAAAGTGGCTACTTTCTCTGCAAATGCATTATGTCTGTGAATACTCTCTTCATTAACCTGTGTTACAGTTACCAGCGTATCATCAGGGAAATGTTTGAACTCAGTCACTATTTTCTGCACCATATTTCTAACACAATCTTCAACAAACATTGGATTTTCATGGGCCTGAACAACAATAGCGTTTTCATCTGGCCGTTTTAGGAGTTCACAGACAGAAGAGCTCATTGATTCTTCTATTATCTTTATGATCTGCTCCACCCGTATAACTGCTTGATGTGGGACTTCTATCATAATCATTCCTCTCCCTCGTTGGTTGTGAGATGCAAGGGAAACAGAATCAAGTACTTTTTCGGTAGTTTCTTCATCTAAAAACTCAAGGAGCTTTTGTTTTGATGTTTCACGTACTGATTCTTGAGCACATGGACAGGCAGTCATCCCTATTACTTCTGCACCGATCATTTTCCTGATTATTATCTGGTCACCGTCTCTGTAACCGGTGGCATCTGCCATGATGTTTGTCATTTCCTGGGTCTTTAAATCAGTTACTGGCGACTTTTTAACGACCATGAGGTCACTTTTCATACTTACTTCAGCTCTTCTTGCATATTTATGTTTTTTAAGAAGAGTATTTACTATTTCGGCACATAATGACTCTATTTCAACAGTTGAACCGTTTACAACTTCTTCGAGTACATCACTTATTGCTTCTGGATTTCTTGACATGTGGATTCCTCTTTGTTTACTTGGGAGATCCACAAACGCATCGAAGGTTGGTAAGAGTATAATGGGTCTTTTTCCTTCTCTTTCAATTTTTAGAAGTTTTTTCACCCCTTTAACTCCAACTCTGGTAAGATGCACTGGAATTTTAGGTATTTTATCTTGTGTGTCTGGAAGACATTTGATTGACAAGTTTTTTCACCCCAATTAGATGGTCTTAAACCTAAATTTAATTAGTTAAGCCCGTCTTTTTTAAATGTCAATAATTCATTTAAATTTCATATTTTTCTAACTTTGAATTATATTTCATATACATGGCAACTGATTTATAAATGTAATTAAAAATCAACAAAATTACTGGTTAAAAGAAAAAACTGAATGTTATATTTTAATAAATTATATTTTTAAATTCTTCGGCAGTAATGTCCTTTAAATTATCAAAAGCAATTATATTTGCATTATAAAGTTCTTTTGCACGCTTTGCAAGAATTTCACCAGCTTTATCAGTTTCAACAATTACTAAAATTTTATCCAGATTTAGATCACTTACTTTTCTTTGTATATCATTTTTTACGTGCTCTATTTTCTTTTCTATTCCTTTAAGTGCAGCATCAGGTATTTTTGGGTTTAAAATTTTCATGTCTTCTACTTCGAGGGGAACTCCTGCAACAACTATTCTTTGAGGATCAACTCCAAACTTGGAGAACGACTTTTTAAAGTTGCTTTTAGTGGTTAAAATAAGAATATTTTCAGATAGCTTTTTTATTTCCTCTTCAACACTTTCCTTTTCAATCACGCTAAAATCAGCCAGTATCTTATCTATTTTGTTTCTTACGCCTATGATTTTAGTGCAGAAAAGATTTGAATCTTTTTCATTAAGTTTATGGGATGGCCTGCTTGAATAGATGAACTCTTCAGCTTCAATTAATTCGTTAATAATTTCACTATATAAACAAGCATTTATTTTTCCTTCTTTTGGGGATTTAAGTTTCTCACATGCAGTTTTTGATTTTCCTGCCTCTTCAATTAATAATTGAGCTTGACGAAGTCTTAATTTTTCCATAGAATCACCATTAAAATTCGAAAAATGGGGAAAATACATCTTTAATTTGATTAAATGTATTTTGGTTACTATCCTTAACTTTCAGTTCATGTTTATAATACTCTTCACTGTTTATATTATTTAGTGCATTTATCATTTTAATGTTGCATCTTGAAAGGACATCTAAATTATATCCACCTTCTAAAATTAGGGCCATTGATTCTGTAAAGTATTTCATTTTATTTACCGCATATTCATAAAAATCGTCGGTGAGTGCTAAACTCGAAAGTGGATCATCAACGTGTCCATCAAACCCTACATCCAGAAAATAAAAGTCAGCATTAAATTTAGAGGCTACAGGTCCAAGAATAGTTTCCAGCATGTAAATGTAGTCATCAGTTGTTGATCCGGGCGCCATAGGAATGTTTAGATTGTATCCTTCACCGTTTCCAGCACCTTTCTCGTGTACAAAGCCTGATCCAGGGAAAATTGTTCCTGGATTTTGATGAATAGAGATATATAGAACATCTGGATCTTCATAGAATATTTCTGCAGTTCCATTTCCATAGTGAACATCAAAATCCAGTATTAAAAATTTTTTTATTTTATATTTGTTCCTCAGATATTCCAGCGAAATTGCTAAATTATTAAAAAGACAAAATCCCATGGCTTTATCTCGAGTCGCATGGTGACCTGGCGGTCTTGCAATTGAATAAGCGTTTATATCATTATTAATGACCAGATCAACAGCTTTAATTGCCCCCCCAGCAGCTAATTTAGCTATTTCATAACTCTGGGGTGATGCAAAAGTATCATAGTCAATATAGCCACCTCCACTTTCACATAGATTTTTAATGTATTTCACATGCTTTTCTGTGTGAACTCTTAAAATATCATCTTCTGATGCTATAGAAGGTTTTATAACATCAATTTTATCCCAGATACCTTCATTTTTGAGGGAATTAACTATTACATCTAATCTTTTTTGATTTTCAGGATGATTACCAGTATTATGATTTTTATATTCTTCTGAATAAACCAGTGCAGTCAATTTAAACACAACCGACTTTTTAATCTTTATTAACTATTAATATTTGAAATAGATGACCTTTATACTCGTAGAACCGTTTTCCCATATACTAGTTTATTTCTTTTAACATCTTTATCTTTTGAACAATAAAAAGAACTTTTAAATCCATATTTTTTGTATATTGGACAATTATAAGGACATAGACATTTTTTCTCATGAATGGGACAATCACTACTGCCTGAAATGCAATAAAGAAGTTCTCCACTTTTTTGGGTGCATGTATTGTAGGTGGGGCAATTATGACAAATGCAGTTATTTCTTAAGTCCGCAATGAACTGCCTTTTCTCTTCTGCAGTCATACCTTCAGTTACAGAATCATTTAATTCCATATTTTTACACCTAAGAAGACATAATTTAAGTCTGTTTATTAATAATAAGTATAAATGATCTAATATAATTTTGTAGAAATACAAAAAATAAATTAAAGGTAAATTTTTTCTAAAACATATTTGTGGAATCAACATGAAATCAAGACATCTTGAAATATTGAAGGGCCATAATTACGGTGATTTAATTTTAGAAACGAATCACTGGTTTATTTTACTTGCTCCAGACCAGAAAAATCTGGGGACATGTGTAGTTGCATTAAAAAGAAAAGAAGGTAATTTAGCAGGACTTAAAGATAAAGAATGGATAGATCTAAAAGAAATTATCAAAAATTTACAATCAGCACTTAGAAAGGCATTTAATGCAACGATGTTTAATTGGGGATGCCTTATGAACTCATCATATCGAAAAGATCATCCAGATCCTCATGTGCACTGGCATTTTATACCCAGATACAGAGAAAAAGTTGAATTTGAAGGAGTTACTTTTGAAGATCCCTGCTTCGGTTTCAGCACAATGTATTCAAAGGATGGGGTTCGCAGATTACCTGAATATACAAGAAGAAAGATTAATGAGAAAATCAGGGAAAATCTTGAAATTTAAATCATTAATTCTCATTATATACTGATTTATTTTTACCCATAAGAAGTAAAGCAAATATTGCCGCAAAACAGAATGCAGTGTAGATAAAAAAAGCAATATTAACACTTTTTAAGAATAATGAATAATATTTAGGGATTATCTGTACATTTCCAAGATATAAATCGAAGATCAGGATTATTATCCCCATACTCAGGACCTGGCCTGTAAATACCATTGTTGAAACTGTTGCAGAAGCAGTTCCATACATTTCTTTACCTATAGAATTCATAGCAGCACTGGTAGCAGGTGAGGAAAAAAGAGCTAATCCAGTTCCAACTAAAATTAAACCTAAAATTATATGGTCTAAATGGGTGTTATTATTCAAAAAAGTAAATGAAAAGAGTCCAATGGATGTAATCGCCATTCCTGCCGATGTAATTATCCGGACATCAATTATATCTGAAATTTTACCTGCAAAAGGTGATAATATAGTCACAGAAAGGGGTTGTAAAACCAGTATGATTCCTGCAGCGTTGGGACTCAATAATTTAAGATATTGAAGATAAAGACTTAATAAAAAGGTCATTGAAGTAGTTCCAAGGTTAATTATTAGGATAGAAATTATTGAAATTGTAAACACGCTATTTTTAAAGATAGAAATTCTTAAAAGAGGATGTTTTATGCTATCTTCATATTTTAAAAAAATGACGGTTCCTAAAATTCCCGCAAATATCAGAAATTTACCCATATCATTTATCAGTGTTGAAAATCCCTGCATCAATGAAATTATTATAAAAAAGAAGAGTAGGGAACCTATAAAATCAAATTTTTCACCTTCAGATCCGGACCAATCAGATTTTAGTTTCAATAAAATAATTGATATTAATAAAAGGCCAAAAGGGATGTTAAAAATAAAAATACTTCTCCATCCAAGATGTTCGATTAAAAATCCTCCCAATATTAATCCGCTGAAAATTCCAGTATAAACCGACGCTACATAAATTCCATAAGCCTGCCCCCGATCTCGTGGATCAAAGACTGAGGAGATAAGAGCCACTCCAGTTCCAAAAATCATTGAACATCCTATTCCCTGTAAAAAACTGAATATAAGAAGTAGAATACCCGAAGTAGACGTTGCAGCAAGAAATGAGGCAACCGTATATATAATAACCCCATACAAAAAAATCTTTTTTCGTCCATATATATCTGCTAATCTCCCAAATGGAAGTATCAACGCTGCATTAGCTAAAATAAATGCTGTTGGGATCCAGCTTAATAAAATAGCATCAAGAATAAATTCTTTTCCTATAGAAGGAAGTGCAACATTAAGAGAAGTTCCCATAAAAGGTATCAGGAAAGATCCAAGCATCACTGTAATTAAAACTGTGTTTTTAAGCTCAATGTTTTTCATTTTAATTATCCCATGCTTTTGAAGTATTAAAGTGAATTAATATTTTATTTTAAACTACAATATAAAGAAAATATGCATTAATTAAAATTGCAGCTATAAAAAGAGAGTATATATTATAGATTACTAAATTTGTAGCAGATTCTCTATCATTGGGTTTTTTGAGGAATCCAATTATTCCAAAGGTTAAAGGAATAAGTGAAATTAATGTAATTACCCTAAAATCAATGATTTGTGGATATATGTTCATGAAATAAATGATTATGAATGATATAGTTGCTAATAATCCTGATATGGCGATTATCTTAAACCCGAATCCACGCCCTTTTTTTACAATCCACGTGATTTTGCCCCCTAATTTATCTCCTTCCATATCTGGAATTTCAACGCTGTTTATGAAAAGTAGTTCGTAAAGCATCATGGGTATGGCAAAGATAAGAAAATAAATGTCTAAGTGCCCCATTAATGTAAAATAGCCCATTCCGGGTATTAAAAAACCAGCTATTGCCGTTGAAATTTCACTTAATCCTCTGTAAGCCAGTTTAATTGGCGGCGCAGAATAGAACCATGCTAACAAGTTTTCAAACAAAACAAATAAGAAAAACCAAGCAGTATATGAAAATATAACAGTAAATATAGCTGCGAGTGCTAAAGATAAGCATATAAGTGTAATGGAAATCCATTTTGCATATTCTTTAAGTTCAGGATTTTCAACGAGGATTCCACTACCGCCTGAAACTTTGGTTGGACTGTTATATCTATCTGCATCAACATCAAAGTAATCATTGTTATAAGAAACCGCTAAATGGGCCATAAATAGGATTATGTATCCCAGTACAAATTTACTTAAAAAGAACTCAGCACCCATGAAAATTGCAAGAAAAGCTCCAGCACAGAAAAATAGAAATCCACCTATAACGAATTGGAATCTTCCTAATTTAATTATCTTTTTAATTTTACTGGATTCCATACCAAATCCTCTTTGTTTCAAGGTTACACTATAAAATCTTCATTTATTATTTAGATATTAAATATATTGAATTTTGCTATTTGTTATTAAATAAAAAAAATTGATAATTTTAATGATTTTAAGAAACAAAGTGATATTTGATGCTTATTTGTTTAGTAATACTATAAAAGAAGATAAATAAAGTAAAAATTTACTATAATAGCAAATAGGAATAAAGATGAAAGATTACGGTTTACGAGTTTTGTAGCAGTTTTTCTATCAGTAGATTTATTTAAATAACTTATTATTGCAAAGGAAAGTGGAATTATTGAAATAAACGCCATAACTTTAAAATTTAAGATTGTTGGGTATAGTTTAGTAAAAGAAAGAATAAGGAAAGAAAGAGTGGTCAATGATCCTGCAAAAGTTATTATTTTAAATCCAAATACACGACCTTTTCTCACGATCCACGTGGTTTTACCACCTATTTTATCCCCTTCCATATCAGGGATTTGAACAGCGTTAATGAATAGTAGTTGATAAAGTATTAGGGGTATTGAGAAAATAACAAAGGGCATGTTTATTGTCCCCGTTAATGTTAAATAGCCCATAGCAGGCATTAAAAAACCTATTGAAATTGTAGCAATTTCTCCAAGTCCATTATATGACAATTTAATGGGAGGAGCAGCATAAAAAAACGCTAAAAAGTTTCCAAATAAAACAAATAGAAAGAATAATGCAGAATAAGAGAAAATAAAAGTGAATATTACTGCAAAAATTAATGATAAACTTAGAAGTGTAATTGAAAACCATTTTGCAAAAGTCCTTAATTCCGGATTTTTAACAAGAATTCCACTACCACCTGCAAATTGACTTGGTTTACCGTATTTATCCGATTCAAAATCAAAATAATCGTTACTGTAATGCATAGAAAGGTGTGCAGTAAAGAAAATGATATAACCAAATATGAATTTATTTAAAGCGAATTCTGCATTTAATAATACTGCAAATAATGCACCAATGCTAAAATACAAAAATCCGCCTAAAATAAAATGAAAACGTCCAAGTTTTATAATTTTAATTAATTTATCGGTTTTCATAGGTATCTCCAATACTATTTGTATTAATATTAGTGAATTTTTTATTATTTATATTTTTCATAATTTTTTTTTTACTTGTTTTCTTTAGATTGCATCATTGTAGTTGATTAAGGATATTTGTGGTTTAAATTGTCTTAAAATACCATATCATTCAAATAATTGGATTTTATTCAATATTTTAAACTTTTTTTATTAAATAAATAAAAAAAGATTGTGTTTTTAGATATTACTAATAATAAATTATATAAGTTTAGTATTACATATTGGTAATATAATATTAGATATGGAGGTGAAGAAAAATCCTCAAAAAATCTATAGAATTTTTCTGAACCCCAAAAAAAATTAAAATTCTTTTGGAGGTAATAGATATGGCTGAAGAAATGATGGAAAATATGAATAATTTAGTTAAAACTACAGTCGATGAGCTTTTAAAAGTATTAGCCACCGATAATGTAATTGGAGAAACAATGGAAGTAGAAGATAAGGTGATAATTCCTTTAACTAAAATTGGTTTAGCATTTGGATCAGGATCAGGAAGTGGTGGCATGCCTGGTCAGAAAGGTATGGGTGCAGGTGCAGGTGGAGGAGCAGGAATACAACCGGTATCAGTAATAGTTGCATTTAAAGACGTTAAAGGTCCAGAAGGGGTACAAATACTATCGGTACACGGTATGGGTCCTGTATCTAAACTTGTAGCGGACTTAGGTCACGGTGTTAGGACTATGGTAGAAAAAGAAGGCGGTCCTGGGATGATGATGAAAAAAGGAAAGAAAATGATGGGGAAAAAAGGAGAAGGAGGTGAAGAGGAATTTAAAGAGCCTGGAACAATGTAAATAATGTTTAAAGTTGAGAAATGTGTAGCATTCGAAAACCATAGGTTCGATGTGTCAAAACTCACAGTTTTGACAACATGCAAACACTTCGTGTTTGCGGTTACAAAATCTTTAATTTTGTAAACATTTTCGAACATTCGAAAATTTTATTAAAATTTTATTAAAGAGTGGATCATAATTGGCATACCTTATTGCGGCCATCATAATCCTTATTATCCTTTTAATTTTAATAGGGATTTTGCTGGTTCCTTTTCAGATTTCATTAAAGCTTAACAGGATGGGTTCTGTAAATGAGGGGAATTTTAAATTAACCTGGTTAAAAATAAGGTTAATTCGAAGAAAAATACCATCAGATAAGAAAAAAGATAAGAAAAAACGTAAAAAAGGAAAGAAAGAAAGAGGAAAAATAAATTTTGATAGAATTCCAAAGATATTAAAGAATTTTGAGGAGTCTTTACCATATATTTTCAACATATTTCAGGCAATTTTAAGATCTGTTTCAATAAATAAAATTTCGATCAATTCTATTATTGGACTGGACAGTCCCGCTGATACAGCGAGGGTTAACGGTTATTTAATGGGTTTAGCTTCTTTAATCAGTATTTTCCCAAAAACTAATTTTACAGTAGTTCCTGATTTTGAAAAGGAACGTATAGATGGTTCTTTAGTAATAAAGATAAAATTAAGGTTATTCTTGATTGTAATTGAATCCTTAAGGGCATTTACAAAAAAACCTGTAAGATCGTTATTTGGTGAGCTTAGAAAAATGAGGGGATAAAAATGGTTAAAATGAATTTCGCAAGGGGCTCAAGAACAATTTTTGGTCAGAAAACAAATGAAACTAAGGTTAAAGATATAATAAAGAGTATTATGGAACCAGAAGTAGATACAAAAGTTGGAAAGGCTATTGAACTTGATAATAGGATAATTTACCCCATAATACAAACTATGGTTATTAAAAATGAAAATCAGGCTTTTTTAACGGTTGAAATATTCCCTATTGCTCTCGTGATTGAAGAAACTGGAGAAAGATATGTAGTCTCTCTTACAAATGATGAAATTAATTCAGAAGAACTTATTGGAAGGATCACTCCCAAAAAATGAAAAGTTTAGAGTTAAAGGGATTTGAGCTTGTTAGTTATCTGCTGAAAATATCAGTGGAACCCATATCTTCTTTAACTATATTTAAAACAGTTTGTGTATATGTTCTCTGTACGTCCCCTTCTCTTAGTAATTCTTTAACAAATGCGTCCAGTTCAGTGGTATCTTTAAATTTTGCTATTAATATGGCATCAAATTCGCCAGTAACATCATAAATACCTATCACATTTTTATGATACGCCGTTTTATTCTCCCAGTTACTTAAAACTCCTCCTTTCACCCTAACACCTATAACAGTAGTTAATTTGTAACCGAGTTTGGAATGGTCTATTTGAGGAACAAATTTTTTTATAACGCCTGATTTCATGAATTTATCCACTCTGTTATGGACAGTACCTACAGATATATTTAATTCACGTGAAATTTTCCTGTAAGACATCCTTCCGTCTCTATTTAACAAATTGAGGATTTTTTTATCTGTTTCATCAATTTTTACAACATCTTCTTCATCATTCATGTTTAAACCTCGTAAATATAATAATAATATGAACAATGTTTAGATATATAGCTTATATTATTTAAATATAATATAAAATTTTAGAATATTGATAATTAGATATGAATATATTCATTTTTAGAAAAAATAGTTATTCTTACAAAAAATAAAAAAAATTAAAAGGGTTTTCATTGATTGGATCTTTTTGATAGTAATTATTCCATGGATTCAGAGAATAATAGACCTATTGATCTAGCCTGGAACATTGTCAGGTAAGCTCCCATGGCAAACCAAACTAGGAATCCTATGAGGATAAAAGCTAGAATAAATCCAACTATACCTAAAATAACTCCTACAATAGCTGAAGTTATAATTATTGCTATTATCCAGAGTATGTAGTTTCCCCATCCAATTGATTTGATTCTATCCAATATTTCACTGAATCTGAATGCTGCTCCAAGTTCACTGTCGTACAATGCCATATTAACTATAGCGGGATAGAGTACCAGGGCAAATATTATGGCTACTAAGATGTCTATGAGCAGAATAACTATTGTTATGCCAGATAATAGGGCAGAGGGGTTACTTGGGTCGCTTAACATTAATGGTAATAATGCAACAAAATATATTATTAGCGGTACAATCATGTAAACAATGCTCACAATGAGTATTTTTATACCATCAATAAACAGTTCTCCAAGATCATCAAATCCCGGCACCTCATCCATGCCTGCAAATGTCCATTTTATGATTCTTAGCATATATCCGGCACTCATAAAGTTCACTATCGGAATTATGGATATAATAGTCAAAATGAGTATTTTTGTCCAGTCGCTTAAAGGATATTTCAATGACTCAGTAATATTATCTACGATATTCATCTTTTTACCTCCTTTTTCTTTTTTGGCATAAGCCGATACTTTCTTTGGTAGTCATTTTATATAAATCATCCTACTTGGCGAGATGGACATAAATTAGTATTACTCAAGTTTTAGTTTTAACAAGTAACAATTTTATGAATTTTTTACATAAATTTCATATCTAAATCATTAACAACATTTAATTACTATGAAAATGAATAACATTCTATTTATTTATCTTAAAGAATAAAATAAGAGTTTAATATTGAATAATTAATTTAACAAATTCTGGCTAAATTTGGGAAAACTTTCTTTAAAATAATCCAGTTTGATAATTTAGTCAATTGAAGAATAATAAAAATAACTTTATTAGTATAGGTGAAGTAATGAGATGGGGAATAGTAATTGTAATAATACTCCTGCTTATTGGTGGATTTATTTTTGTTTCAAGCGTAAATGGTAACATAGAGCCTATGGGAAGACTGGGATTCGTTAAACTTGCTAATCCCGACATGTATCCTGGACATCCACATTCACAGCTTTTAGCACAGTATGCTGAGGATAAGGGTTCCAAATGTGTACTGGTTACGCATTTTGCAGGAAGTTCTAATTATAGAAGTTACATGGAAGGAGATGTATACATAATAGAACTGGCATTTATAGATACTCAAGGAACAGGGGCTGCAGATAAAGTAAATTATTTAGATTCTCTTAAAGTAGCTATATTCGGTATTCCTGACGGCAGATATAAATACAAGTCAGATGGGGAGGTATATAACACATATGATGAAGCAATGGAACATGTATACAAGAAAGCAGCAGCGCATGGCCAGGAAGGGCCAATTCCAATGGTCTGGCATGGAACATCAAGGAGTGAAAGTCCAATAATAAATCAGGGCTGTGGATATCCTTTATTTTTTGATATAGTTAGAAGAGAATATGGGGTTCTCCCTGCTTATTATTACACACTTAAGGGAATGATTTTACCATACTTTAAACTGCCATACAGGAATTTCGAGCTCCAACATGCTTCAGAACTTCAACAGTATTATACACAGGGAATATTGGACTATGAGTAAATTTTTTATTCATTTATTTTTTAATTTTGTATCAGAAAATGAATATTTTCTATAAAGAAAGAATGATTTCTTTTAAAATAGTTAATGGTGCATCTGTTTTTATTCCAGTTGGTTTAAAGTGGGTTCTGGATACAAAATAACCTTTATCTTCAAGAGATTCTATAATATGTTCAAGACGAGGAACACTTATTTTTAAATTTTTACAGATATGATGAATATCGTAAAAGGTTGCAGGAGCATTAGCTTCTAAATAAGTAGTATTAAGTAGCTTCAATGCTTTAGTTTCCTGATTTATTTTTGTATATTCTATATTTTTCAGCATATCACTTACAAAATCAGAATTCAGAATACTCCCACACCAGAGAGGACCAGCAATTCTGAAGCTTTTTCCACAAACAGGGCAATTTGAAGGTATTTTAGGAGTAAAACCTTCAATCACTGTTCTGTAAAGGCAACTATTGCAATGCAGTATGTATCCTATGGTTTTAAGAGATTCATCAGTTATTTTAGCTCCTTTTTTAATTACTGCATAGAGTCTCATATAGTGCTCGCTGCTGTGTGAGAATTTAACTTCTATGCACTTTTTATATTTGGAAAAGGTTCTTGCAATGAATCCTGCAAGAATTCTGATTCCAATTTCGTGACAATATTCAGTTTTAAGTGGCATAGCGCTATATTTTCGAATACAAGGTTCTTTGTAAGTTCCACACAAGGCAGAAGTGTCAGTAGCAGTTGCACATATCATTCCACCAGCTTTAAGACTAATTCCCGCAGATTCAATGTAAGGAGATGGTGTACCAAAGGGATCTATGTCCACAACATCGAATTTACCTCTGCATTTCCTTAGCAGGATGTTTGAATCTTCTTTATACGCTTTAACATTATTTAAATTGTTTATTTCAATATTTTCATTAGTATACTTGATGGCCAGAGGATTAATATCAGTTATAACTACTTTAGAAACATCATCAATTTCTTTTGCATATCGTATTCCTCGGATACCACTTCCACCAAAGGCATCACATATGCTAATTTCGCTGCCTAATTCATTTTGGTAAGCTTTTATTGCCAGTACAGATAAGTCTCTGTTAAGTTCCATAACCGGATTATAGAAAACAGCCGCTTTTGATGATACTTTATCAGATTCAGGAGCTTTAACTGTAACCAGCCCTTCTTGAATAGTTTTTATTTCCATTATTTTGCCCGATATATTATTTGAGATATAAATATGATATTTTTTATTGGATTAAATGATTTTAACTTGTTTGAATTAGTTATAATAAGTTTCTTAATGTTTAAATAGGAAATTGTTTTATTATTTATGAAGGAGGGATTGTCATATCAGAGATAGAATTTTTAAACAATGCTTACAAGGGTAATAATCGCTGGTGGAGGTATATCCTCACTATAATATCAACATGGGGAATACAGATAGCTTTAGGCACTGTAATAGGGATAATTTTAGTTATATTTTTGATGATACAGAATAATTTCACGATGATCAACTATAATAATTATCTCAATGATCCATTCTTTATTTTACCTTTATCTTTAGTTGGATTTGGAGCATCATATATGGTTTTATATCTTTGCGTCCGTTTTATTCATCTTAGAAGTTTTATATCATTAATTACTACAAAATCAAAGGTTAACTGGATGAGGATATTAAAAGGAGCCGTAATATGGCTGGGTATTCTGGGAATATATACTTTGATAACTTTTTTAATTGATCCAGAAGGTTATAAATTTACATTTAATTTCAACGTATTTGGAATTCTTTTAATTATAAGTTTAATAACATTTCCAATTCAGGCATCCTTTGAAGAGCTTTTTTTCAGAGGATATTTAATGCAGGGATTTGGATTGCTAAGTAAAAAGCCAATAATACCACTTTTAGCTACTTCAATTATATTTGGGCTTGTTCATGTGATGAACGGAAGTAATATGACTGTAAGTATGTTTACAGTGATTGAAGCATCTATAATGGGATTAATGTTAGGTGCAATTACTCTTGGTGAAGATAGCATTGAAACTGCTACTGGAATACATGTTATAAATAATCTCTACGCAGCTTTAATAGTTAGTACTGAAGGCAGCGTATTAGGTAATGTACCATCAGTATTAACTGCACCAGCTAATCCATCAGGCAGCATCTTTTTAACAATTATTCTCTCTTTAATTGTAATTGTAATAATATTTTGGGGTAAAAGAGATAGATTGATGGCAATATTTGAATAAGGAGGTATAATGATTACAGCGGCTTTGTTATAATGGTATTGAGGTTAATTTGATTTGTTTTATTTATGTGTGGTGTGGGAATTTATGGACATGTATTTGCATTTTCTAATAAATGCACGATACCTATCCTTGCATTGGGCTAGAGTTGACATGATTTAAGAAAATCACCAAAATTGACATACTATTTAGGCAAGACAGCTTTAAAAATGGGAGTGGAAAATTGAGGGGAGGTATTATAACAGGGGTGTTCATTTTTTTGTTATTATTAATAATTAAATAAAAAGTAATATAGTAGATGACATTTTAAATAATTAAAAGTATTTGAATAACTTATTTTGGAAAAAAACCGCAAAATTTATATATTTACAAAAATAAATAATATACCAGCTTAAAACAGCAGATTAGAAAGAGCAGGTGATATTATATGAATATAAACAGGCAAAAATTAATTTTTGTCATATTAATCATCGGCATTACCTGTATGATCAGTAGTTATGTAGCCTACTCGCTAAAGATCGATTCTTATGAAATAGAAAATCCGGATGAAAAAAATAACTATTTTTTAACAGAAGTCCATGCTGCAGATGACGTTCAATTAACTTCAACTGGTAACTCTTATTCTATTGCTCAGTTAACCGATGCCGGAAGTCGAGTTAGTACTTTTATTGGACAAAACAATAGATTACCTACCTTTGTCACCATCGCTGGCCGTCAGGTACCCATGTCCGACTATCTCTACTTAATGACCAGGGCAACAGTTAATTTAAATCAAGGTAACACCCGTGCTTTAATTCAATACAGAGTCAGTGCTCCAACCAGCAGCATTGACCAAATTACTGCAGGTAATATTCAACGCAGCGAATATTCGAACTTAGCAAGAGGTATCAATAATTTTATAGAATCCAACGGCCGTCCACCATTCTACATCAATTCATCTCAGGGTTTAATTGGTTACGAGTCCCAGATTTACTTATTCTCTAGAATTATGTCATTCTATGGTTCTCAAGGTAGATTGCCTAATTTTGCTTCAATCAGTCCATGGACAGGGTCTAAACTACCAGAACCTGCTGCAGGTGAACCTACAAGTGGTATAAAAATTATCAATACTGCTACTGGTGGAGATGTAACTCAAAATACAGGTCTTAATCCCCATCTCCCACAAACTGGACTTAGCAGAGATGTGATTGTTGCAGCCAGACAGGGAACACCTATGCTGAGTTTTGGTTCTGGAAACCCGCACGTAATGATTGTGGCAGGAGTTCATGGTAATGAATTACCTTCAACCATAGCTGCCTTGAGACTCATTGAATTCTTAGATAATACCACACTAAACGGAACTGTGCATGTGATACCATTTGCCATACCTTACAGTACCTCCATTAACAGTAGATTATGGCAGGGAGAAGATCCAAACAGAGTGACCAATAGAGCAGGAACTCCTACCAATATTATACTGAATAATGCTAAACAGCTTAATGCAAGGGGATTAGGAGATTTCCATTCCACGCAACCAGGTGGAGTGCCCGGTAGGACATCAATTATCTGCACCCAGGTCCCCACCTTCGAAAGCCTTACTCTGGCCTCCTATATCAGTAACCAAACCGGAGCAGAACTGATAAACCACCAAACTGCGGGAGTGGTTTATCCTGGAGGACTGGAAGACGAAAGCACTCAAGCAGGAATTCCATCAATAATCGGTGAAGTCCAGTCTCCACATGGACAAGCCAGTGCTGAAACCATAGATACTTCCTACAGACAGATGCAGGCATTTTTAAGGTACTTTAGTATAATACCCCGTATTCCGGGACCTCCAGCAGAGGTAAACGACACACAATTAACATCCACAGGCAATTCATATTCTATTGCTCAGTTAACCGATGCCGGAAGTCGAGTTAGTACTTTTATTGGACAAAACAATAGATTACCTACCTTTGTCACCATCGCTGGCCGTCAGGTACCCATGTCCGACTATCTCTACTTAATGACCAGGGCAACAGTTAATTTAAATCAAGGTAACACCCGTGCTTTAATTCAATACAGAGTCAGTGCTCCAACTAGCAGCCGTGATCAAATTACTGCAGGTAATATTCAACGAAGTGAGTATTCGAACTTAGCAGGAAGCATCAATAATTTTATAGAATCCAACGGCCGCGCGCCATCATCCATCAGTTCATCTCAAGGCACAATCGGATATGAATCACAGATATATCTCTTTTCTAGAATTATGACGTTCTATGGATCACAGGGACGTTTACCTAATTTTGCATCAATCAGCCCCTGGGCAGGACCAAAACTTTAATTTTTTTTATTTTTTATTAATTAACTGGTAATTTTTTAGTTTTAAAAAAGTATTTGTGCTTTAAATATGAAAATGTATCAGTTGATATATCCATTCAATTAAATAATGTATTTTTCACTATTTTTAAAATAAATGCACATCAAAGGTGAACAAAAAACTGAATTTACTGCATCATAGCAGGATATAATTATTACATGTGATAATGGGGATATTGTACTGGTAAAGAGAAAAAACGAACCATTTAGTGGTTGGGGGAATTACCGGGAGGATTTGTCGAATATGGTGAAAATGTAGAATCAACAGCCATTAGAGAAGCAGAAGAAGAAACAGGTTTAAAAATAGAACTTGAAGGCATAATTGGTGTTTATTCTGAGCCTGACAGAGATCCCTGAAGGCATATTGTTTCTATATGTTATAGGGCTAAAAGAGTTGATGGAAAGTTCGATTCTGATGGTGAAATATTAAAAACCAGGCTTTTAATAGAGATGAAATCCACAATATAGATCTTGCATTTAACCATAAAGAGATGCTTAAAGATGCATCGATAATATAATCTAAGAAACCTTGTTCTTAACTAATTAAAAAGGATAATATTCAACTTTTAATTTAAATTCACTTAAGAAATATTAATTATGAGATAAATATGTTATAATCTATTCATATTTATGGAGTTTTAAAATGAACGAGATAGAACTGGAATTTGACGGTAAAAAAGTAACTTATGCCGAATATAAACTTATCACAAGAAAATTCATTGAAAAACAGATAAAAACCCCTGAAGAATTACAAGAATTGTGGATCGATGATGATAAAAGACGGAAATTTATGGACATGCTTCATGAAATGCAGATTGATATTAATTTTATAAAGGAAATCGAAAAAATAGATAAATCTGACACATTCGATGTTATTGCAAATATGATATTTGAAGCGCCTTTAATAACACGAAAAGAACGTGCAGAACAATTTATAAAAGAAAATATTAATGAAATAAGTCAAAATGACCATGAAATTAAAAGTATTGTACTTGGTATTTTGGATAAGTACAAAAAAGGAGGAATAGAAAATATAGATCTTAGAATCCTCCTTAGCGAGGATATGATTCAAAAAAACGCTTATAATATTTTAAAAGATAGGTTAGGATCTCTAAATATTGCTAAATTATTTAATGATATTAAAATAGGGCTTTATAAAGTTGAAATCTCTTAAATCATGTAAAAATAAAAAAAATAAAGGTATATCTTCTGCCTAAAATGGCAATGAAGCATATGTACCTTTTAATGTATAGTTAGATGTTTTCCAGTTTTTAATTACTCCTAATGAGTTTTTAGAACTGGTTGCATCAGCTGTATACCATTTACCATCTACCCATATCTGGGCCCAGACGTGTCCATACCAGTTACCGCTTGTAAACTGACATTTACCATGTACATATCTTGCAGGAAGTCCTGCTGCCCTTGAAAGCGCAATAACCAGATGCGCTGTATCGACACAGTTTCCAGTTTTAGCATTTAATGTACCTACAGCTCCTTTTTTAGTATTGTAGTAGAAGGAATAACCAATATTATCCCTGACCCAGTTGAATATAGCTGCTGCTTTTGAATATGTGGTAGTTTTGCCGCTTGTTATCTTTGCTGCAAGTGCTTTAATGCTGGCATTAGTCACCTGACAGTTTGCAGTTGCTGCGAGGTATTTCTTTAAATCTGCAGGCACAGGTGTACCTGAGATAACTGGTGCTGAGACTGAACTCCATGAACTCACTGAAACAGTGGCTGGTAGTCTGCTGTTTGAATCAACAAAGCTGAGTATCTTTGCAAATGTGTAAACAAAGGATTCATATCTCATTTCCCCGAGAGGAGTAGTGGCGTGATTTGGTATTTTACCATTTGCATCTATGAATGCCTTTATTCTTTTTGCAAGATCCAGATACTGATCTTTAGTTAAATTACCGCTTTTTATTGCTTCACTTGGTTTTACTGGAGTATCAATATCTTTTAAGGATAATGGCATTTTTACCCCTTCACTGACTTCTATTGTGCTTATAAGCATCAATCTTAGGAAATCTTCAGGGTTTATCCTGGTTGTACCTACAGTTACATAACTTGGTAATTTATGGTTTGTTTCAATGTACTTTTTGACATTCGCTGCGGCTTTTTGAATCTGAGCTAAGCTGAATATTGTTGTTTCTGTTCCATTTGAAGTTGATGGTGAAACTTTAAATGCAGAATCCATTGCAACATTGTTTGGTAGTATATTGTTTGTATTATAGAAATTGAACACTTTTGCAAGCATATAAACTAAAGATTCATAATTAACTTTCCCTAAACTGCTTGATGCATAATTTGGGGCCTTATTTTCAGAATCTATAAATGTGTTTATCCTTTTTGCAATATCCATGTACTCTGTTTTACTGATAGTCCCTGTTTTAAATGTTCCAGTAGATTCTTGAGGTCCTGATATACCTACAAGCTTGATTGGTGTAGTTGTTCCACTATTTAGCTGAATTAAACCTTTGGTCATTAATCTAAGGAATTCAGACATTGAAACCTGAGATGTACCTATTGTTACATAATTTGGAAGCTTGTGATTTTTGTCTATGAATGACTTGATCCTGCTTGCTGCATCTTTAATTTCACTTAAAGTAAAGTTTGGAGGATTTATGAAGTCTTCATTTATTGTTCCATATCTAAATAGCGCATATCCTGATGCTCCATTGTCTAATGCTGATTTTATATCTTGATTTAGTTCGTTTGCTGTTAGTCTGGTTGTATCATAGTCTGAAACGTATGACTGAAGTCCTGCTATAACTGGTTTCCCAGCAACCTGATCAACTATATCTTTTGTTGTGGTACCAATCCAGGCAGTATCTTTAGCATAATTTCCTTTGTAAATCATAGGTACAAGGAAATCAACATATGGAGCAAGTTTAGAGTAATCCTGCCCATAGATATATACATTGGATGATCCTTCAGGCATCACTGCAGTTGAAACTGCTATATCAGGGTTAATTGCTTTTACTGCATTCCAAACATCACGTACAAATGATGTTATATTCTCTGTTGCACCGGCATGCTTATTAGCTGCATTATCCCCAACTCCAGAATATCTCACATAATCGAGATGGATTCCATCAATATTGTAGTTTTTTGCAATATCTTTAACTGTATTTAGTAAGTTTTGGCGATGTGTAGCGTTAGCTGGATCAACCCAGTTACCATTAGCATCTTTAAAACATGTAATCCAAGCATGTATCCTTATTCCGGTGTTCTGGAATTTAGATATAAGATCTTTTAGTACAGTTTGATATGTTGGAGTTGAAACTAAATTTGCCTTAACAAATATGTCGGTGATATTTGCATTTTTAAGCTCGCTTACTGAAATTTTACTTACATCTCCAGCATTTAACCAGATACCATGTACGTCTGTATATGTGTTTCCTGCTGCAGCTTGCTCAGCTTCCTGAGAGTTTTCATTGTTCTGAGCTGTAGTATTTTGAGTTATTGATGTGGTTACAGTATTTTCATTTTCTATACTTGTATTAACTGGAGTTTTCACCGAATTTTGATTAGATTGAGTTTTTGCGCTATTTGTAGAAGTATCTGTAGGATTAGTCACTGGATTAACAGTTTGAGGCACTGTAGTTGTATTTTTTGACGTGACCTCTGCATTCTGGCTCGCTGAATTTTCAGTTGAATTGTCTAATTTTTCCTGTACATTTGTTAAGTTCGCTGACTCTGGTTTACTTGTTTTTTCAACGTTAACAGTTTCTGTAGTCTTTTTTAGTGTGTCTTGTGCTTTTAAGCCTTCAGTAACAGGTTTAGTTGTACTTTCAGTACTGGTGGTTTTTGTTGTTACTGTGTTCTTGTTTTGTGTAATCACTGATTGTTCTTGGTTACTTATTTGAGCTCTATTATGTTTTTTAACTTTTTTGTTATTGGTATTTTCTGCTGATTTAACATCTTTTTCAGCCCTTTTTTGCGTTTGGGCTGTTTCTTTTAAAATATTTTCATCATCTGTTTCTGTATATATACTTTTATTTACAGTATTGGTATTAACAGACTGTGTTTGTACAGTCCCCTGTTCTAATGCATTTACACTTGAAATACCGCCCAGTGATAAACTGGCGATTAAGAGGACTACAAATAACAGTTTCCCCGTAATTATACCGCCTCCGATTCCCAATCATAAAAATACTCTTGAAGAATATTTTTCTGGGTAGGACTAATTATGCGTCATTACATATAAAGGTTTCGGAAAATCGAGTTTAAACTAAGCTATGATTGGTCTTTATTTCAAATTTAAACCGATTTAAAAGCTTATTTTAAAAGTATGTTATGAACATATAATAACTGTTTAACTTATTATGGCGCTTTATACACTCAAAGTGAAATTAAAACAATAATCTAATTATTATGAAATGACTGGATGTGTTTAAATATATTTTAAGAAACAGAAGAACCTAATATAAAAATAAGTATAAATTTTATTCAGATAATATTTATTTTTATATCAAGAGAAATAATTTGATTTTATTCAGGGTTTTATGATTCATATGCTCCTAAAATAGAAAATAGATAAAAAATATTTATTTAAGGCTGATTATAATAGATATTTAAATAATGGTAATTTCTTAAATTACATGATTATAAATAAATTTATAGACTATTATTTTTCTTAATTAATCAGTCCAGTTATGAGGTGAAAAATGATTCCAATTGCTAAACCATTTATAGGTGATGAAGAGATTGAAGAAGTAATTAGTGTACTAAAATCAGGATTTATAGCTCAGGGACCAAAAGTAGCTGAATTTGAGGGACTTTTTGCAGAATATATTGGAATTCCACATGCAATTGCAACAAGTTCAGGAACTACAGCTTTACATATAGCCCTTCTTTGTGCAGGAATTAAAAGAGGAGATGAAGTAATTACAACTCCATTTTCATTTGCAGCAACAGCAAACTCTATACTCTATGTTGGAGCAAAGCCAGTATTTGTTGATATAGACCCAAAAACGTATAACATTAACCCTGAGAAAATTGATGAAGCCATTACAGATAAAACAAAGGCAATTATTCCTGTTCATCTTTATGGTCAACCTGCAGATATGGATCCAATTAATAGAACAGCCGGAGAATATGACCTTAAAGTGATTGAAGACGCTGCACAGGCTCATGGAGCTGTTTACAAGGGAGTTAAAGCCGGAGCTCTTGGGGATATGGGGTGTTTCAGCTTTTACCCAACCAAAAATATCACCACCAGTGAAGGAGGAATAATAACAACAAGAAATTCTGATTATAATCATGATGCCCGTGCATTAAGGGCTCATGGTGAAAGTGATAGATATGAACACGTTATTTTGGGATATAACTTCAGAATGACTGATATTTCTGCAGCGATAGGTGTAGCTCAATTAAAGAGACTGGAAGGATTTAATGAAAAGCGCATTAAAAATGCACAATACTTGACTGAAAGTATAAATAAGATAGATGGAATTGAACCTCCATTTGTTCAAAAAGATGTTAGACACGTATTCCATCAGTATACAATAAGGGTTTCAAAAAATAGGGATAGAATGATTGAATTTTTAAATAATAATGGGATTGGAACTGGAGTACATTATCCAAGAACAATCTACAACCAAAAACTTTACGTAGATTTAGGATTTAATGCAAATTGTAAAGAAGCAGAAAAAGCAGCAGATGAAGTGATTTCTTTACCAGTACACCCTGGTTTAAATCATGAAGACCTTGAAAAAATAGTTTCAGTCCTTAAAAAAGGATCAGAGGAACTTTTAAGTAAATAAAAGAAATAAAAAATAGTTTAAAGCAGTAGAATAAGGAATTTTTCTATTTTACTGGATTTTATTTAAGCTTTTCTTCAACTGATTTTACTTTTTCTTTCATTGTTTTTTCAACATCTCTTCTATCATCTATTTTAAGATGTGTTGCAACTCTTTGAGCCCCTTGGCGGAATATGCTCTCATGGACAGCTTTAACAGCATCAAATAGTTTTTCAGCATTGTCAGTTTCTATTATGGTGCCTACTCCATTTATTTCATATTTAATTCCCATTTCATCTAAAACATCAATCCCAGAAGCTATATATTTACTTAAGCTTGTACTGGAAGTTCCAATGGGAATCAAGGTAAGTTCTGCAGTTATCATGATAGTATATATGTTGGAAATGATATAAATTTTTATTCAGGTATTAAATTTAAAAAAATAAAATTTGACAATTTTTTTTATAAAGGTTTATTTCATGGTTAAGGCTAAAGATTTTAACAAATATATAGAAATAACGGTTGAAAGGACAATTTATGAATATGATTTGCTCCAAAAAAATGAAAAGATAGCTATAGCTCTTTCTGGTGGCAAAGACAGTATTTTAACGTTGCATATGATGGATAAGTTCAAAGATGAATTTAATCTTGATTTGATTGCCATAAGTGTTGATGAAGGAATTTCAGGCTACAGAAATGAAGGTATGGAAGTAGCAAGGAAAAATGCAGAAGATTTGGGGATCAAATTAATTGAAAAAACTTTTTTAAAAGAATTTAATTTTAAACTTGACCATGTTTCAGGTTTTTATAAGAGTGCATGTATACCTTGCGGAGTTTTCAGAAGGTATTTACTTAATAAAACAGCTTTTGAAGAGGGAGCAGTTAAAATAGCAACAGGTCATAACCTTGATGATGAAATACAATCATTTTTAATGACATTTTCAAGGGCTGATTTCAAAAAATTTATAAAGTTCGGACCAAAACTTGATGCAATTCACCCAAAACTCATTCCAAGAATTAAACCACTCTGGAATGTTCTTGAAAAAGATGTTGGAACATGGGCTGTTCTAAATAACATAGAAGTGCATTTTGCAGAATGCCCGTATTCACATACATCAGCAAGATCTAAAATGAAAGAATATTTGAATAATATGGAATCAGAACGAAAAGGAACTAAGCTCAATATACTTGAATCATTTAAAAAGTCATTTGAATTAGAAAGAAAGCCTGTAAAGTTGTATGAATGCGAAAAATGTAGGGAACCTTCATCTTCAAATGTTTGTAAGGCATGTGAAATGCTTAATAGTATAAGTAAGGAAATTTAGAATTAACTTCATTAAATGCTTCCTTTTAAATATTATTAAAATAAAAAAATGGGAACTGTTAAAAAAGTATATTATCAACTTCTCTAACAAATAGCCGAGCATCTGACAACTTTCTAGCAGATGAATCAAATTTATTAGTTTCATAAATTACTGTGGGTATTCCCTGATTTGCAAGTGGCTGAGTGACCTGATTAACGCTTGTTGCACCTGGTGGAGTATAAATTGCAAGTGAAGGTATTCTATGATTGGCAATAAACCTTACAATACCAAGTGTATATTCATCTTTGGATATGGGGAATAAAAAGCGTGAGAACCTGTAATTATTAATCCCAAACCGGTTTTCATGAATATCGAATACAAATGTGGGATCATTTCTAATTATACTTGGAACAACAAATTTTTGTGCTAATAACTGTCCATTAATTCTACTTGTGGTATAATCCGATGCTCCTCTAGTTACATGTACCTTGTATACTATATATTTGTAATTTAAGCTACTAGACCTATTTTTAACATTATTTGCTATATCAAAACCAAATTCTTTTTCAAGTGGATGAACACCAGTTATATACACTATTTCTGTATTAGAATTTAGATTTCCATAGGTAAATTTCTCAACATAACCATAAGAAGTACTGCCTATAATTGCTGCTGAACTGGTATTTATTGCAGATAATACAATTACTAGACATAGAATGACTCCCAGTATTTTATTCATATTTTTATTACCTCCTATAAATTTTATTTAATAGTAATACTAAATATGTCATTAGTAATATCATTATAGGTTCTGATATTAAAAATTTTTCAATTACTAAAAAACTATCTACATGGGTTATTATGATCCCTCTAAAAAAATAAACCATTTAAAGCAGAATAATCTTAAAATAAGCCTCTTAAACCAAATAAAACAGTATAAAATTAATGTTTTAATGATTATTTTTAAATTCTATAAATGAAAATAACATTTTTATCTCAATGTAAATAAAAAGCAGAACATATGTTTTTAGTTTGTGATTATTTATAAAATTAAAAGATTCATTTACAATTATTCAATAATCCGGGTTATAGAACCAATTCCTTTACTCCTTCCTTCACGGAATATAACTTTTTGACTTTCCTTGATATTAAAGGGTCTGTATTTAAACCGCATTCTAATTTTACCCCTATCTCCTGCAGACATGAACTCTTTATCGAGAGGTTCGAAAGCTACAGTTTCTGATATGGTTTCAATGTGAGTTATACATTCATAACCTTCTTTAATCGTTGTAGGATGCACTAAAATGGCAACATCAGCTTCAAATTCTCTAACAGAGTTTTTCTCATAGTTATGATCGCATAGAATCATTCCTCTTTTGATATCTTCAATACCGACACCTTTTATTGATATTCCTACCACATCGCCAGCTTCTGCATAATCTTTTTTGCAATAGTGCATTTCAATGGATTTGGCCCGGACATTCATATATTTACCAGTCCCATCAGGACCTAAAAATAATTTATCACCACTTTTTACTTTCCCCTGCCTGATTGTGCCGCTTACAACTACTCCTACACCCACGACAGAATATATTTTGTCTATGTACATCATGAATGGTTTTAAAGAATCTTCTGTCTTATTTGGGATTTTTAAATTTAAAAATAATTCATCAAGGAGATTTAAACCTTCACCAGTTAATGATGAAACATTTATAATTGGCACCAGGTGCGGATTATCATTTTGAGCGACAAATCCAGCATCATCTTCACTTTTTATCATGAAAGGGATCCTTCCAACAAGTTTCAGCAGTTCAAAAACTTTTTCTTTAGTTTCTTTTATTATATCTACAGAAACCATGTCGATTTTAGTAATTGTCACTATAACAGGTAAATCCATAGCCAGAATAATTCCAAGATGCTCCTTAGTGATATGGGTCGGGCCCTGATCAGCTGCGACGGTAAGAAGACCATAATCAAGTTTTTGACCTACTATGCCTCTTATTGTTGTTCTGAGCCAAGGTTCGTGTCCCACAGTATCAACAAAGCATATTAGCTTATCACAATCTTCAACCAGCTTTGCTTTGTCCTTTTTATTTAAAGGATTTTTAATTCGCATTGCTTCATCATTGCTGAAACCATAAATTGCAAAGGAAAGATCTGCAGAGAGGCCTCTTTCTATTTCGTGTTTTTGAAGATCAAGGAATATTCTTGTTCTACCTGAACCGTTATCAAGGTTTCCTGTAGTAATGGTTCCAACAAGGGTGCTTTTTCCATGATCTACGTGCCCTGCAACGCCTACCAGCATATGGTCACGTTTAAAACCATTATTTTTCCCAATAAAAACCCGGGCTATTTCTCCATTATCGCCAGGGAATTTTTCAACCTTTAAAATAACGGCATTTATCTCTTCAGCAACTCTTTTTAAAACAAATATTGATTCTTCGATTTCTTTCTCATCAAGACCAGTAAGATTACCATCATCATCAACGCCAACAAAGTAAATAGCTTCACCATTACCCCGCTCCATTCGGTATTTCATCTGGGATGCAAGCCGTTGCTTTCTATCTTTTTGAAGATGATAATCCTCATTAAGACGTTCTTTAAACTCTATATTTCTTCTTTCGCCTTTTTTTGTAATATTATGGATGCTGGTTTTCATGAGATTACAAAGAGATGTTAATTTGGTTAGTTATATGATTCACATTTTGTCTGCGGTGGTAAAGTACGCTCCACCGTATTTTTCTTCCTGTAATTCTCTAACTTTTTCAGATGCTAACTGTGCATCTTCTGTTTTTGCAATAATTCTTCTGCTCTTAATTTTGAATGTTTTACCGCATACGCACTTTTTCTGAGCTACATCTTCTCTGGAGTACATTGCGCGTCCGCAATCACATCTAAATACAACATACATTTTTTATCACATTTTTCAATGATTTAATTCATAATGTTTTTCTGAAGTTATAATGTGATCTATTAGGTGCATATGCCATTTAAATTTATAAATTATATTTTTAATCGTTTTAAATTATTCTGGTAATTTTAATGGATTAATTATATAATTTTCAGGTGTTTTAATAAATTTATGTATATAATTGTATTCATCACTTCATTTAAATTTTTCAATTATATTCATATAAAAACAAATCATTGAACTACCCAAATCCTAAAAGCTTGCTAAAAAGGGGGTATATTACATTCGGTATGGTTAAAAGGGCCCCTATAGTAGCCCCAATATTTGCTCCAGCCACAACAATTAGAACTCTAAACAGGTTATTCTGCCAGAAATCCTTGAAACTTTCACATTTTCCAAAGTCAGAAAGATCATCCATACTTACTTTTCGTATTTTGGCTTCTACAATCCCTGCAAACCATCCTGCAGCAAGTAGCGGATGTAAAACAGTTATTGGGGCTGCTAAAAAAGCAGTAACAGCTGAATAAATCTTTGAACCAGAAATGACAGATCCTACAAAGGCAAGACTTCCTGTAAGTAAAACATATTTTATAAGACTACCTTCTATGTTAATTCCACTTAAAAATGCAAACAAAAAAATTGAAATGAAGATTAAAGGAATTGAGAATAATAGAACTTTTCCCACAGGAATTCTTGACTTTTTAAGAGTCATAAGTTCATAGATTGGGGGAATCTTTTCTGGATGGTTCATATAGTCAGTTATGCCTTCTTTATGACCGGCACCAACAACTGCCACAACACTTTCTTCGTTAATGTCAAGAAGCATTTTAGCCATATACGCATTTCTTTCTGTAACTAAGACATCGAAAGCTTTAGGTGACATCTCCTCGAAGTATCCCATTACCTCTTCCAGTGCATCTCCTTCAGTTATGCTATCTATATCATCTATAGTTTCATCTTTACTGAAAAATGAAGCTATTAATCCATATGCAAACTTCATTTTTTCAAAAAAGGTCATTTTATCTATGGCACGTTTTAAGGTTATGGTTATGTCACGATCTATTAGAGCAACCTTTGCACCAACTTCTTCTGCTGCATCAATTGCTGCTATCATCTCTGATCCGGGTTTTACACCTATCTCATCTCCTATTTGGCGTTGCATATAAGATAAAAATCCACTTACGAGAAAAAGAGTTAAATTATCTCCTTTAAGTAGTTCTTTTATTTGAAAATCCTCTTTGGTAGATTTTCCATACCGTTCATTCAATAAATTTTGATAACGGTTTAAACACAATTCAACAGCAACGACATCTGGTTTACTCTCTAAAATAGTATTTTTAACTTCTTCAACACTTTTAGCAGACACATGTGCGGTTCCAATGATTTTAAGTGATTCTGGTGCCATTTTATATCACACATTATTTGATTTATTATTTATTTTATTAATGATAATAAATGATTTATAATTTTTTAATAATTCCATTTTCATAAACTGGAACTACATCATATATATCTTTTTTAGTGCAGAATTCAATATCATCAAAAAATCCGAGTTTTTTAAGCCCTCGAGCTGATTCAGAATTTTTAATGGCTTCATTAACCATTCTTCCATCTCTTGATGCCATATAAGCTGCCTGGGACATTTCATCAAGATCATAGTCTTTAAAGTTTGATATTATTTCTCCAGCACCAAGAAAATCTTCTATAGCAAATCTTCCTCTAACACCAGCCATTACGACTTCTATATGATTTTCTGCAATTTCAGATGCTAATTTGGCCACTGCTTTTGCATTTACAAATGAACCTACAAGTGATTTTGCATTCATTCCTTTAAGGATTCTGGTACCATTACTTGTTGTTAAAACAAGTGTATCTCCGCCAAAATTTTTTATTTCAATGGGGGAGTTACCTGTATCGAATCCTTTAATTGTTGCACCTTCTCTTTCACCTGCAAGAATTGCATTATACTTTTTTGCTAATTCTACAGCATTATTTTTATCTTTTACTGCAACAACTTTATTAAAATTATCTAATGCAACTGTAATTGTTGTACTGGCTCTTAAGACATCGACCATAATTGCAACATCGTGAGAAAGCGATTTATCTAGAGATAATGTGACTAACATTGAAAAACACCAGAAAATAGGATTTTAGAATTAAAAAAATGAATTGAGTGGTTTAATTAAACTTTTTCAGCAAAACCAAATTTTCTTCTTACAGAGACTATTTTTACTTTAACCTCATCACCAACTTTGGTATCTGGCACAAATACTACAAAACCATTTATTCTAGTAATACCGTCGCCTTCTTTACCTACATCTTCAATTTTAACATCATATTCTTCCCCTTCTTCAATAGGGGCTGTTTTTGGACCTTGATTTGTTCCGAACAATTAATTCACATCCTTTGATCAATATTTTGATTGATCTTAAAATTAATTATGATTGAATCAATATATAAATATTTTTATAAAAGGAAATAAGGTCAAGAAGCATATTTTAATCTTTTAACTATTTTAAAATTAATTTAGAGGATATCTGGAATGTTATAGATCAATTTTGATAACTTCGGTATTTCTTGATTTTTTAATAATGAAAAATAGAAATTATTTTAGTGGATTACCAAGTTCAGTCTATTTTCCACCAGTTATAACGTCTAAATCCTGTTAGCTTCGGCTTCTTCCAGACCTTAATAATATTTTATCACCTATTTTATCAACCATACTGCATGGTATTGTTCTTTCTTCACCTACTCCTACTTTTGCAGATAGGTTTCCTTCTCTAAGGATAATTGCTTCTATTTTACGATTTCTAAGGTCTAATTCAAGGTCTTCTACTTCTCCAATTTTATTTCCTTGGGTATCTATTACATCTTTACCTTTAATTTCATTTATTTTCATTATTGAACACCTCTAAACATTTATTTAACCTAATTTTCAAATGACTTAATTGTTATGTAACAATTATTATTTATTTAGTAATACTTTAATTTAACCAAAGATTAAAAAGCAAAATTGATATAAAAAAAATTGATATTATTTAAGGCGAGGGTAAATCATGTCATCAATGAGAATTGTTACAACTCCAATGTGTCAGAGGATTCTTGAACTAGCAGGGATCAATGACTATATTGTAAGTTCTAATCCCGATAAAATAAATGGAGATATTACAGTAACGCTATCTGAAACAAAAACATCATCCAGGTCCATAAAAATTAAATTAAATACATTTTCACAAATTACTGAAAGTGTAAAAAAACTTACAGAAATATTTGAAACTACTCCTTTAAAATATGAAATAACTAATCTCATATATTCAAAGAATAATAATGAGAAAATAAAAATAAAAGTATATTCAAATTTTTTAAAAGAAATAGTGGAAGATATGGGTTTTACAATTGTTCATGAGAATTATGACTATATCGTTTACCCAGATTATATGAAAGATAAAATACTTGATGAAATAAAAGATAATGTGAAGGTAGTTGAAGTTCCTTCCCATAAGAATGCACCATCAGACCCTATAAAAAGGGCGGAAATGAGATATAATATTTTGGAGAGAAATTTATGTACGAAACACTGACATATACTGGAGGAGTTCACAAGCACGAAGAAGTAACAGAGCTTATAGAAGATCTGGGAGGATTTGTGCTGCAGGAGAACTTCAGCCAGATGGATCTTGTCATAACTCTTGCTGTACCAATAGAAGATGTTGATAAAGTAAAAGAAAAAGCAAAAGAACTTCTTGGAACTGTAAAGGTAGCTCCGATGGCAGGGACAGAAATTGCAATAGTATCTCCAACTCTTGCCCGACAACACCTCCCTCATTCTGCCTGTGATATTTCAGAATACTTGCGAAGATATGGTGCAAAGGATAATATGATAGGTTTATCCAGAGGAGCAGGAAAAGGCATATCCAGAATATCTCAGGATGAAAAAAAGCTCATTGAAGAACATGATCTGGCAGTTTTTGCCCTTGGAAGCTTCAGGGAATGTATATTAAATAAAATTCATCTTTTTGAAGATATGGAGATACCTATAGTAGTTACAGGAGCTCCGAACATGAGCGCTGATGAAATTCCAGGAGCAACAGCATATGTTGGGGGTTTAGGAAGAATTCCAAGAAGACTTAAGCGTGGAGAGAATATCAGAGCACTTAGAAACCTTGTTTCTACCGTTGAAGGTATTTTAAATGATAAAAGATATGAAATTGCTCAGGATCCACCGATAGTGCCTTCAATACTTGTAAAAAGTGAGATTGAGAACCAGATGCCGGCAATAGAAGAAATATACTCTCCTTCCCCAATTGTAAGCCAGCTCGATGGAGTAAGGGTTAAGCTTAATTTTGATAAATATAAAGATGAAATTGGAAATGTTAAAGTGGACGATTACCGGCTAGGAGATGTCTCAGAAATCAGGAAATCCATGATGTATGATTATACACTGGTTAAACTGTTACCTGAATCCTCTATTTTATAATAAATCTTTTTAACTTGAATAAAATTAAATATTTATTTTTAGGGGGTAAAAATGAAGAGATTAATCCAGATGGTCATATTTCTATCGGTATTTTTCTTTGGATTTCTGGTTCTAAATTACTATATTTTCTCTAGAATTGGCATGTTACTGGATTTATCAAAAATAACTGTCTACTCATTGATATTTATATTTGCAATATCCTATCCTGCTGCAACAGTACTTGAAAGGACAGTTTCGCATATAATTACCCGTGCTTTGTATACCATTGCCTCTGCATGGATGGGAATGTCATTTTTCATTATAACTTTGCTTCTTATCTATGAAATATTGAAATTTATATTTAATATTCCTCCATTTACAGCAGGAATCTCAATAATAGCAATCGCTTCAGTTATAAGCACATATGCTATTTTCAATAGTATATTTTTAGAAATTAAAGAGATTGAAATCAGTATTCCCAATTTAAAAAGAGATATGAGGATAGTTCAACTTTCAGATATGCATATAGGTTCTGTAAGGAATTCAGGATTTATAAAAAAAATAGTTAAAAAAACAAATGCTTTAAATCCCCATATTGTGTTGATAACGGGTGATACAGCAGATGGGAGTGCCAAATTACATCCTTATATGTTTAATGACATAGATAAACTTAAATGTCCAGTATTCCTTGGAATAGGTAATCATGATGTTTATGAAGGGATAGATAACGTTTTAGAAGTACTTAAAACTACAAATATAAGAGTATTAAGGGATGAAATGGTAGAAATACATGATTTACAGATAATAGGTGTTGATTATTCATTTGAAAAGAATTATCTTAAAAATGTGCTTTTGCAGTTAGAAATAGATAAATCAAAACCTTCTATTTTAATGTACCACGTGCCAACGGAAATTGAAGCTGCAAGTGCTGCGGGAATTGATTTGCAGATTTCAGGGCATACACATAAAGGACAGTTTTTCCCCTTTAATTATCTGGGCCGTCTTGTTTTCCCATATTTCAATGGACTTTATCGATATAATGGAACCATTCTCTATGTTTCTCAGGGAACAGGAACATGGGGCCCTCCAATGAGATTGGGTTCGAAAAATGAGATAACACTGATAAAACTTATAAAAGAACATGATAAGGATTAAACCTAAAAAAAGAAAATAGTGAATTTCATTCAATTTACTGCTTTCTAATTCCAAAGAAGTTAATTGCACCTATAAGGTCTTCAAAAGCGATTAATTCACTTTTTAAGACATCGTTTTGGCTTAAAGTCCCGCTCATTTCTCCATCTACACTTAGTTTATCAGGACCTCGTGCCACAATCCTATTCACACCGTCACGGCTTAATACTTCTTCAGCCACTTTATCATGCACAAAAGCACGGCCTGGAATCAGAATTGTTTCTTTTACCTGGCTTAAATCAACTTCTTCTAAATCTTTTTGAGTAACTAGGCATCCAATGTCCTGATCAACAGCAACCACGTTTACAAGGTCTGAAGCTTCAATATTTTCTATAATTTTTTCAATAAAAGGAGCTGCAATATTACTGGTTAATATGGTAGCTTCGGAAGTTATAGGGGACAATATATCCAGATATTCTCTATTTTTATCCTTGGAGATTGCAAATGGCGAATCATTTTCAGGATCACAAATAGGAGTACCTGTAACTCTAAAACTGAATTCATCGTTAATTTTTCTAACTAAAGCCTCAAATTCATCAAGAGAATGAGGGGCCACGTCTTTGAGTATTGGCTCATTACCCAATATCAAACCTTGATTGTGATAATTTGCAAAACGCATCAATATAAAGGCCTTAGCACCCCATTCTTCCAGATCAGCACATGTTTTCAGCAGTTCTTCGCCATCATTTACCCCTGGAACTATCACCGAAGCAGCATGTACTTCGGAGCTTTCACAGAAAGTTTTAAGGGCTTTAAGTGATTCTTCAGGAGTTTTATCATTTACCCATTCCCTTCTGATTTCTGGATTTGTTGAAAAGACAGTAAAAGTTATTTCATCTACTCCTCTGGAAATAAGCTCATCTGCCATCTTAGCATCATCAATACCTTTACCGCTTGTATATCCAAGGTGTATAGGCAATCCAAAGTCCGAAAATGCCGAAACAACATCAAAAAGATGGGGATAGCAACTTACATCTCCTCCTCCGCTGATATTAACTTTGAGATCTGCATCACGATAGTTTCCAAGCATTAGAGTGCTTTGCACGGAACTTACCACAAAAAATGGTGGTAGAAATTCGTTAGTGGTTTCTCTAATTCCTGTTGTGCAGTTATCACACCCAATTTTACCAAGAGAACAGTTCTTACAACCAAAAGCTTCTACACCTTTGACTTTCCTAAAATAACAATACTTGCAGAAACCTCTGCAATCTTTACCTGGTATTCCACCTACATCTGCTACAATTTGCATGTTATCTACTTTTGTTTTGGTTACATAAATGTTCGAAAAACTTAATTTTATCCACATTCTTTATTATAAACGGCTAAATTTGCTATTTGAAGAATATACTACTTATTAACCATAAAACAGGATAAAATATTTCTAAATTTTCATTATTTAATTTTTATATTGTATATAATCAAATCATATAAATTTTTTCCTGATTTAAAAATAAAAGTTATAAAAATAATGATTTGCTATTACCAAACATTTAATCATTTTTCGTATTTTCTTATTTTGGATATTTCAATGTCGTATTTGTAAAATTGGAATATTTCTGTAAAGTATAACTATAAATTTTTTAAAAATCTATTATTTTAATTCTCAATTAAAACAATAAATCTCTGGATAAGGTTTATTACTAATTTATTAGAGATTTTTTTTACTTCAGATAATGAATAACTTCTAATAGAGGAATTAATCAAGAAATGGTGATATTTAATCATAACTTTGAAACTAAAAACTGGATTATCATATAAACTAAAAATATAGTAAAAAAATACGTAAACTAGTTTGAATGAGATTCAAAACACATAAAATAAACTGTTTTTATAAAAAAAGCATTTTATCACGTCAAAAATTCACAAGCTATACTAAAAATAAATTGGAAGATTATGCCTTATAAATTTTTCTACTTGAATCAGAAAGAAAGTTTAATAATATATATATCACAAATGAAGTCTCGTATATCAATATGTACCAAAAGGATTCCTTATAAAAGAACATGGCACAGCCAAATTTTCTAGGAAGATTGTTACAGTAAATTGATGTGCAAAAATTTCTCAGGAGGGAAAAAATGGCAAGATTTGAAGATAAGATCGACTTGTACGACGACAGAGGCAACCTTGTTGAAGAACAAGTTCCAATAGAAGCCCTAAGTCCATTGAGAAACCCAGCGATCAAGCGTATCGTCCAGGGTATCAAAAGGACAATAGCAGTGAACCTCGAAGGTATAGAAAACTCTCTAAAAACCGGAAAGGTCGCTGGTGGTAAAATATTAGGAAGAGAAATGGATCTCGACATAGTCGGAAATGCAGAAGCCATAGCACAAGAAGCAAAAGAAATGATTCTTGTAGAAGAAGGTGACGACACTAATGTAGAACTTCTAGCAGGTGGAAAGAGAGTTTTAGTTCAATTACCAACTGCAAGATTTGAATCAGCAGCTGAATATTCAGCAACTTCTTTAGTAACTGCATCAGCATTTATCCAGGCTATTATCAACCAATTTGATGTCAGTATGTACGACGCAAACGTGGTAAAAGCAGCAGTATTAGGTAGATACCCACAAACCGTTGAATACGCAGGTGGAAACATAGCTACCATGCTTGACGTACCTCAGAAATTAGAAGGTCCAGGATATTCCTTAAGGAACATTATGGTCAACCACGTTGTTGCAGCAACCCTCAAAAACACAATGCAATCAGCAGCTTTATCCAGCATCCTCGAACAATCAGCTATGTTTGAAATGGGAGATGCAGTAGGAAGATTCGAAAGAATGCACCTTCTCGGTTTAGCTTACCAGGGAATGAATGCAGACAACTTAGTATACAATCTCGTAAAAGACAACGGTAAAGAAGGAACTGTTGGATCTGTAATAAATGACATAGTCACAAAAGCAGAAGAAGACGGTATCATTGGTGTTGAAAAAACATTAGGCGATTTCAAAGTATACGGAACAGACGACTTAGCTAAATGGAATGCATACAACGCAGCAGGATTAATAGCAGCTACAATGGTTAACCAAGGTGCTGCAAGAGCTGCACAAGGTGTATCATCCACATTAGTATACTACAACGACGTTATTGAATTTGCAACAGGATTACCTAGTGTAGACTTTGGTAAAGTTGAAGGTACAGCAGTAGGATTCTCCTTCTTCAGTCACTCTATCTACGGTGGAGGTGGACCTGGTATCTTTAACGGTAACCACATCGTTACAAGACACAGTAAAGGATTTGCTATACCATGCGTAGCAGCCGCAATGGCTCTTGACGCAGGTACACAGATGTTCTCCCCAGAATCTACATCAGGACTAATTAAGGATGTATACAGCCAAGTCCCTGAATTTAGAGAACCACTAAAATACGTAAACGAGGCAGCTGCACAAATCAAAAACGATATTTAGATAATCCAAACTTGGGGGCATAACAGTAAATGGATATTGAGATATTTCCACACAGATTATTAAACACTGATACCGCTGAAAGATTGTTAAACGATCTTGACAGCTTAGAAGGTATCAGAAGAATGGTTATACAAGGACCAAGACTCACTCCAGTAGAAGAAGGAGGCCCAGAGCACAGAACTATGGTACTTAAAGGCGAAGAAGTGACTATACAAGTTAAACCTGGCCGAATACTCATGGAAATCGATTCAGAAGAAATCATTGAAGAAATTAGAGAAAAATGTGAAGAGAATATACCATTTGGATATAACATCCATGTGGGGCGCTTCATAAGGAAACAGAAAACAGTTTCTGACACTCTTAAATATGGTGAGAAACTAGAGGAAATTTCTGAAGAAATGGTTGGATTAACTGACCAGAACGCACAATTGGGTGACAGAGCCAAAATACTCAAAAGGAAAAAAGAAGAATGATTGGCAAAGGTACACACATAGTGGATTGCAGAGAAACAATGGGATTGGGCGAAGGAGGAGGAATTGCCCAAAGAGGAACATTTGCACAGAGTGGAAGCGATGTATTAGCAATAGCAATGTCTCCTGGAAGGAGGCACATAACAAAACCAGTTTGCGAAATAACATTCGCATTACGGGAAGCAAACATAATGACAAGTACTCTCGTGTTAAATGCCGGAGCAGGTATACCACATGATGCTCCAGCAGCAGGAGGCGGTAGTCTTATGGGACTTACTCCTAAAGAAATAGAGCAAATAAATTTACATAAACTTATAGTGGTACATCTAGGCGGTGTGAAGCATCACATCACTTATAAAGCCCGGTTAATACTAAGACATGTAGAGAAACCTTGCGTAGTAATATGTGAATATCCTGTTGACTTTGAAGATTTTGCAAAAATTGGTGTAAAAACTAAAGCTGTAATGCCCGAAGAGCCTAAAACAAAAGGTGAAATTGTGGATATAATAAGCGGCGTAATTAGAGGAGAAACAGCCCCCCAAGAAAAGTTGGATGAGATAATAAAAAAAGTTAGATTAGCATTAGGAGGTCATGATAATGGCAAAATATTATCCTGGAACCAGTAAGGTTGCCCAAAATAGAAGTAATTTCCAAGACCCTGAATACACTCTTGAAAAACTAAGGGAAGTCTCTGACGAAGATGTTGTAAACATACTCGGACACAGAGCTCCTGGTGAGGAATATCCAAGCGCTCACCCACCACTCGAAGAAATGGATGAACCAGACGACCCAATTAGGGAACTTGTCGAGCCACTCGACGGTGCAAAAGCTGGTGACAGAGTAAGATACATTCAGTTCACTGACTCAATGTACTTCGCTCCAGCACACCCATTCGTAAGATCAAGATCTTACGTATGCAGATTCAGAGGAGCAGATGCAGGTACTCTCTCCGGAAGACAAATTCTTGAAACCAGAGAAAGAGACCTTGAAAAATACTCAAAAGAACTCCTTGAAACTGAATTCTTTGACCCTGCAAGATCAGGTATAAGAGGAAAAACAGTTCACGGACACTCCCTAAGACTCGACGAAGACGGTATGATGTTTGACATGCTCAGAAGATTAATGTTAAACAAAGACACTGGCGTAGTAGAAGCAGTTAAAAACCAGATTGGTGACGAGCTTGACGAACCAGTAGCTTTAGGAGAACCACTCGACGAAGAAACACTCAAAAACAAAACCACTATCTACAGAAAAGATGGTGAAGCTTACAGAGACGACAAAGATGCAGTAGAAATCTGTCAAAGAATACACGTACTAAGATCCCAAGGTGGATTCTATCCTGAATAATCAGGAGGGTGATTAATATGGCTGAAAAAAGATTTATAAACGCTTTAAAGAAAGCATTTAAAGAAGACCCAACAGAAGCAAATACCAGTTTTTATAAATTTGACGGCTGGAGACAGTCCGAAAGAAAAACTGAATTTGTAAACGCAGGTAAAGAAATAGCCGAAAAACGTGGAATCCCAATGTACAACCCAGACATTGGTACACCACTCGGTCAAAGGGTACTCATGCCTTACCAAGTTTCAACCACAGACACATTTGTTGAAGGTGACGATTTACACTTTGTAAACAACCCTGCAATGCAACAAATGTGGGATGACATAAGAAGAACTGTTATTGTCGGTCTAAACACCGCACACACAGTTATCGAAAAAAGGTTAGGTAAAGAAGTTACACCTGAAACAATTACCCACTACCTTGAAACTGTAAACCACGCTATGCCTGGTGCTGCAGTTGTTCAAGAACACATGGTGGAAACAAACCCATCATTAGTGGCAGACAGTTACGTGAAAGTCTTTACTGGTAACGACGAAATAGCTGACGAAATCGACCAGGCATTCGTAGTGGACATTAACAAAATGTTCCCTGAAGACCAGGCTGAAGTTCTAAAAGCTGAAGTTGGAGACGCAATGTGGCAGATAGTAAGAATACCAACCATAGTATCAAGAACATGTGATGGTGGTACAACCTCACGATGGTCTGCTATGCAAATTGGTATGTCTATGATTTCTGCATACAAACAGGCAGCAGGGGAAGCTGCAACTGGTGACTTCGCTTACGCTGCAAAACACGCAGAAGTTGTACACATGGGTTCATACCTCCCAGTAAGAAGAGCAAGAGGGGAAAACGAACCTGGTGGAATTGCATTTGGTTTCTTAGCTGACATAGTTCAGACTCCAAGAAAATACCCAGATGACCCAGTAAGACAAACATTAGATGTTGTTGCCGCTGGAGCAATGTTATACGACCAGATCTGGCTTGGTTCATACATGTCAGGTGGTGTCGGATTCACACAGTATGCAACAGCAGCATACACAGACAACGTGCTTGATGACTTCACATACTTCGGTCAAGAATACGTAGAAGACAAATATGGAATGACAGAGGCACCTAACACCATGGAAACAGTCCTTGATGTAGGTTCAGAAGTCACATTCTACGCACTTGAACAGTTCGAAGACTACCCAGCACTCTTAGAAACCATATTCGGTGGATCACAGAGAGCATCCATTGTTGCAGCAGCAGCAGGTTGTTCAACTGCATTCGCTACTGGAAACGCTCAGACAGGTCTAAGCGCATGGTACTTATCCATGTACTTACACAAAGAACAGCACTCCAGACTTGGATTCTATGGTTACGATCTGCAGGATCAGTGTGGAGCATCAAACGTATTCTCAATTAGAGGAGACGAAGGATTACCTCTTGAAGCAAGAGGAGCAAACTATCCAAACTACGCTATGAACGTAGGTCACCAGGGAGAATACGCAGGTATCTCACAGGCAGCACACTCTGCTAGAGGAGACGCTTTCGCATTCCAGCCACTGGTCAAAATCGCATTTGCAGACGACAACTTAATGTTTGACTTCACAGAAGTCCGTGCTCAGTTTGCAAAAGGTGCATTAAGAGAATTCGAACCAGCAGGAGAAAGAGCTCTTGTTTCTCCAGCAAAATAAATAGGTGTTACAAACACCTATTTTTTTATTTTATTTAAAAACAAGGAGGACTAATATGGTAGTAGACCCTATGATTACAGGATTAGGTGTTGTTGCCCTTATGGGGGCTGCCGCAACTATTGCAGGTGCTGCAGAGGATCTTGAGTCTGATGTAGGTTCAATGAGTAACCCAAACTCTCAGGTACAATTGGCTCCGCAAATGGGTAACCTTCATAGAATGTTTAACAAGGCTGTGTCTGGTGAACCAGTTCTATGGGGTACAATGGTAGGTATAGCAGGTTCTATAGCAGCTATCCTTATGGGAAGTTTGCCTGTTATAATGGCAATAGCTGTAGGAGCTTTCATAGCTGCATTAGTACATGCTGCATATGCGACAACAGCACACATGGGAAGAATAGTAAGTCAATCTCAATTTAATCAACCACTTTATCTGGATGTTATCACATCTCATTTAGGCCCAATAGCTGGTCATGGATTTTTAGTAACATTCAGTATTGTAGGATTATCATATCTTATGACATTACCTATACCAGGTTTTGCTCACCCATTCCCATTACCTCTACTTGCGGTACTTTGGGGAATAACCATTGGTGCTATAGGTTCATCAACTGGTGACGTTCACTACGGTGCAGAAAGAGAATATCAGCACTTACCATTTGGTGGAGGTATTCCAGTTTCATCACACGGTGACATAACAAGAAAAGCAGAATTAGGCGCAAGAAACTCTATTGACGTTGTAAACTTCTGTGCTAAATTTGGAGGACCACTTACAGGATTGTGTTTCGGACTAATTGTATTCTTCAGCTTCTGGATAACCATTGTTTTCGGATTAGTTGGAGGAATAATTGCAGGTATTGTTATTGTCTTGATATTGATACTCCTGAACGGCAGAATAGAATCATTCGCAAGAAATACATACGGTCCATATGAGGAATAAGGAGGTTATTTAATGGATCCATTATTATTAATCGGCGCTATCACTGCAGGCGGAATTTTAATTGGTGGAGGTGTCCACTTTATACCAGTAGGTGGTGCTCCAGCAGCTATAGCTACAGCTACAGGTGTTGGTACAGGTACCGCTATGCTTGCAGCAGGTGCCGGTCTAACAGGACTTATAACAGCAGCAGCGATGACAGGACAACCATTATGGATAATCCTTGCATCAGGTGCAGTCGGATCAATGCTCATGATTGGTATAACCATGCTAGTGGGTAACCTCATCTATGTTTATGGTGTAGGTTGTGTTCCTGTATCAGCTAAAGTTGATGTTGACCCAATCACAAAATTAGAACAATCAAAATATGTTACACCAGGTACTGAAGGTCACGGAATTCCAACCGTTTGTTTTGTAAGCGGTATAATTGGAGGTGCTCTTGGTGGTATTGGTGGAGGACTAATCTACTATGCGCTTAACAGTTCACTTGCAGGAATAGCTTCTTATGGAGTAACCGGTGCAGCTGCAGTTGCAGGAATATTTGCAGTAGGTATCTTCTTTATAAATGCGGTTGTAGCTTCATATAACATTGGTGGTACTATAGAAGGGTTCCACGACCCTAAATTTAAGAGATTACCAAGGGGAATTCTTGCAAGTTTAATTGTATCACTTGTAACTGGTATTGTAGCAATATTATTAGTATATGGAGGTGTCTTCTAATGTCAGCAGTAGGAGGAGGCCCTGGAGGTGCAGCCGTACCTGCATCACAAACTATGGCACTCGGAATTATAGGCGGACTGGTGGGTATTTACCTTTTACCGTTTATTGGCCCAACATTCGGTGCAATTACAGCAGCACTTGGTGCTGTGGCAGCAATTATATGGGGGGCTGATGCAATAAGAAGAGTTGCAAGCTATGGTTTAGGTACTGGTGTACCATCCATAGGATACATGTCACTTGCTATAGGTATAGTTGGTGCTTTAGCAGGACTGGCAGGTGTATTTCTATTTGGCCCAGCATTTGGATTAGGTGGCCCAATCGTTGGATTTGTTCTTGCAGTAATTATAGGTGCTATAGTGGCAATAATTGGTAAACAAGTAATTAAAATGAAAATACCAGTTCTCGTTCAATGTACCGCTGAACTTTCAGGTGCAGCAGCATTATCCGTACTCGGATTTTCTGCAGCCATAGCTGGAAGCATCTACATGCCACAAATATTAATTACAGTTGTTTCAACAGGTTTTATAGGATTACTATTCATCATGAATACAATGGCAATACAGCACCCATTCAATGCATGTTTAGGACCAAATGAAAACCAAGCAAGAACTTTAAAACTCGCTGCAACCACAGCTTTTCTAGCCATGGCAATAGTAGGAATACTTGCAATTGCAACAACACCAACATGGTGGTTAATTGCATTAATCGGTGCTATTGGATGGTTCATTTCAATGAGTAGCTTTACAAAAGCATCTCTTGATGAAGCTGCATCAGTTAAATGGACAGGAATCTGGCCAAAAGAGGAGGAACATTAAGGAGGAATCAACATGGTCGAAATGTTACCTATAGTTACAATAGCTCCGGAATTAAACCTAACCCTTGATCCTTCCACTGGTAGAGTGGGAGCAGGGATGAAAGGTGCAGTATTAGTATCCATGGACGATATAAATGCAGAAATAAGTACTTTAGAGGCTGCAGCAGATGACCTAATGAATTCATTAGACCCTACATCTACTTCAAATAATTCTTATCCTGGAAGGGAAGGAGTATACCTTACCGCAGGAAAGTTAACAAACGTAGTATACGGGTTTTTATTAGGACTTGTACTGCTGATTGCCGCATTTGCAATATAGGAGGTGTTATGAGTGGCTGATAAAAAAGAACCAGCAGATGGATGGCCTGTAATTAATGGGGATTATGTGGTTGGTGACCCGGAAAGCCCAGTAG